>JABAOF010007264.1_pt4 | contig 23983 bp, 26 predicted proteins | sample 7062171 | NCBI WGS metagenome assembly JABAOF01 (sample SAMN14538628, study PRJNA623070) | marine sediment metagenome | biome: marine biome [ENVO:00000428]; feature: marine pelagic biome [ENVO:01000023]; material: deep marine sediment [ENVO:00002113] | place: India: Gulf of Khambhat ...
TTGAGATACGTAGGGCAAGAATGCTCAAATTGAAGCGTTCACCCCATAATGTGGGTCTGATATGATGGTTCCCTGATGCGTATGTAGGCGATTTAGATCAAGGAGGATGCCGAACGATGGCGACTGTGCTGTTGACAGCTTTGGTAGTTATCTCAGCCTCACTCCATCTGCGAGCCGAGTACCTTGGTCCGCTGTCGGATGTATATATATTCAAGCCCTTGACGATGATCTTGATCCTAGGACTCGCTACTCGAGTGACGAATGGGGCATGGACTCGTTACAGGAGATGGATCGTGGGGGGATTGGTCGTTTCGCTCGTCGGTGACGTCCTCCTGATGCTTCCCCAGGACCTCTTCGTGCCAGGGCTGGTTGCTTTCTTGGTTGCACACTTAATGTATATCGCTGCTTTCCGAGTGGATCGCATCTGGGGGAGGATCGATCTTTGGTCGCTGGTTCCCTTCGCACTATATGGCCTTTTCATGTTCATCTTGTTGGAGCCTGTTTTGGATTCGATGTTGGTGCCGGTAGCGGTATACGTCGTGGTCATTTGTATGATGGGGTGGTTTGCCGTGCGGCGTTGGCTTACCCACCGCGAAGAGAAGACACTCCTAGCAGCTGTAGGCGCGACGCTTTTTCTTCTCTCTGATTCGCTATTGGCTGTGAATCGCTTCCTCCTGGAATTTGCTGCCGCACCGGCGTTGGTCCTGATCTCCTACTACAGCGCGCAGTGGCTCCTGGCACGCTCCGTCGAAGGGAATGTGCCAGAGTAACAGAATGGGATCCTGGTTCGAAATCCGTTGGGGGCGCACGCCCATGCGCCCCTACTATGTTGGCGTAAGGTGTCGATGTATACTCAGCGCAGATGGAAGTGCTCGCTGGCTGTCACAAATCAAGTCGAGTTTCGTTACAGGTGTGGATTTCCCTTTATGAGGTATCGAACGCCGAGCTTCTCTGGCCGAATGGTATAGGAGGCGCCTCATGAGACTCTCAAGGTTCACGCGGATATGCTTCCCTGGGATCATGATTCTGATAGCCGCCCTGGCTTGTGAATTTCCGGGCGGAGATTCAGAAGATCAGAGAAGTCTACAAGCGACGGAAACGATGCGTGCCTTGGCGACGGAGGTTGGAAGGGCGCTGGAACCTAAAGAGCCAAGAGAGGGGGAGAAACCCGTGGAACCGGACGTGCCCGAAGATGTGCTTTTGACGCCCACTCCGACGAGCACGCCGACACACACCCCTGCGACGTCAGCTCTATGGGTGAGTGTCAGTGTAGATACAAACTGCCGCGCTGGACCGGGCGAGGCCTATGAATACCTGGGCGCGCTTTTAATCGGAGAGAAGGCGGAGGTCATAGCTCGCAACAGTGGCGGTACCTACTTTTACATTTACAATCCTGATTTCCCTCCTGAGTTCTGCTGGCTTTGGGGCCAGTTTGCGGACGTGGAAGGGGAGGTTAGCATACTGCCGGTTTTTACGCCGCCACCCCCTCCCGCGCCGACACCAACACCCACACCAACACCCGGCTTGGTGGTGCGTGGTCATGTCAGGTTGGGGAATGGGACCGGTGTGTCGGGCGTGGCCATCTGCCGAAGTTTCGCTTCCTACCCGGGCGTGCACGTGGCGACAACGGACTCCACGGGCTACTACGAGACGAACTTCGCATACATTCCCGGCGATGAGATGATCACAGTGTGGGCCTATCATCAGGAGTACGTCTTCGACCCGGAGTATCACTACTGGCGGCACTATTTCGGTTTCGAGGACGCCACGCGCGATTTCACCGCCGCGCTCGCGATCACACATGGGCCCTCCATGCCTGACTGCAGGTGATATTCGCTGTTGCGGGACTACCGTAGGGGCACACGACCGTGCGCCCCAACCAATTTTGTATAAAATGTAGGGGCAATTCATGAATTGCCCCTACGGCGTCCATGCGGTGATCCTTTCCCCGTTCGTCACAAATTCAATCCTGTGCCCGTTACAGGGGTGATGGGTCAACGATCGGTTATTCAGGTCTTCTCTGGAAGGAGCTTCCCATGAGACGTCAAGCTACGATCCTTTTGCCGCTTCTCATGTTGGTCCTCGCCATTCTTGCCTGCGCTCCGCCCAGCACACCCTCAAGTGGGGACCTCGGGCCGGCTGCGACACAAACCATGCAAGCGCTGGCGACGGTTGTAGCAAGCACGCTGGAGTCTGGGGCTAAAGGAGAGCGGCCGCAGGCTGAGGAGCAACAGGAAGAGGAGGTGCCTCCAACATCGACCCCAACTGCGACTGTGACCCCAACGTCGACACCATCAGCGGTGATGGTGAGTGTGAGCGTGGACACCAACTGCCGCTTCGGTCCGGGCGATGTTTATGATTATTTGGGGGCCCTGATGGTCGGCGAGGAGGCGGAGGTCGTGGGCAAGCTCAGCGACGAATCCTTCTGGTACATTGAGAATCCCGACGCACCGCCACCTTATTGTTGGATTTGGGACTTCTACGCGCAGGTCGAGGGGGATAAGAGCAGCGTCCCGATTCTCACACCACCACCGACGCCAACGCATACACCTGTGCCAATCCAATTTGTCGCCAGTTATCAAGACATGCTTCAGTGTGGGGCCTACAGACTCATTACGCGCGTAGAGAACACTGGAGGGGTCGACCTGGAATCCGGGAGGATCAAAGTGGTGGTTCAACCCGGTAATCTAACCGAGGTACGTACGTTTGATGCCTTTTCCACAGTTTCATCTTGTGGAGGACCCCAAGCGGCGAAAATCTCACCCGGGGACGTGGGATACATCGGTGTGAGCGGTTTCCCCTCATTCAGCGGGCTCACGTTCAACGTCACAGTGAAGCTGTGCACGGAGGATGGATTGGGAGGAACGTGCCAGTCTGTGTCCTATTCGGTCACCCTTCTATAGGTGCGAGGACAAACGAATCGTCGCCGCCAAATCCCCTGGGCATGGGATTGCCATTTACGATCCTGCGCATCCTACACCTTCAACCAGTCCGAGGAGTTGGTTTGCTGGGTAGGGGCGCAATTAATTGCGCCCCTACATTGGGTTGCTCGGAGATTGGGATCTCTATGGGGTGGCTTGCGGCGTTGCCTGTCCTTCAGGAGTCGTCGTGGCCTCACCCTCCGGAGTGGCTTCGATACCCTCGGTGGGTTCAGGTGTGGGCAGATCCTCCGGTGTCTCAGGCATCCCGGCCACTACCCAACGCTCGAAGATGTCTACCCATTCTTCCTTGAGCGCCTTGGTGGGGGGCATCGGGCCACCGGCGTCGATCTCCTCCCGATGGATCATGCGTATGGCGTTGCTGCTCAGGTCACCGGCGATGAAGTTCGGGGCGTAGTCCCCGCTGGTTATGACTTCGTTGTAATCGCGCATCAGATAGTTGCCGTTCTTCTTTCCTGGTCGATGGCAAGATAGACAGGTGCGGCGGATGATCGGTTCCACGTGGACGGTGTACACCGGCACCTCGTCGGGACCAAGTTCGGGCACACCAACGACGGCCTCTTCGGGAAGTTCCACCCGATCGTCCCAAGCGTAGCGCATGAAGGTCACGATGGCGTCGATCTCCGCTTTCTCCAGCTCACCGCCGTATGCCAGGCCGAAGGGCGGCATGCCCAGGTCCTGCTGACCGTAATCGATCACATTGAAGATCGTGTCGTCGGTACGGGTGTAGATGAAATCGGGTGCGTTCATTGGAGCGACAACCACGCCTTCCAAGCCTTCCACGGTGGTGATTTCGCCGCCCTCACCTTCTGTTCCGTGGCACTCGACGCATTGAATGCCATAAAGCTCCTCACCGGAGGCAAATTGATCAACGACGGATGTAAAGGCGCTGAACTCTTCCTGTGGAGGTGTGGTGACTGCAGCAACAACGGTGAGTGCCACGATGCCGATGACAGCTACACTCATGATCGCAAGTGCCATTTTACGTTTGCTCCAATGGCGGGAGGGGTTGCGATCATAGAAGGGTAGCAATAGTAGCGCCAGGACGGCGACGACGGGTACCACTGTCGTGCCGATCCATTCGATCTTTCCTGGAAAATATTTCAACAACTGGAAGAGGAAAAGGAAGTACCACTCAGGCCGAGGGATGTAAGACGAGTCGCTAGGGTCAGCAGGAGCTTCAGGCTTGACACCCACAAATGTGGCCAGGCCGATTACCAGCAGGAAGACTCCGAAGGCCACGATCATGTCCTTGTAGATAATGTCGGGGAAGAACTTAACTCCGCGCTGCTTGGCGCTTTCGTAGCGTTCCTTGTATTGTTCCTTGTGTTGGTCGTCCACGTCGGTGCTCCTATTCGTCTTCCGACGGGATGTGACTTATGCCCAGACGGATCACCAGGTAGATGTGTACTCCAAGGATGCCGATAAGCGCAGCAGGGAACATCCAGATGTGGGCGCTAAAGAAACGCGCCAGGGTCAGTGTGCTCAAGTCCTCGCCACCTCTCAACACCTGGTTGATCAAGGGGCCGATGAGCGGTACCGTTTCCGTGATTGAGGTTGCAACTGTGGTGGCCCAGTATGAACGCTGGTTCCAAGGTAGGAGATAACCGGTAAATCCCATTCCGAGTGTAACCAGTAACAAGAGAACCCCCGTGACCCAGGTGATCTCGCGCGGATACTTATAGGAACCGTAGATGAAGGTGCGCAGCATGTGCAGGAAGACAGTGACCACCAACAAGCTAGCGCCCCAATGGTGGATGCCGCGAATCAACCATCCAAAGGCGACATCGTTCATGATGTAGTTTATGCTGTCGTAGGCTTGGTCGGGATGTGGGATGTAGTATGCAGTCAGGAAGACGCCGGTCACCGCTTGCGTAATGACCAAGAACAAGCTGGCGCTACCCAGCGTGAATGCCCAATTGACTTTAGGCACCTTACGATCCAAGACATTTTTATAGAACCCGGATAAGCCGAGTCGCTCGTCCAGCCAGGCGATCAATCGTGCCGTCACGTCAACCCTCCACGAGATGAATCATCAAAGTCCCGTCGTCCTCGATTCTGTGTTCGAAGCGATCGAGTGGGCGGGGTTGCGGTCCTGAGATAATGGCACCATCTTTGGCGAAATGACCGTCGTGACATGGGCAAATGAATTCGCCTTCATCTTCTTTCCATTTGACGCGGCAACTCAGATGGGTACAGATATTCGAGAATACGTTGAGGTCGTTTTCCGACTTCCGTTCGACGTAGACCCCGTAACTGTTTGCCGTACGCTCCCATCCCACCTGCTTTGTTCGGGTGAAAGAGAAAAGCGTCGGCACGCCCTCGGGCAGGTCTTCCACGTTTCCGAGTGGGACCCATTCGTCGGACTGTCGCTTCTGTAAAGCGGGGGAGATCAGGTACCCAATGGCAGGTAAGCCGATGATGGCTGCGATGACGCCGCCAAGCACACTCACCACGCCCGTCACAAAGGCGCGGCGACTGAGGCCGTGACCGTGGCCCTCCTCACTCATGAGTTCCTCCTGAGTGCACGCAGAGGGGCGACGCGAGCCGCCCCTCTGCAGGGACTGAGATGATGGATAACATTTTACCCCGCATGACGTGGATTATAAAGTGAGCAAGTTCACATAGGGGGCATGCGCGACGACAGGATATAATCGTACGAAAACTTGGAAGAGCTTCCCTTTCTGAGCTCCGATCGATAACAGTATAATTAGGAACCTGTGCGAAGGACCGCGAAGTCTTATCATCAATCTTAACGGAGGCGTCATGGCGCTTAGCAGGAGAGTAGGCTTCAGGGAAGGGCTACGATACCGGGGCAAGCTGGGCATGAAAAATTGGATCCTACACCGGGTTACCGGGCTCGGTATCCTTCTCTTTGTAGGCATTCATGTCGTCGCAGGGTTCTTCGGGCAGCAATTCGCAGACGATTTTTCATTTGCCATCAATGCGATCTACGAATCGTGGCCTTTCCAATTGTTTGTGTACTTCTCCGTTCTTTTCCATGCCATCAACGGCTCGCGTGTCGCCCTGATGGATCTTTTCCCTGGCTTGATTCGGTTTCAGCGTGAGTTGATCTGGCTGCAATGGCTCATCATCATGCCGGCTTACGGTCTGCCTTCGTTCATCATGGTCCAGACCGCTTTGACCGGCGGTTGAGCACAAGGATAGAGGTGTAGGAGGTAGCGTATGCGTTCTTCGCGCCCGGTCCGTTCTTCCGGCCCGTTTGAGTACGGCATGTGGTTGTTCACCCGATTTTCAGGGCTGGCGTTGATGCTGTTCGGAGCGATCAGCATGGGTGTGGCCTTCGCCCTAGGGGGGAGAACACAGTTGGATATGCCCGCTATGTTCCGTTGGGTCTTCTTCCCCAACCCCAATCATGTGGTTAACAGCAACATCCCCGACGTCAGTTTGGGATGGTCGAACGCCTTTTGGCAGATCTACAGCACGGTGATGATCTTCTTGGCCGCTGGGCATGGTTTCAATGGTTTGCGTATGGTGATTGAGGATTATTTAGAACGTCCCCTGATGATTGCCATGCTGCGCGTCGTGATCTTCACATTGTGGCTGGGCAGCATGATGGTTGCAATCTACGTCATCCTGGCCTCTTGAGCTGGGTTATTTCCGTCCGGAGAGTGTCATCGATGCAACATCAGTTTGAAGTTGTTATTGTCGGCGCCGGTGGCGCAGGGTTGATGGCTGCACTGTATGCGTCCCGAGGCGCCAAGACCGCCGTTTTAAGCAAGCTTTACCCTGTACGTTCGCACACCGGAACGGCACAAGGCGGCGTCGGCGCGGCGTTGGGTAGTGAAGAAGAAGACCATCCCGAATGGCACACCTTCGACACTGTTAAAGGCAGCGATTACCTGGGGGATCAGGATGCTATAGAGTTCATGTGCGAACAGGCGGTCCCGACTGTCTACGAACTTGAGCACATGGGTCTGCCGTTCAACCGCACCCCAGCGGGAAAGATTGCCCAGCGGCCCTTTGGCGGGCATACGAACAACGAAACCGGGAGACCGGTTCGAAGGGCTTGCTACGCCGCCGACCGCACGGGGCACATGATTCTGCAAACCCTGTACCAGCAATGCATCCAAAACCAGGTCAAGTTCTTCGATGAATTTCAGGTTTTGGACGTGATCGTCAAAGATGGTGTGGCTTGTGGCGTGGTGGCCGTCGAATTGCTCAGCGGTGAGATCCATGTTTTCCATGCCAAGGCGGTTATTTTCGCAACCGGTGGTTGGGGACGCGTATGGGAGATCACTTCCAACGCGCATTCTTACTCAGCGGATGGATGTGCCATTACCTTGCGCCGTGGTGTGCCGGCGGAGGATATGGAGTTCTTCCAATTCCATCCGACCGGCATTTACAAGATGGGCATCTTGATCACCGAAGGAGTGCGCGGAGAAGGTGGCGTGCTACTCAACGATCTGGGTGAACGGTTCATGGATCACTACGCGCCGACGGTCAAAGACCTAGCCTCGCGTGACGTCGTCAGTCGGGCGATGTACCTCGAGATGCGCGAGGGGCGTGGCATCGGTGGTAATCGCTACTTACACCTCGATGTGCGGCCGGAGACGGTGAACAAGTACGCACAACTAGACGGCCGCACCTTCCCTGACGGTTCACCCTACCAGCTCACCGCAGGGGATGTGATGGCAAAGCTGCCGGACATCATTGATTTCAGCCGCACCTACATGGGTGTTGATCCGGTCACCCAACCGATGCCAGTTCAACCAACGGCACATTATGCTATGGGCGGCATCCCCACGGACGTCCATGGCCAGGTGTTGATCGACGAGAAAAACACCGTCATGCCCGGTCTGTACGCCGCCGGCGAGTGTGCCTGTGTCTCCGTGCACGGCGCCAATCGCTTGGGGACCAACTCACTGCTCGACATCGTGGTCTTTGGAAAGGAATCTGGAGTGCGGGCTTCTGAGTACGCACAAGGTGCCGATTTTGTGTCTCTTCCGAAGGACGCCGACTCGTGGGTCCACGAGCAACTCGACGCTTTGCGCAGCGGAGAGGGTTCCGAAAACGCTGCCCTCCTGCGGCAGGAGATGCAAGAAATCATGTTCGAGCACGTGGGCGTCTTTCGCACTGAAGAGGGGATGAAGGAGGCGGTAGACAAAGTGCGCGAGCTCAAGGAGCGCTTTAAGAAAGTGCGTGTGGGTGATCCGGGAAAGGTTTTCAACACCGACATCTTGGAAGCATGGGAGTTGGGCTGCTTGCTCGATGTGGCCGAGGTGACGGCAGTCTCGGCGATCGAACGCACGGAGAGCCGTGGCGCGCACGCGCGTGAAGACTATCCTGAACGGGACGATGATCAGTGGCTCAAGCATACCTTTGCTTATCTCGAACCGGACGGTGTCTCTTTGCGTTATAAGCCGGTGAACATCACCCGATTTGAGCCTGAAAAGCGAGTGTATTAGGCGGCAAAACGAGCGCCGACATTTAGCGAGGCGACTATGCAGAGTGAGAGAGCAGCAATCGAAAAGAATAGGCAGACGGATTACCCGGGAGAACAACCATGAAGGTCACGCTTCGCATTTTGCGCTATGACCCAGAGACCGACAAACGCCCCTATTATGAAAAGTATACGGTCGAGGCTGAGCCCAACGACCAAGTTCTCGACCTGCTCAACAAGGTGAAGTGGCACGAGGATGGAAGACTGTCGTATCGACGCTCCTGTGGACATGGGATTTGCGGGTCCGATGCGATGCGCATCAACGGCGTCAACCGTCTGGCGTGCAAGGTGTTGGTCAAGGAAGTCGGCACCAAGATCACGATCGAGCCCATTCTCGGACTCGCGGTGATCAAAGACTTGGTCGTCGACATGGAACCTTTCTTTGAGCAATATCGCTCGGTAATGCCCTATTTGGTTAACGATGAGCCACCGCCCATCGGCGAGCGCTTACAGAGCCCGGAGGAACGCGCCCGTTTCGACGACACGACCAAGTGTATTCTGTGCGCGGCGTGCACCACCGCATGCCCTTCATTCTGGGCCAGCGGACAATATGTCGGGCCGGCGGCGATAGTTCAGGCGCACCGTTTTATATACGACAGTCGCGATCGTGCCGCAGTAGAGCGGCTTGAGGTCTTAAACAATCGCATGGGAGTGTGGCGTTGCCACGACATCTTCAACTGCACTGATGCCTGTCCTCGCGACATCGAAGTTACGAAAGCCATTGGCGAAATCAGGATATCGATCGCCACTGGCAAGGTCGATTAGGGTATCGTCGCCTCCCTCGGATCCATTGGATATGCTTGAATGAAGCGCACAACGGACTTGACCGATATTTTCCATCGGCCACCGCGCATCCTCGTCGCAGACGACGATTGGCTCAACCGAGATTTGCTGCAAACGTATCTGGAAGCATCCGGCTGTGAAGTCGTCACTGCCGCGGATGGGAAGACGGCGTTAGACATGGCGCTCGAGAATCCTCCCGATCTCGCCATCCTCGATGTGCAGATGCCGCGCATGGACGGCTTGGCACTCTGTGCGGCGTTGAAGAGCGTCCCAGCGATGCGTTTTATCCCTGTGGTCGTCGTTACGGCGCGCGACACGGAAAACGAAAAGATGCGCGCCATCGAGGTCGGGGCTGACGAGTTTGTCAGCAAGCCGTACAACTCCCTGGTGTTACTCACCCGCGTGCGTTCTTTGTTGCGGATCAAGATGCTTCACGATGAACTCGAGGCCCGCAATCGTTTGTTGCGCCAGGTTCTGGATCGTTTCATTGCCGAGGACGTAACCGACATCATCCTCACCGATCCCGAACGCTATCTGCAGTTGGGCGGCGAGATGCGCTCGGTCACGGTGCTGTTCGCCGATATCCGCGGTTTCACACGCTTCACGGAGAAACATACTGCCGATCACGTCATCAATACGTTGAACCGCATCTTCCAAGCGTTAAGTAAGGTCGTCTTTGATCACAATGGGACCTTTGACAAGTATCTTGGCGACGGATTTATGGCGTTTTATGGCGCGCCAGTGGCCGGCGACGATGACGCCAAGCGCGCCGTCGAGACGGCGATCGTGATGCAAACCTTGTTCAGGGGTCTGCGCGAACAATCGGGAGACGAATTGAAAGGTCTCGGATTGGGGATCGGTCTGCACTCCGGTGAAGCGGTGGTGGGGAACATCGGCTCTGAAACGTTGATGGACTACACTGTCGTTGGGGACGTGGTCAACGTTGCCAAGCGATTACAAGAGCAAGCAGGAAGTGGGCAGATCTTGATCAGTCAAGAAACCTACCAACTCGCGCATCAGGAAGGTAAAGCCGAACCGCTGGAGCCGATCCAGGTCATCGGGCGGCGGGAGCCCGTCGCTGCCTACTTGATTCAAGTCGCGGGCGCGTAACGGCAGGCGTGCTATAATCTCTTCTAGCCCCAGTAGCTCAACAGGATAGAGCAAGGCTCTCCTAAAGCCTAGGTTGTGCGTTCGAATCGCGCCTGGGGCATCTCTGTTCGACTTCCGAAGTCAGGTAGTAAAGGCAACTATCCTGTAACGGTCGAAAACCTCTTTCGTTTATAAACCCATGTGCATCCGTGGAGCATTGCGAATCCGCGCGTATGTTCAAGTACATGACGCAGAAAGGATGTCCATTTTCTGCCATCACAATCCCAAAGTGACCGGAAAGTTACCGCTATTCCGTAGAGGCGTCCAAGTTGATGGGGAAATATGCGTCTTGAAACGCCACGCAAGGGTTTTGATCCTCGACGGACGGATCGGTCAACAATTGGAGATCCGACCCATCCAGGGAAATGGCAAAGATTGAGAAATACAGCGTCCTTCCCGACTCAAAGTATAGGGTCCGGCTGTCTGGTCCCCACACGGGACGCCAATCGAGATTGGGATTCTCCGTGAGCCTGACGGCATCGCCTCCCTTCACAAGGTCGTACACGTAGATGTCCTGAATATACGTTCCACGCGATTCATCCAGTGCTGGTATGGATGCGAACGCCAGCCACCTTCCGTCTGGCGATATAGATGGCTGTGTTCCTTCGATCCGCCCCGCCAGCATTTCTCCTTCACACGTGCCCGGAGCGTCTCGAGCGATCTCCACACAGGTATCGACATTCAACCGATAAAGCAATCCGGCACGCTCGTAGACCAATTCAAGCGTAGATTCCCCTGGAAACCAAGATTGGTACCTGCCTTCTATAAGCATCATGGGTTCTCTGGATCCTTCCTGATAATCCAGGAGATAGAGTTTCCATTTCTTCGGCTTTGTTTCGAGATCCATTGCGGCATAGGCGATATAACGACAATCCGTTGACCAGACAGGCCGCTCATACACAAGGTCCGGCTCGTCGAGGATCAACTCCATATTCTGACCATCACTATCCATGACCCATATTGCCCAGTTGGGAGGCTCCTCCACATGGTAGCCACGGATTTGGACGAAGGCGATCTTTTGGTTTCCTAGGCAAAGTGCAGGCTGAACCTCCGCGACGGCTGTGTTTGTCAAACGTCTGAAATCATTGTCCTCTGGATCCGCTAACGATATGGAGACAATATCCATGCTTTTAACGCCGTCGTGAAGGAAAATCGAGTTATAGAGAAGCCGATTTTCCTGGACGTGTACATACGCCTGCCTCTCTACAGTGATCACCTCTTTCAAAATAAACGCCCCACGAGGTAGATGGGACAGCGCAAAACCTTGTTCCATCCCTTCGGCCAATTCCGTCCTGGCATCCTCACTGGTGGTAAACGCAAGAATGACATTGTAAATCTCGGGCTCGTCGATTGCTTCGTCCTCTCCAAAAAGAACAGGGATCGACCATTCCCCTGCCACTTTGGGGGCCGTGAAGTACTCTATAATCGGAAAGACTCGGTCTCCTCCTCCGGTCAGCGGTTGAAGCAGTACATGAATTGCGGTGATGTCCGGCTCGAGACCCGCATAGGTCCCGCGCAGAGTCATTCGAGGCGGGACAAGGTCCGCGTCCCTAAGATTTCCCACTGCGATCATTTTGCCGGCCAATGGATCGATTGCCGGAGAAGGCGACACAGCTGTGGGCATCACAGTATTGGTCTCTTCGACCGTTCGAGTTTGTTTCCCAATCCGTGCATCGGATGTTTGCGTCGACGGGACATCCAACGCGGCCTGCGAGGGACTACAAGCGGCGAGGACCACACTGATCATTATAAGTACGAACAGGTTCGTCGCTCTGATCTTCATCCTTTCCTCTGATTGGACGACCGTGGCAGATTAACTGAAGATCCACGCCGATAGCCCAACTATCGGGCACACTCGACATCAGGCTGGCATGGCTGTGCACGGTTCTCCTGGAAACATACGGCACATGAACTCAAGGATAATCATCAGGAAGCGGTTCAAGGCCAATGAGTTGGGAGACCGTCACCAGCGTGTATCCGCGGCTGCGCAAGTAGCGGATCATCTCAGGTAGTGCTTCGGCCGTGTGCCAGCCTCTCCCATTGCCATGCATCAGGACGATGGAGCCATTCTGGACGCGCTCGCGAACGAGCCGGTTGATGTTCTCCGCGTCATTGTCGGGAACTGGGTCTGCAGTATCCGCATCCCACTGGATCGTATAGAGACCATGATAGGCGACGACACTGAGCAGCATGGTGTTGTATAGACCAGCAGGGGGTCGAAAGAGGCGCGCCTGCCGGCCGGTAAGGCTATAGAGCATGTTTTGAGTCTTGACGATCTCGCGATGCATGTCAATCTCTTCCAAGTCGATCATATCGGGATGACTCCAAGAGTGATTCCCGAGCTCGAATTGGGGATATTGCGCCAACAATTTCGTCTCCTCCGGATGTGTGCGCATCCAATCACCGCCAAGAAAGAAGGTGGCTGGCGCGTCAGCTTCCAATAGCGCCTCCACAATGTCAGCATCGAACCATGCTGGTAACTTCGGTTTCTGGCACAGATCGAACGTCAAGGCAACGTAGGGTTTCTCTCGATCACCATGGAAAATCAGATGCACATCCGTGCGGGGAAATTTAGGTGCCACATCACCCCAAGAGGAGGCCGTGGGTGTGATCGATGGCGTGGCCAAAGGGGTCGGCGATGGCCTGCTCGTCGGCGTCACCGTGGGCAGCACACTTTCTGTCTTTTCAAATAGCGGCGTGCTAGTCTCGGCCGGTGGCACATTCGTATGTGTGGATTGGTATTCAAGCGTATCCTGCGAAGGTCCACACGAAGCCAAGGTCGCAATGATTACCATGTGCATCAGGGACAAAACCACGTTGACCTTCACTTGCTATCTCTCCCATGCAACGAATAAGATCTTTCAATGAATGTAGCACCCTATATTTACCGGGAGTTAACTACAACCTGATTGAATTTCATCCTCCAGGCAGAAGGACTGCGGTAGAGAAGTCCCTTCATTTTACAAACGTACACAACATGAAACAAATTTACACAATCGGCCAATTTATGGTGAAAATCCGTGTGTACTCGGTGAGCAATTTCGGGGTAATTGAATGTATAGATGGCCAAGATATGGTGGTAAACCTGGCAAGATTAGGGGTTAAGTTACAGAGAGATGTTGGATAGCACATGATGTTGCACTCACTACAACTTCATGAGCTCCGACTTTTCCCTTCCTCTGCCGAGAGAGCACGAAGGTTCGACCTCAATCCCCCTATTTAATTGTCGCAAAATGATCCAACCTGAACGCACAGTAACCACTTGGTAACTCACCCGCAAACTTTTGGAGAACATCCACCCATACACTGTGATTACAAATATCGACCGGCGTTTCAGGGTGTTGGCGGACTGGTGGAAGAAGGCTTGCCCCAGACGCCGAGGACGGGTGAGATCATGCAGGACCCCAATTCATCTTCTTCAAAACTTCGCTTACCGTACATGGCGGGATTAGATGGGCTGAGGGCCATTTCGGTGTTGGCGGTCTTCTTCTATCACGCCAACTTTCCCTGGGCTGTTGGCGGCTTTTTGGGAGTCGAGAGTTTCTTTGTCATCTCGGGCTACCTGATCACGTCGCTTCTTTTACGGGAGATTCAGGCCACGAAAAAGCTCGCATTGGGCCGCTTCTGGATGCGCCGGGCCCGGCGTCTGCTGCCTGCGCTATTCCTCGTGTTGGTGGCGGTCGTGCCGCTGGCCTGGCTGAGGGCGCCCGACGCGCTCCCGCGCTTGCGAGAGGACATACCGGGGGCATTGCTGTACGTCACCAACTGGGTCTTTGTTGTCCGTGAGGTCCCTTACTTTGAGCAGTTTGGACGACCGCCGTTGCTGCAGCATCTCTGGTCGCTGGCCGTCGAAGAGCAGTTCTATCTCGTCTGGCCTCTGGTCCTTTGGGCGGTCCTGCGTATCCTGCGCACGCGTCGCGCCCGGCAGACTCCCTGGCTTTTGATCGCGATCCTGTTCGGAGTTGGTGCCTCCACTGTCCTGATGGCGAAAATGTATGACCCGCTGGCTGATCCGACCCGTGCCTACTACGGCACGGATACACGTGCCGCAGGATTTCTCCTGGGAGCGGGGTTGGCGGTGGTCTGGAAGCCTGGCAACCGGGCTGGCCGAAAAACCTGGATGGTGGAGGTGGCGGGTTTGGGTGGCGTGATAGGGTTGCTGTGGCTGTTCGGAAGCTTGCATGAATACGAGCCCTTTCTTTATCGTGGCGGCTTCTTACTCACAGCCCTGGCCACTTGTCTTGTGGTACTTGCTGTGTCCAATCCCCAGACACGCCTGGCGAAGCTTTTGGGCTGGGCGCCCCTGCGTTGGATCGGGACGCGTAGTTACGGAATCTATCTCTGGCATTGGCCGCTGATGGTCGTCACCGGATGGGGGACAGAGTCGGCTCTGTCTCCTGGAGCTTTCACCGCGCTGCAGATGTGCGCGACATTTTTGCTGGCAGAGCTGAGCTATCAATGGGTCGAGCAGCCCATTCGCCAGCGCGGGGTGCGAGCCTGGTGGCTGGGCTCTACAAAACTTGTGGGTAGGCTCCGGCTGAACGCCGCTTCAGTCGTTGGCATGGCTATGATGGCGGTTGTTGTGATCGTCCAGCCCACCTCTGGCGCTCCCGCTCTGGCCTCTTCCGACGCACCAGACACACTGATCGTAGCCCCTTCATCACAAATCACCGCGCCATCGGTGAGGCCGACCCAGATGCCGTCTTCCCCTCCACAGCATTCGACGATGATCCGTGATCCTGGTGGAGCGGCCGTAGCCCCGCCGGTGTCAATTCCGGCCGCTCGAGCGCAGCTCCAATCATCTCCAGAGGCCTCTGAACTGCTCCGGATAACCTTTATCGGGGACTCGATCATGGAAAGCGTTGCGCCGCGGCTTGATCATGAGTTTGCCCCTGGCAGCTACTATCTGGATGCGATCCGCAAACGCCGCATGGAAGATGCGTTGATTTTAATTCCAGCGTTGGCCGCTGATGGTCGTTTGGGTGGCACCGTTGTCATTCATCTGGGAACGAACGTGCCGTTCAGGGCTGAGGTCTTCGATAGTGTTATGAGCAGTCTGTTGGAGCATGGTGTAACGCGCGTGTTATTTATCACCGTGAGGCGATCCGTGGCTTGGGAGGCCATTGTAAACAACCAACTGTTGGAGGGTGTAAACCGCTGGCCGCAGGCCGAGCTTGTAGATTGGCATCGCCTCTCGAAGCCCCATCCAGGATGGTTTGGCGCTGATTCTGTCCATCCGACCTACACGGGTGCTGAGGCCTACGTGAAGGCAATTCGGCAAGCACTTGGGGATGCATTTTCTTAGAATCATCCCACCGGTCCGATAGCTCAACAGGATAAAGCAAGGCTCTTCTCTCGACTTCCGAAGTCCATAGGACTTCGGAAGTCTGGTAGAGCCCAATGCACACAGCGGATCAGGGGGTGCACATCGGATCATCGGGGTTAAGCGCGCATACGACGCAAGCCACCGTTTGCTCATCTACAGGATAACAATTACATACCCGTTCATCCTTCACAGGATCATATTCGACCCACACATTACCGCACGAGATGCAAAGATCGGCGAGAGCGCAGTCATAGCGCACCTCGCCCTGGGGTTTGGCTTGATCTTGCTTATCCTTCCTGTCTGGGATGCATGAGATGCCGGAGGTCTCTTCTTCTACGGCAGGCGATTCATCATCGTCAATGAACAGTTGCACGAGGACGAGCGCCTCCTCTGAGATTCTCGGTCCGTAGCAGTAGGCACGATTGAGGAAGGCAGGATACATCTCACAGGGATAGGGCTTCTGGTTGACCTTAGCAGAAAGGTCACTCTTGATCCCGCTCGGCACTTTAAAGCCGATGACCATTTGGTTGTTTTCGAGACATCCGAGGCCGAGAAGTTCATACGTTCCGGCGCTTCGGGTCTCATGAAGTCCGTAGAGCATGATGTGTCCGGTTTGCGAGCCGACCGCCACCGTTGTCCCATCGGGTGACACTGCAATCACTGGCAGACGACCGGAGTGCATATTGAACTCGTGCAGAAGATTTCCTCGAATCGGATCCCATGCGCGGATGAGGTTTTGGGAGGAGGCTGCGAAAAGCACGGTTTCATCGAGAGAAAACGCCAAGCGATAAGCGGCCTCTGGTTGGGAGCTTGCAGCAACCTCTTCTTCTCGATCAAGGTCTAGGATCGCGAGCCGAACAACCGGGTCATATGGAGGGTCTGACATCCATGTAAGGGAACTTGTCGCGATATGTTGTCCGCTCGAGGAGTAAGCGATTTCATGGATGTTGCCTCGACCGGTTACCGTTTGCGCGAGCGTTCCATCCTCCAGACGCCAGATACGCAGGACGGTTTCCCCCGAGGCGACAGCCAGGAACTGACCATCTGGGGAGAACGACACCCTGCGGACGTCGCCTGCTGCTTGTGGAAAACGATATAAGATGGTCCCATCTAATATATTCCATACAAAAGTCAGACCGCCTGATCCGCCGGAAGCGAGATATTCGCCCTCTGGCGAAAAGGTCAGTGTCCTCACTTGACCGCGATGCCCCACCAATTCGAGCATCGGTTTCCAGGACTCGGCGTCCCATAGAACGATGGTGTTGTCTAGGGAGCCCGTGGCAAGGATTGAGCCGTCCGGGGAAAATGCCACTGCAGCCACAGCGTTTCTATGATGGACGAGCCTTTGCGCCAGGGTGCCGGAAGAAAGATCCCAGATGCTGACAGCGTTCTCAGGATCATAGACCTCGGCGGAGGCGAGCAAGGTTGAGTCGGGGGAGAACGCAAGATCGAGGATCGAATCCTGGGATTCGTCCTCCAAGACCATGTATCGCTGTATTGACAGAAGGTTATCGATCGAAATGACAGGGACCGGTAAAGGTGAGGGTGTGAATACCGGCGCAGCGGTTGACGTTGGGTGGACCGTTGGTTCGGTGGTTGGTGGAGAGGATGGGCTGGGTGGGAGAACGTGTGGCGTCGCGGTTGAATCAGGTTCACTTGCGACACATCCCAAAAGCAGCAAGACAAGAAGCAAGATCGGTGAGATTGGGGCAAGTTTCCGCATGCTCACGTCAACCCTCCTTGGTCGCATTGTCGAAGGATATGGAATCCAGGCGCTTCGGGCTGAAACGAAAACGTTGGAGCGTGCTATATTGTAATGTGTGTTTACTGCTTTCCAAAATACCACCCTTGACTTCCGAAGTCCGTAGGACTTCGGAAGTCTGGTAGGATGGAGGTGGATTTGGTAGCATGAACAGCGCTTCTTTCCGTTTCTATGCTGAGTTGAACGACTTCCTCCCACAGGATCGTAGGCACACCACCTTCGAGCATGCTTTCAGCGGCAATCCGGCTGTCAAAGATACGATCGAGTCGCTGGGTGTCCCTCATACCGAGGTCGATCTCATCCTGGTGGACGGTGTCTCAGTGGACTTCACCTATCGCCTGAAACACGGCGATGAGGTCAGCGTTTACCCTGTCTTTGAGACACTCGATATCACGCCACTCCTGCGCTTGCGGCCCAAGCCGTTGCGCGAGCCGCGTTTCGTGCTCGACGCGCATCTCGGGCGGTTGGCCAGGTATTTACGCATGGCGGGATTCGACGCTGAATATCGCAACGATTTTGACGATCAGACTCTGGCACACATCTCAAGCAGTCAGCGAAGGATCTTACTCACCCGAGATCGTGGGCTGCTGAAGCGCAGTGAGGTGACCCATGGCTATTGCGTGCGCGAAACGAATCCGCGTGAGCAGTTGAAGGAGGTCTTACGGCGCTTCGATCTTTTGACCTCGCTCTCGCCGTTTCGCCGCTGTCTACGCTGCAACAGTCTGTTGGAGACCGTTCCCAAGGAAGAAATTCTCGATCAGTTGCTTCCCAAGACTCTCCAGAATTTTGAAGAGTTCCGACAGTGTCGCGGATGCGGACAGATCTACTGGCGAGGTTCACATTTCGAGCGTATGCAGCGCTTCATCGAGCATTTGTTGGCGGGGCCGTCATAGGCGCAGGAAAGCGACATCCATGTCGTGGGTATTGACAAAAAAGCGATATTTAGTACAATTGTTCTAGAAGCCGGTGGGCTCAAGTTAAATGAGCACAGCCGCCCGGGCTGAACCGAAATCTGGCACCCACCGGAAAGGAGATTCCCGATGTTCCAAAAAATAATACTCGTTGGTAACCTTGGTCGCGACCCGGAAATGCGTTACACGCCCAGTGGTCAAGCGGTTTGCAACCTCAATATCGCCACCAACCGCACCTGGTCACGCGATGGTGAGCAGCAAAAAGAAACCGCCTGGTTCCGTGTCACCGTTTGGGGCAGACAAGCCGAGACGGTCCACCAATACCTGCGCAAAGGTCGCACCGTCTTGGTTGAAGGGCGCCTGAACCCCGATGAGAACGGCAACCCGAGAGTTTGGACGGGCAATGACGGTCAGGCGCGTGCATCTTTCGAGGTGACGGCTCAGACTGTGAGGTTCCTCGGCGGGCGCGGTGAGGCTTCGGACTTCGATAACGGTGACGCTTTTCCGGCCGGCGGGCCGCAATCCGAGGATGAGATCCCCTTCTAAACCAGAGACCAAAAAAGCCCTCAGCCGGTGAGTCGCCGGCTGAGGGCACCCTTTTCCTTGGAGCGAATCCATGTCGAAGAAATCCGAACAGCCTCCGGCCGCTGGCCGCATACATATTCACCTACCGCCGGATCTAGAATCTACGTATGCCAATTTTGCCATGATCACACATTCACGCTCAGAGATCGTCATCGACTTCGCGCAGGTCCTGCCGCAGATGCCGCGGGCGCGCGTGCTCAATCGTGTGGTGATGACAGCTTTGAACGCCAAGCTGTTATTACGTGCCCTGAGTGAACACATCACGCGCTATGAAGCCCAGCACGGAGAAATTGACCTGCCGGAGGGGACCTCGTTGGCCGATCACCTGTTCCGCCATGTCCCCCCTGGTGACTCCCCCACAGACGATCCCTCCTCCGAAGAGTGAAGGCCATGGACAAACTTGAAATCATCGGTGAGCAGATACGTGAGTATTTGGACGAAAAAAGCGCTGCGCGCGACCGAGCCTTACAGCACTCTCGCACCTTGATCAGGCATTGTTCGCGAGCGATACGAGCTGCACATCGCAACGAACGCGCATTGTGTCAGGAGCATCTGCAAGCTGCAGCCGAGTTGCTGGATGCGCTCAAGCAAGGTCTGGCCTCCTATCCCGATCTCTATCATGCTGGCTACACGCGCGGGGCATTGAAGGAGTTCGCAGAAGCCAGCATCGTCCAGGCGTTATTGGCCGACGAGTCGCTGCCCGAACCCGATGCACTTGGCGTGGACTTCGTGGCGTATCTGGGCGGTCTTGGAGAAGCGGTTGGGGAACTGCGGCGGCGTGTTTTGGATATCCTGAGGCACGATGAAGTCACGGAAGCGGAGCGCTTGCTCGACGCCATGGACGATATCTATAGTCTTTTGGTGACGATAGATTTTCCGGACGCCATTACGGACAACTTGCGGCGCCTCACCGACATGGTGCGCGGCGTCACGGAACGCACGCGTGGGGATCTCACCACCAGCCGGCAGCAGTGCGAATTGAAGGCGGCACTCGAGTCCGTTGAGAAGAAACTGGGGCGCGACGAAGCGTGACTGCGAAAACAATTCGTGCTTCTGAGTTACCCCAATTTCTTTTCTGCAAACGCGCTTGGTGGTATGCGCAGGAAGGTTTCCCCTCCGACGATGGGGAGCAGATGGCTGGGACTCATTGGCACGATCGCCATGGGCGCGTAGTGCTGGAGGCTGGATGTCTGCGCATCTTGGGGTATGCCTTCCTGATTGCAGCCTTCGTTACAGGCGCTGCCTATCTGACAACACGCTTGCTAGGTTGAGCGGTGCTTATTATCGTCCTCGCCTTATTCGCACTTGGTTTGGCGCTCCTCAGGCTGGCGGGGCGAAAGCAAGCCGCAACCGGGCTGCCCCCAGGTAGGGTTGTTTACCTCGACACGACAAGTTTGAAACGCTTAGGGCATACACTCTACGACCCAATGTCTGCACTCACTGGCCGTCCGGATTATCTAGTGGAAGGAGCGGATGGCTTGGTGCCGGTGGAATTGAAGTCGGGGCGCGGTCCACTCCGACCGTATCCTGGTCATGTTTTGCAGTTGGCGGGTTACTGCCTGCTTGTTCAGACCGTCTACGGGGTTCGCCCGAAGTATGGAGTCGTCAAGTACAGCGACAGAACCTTCGCTGTTGACTACACATCGACCCTGGAGAACGAACTTCTCGATACTTTGGCGGAAATGCGACGGACAGAAGGTAGGATTCCTGACCGCTCTCATACCTCCCCGAACCGATGTCGATCGTGTAGCTTCCAAGAGGTCTGCGATCAGGTCTTAGCGTGAAGCGCCAATGTACAGCGCCTCCGCTATAATACGTAATATGAAACTTGAACCGTCCATCCCACAACGCATCGCCGTCGCCGCACATCCGAATATGGAAGACGCGGGCATGCTGGCCGCCGAGATCGCCGCGTTCCTCGAGGGGCGTGGGATTGTCGCCAGCCATGCTTCGCTTTACGATGAGTCTTTGCGTGAAGAAGTTCGTAATCACAAGTTTGACCTACTTGTGGCGATCGGTGGAGACGGGACGATGCTGCGCGCAGGGCACCTTTGTGCACCCTCACGAGTTCCCATCTTGGGCATCAACGTGGGCCGTCTTGGGTTCCTGACGGAAGTGGCGCGCGATGATTGGCCGGGGATGATCGACCGTGTCTTATTGGGTGAATATTGGCTTGAGGAGCGTATGATGTTACGCGCCGAGCACTTCAGTGAGGGACGTTCGCTCGGCGCATGGGACATTCTCAATGAGGCCGTCGTTGGTCGTGGCGAGATGGTGCGTCCTGTTCGCCTGATCGCCGAGATTGATGGACAATACCTGACCACCTATGTCGCCGATGCCTTGATTGTGGCGACACCGACGGGATCCACGGCCTATGCGTTGGCGGCCGGTGGTCCAATTCTGCCGCCCGAACTACGCAATGTGCTCGTTGTTCCCGTCGCACCGCATCTTTCGGTCGATCGCGCGGTCGTGTTACATGAGGGCTCATGGGTGCGGGTGGGTGTCCGCACGGACCATCAAGCCACGCTCAGCGTAGACGGTCAAACACCGATCCCGCTTCAGAATGGCGATCAGGTTGAAGTGCGTGCAAGTGAGCACACCGTCCATTTTGTGCGCTTGCAGGAAGCGGATTACTTCTACCGTAACCTGACCTCGCGGATGAACACAAACCCTTCAGTTGGAGTGGATGAATGAGCGATCAAGTTATGGTCTGCGCCAACCACCCTGGTCGCGAAACCGGTCTGCGCTGCAATCGTTGCGGAAAGCCGATCTGCGTATCCTGCGCCGTACAAACGCCGGTCGGGTATCGTTGTAAGGAATGTGTGCGTGGACAACAAAGGGTATTCGAGACGGCGAGTCAAATCGACCTTCCCGTGGCGTTCGTGATCTCGGCTGTCAGCGTGGGCCTTGCCACCTTTGTCCTAGCCAATATGTGGATCTGGGGTTTGATCATCTCACCGATCTTAGGAGGCGCAATCGCCGAGATTGTGCGCTGGGCAGTCAAGCGGCGCAGAAGCCGCCAACTGCCTATCGCAGCAGCTTCAGGTGGCGTTGTCGGTTTTCTGATTTATCTAGCTTATGGACTTTATCCCTACCTGACCTTGTTCTTATCCCCGGCAAGTAGTTTAGACTTCTCAATGCTCGGCAGTGCGCTCACATCGTTCATCTGGCCTGTGGCGTACGGTCTTCTGATGATCAGTGCATTGTATTATCGCTTACGGGGGATTCGCCTTTAGTCGGACCATGTTGATTGAACTACGTATTCAAGACTATGCAATCATCGATGATTTGCGCCTGGAGCTGGCTCCAGGGTTCATCGTATTCACAGGTGAAACAGGCGCTGGAAAGTCCATCATCGTCGACGCTGTAGAGATGCTCCTGGGTGGTCGTGCAGATAGCAGCGTGGTGCGTACTGAGGCTGAACGAGCCCTGCTCGAGGGGACCTTCCGCATTGAGGATCGCGTCCGCGCGGATGTCCACAAGATATTGGATCGTGAGGGTATGCTCGATGATCCCGAATTCGTCGTGCTAGGGCGTGAGATCCGGTTGCAAGGCCGCAATGTCTGTCGCGTCAACGGACGGACGGTAACGCTTGGAATGCTGCGCGAACTCGGTGAATGGCTGGTGGACGTCCACGGTCAATCGGAACATCTAAGTTTGCTCCGCATCCGTGAACATCTTCATCTCCTCGATCGCTATGCCCAGGTCGAGAGCCTCAGGGAAACTTTCACGGACGCATATCATGCGCATGAGCGCGTGCGTCGAGAATTGAGAGAACTGCGCCAACACGAGCAAGACGCAGCCCGCAAGGCAGACCTGCTTGCCTTTCAGATCAATGAGATCGAATCCGCCAGCCTTAAATTAGGCGAAGATCAGAGCTTACTTGAGGAGCGAACCCGCTTGGCCAATGCAGAGCAGCTGATCGCTCTGGCAGAAAAGGCGATTGTCAGCCTAGATGAGTCGCCTCCTGGGATGGAGGCGGTCACAGATTTACTCGGGCGAACAGCACACGCACTGGGAGGCTTGTCGAAAGTCGACGGCAGCGTGAAGGAGCTGCAAACCGAAGCACAAGCGCTTGTGGAACAGGCTAGCGATTTGGCGCGGCGATTGCGGGTTTACCTTGAGGGAATCGAGTTCAATCCGAAGCGGCTGGATGAGGTGGAGGAGAGATTGGGCTTGGTTCGCGCGCTTCAGCGAAAGTATGGTGAAACCATCGAGGAGATTTTGTCTCACGGAGAGCAGGCGCGCGAGGAGCTTGAGGCGATTACGCACGCTGAAGAGCGTATACACGCACTTGAGGTGGAGGAGAAAGAAAGACTCGCTTATCTGGGGGACGTTGGGGCAGAGTTATCGCAGGCGCGCCGTCAGGCAGCGGAGGAATTGAGTTTGGCGATCGATGGTGAACTAGGGGATTTACATATGGAGGGGGCGCATTTCGGCGTCGAAATGGCGTGGGTGGATGATCCACAAGGTGCGTCTGTCGGCGAGAGACGTGTGGCTTTCAGCGCCACAGGTCTAGATCAGGTTGAATTCCTGGTTGCCCCTAACCCGGGGGAGGGGCTCAAGCCGTTGGCGAAGATCGCCTCTGGCGGTGAAACTTCGCGCATGATGTTAGGTCTCAAGAGTGTCTTGGCGCAAGCTGATCGCACGCCGACGTTGATCTTCGATGAGATCGATCAAGGTATTGGTGGTCGAGTTGGTGCGGTCGTTGGTCAAAAACTCTGGGCCTTGTCCCGCAACCATCAAGTTCTCTGTGTCACTCACCTGCCTCAATTGGCTGCTTTCGGGGATCAGCATTACCGGGTAGAAAAACAGGTGCAAGGAGGCCGCACGGTCACGGTGGCTCGCCCGTTGGAGGGTTCTGCGTCCGTTCCGGAACTGGCGCTCATGCTGGGCGGCCAGACCGAGCCCAATCTGGAAAGCGCCACCGAGTTATTACGCACAGCGGCGAAGATTAAAGCCGAAGCGGCGATTCACGAGGCCGGCTGAAAACACCGAGCTTTTCTTACAAAATGAAGGGGTCTCCTACTGATTGTTGCGGTGCGTAGGGGCGGTTCACGATGT
>JABAOF010013942.1_pt2 | contig 23979 bp, 25 predicted proteins | sample 7062171 | NCBI WGS metagenome assembly JABAOF01 (sample SAMN14538628, study PRJNA623070) | marine sediment metagenome | biome: marine biome [ENVO:00000428]; feature: marine pelagic biome [ENVO:01000023]; material: deep marine sediment [ENVO:00002113] | place: India: Gulf of Khambhat ...
GATGGGCGCCAGATTGGCGGTTATAATCCTCAAATTGCCATAAAATCAGCAAACGAAACAAAAAAAGTCTTTGCCTCTTCATTTAAATCTGCCTTCTTCAGGAAGGCTTTTCCTGTATGTATTTTATCCTTTATCAGCTGTCTGACATATTCTACTGCTCCGGTGGAATAAAGCACATCGATGGCCTTTTGAATCGCTCCCTTGTCAGCACTTTCATTTCCCCAGGCTTCACAAAGAACTTCTTTCTGTCCTTCATCCGCTTTTTCAAAAGCTTTTGTTATCAACAATACGGATTTTCCCTTCCTTATGTCAGAGCCGAGGGCATGGCCTTTCTCGCCAGGGCTGATGTCGATTAAATCATCATATAACTGGAAGGCTATCCCAATATGGGTGGCATATTCGGATAGGGCATTCAACTGATTCTCATCCGCTTTGCCCAACACTGCTCCTACCTGCACGGCGGCCTTAAACAGATGAGCTGTTTTCGTCTCGATCATCCTTAGATAAGATTCCTCGCGCATGTCTTTGTTTGATTCTGACAGAATATCCATCATTTGACCTTCGTTGATCACTCTATAGGCTCTGTTGATAATGTTTAGGGCTCCATTCACCTCTTCACTATTAAAAGGAGAATGTGCAAGACATCTTTCCGTTAAAGCATACAGAATATTTCCTTGCAAGATAGCCATCGAGACACCAAATCTCTTGGACAGCTTATTAAAAATACTCCCTTCATAACTTATTTCTTCGTGTTCTTTTAAGAATAGATTTTCAAAGGTTTTGTGCATACTCAACATCCCTCGTCTCTCACTGTCTTCATCCATGATATCATCGTGAATCAGAGAAGAATTATGAAAAAGTTCGATGCCCACAGCAGGTAAATATATTTTATTTTCATCCTCATCAGAGACTGCCTTGAAAGCCATTATAGTGAACAGAGATCTAAGCCTTTTCCCCCCTCCTAGGACAAATTCCTTTAAATATGAATAACTTTTTTTTATAAAACCTTGAGAGTCATGAATTTTTTCATCGAAAATCGTATTGAGTCTGGAATCAATGACTTCCTTATATTTTTTCAGAACCTCTTGAAATTCCATTTTTTCCCAACAGATACCTGATGTCGTTTCTGTATTGCTTATAGCATAGGTATAAAATAGGGTCAAACAGGGGGAAATAGAAGAATGACTTTTTTAAGAAGTTGCACTTCTTTTTTTTAGAGGATAAAGGGAATAGTGATGATGCGTCTTGACTATTCTTGATACTTGAAGGAAACGTTTATTTTTGTCCGGTAGGCTGTGACTTTTCCCTCGTCCACCTTCATGTCGAATTCCACCACTTCTGCAATTCTCAAGTCTTTTAGGGATTTACTGGCTGTTTCGACAGCATTCCTCGCTGCTTCTTCCCATGAGTTGGGGCTCGTCCCGACGAGTTCGATGACTTTGTAGACACTATCCATGATTTACCTCCATGAATATTGTGATATTGCGGTGGGAATAAAGTATGATTTCTTCCCCGGGATGTCAATTCATTTATCTTTTTTCTACATATAAAGACCCCTTCTCATCGAACAAGACATTAAAGTTGACTCTTTCCTGATTAGATGTTATTCTCTGGGCACTCCAAACAATAGGGATCGCTGTGGTGATAAAATGACCCGAGTGTCAGCCTAACAATCCTTCTTTAATTTATGTTCGTTCAGGTACACTAATAGGGCCTTGACAGACTTATTATTCTTTTGTATGAATGCCAGATGCCAATAAATATTCCAGAGCTATACCAACCATATCTTCGGATCGGCACATGCTCCTGGAAGTTTGAATCTTGGAAGGGGCTTTACTACGAGCCCGGAAAGAAATATCGGCCCTTCGAGTATCTCCCTGACTATGCCAAGCACCTTAACTCGGTCGAAATAGATCAATGGTTTTGGAGCCTTTTTCCAGGGGGAGTCAAGCTGCCCGAGGTAAGGACGGTCAAAAACTATGCCGAGAGTGTTCCCGGTGATTTCATCTTTACAATCAAGGCCCCAAATTCCCTAACCCTGACGCATTTTTACTCCAAACAGCCTGTAAAATATGCCGATTTTGCGGGGAAGCCGAATCCGTATTTCCTGGATAATGACCTTCTCGAGAGGTTTTTGGACACTCTGACACCGATGGGCAGAAATCTGGGACCGATCATGTTTCAGTTTGAGTACCTCAACAAGAAAAAAATGCCCTCCAAAGAGGCCTTCTTCGAGCGTTTTCAAGAGTTTATCACTAGAGCGCCCAAGGATTTCCAATACGCCATCGAGACGCGAAATCCAAATTATTTATCGCCGGCTTTTTTTCAATTTCTCAAGGAGCATAACCTCGGATTTGTTTATCTCGAGGGATATTACATGCCCCATATCAGTAAGATATTTGAGAAATATAGACCAGTCACCGCAGATTTTTCGATCGTTCGCCTCCATGGTGGAGATAGACTGGAGATGGAGATGAAAACCGGAGAAGTTTGGAATCGGGTGGTTTCGCCCAAGCCTCAAGGATTAGAAGCCACGGCTCGCATTGTTCAGGCAAATCTCGAGAAAGAAATCATCACTTTTTTGAACGTGAACAATCACTTCGAGGGAAGTGCCCCGGTCACCATCGAACGCTTTCTCGATGTCCTCCAGAAAAAGTAAAACGGGAACTTCCCTTTTATCTTTGTCGTCGAATTCGTTTCTTCTCGTATTCTTCCTTGGCTTTTTTGGCATCCTCCTGAGCTTCTTGGAGTTTCTGGTATGTGTCTCTTATTTCTCTTTGGATGCTGTCCCGGAGTGTCCAATCTCTGAAGGTGTAAAACTTCTGTTGGAGACCGTTTATCTTCAAGGTTAGAAGTTCAACGTATTCGTCAGCTTTTTTCCAGTTGGTTTCGAGTCTGGATAGGCTTTCCTGGCTTTCTCGATCAATATTTCTATTTCTAGAAGGTTGGCTCTGTGCTGGACTCTGGGAGGCCCTCCTCTTGATTTCAGCCAGTTGGGACTCCGGTATTGATACAGCAGGTTTTTTCTTCATGTTTTTCAGGTCTGCGTTGGTTACGAGAATACTTTTCTTCCCCTTCAGTTTGGCCCGTCTTTCCTTCTCCTTTTTCGCCAGTTCTACCAGGCTTTGAGCAGACAGAAAAGTAACAAGAATTAAAGATATTACGGAGGGTAATATGATTTTTTTAATGCCCATCTTCTTCATATTTATGATATCGAACACGAGATTCGAAGTCAATCATAGGAAGGCTTGACTTTGGTCATCATCGTTTGTATTGTTCTTAGTTCAATTCTCCTTGAGAAATTGAGTATTATATGAATGGAGGAGGATAGTCAGATGCTGCACTGTCATGATTTAAAAAAAGGCCAAATCTATGTCTGCGAAACTTGTGGATTAGAACTTCAGGTCGTACAGGAATGCGAAGAGTGTACGGATGAAGCAGGTTCCTGCGTCCATGAAGAATGCAAGTTTGTTTGCTGTGATAAAGATTTAAAGCTCAAAGAATAGAGCGGTCTTTATTAAGGAAAAGCTCAAGAGAGCCGCAGTCGTCACAGATTACTGATGGTAATCGTAATTTGATGGGCAACAAAAGACCCTGTTTCTCCCTTTGGTATCAAGATTTTTAACTTGTCATTCTTCAGAACAGCTCTCTCAACGCTCTGTATGAATTGTGTGTTCTGAACCCGTAACTCATATACTCCCCCAACCAATCCCTCTAATTTGATTCTGAGCTTTTTCTTTTCCCTGATGATGGATATGATTTTCAGGCCTTTATTCCTCTCACCGACTTTACTATCCAACAAGGGTGGTAAAATCTCTACTGTCGGTTCGAACTCCATTTTCAATAATATTGATTCTTTTTCAACTGGAATATCTGCTGCAACTTGTGTCAGTTGATTCAAGTTTGTGGTTTTTATTGAGATAGGGGTCCCGCCGACAACGAGGGATTTGATTTGATTCCCGATGCCGATTCCGGGAGCGAAGTGAAGTCGATAGCCTACACCATTTTTGGTTCTCACAGAGACCGAGATCTTGCCATTTTGCCGCTCGTATTCAAACCAAAACAAGGCGTTGCCTACTCTGAAGTTTTTAATCGAGACGTTTTTCCAGTCTGACGGAAATTTTGGGGAAAAGGTGATTGTCTTCTTCAAGGCATCCCCTTCAAGTCCGAACAACCCGCGAACTAAGGGCAATACAACGCCTGCTGTGGAAAAACCTTGATGGGGAACAGATTCCTGAAGCCAAAGATTCTGGTTTCCTGAAAGAACCTCTGTCACGAAACCCAAAGCTTGATTAAAAGTGTGATGGACCGTGGACATCAATGAGCTGAAGCCCTGAAGATGGAGATGATGCTTGAACTGGGCTGTGGCCACCCAGCTCGTGATAAAGGGCCAGACTGCGCCGTAGTTGTAACCCAGAGGTTTATAATGTTCGCTCTTATGAGATAAGCTCCGTGTGCCCCAATCCGTGGTGAGCTCGGAGGAATTCAATTTTTCGAAGGAGAGAAGGCTTTCTTTCGGTCTTCCCAGGTTCCACATCAGGCCGACAGCACACCAGGGAGTAATTTCTTTGACTCTGTTGCCTTCGGCGTTGAAGGCATAGACATAGAATTGCTGATCTTCATCCCAGAATTTCTCGTGAAAGGATTTTTTGGCTTTTTTGAAGTGTTGCCCAGCCTTACGGGCATAATCCTGTTTTTCTGCTGTGGAGGCCAGGTTTTGCATAGCCTGGGCTGCCCTCGCCCAAATGGCGGCCAAATAGACATCTGTCTCAATCCCTGTTAAAGCGCCGTATTCCAATGCTCCCAATCCGGCCTTCTTATTGTCCATCAGACCATCCTGGTTGGCATCCGTACTCAAACACCATTCAAAGGCCCGCTGGAGAGAGTCCCAATTTTCTTTGATAAACTGCTTATCGCCGCTCATCTTGAGATATTCATTCATGCCCACGAGATAATACGGGGNNGTCATTCCACCAATCGATGTATTCGGCGGCTTGAGAGAGCTCATGGGCCATCTTTCCGTCCTCTCGCTGCCACTTCTGGGTAAAAGCGAGAGCATCTTTGACGGTTGAGAAGGCTCCGTAGCTTAACAAGCTAAGGGCATTGATGTAAGCGTCTCCCCCGAAGAACCAGCCGAAACCTGGCCGGCCACTCGTTCCTGAAGCTCCTAATCCGGCTACTAACCCTCTTCCTAAGTCGGGGTTCTCCACCACTAAGTTGTCATAGGCGATTTTTGCCCATTCGAAGGCGAGATTTAATCGAGTATCAGGAGTCTGAATTTGAAGGGTGCTTTGACGAAGACGTCGATAATAGTCCAGGTTTTTCTTGTAGAGTTCTTCTGGGTTTTTCCGGAGTCGTTCGTAAGTATCTATGATGGCCTCTCTAGGCCCTTTCCCTCCTGCCAAAAAAATAGGGATATACTGACCGCTGACTTTCTCTGGCTCTGGGATCTCGATCTTGAACTCATTCGGAGAGTCGGAGAGCATGTGAGCCGGCGTGTATGAAATCCCTGACGCAGCCGGTGAGCCGACAAGACCGTGGTTTTTTCCGCTGGACTCTGAGATGAGGTAGGCTTTCCGATTCTCATCCCAATAAGCATACTGACCGCCGAGACCTGCTGGCCACATGGGCTGCAGGACCGGTAAGAATCCGCAGACGATGGTTAAAGGTACTGTGGAGTCTACCTTTAATAGAATCATAGCTCCTGGTTCTTTTATTGGGGTTATGTAGATCGCTTGCATACGGAAAGACTGATAGGTGTAAGTTAGAGTTGTGGCCTCTGGTGAGACAGAGATAAAGCGGACAATGTCTTTGGCCAATAGCGGTCGGGTGGAGTTTCCCAAATAGAAGGAAAATTCAAAATTGCGGAGGAGCTTTAGAGGGTAGGCCCAGGCCTCGAAAGAGCCGCTTTCATCTCCTAACAGAGCGAATTTTCGGCCGACCTTGTCAAACGGCGTTCCCGGCTTTGCTAAACGTTCGAGGGCGATCGGGTTTGATTCGATCTGGAAGGCGGGAATCAATCCCTCCTGGGCTATTAACGGCCGGAAATTTAAGATAATGTTGATAACGAAAAAGATAAAAATGACAACAATCTTTTTCATGCTACTATTCATCTCCTTCGTCGAGCGTGAACTCGGAGCGCTTGAGAGAAGAGAATTCCCGGTGAACTTATATCAGAGGGAAAAATTGATGTCAAATGTAATGTTAGGAGTGAGTATTCTCGAATATTGATCCTGCTACATTGTATGTGATAATGTCACAGAATAGATGTCATACGAGTTGGAGGGTGCAGCTAATATGGGTTATTAATTTCTAAAACCTTCCTTTCTGGCAAGTCATTTCGGTAAAGGATATAATGTTTCCTAAAAAATGACAGGAGAGAAATTAATTTTCCCGTTTAACCCTCTTGAACGAAGCGCCCAGGTTGAATCCGTGGTGATGAGGGGATTAAGAAGAGTCTACCATAGATTTAGACCCGCTCCATATTATGGTGGAATCGCCACGGCAGACGCTGTCGGCTGCTCTTTTCTGTGTGCTTACTGCTGGAACTATAACAGGAATTTATACCCTCAACGTTTCAAAAATTATTATACTCCCCAACAGGTGGCCTCAAAACTCCTCCATATCGCCCGAAGGAAATCCTTTCGCCTTTTCCGTATAAGTGGAGCAGAGCCTGTTCTGGGAGAAAGATCTTTTCAGCACCTTGTCGAGGTGCTGAAAATCATTCTTCAGAGCCTGCCTCACGGCATCTTCATCCTGGAATCAAACGGCTTTTTCCTCGGTCACAAAAGGGATCTCATCAGTCAGTTGAAGTTCGAGAATCTGCGTATTCGGATATGTCTGAAGGGGACCGATGAAGATTCCTTCGAGATCATCACAGGAGCCAAGAAGAAGTTTTTCTCGTATCCATTCAGAGCCCTTAAGGTTCTCCAGGATGTTGGAGTGAAGGCCTGGCCGGCCCTTATGAGGGATCTCTTCAGTGATGAGGAGATTGAGCGATTAGAAAACCTCCTCGATCAGTACAAGATAAAAGCCGAGCTCGAGCTTGAAGCCTTGGAAGCTTATCCTTTTGTTCTCGAGAATATGAGGAAACGGAAGGTGGCGATCAAGGATTATCCCTGAACTTCTGTATCTCCCCGAAGGATCTGGCCTTCATGACTTATCAATCAAACCTGAGCTTCGACTCTTGTTTTCTTTCGTTTTAGGTTAATTCTGCTCTTTTTCCCTTGATGAGCAAGTTATAGAGCCAGGAGAAAATCACACCAACGATAAAGCCATCGATAAGAGCATACAACGCTCCTACGATCACCCCAAAGAATCCCCACTGACCTAAGTGATAGCCGGGGTAGATAGAATCCACGATTCTGAGAAACTCCACTGCATATGCTGGCCAGATCAGGTTGGCCACACCCGCGAGAAAGACAATTCCTCCCCACATAACTGCCAGAGCGAATCCCATACGCATGACATCCAATTTCATGATATTCCCTCCCGATTTAAATTTATGTATTCTTCTATAAGTATTATAAATAATTTGCCAGGAGCGTTGGTCACCGACTTAATCACCGATACTCCCATAGATATATTTCATTGCCATCTGGATCCTCGAAAGAGGCCAGTCTTCCATTCTCCACTTCCTGTGTTTGGCTTGTTTGGATACCTTTGGCCTCTAAATCCTTCACAGCTTGTTGGATATCGTCGACTTTGAGACATAGACGAGCATTACCTCCTGCCTGGAGTTTTTTCTCGCTCGAAGACGGGACGAGCTCGAAGAGCACGCCATCGATATCAAAACGAGCTACGACATCCCGCGAGGCAAGTTTCAGGCCGAGGACATCAGTGTAGAAAAGAATGGCTCTTTCCATGTCTGTGACATAATGAAACACACAGTCAAACTGAAATTTCATCCCTATTTTAAAGGTTTTTATTGAATATAAGTGAGATTATCAATTTCGAGATTCAATTTATCAAATGAATTCCAAAGATACAAGGGGCAAATTTAGCGATGCGGATCCTCTGCGATAAAACGGAGGATAACTTTGGGCCAACCGAAAGAAAGTTCTAACATTTCTTACAATCCCATTTGCGATTCCAGGTAATTAATAGAATTAGAATAAGTTCGCCTTTTATAAGGCCCATTTTTGGGGAACTCCTGTTATATGATTGTAATTGTATTGACAGATTACGATATATCACATATAATACATCAAATTTTAAAAGCAGAATAGGGATTCATTAAAAATAAAATATTAGACACTATTTCATCGAGAAGGAGGTGAAATGGCCAAAGCGAGCATAATCAATCTTTCTTCTTTGAAAGACCAGGTCTATGAATACCTGAGATATCAGATGAAGATAGGAGAGATTCAGCCTGGTTCATTTATAAATATGGATTCTACTAGTAAAAAATTGGGAGTGAGTAAAACACCTCTTAGGGATGCTCTTTTACAGCTTGAAATGGAAGGCTTTGTTACTATTCTGCCTCGACGCGGTGTTATCGTCAATAAGCTCACTCTTCAGGATATCAAAGATTATTATCAGATAATAGGAGCACTGGAGAGCACAGCAATTATAGGCTCTTCAGAAACCTTGAGGATATCTGACATAAAAAAGATGGATAGGCTTAATGGAGAAATGGAGAAGGCTATAGATAGAGACAATTTTGATGTTTTCTATGAAAAGAATCTCATGTTTCATGATGCCTACATTAATCAAGCTGGCAACAAAATGCTCAGGAGGACAGTAGATATATTAAAGAAAAGGCTTTATGACTTCCCACGCCAGAAGGGATACATAAAGGAATGGGAGGAAGCTTCGATAAAGGAACACCAAAAGCTGGTAAACCTCCTTGCTGATGGTAAATTTTTAGAAGCTTCCAATTTTATCAGGGATGTGCATTGGTCCTTTAACATTCAGGAAAGATTCATAAAGAAATACTATTTCACTAAAGGAAGAAAATGAAGGCTGGAGAAAGAAATTATGAAAATCGTCCAGATTGATGTTTATCAAGTTAATTATAAACTCCTTGATCATGAATATTCCTGGTCAGGAGGACATTCAGTCACTTCCCTTATGAGTTCAATCGTAAAGATTACCACCGATGAAGGTCTTAAAGGATTTTCCGAAGTCTGTCCTCTTGGCTCGGCCTACATGGATGCTTTTGCTAAAGGTATCCCCATTGGGATCAAGGAGATTGGGCCTTTTTTGATCGGTCAGGACCCTTTCAGGATTAATTCTATTAATAATCTCATGGATGCTGCCTTGGGTGGTCATAACTACGTTAAGGCCCCCATAGATATAGCGTGTTGGGATATTCTGGGTCAGGCAACAGGAGTTTCAATCTGTGCCTTGCTCGGGGGACAGTATGTTGAAAAATATCCGCTTTATCGGGCGATATCCCAGCGTTCTCCTGAGGAAATGGCAGGTGATGTGTCTCGTTTCAGGTCTGAGGGATACAACCGTTTCCAGCTTAAGGTGGGTGGCTCCCCTGATGATGATATCCAGCGCATCGAGGCTGTGCTTAAAGTCCTTCAGCCAGGGGATATCCTGGTGGCTGATGCGAACACCGGCTGGCAGATTCACCAGGCGGTTCGTGTGGTCAATGCTTTTGCTAACANNAACAGAGATATTTATATCGAACAGCCATGTCCTACTCTTGAGGAATGTCTTACAGTTCGCAGTCATACCAACTTGCCGATGGTGATGGATGAAATAATCACAGGAATTTCTCCTTTAATGCGAGCCTACGAGCAACGAGCCATGGATGTCATTAACCTTAAAATTTCCCGTGTGGGTGGCTTGACTAAAGCTCGACAAATCAGGGACTTGTGCGAGGCTCTGGGCATTGTCATGACTATAGAAGATAGCTGGGGAGGCGACATCACAACCGCTGCTATTGCCCATCTTGCGGGAAGCACCCGACCTGAATTTCTTTTCACATCCACAGATTTTAATAGCTATATTGATATTCACCTTGCAGAGGATGCCCCCTTGAGGAGGGAGGGGTATCTGAGAGTTCCATCAGAGCCGGGCCTTGGCATTCACGTTGATGAAAAGATGCTGGGCAAACCAGTATTAAGCCTTAAATAGAAAAACACTCAGCCTCTCAGGAAACTTGCAGAAACAGGCACTTTATGATTTTTGGTGTAAAAAGTTGACAATAACATAAAATCTGATATATTATATATCAGATTAGATAGTATCATGGAAAAGGGCATAATTTTTGATATCAAACGGTTTGCCATACATGATGGCCCCGGCTTACGGACCACAGTCTTCCTCAAGGGCTGCCCTCTTGAATGCTGGTGTTGTCACAATCCCGAAGGCCAGAAGCAAATACCAGAGCATGTCTTCCGTCCAGAGCGGTGCTTTCCGGATTGTGCCGATTGCATCGAGGCCTGTCCCCAAAAGGCCGTCTCACGCGTCAAGGGCCATATTGCCATCGACCCCAACAGATGCCGTTTCCTTGGAAACTGCGACGATAACTGCCCCACCGAAGCTCTGAGGTTGATCGGAAGGGAAATGACGGTTGAACAGGTGATGGATGAGATCATCAAGGATAGGGTTTTTTTCGAAGAGAGCGGGGGAGGAGTGACCTTCTCCGGTGGGGAACCCTTGAAACAGCCCGAGTTTCTGGAAGCGCTTCTCGAGGGGAGTAGGGCGAACAGCATACACACCGCTGTCGACACCTGCGGTTATGCTCCCTTTGAGGTCTTTCTCAAGATTGAAGAAAAAGTGAATCTCTTTCTCTATGATGTAAAAATGATAGATGATAAAAAACATAAAAAAACAACTGGAGTATCCAACACGACAATTCTGGATAACCTCAAAAAACTCTCGAAAAAAGAGAGCAACATCGAGGTCCGTATTCCTGTCGTTCCTGGAGTGAACAGCACCATGAGGGACATGAAGGAAATCGCGGAATTCCTGGTCCAGTGTAAAAGCATTGAGAATGTCAGTTTTCTTCCTTATCACAACATCGCCGGCCATAAATACCAAAACCTGCAGATGTCCAACAGGTTGGCTGGAACAAAAACGCTGGAAGAGGAGAAGGTCAAAAAATTCGTGAAAACATTCGAAGACTTAGGCTTCCGGATCAAGATAGGAGGATGATCGCATGAACGCAAGAATAAAGAAGTTGAGAGAACAATCCCTCAGGACCAAGCCGTCCATATCGGCCGAAAGGGCCAAGCTCATCACCGGGTTTTACAAAAGCGAAGAGGCCAAAGGCGTCTCGACTCCGGTGAAAAGGGCCCTGGCTTTCAAACACATCCTGGTTAACAAAAAAATCTGTATCAATAAGGGGGAGTTGATCGTGGGCGAGCGTGGTCCGGCCCCCAAAGCAACACCTACCTACCCAGAGATCACAGTTCACAGCCTTCAGGATTTGAAAATCCTCGATTCTCGAGAAAAAACATCCTATTCTGTGGACGACAAAATCAAAAAATTCTATAAAGAAGAGATCATTCCTTACTGGAAGGGACAATCTATCAGGGACAAGATCTTCGATGCCGTTTCGGAGGAGTGGAAGGTTGCTTTCGAAGCCGGCGTGTTTACGGAGTTCATGGAGCAGAGGGCTCCGGGACACACGGTCCTCGATGGCAAGATCTATAAGAAAGGGTTTCTCCAATTCAAAGAGGAAATCCAGAAAAGCATCGAGAACCTCGATTTTTTCAATGACCTCGAGGCTTACGATAAGAGAGAAGAACTCAGAGCCATGAACATCGCGGCCGATGCTCTGATCCTGTTCGCCAGACGTCATGCCGAGAAAGCCAAGCAACTGGCTACAAAGGAAAAAAACGCAGCCCGGAAAAAGGAATTGAAGAGGATAGAAGAGGTCTGCACCCATGTCCCCGCCAATCTCCCGCGTAATTTCCAGGAAGCCCTCCAGTATTACTGGTTCGTACACCTTGGTGTGATCACCGAACTCAACGGCTGGGATGCTTTCAATCCTGGAAAACTGGATCAACACCTTTATCCTTTCTATAAAAAAGGATTGGGAGAAGGGAGCTTAACAAGAGAAAAAGCCAGGGAGCTGCTCCAGGCTTTCTGGATCAAATTCAACAACCAACCCGCGCCACCCAAGGTCGGGGTTACCGCCCAGGAAAGCAGTACCTACACCGATTTCGCCCAGATCAACACCGGAGGAGTCAAGCCTGATGGTACTGATGCGGTNNGTCCACATCAGCAAAAAAACCCCTGATGCCTTTTTAAAAAGGGCTCTCAAGATCCTGAAGACAGGATTCGGACAGCCGTCGATATTCAACACCGATGCTGTCGTCCAGGAGCTGATCAGACAGGGAAAATCCGTTATCGATGCCCGGAACGGAGGAACCAGCGGTTGCGTTGAGACCGGAGCGTTCGGAAAAGAAAACTACACCCTTACGGGATATTTCAACATGCCCAAGGTGCTCGAGATAACGCTCAACAACGGCGTGGATCCCAGGACCGGTAAAAAAATCGGGTTGGAGACGGGAGACCCCTCCCGATTCCGCTCGTATGAAGAGCTTTTCGATGCCTTCGCCAAACAAATCAACCACTTCATCGATATCAAGATTATTGGGAACAACATCATCGAGAGACTCTATGCAGCTTATATCCCGGCCGTATTTCTTTCTCTTCTGATCGATGACTGCATTGCTAAAGGGAAGGATTACCATAACGGCGGCCCCCGCTACAACACCACCTACATTCAAGGAGTAGGGATGGGATCGATCACGGATTCTCTGGCTTCGATCAAGTCCAATGTTTTCGATAAAAAGTATATCTCCATGAGGACACTCCATAAAGCCCTGAAGGCCGATTTCAAGGGATACGAGAAGCTTCAGCAGAGATTCATGAACAAAACTCCGAAATACGGAAACGACGACGATTATGCTGATTCAATCATGCGCTCGGTGTTCGAGGTCTACTACCATGCGATAAACGGCAGGCCCAACACCAAGGGTGGAAAATACGCGATCAACCTGCTGCCCACGACCGTGCACGTCTATTTTGGAAGTGTCATCGGGGCCTCGCCCGACGGCAGGAAAGCTGCCGAACCCTTATCCGAAGGCATCTCACCAGTTCAGGGATCGGACAGGCACGGCCCAACCGCAGTCCTCAAGTCCGTGGCCAAGATGGACCACGTCCGGACTGGAGGAACCCTGCTCAATCAAAAATTCACCCCTCAGCTCATGGCAACCGACGAGGGCATCGACAAGGTGGCCTACCTGATCCGGTCCTATTTCAAGATGGATGGCCACCACATCCAGCTCAATGTGGTGAGTGCCGAAACTCTTCGCGATGCTCAAAGGCACCCGGAGAAGTACAGGGATTTGATCGTACGTGTTGCAGGCTACAGCGATTATTTCTGCGACCTAAGCAAAGGCCTTCAGGACGAGATCATCCGCCGGACAGAACACCAAGCAGTCTAAATCAAGAGATCAGCGGCTCCCGAAAGCCAGTTTCTCCTCCAAGTTGACTCTGTCCTTTCCCTGTGCTATAAAATTTCCCAGGCTGGCCGGAAGGAAATTTCGGCTTTAGATGTGATAATTTTTGATAAAAAGGTTTATATCAAAAGAAAACAAATTGATTAATAAACGTAAATATATCTCATGTAAATCGGATCATCGAAATTCCTTTATTAAGATGACTATTCCTAGTACTATCGATCGAAAATGGCCATATCTCGCTCTGCTCATCTTCCTCCTTTTCATATCTGCAAGCTGTAAGCAACAGAAAAATCCAGGTACGCCAAACCTCCTCCTGATAAGCCTCGACACGACGAGGGCTGACTATATCGGTTGTTACGGAAGTCCGGATGTCAAAACACCGAACATTGATCGATTGGCGGCCAAGGGGGTGAATTTTAAGCACACCATAGCGCCTTCTCAGTGTACGAATCCCTCTCATGCTTCGATGCTCACCGGTTTATACTTGGCTATTCATGGCATGTACGATAATCAGACCCGACTGGCCGACGATGTCATCACCTTAGCGGAATTTCTCGTTGACAAGGGGTATACGACTTTGGCAGCTGTCAGCGCACGGCATTTAAATCCTAGTAATTCCAATTTCGCTCAAGGATTCGGTGAATTCCTCGAGTGTGATCCGATCGAACTCAATGCTCAGGAACGCAATCAAGAATTTTTCAAGAAGCTGCGGAAAATCGCTGATCGGTCATTCTTTGCTTGGATTCACTACTATGATCCTCATGGGGATTATGATCCTCCTGAGCCCTATGACACAATTTATCCAGTTGGATCGGATTTTGAACCGGTGGAACCCGCCAAGTCTATGGATATCAGTCAAGAAAAAAAATCCAAGCCTGTTGATCCTGACGAAATTATCCCCCTCTATAAAGGAGAAATTTCCTTTCTTGACGTCCACATCGGGGAGTTGCTGGATTTACTTGTCGAGCTTGGAGTAGAAAAGGACACTCTGGTTGTATTGGCCGCTGATCATGGGGAGAGTATGACTGAGAAGGACATCTATTTTTGTCATGCTGGTCTATACAACACAGTAACCCACGTGCCGATGATCATGAGCTTTCCTGGAAGGATCCCAGAAGGTGTTGAGGTCTATTCGCTGGCAAGCTTGGTGGATATCTTCCCGACAGCACTCGAGGTTCTGGGTTATGAGTACGACGAGAATAAGATTAATGGACGAAGCCTCAGGCCAGCTTTTTCCAGCCCCGAATACGAGCCGCACGACTTTGTCATCAGCGAGGCCGTCAACGGAGTTATCGGTGGAATCTATCAAAACGGCTATAAATACATGAAACCCTATGCCAAGGACTGGTCCATTAAGGAAGACCATCTTTATCGTTCTTTCCAAGATTATGAGGAAAAGATCGACCTCAAAGACAAAGAAAAGGAAATTGCTCAGGAGATGGAGTCCTTTCTTGACTCCTGGTTGTTAAAAGCCAAAAGCAAAGCCTTTAAGAGCCGATACCGCAAGAAGCTCGATAAAAAGATGAAGGAAGCATTGGAGTCACTAGGTTACATCAAATAACAATCATGAACAGTACGAACAAACATCAATTGTCTTGGCTATTTTTCTTCTCTGTTTTTGTCTTGGTTCTTTTTCCCACAGCCTGTCAGAGGGAAGCTCAAGAATTCACTTTTTTAAATCTGCTCGAGGACTTTGAGTTTGCAGAAATAAACGAAGAGACAGAGATAATAGATATTGGGGATCCGAATGTCAGCCGATATTTCACGAAGGGCTGGTCGAAAATAGAAAAAAATGGTGTTTGGGCTACTTCACTCTTTTCGGAGATAAGATTTTACACCTTTCTTCCTCATAAAAAGCAGGAGATTGTCTTCCTCTGTCGCCCTTTCACCTACCCGAATTCTCCTCCTCAGCACATCGAGGTTCGTTTAAACGGAGAATACGTAGACAAGCAAGAACTCGAAAAGGAGGAAAAGGAGTATTCCTTCATTTTGCCTGAAAATGCTCTTTTTATAGGGGAGAACATTTTGACACTTCGATTTAATTACGCGAAGAGTCCCCAGGAGACAGTAGGAGGAAAGGATACGAGAAACCTGGCAGTGCGGTTTAGGTCCATATCCTTCCCAGCCAAACAAATCTATGGCAAACATGCTTTCATGAAGGACAAGGTCATTTATTTCAATCCCTTGAGCCAAATCAACTATTACCTCAAGCTTCCTCGAGGAGCACATCTCCTGTTTGATTTTGCGGTTGAGGGTTCAAGAATAGAGAAAATCAAATCAGACCTAAACTTATGTTTAAGTATCACAGAGGAGGGAAGACGGCCAGAAGAGGTATTCGAGTTGAATCTCAATGAACTATCCGAAAAGAAAAAAGCTTGTGATGTGGATTTGAGTCATTACGCGGGAACGATTGTTCGCCTGAGCTTAAACATCGATTTCCTGTCAGAAAGCTCTCTGATGGATTTGGATCAGGTCTTTGGGAAGATTTCCAGGGCTGAAGTGAGAGGAGAAAAAGAGATTGCCCTGAAAGATAAAGCTGATTCGATACCATCAGAAGACTTGGGAGNNAGACCAACCTGATCATAGCGATCTTGGATGCCGTCAATCCTAACTACATGGGCTGTTATGGTTTCGATGAAGAGACCACTCCTTACATCGACACTCTTGCTGCAGAAGGGATTGTTTTTACTAAGGCTTTTGCCCAGGCCTCTTGGACACTCCCTTCCACAGTCTCGTTGTTTACATCTTTACACCCTCTTTCGCACAAAGTCTGGAGTCGTGAGAGAAGGCTGGCAGATAAAGCCCTTACTCTGGCTGAGGCTCTAAAGGAGAAAGGCTTTAAAACCTGTGGCATGACAGCCAACGCATCCGCCTCTTCTGTTTATAATCTGTTTCAGGGCATGGATGATGAAATAGCGCTGTTCGATTGGGAAAACGATGAACTTAAGAGTAAGAAGAGGCTTAATGTTATCTGGGCAGAAGATTTTGTGGACCCTGCATGGAATTGGATTTCGAAGAATAAAGATGAGCAATTCTTCATGTACATTCATTTTCTCCAGCCACACACGCCATATAATCCTCCCTCATCTTTCCTGGACGAAACGGCCCAAGCCTACAACGGCCCCCTTAAGGAAATGGAACCCTTGATGCTCCGGAAACTGAACCTGGATGAGCTGACAGGTGCAGATATCGAATACCTTAAGAGTAAATACAAGGGCAATTTGAAGTATGCCGATTACTATCTTGGGAAGATTTTGGATATATTCAAAGAGTTCGGAATTTTCGAGAACACGATTCTCGTGATCACCTCAGACCATGGAGAGTCTTTCCAGGAGCATGGTGTTTTTGGTCACAGCCACAACCTGTTCGACGAAGAAATTCGTATTCCGTTGATCCTGAGATTCCCGAAAAAATTCGGCCTTGGCGGAAAAAAAATCGAGGCCTTGGTTCAATCCATGGATCTGATGCCCACTTTTCTGGATATTTACAGACAGGGCAGAATAAACGAAAACCTCCAGGGCAAAAGTCTTCTGCCTCTAATTCTTGAGAGTGAAGAGATCGGTCATCGTTATATCCTAGGATCTCTGAGTAAGCCCTTTGTCGAAGAAGAAACCAGGTCTGATATGTTAAGGGACGGAAAATACAAAATCATCATAGATAGGAAAGAGACTTTACTATTCGATCTTGAGGCTGATCCTGGAGAACAAAATAATTTATTCCTCCAAAATCCCATTATTTCGAATTTTTATAACCGGCAGTTGCTGAAGCTGAGAAGTGAGTTGTTGTCGGATGAGGATTTGGCGATGAAGGGAAAATTTATCATCAATAAGAAGACGAGAGAGCATCTCAGAGCCCTAGGATATATTAAATAAAAAATCCTTGTCCTTGCCCTCATCAATCCCGCTGGAGAGGGAATCCAGATTCACCCCTTGTCATTCCCGCGGAAGCGGGAATCTAGGACTATCTGGATAAAATTTTCGATAGATGATCAAAAATGATTTGTTTTTTCGCTGTTGTTTGGTATTATTTATCATTCTAGGAGGTAGAGATGTTGAAAAGATATCAAGTTCTTCTTCCCGAATGGCTAGAAGAGCATGTGAGGAATATTGCGGATAGATTTGATCTGAGTTTCTCCGAAGTGATTAGAGGAGAAATATGCTTCGCCATTCTGGTTGCCATAGGACTCTCACATCCAGATTACAAACCAGATATTAAACCCGATGAGATTATTTCTTATACGAAAGAATTTGAAAAAGATGAAATGAAAAGGGAAGATTTACACCGGCATTTATCCAAGCTTTATTTTGAAACCAGGAAAGCCATGGAATACTGGCTGAAGAAAAACAAAACTTCGAAAAAGAAATAAACCTACAGAAAAAAAGAGTCGTGCTCTTAGATAGCCAGCAAATAAGCCCTATTTAATAATACTATTATTTTGCTGTGATCTATTTTTTTAATTCAGTTATCATCGAAGCAAAAGTCATCCCCCCTGATTTACTCATCGGAATTTCTGTCTCTTCTGGATAGACAATTCCTAGAATATTATACAACCCAGGGACTGGGCCACCATTTGAATCAGCCTGCGAGTTTCCCTGTGTCAGGTCTGTAATAAATTCTTGCCGATAGTAGGCATTCTTTTTTGCGTTTATGATCAATCCTTCATCTTGTAGGAAATTAGTTGGCATCGATTATACTTCCAGTCCCTGTTATATTCTGAGTGATTGTAGGATAGCCTTTGTAATATACCGAGCCAGCGCCTGAAATGTTCACATCGAGTAATTGAGAGACATTCACTTCAACATTTCCGACTCCGGTCACGTTAACAGTCGTTGTTTCTGTCAGAAGATCAAAGGCATGTATTGTTCCTGCTCCGCTTATTTGAATCTGGTGTTGTCTTGCTTTACCGCTGACAAAGATTTCACCCGCACCGGTCAGCGAAGAACCTAACTGATCAACTTCTAACTGCAGTCGTATCTCCCCAGCACCGGTCGAGGTGAGGCTGACAGAATCACCTATGAATTTATTGTTTCCGATAATCGTTCCGGCACCACTGAGGGACAACCTCTCAAGATCGGGCATGGATATATTTACGGTGAGGTCTAAGTTTGAAACCTGGACACCTGATTCGATACCTATGGTCAGCTTTCCATTGTTAACTATTGTCGTAATATATTCCAAGATGTTGTCGTTGACAGTCACAGACATTTCTTGTGCAGGTCCGAACGTTATGTTCACAGTTCCAGCAGTCGTCAAGTCCACAGAATGAAAACTTCCGAGTAAACGCAATTCGGTGATAAGAGTTCCGGAACCTTGAATGACTTTGGTTGAGGTGGTTGGAGTCTTATCCTTGCAAGACAAGATAAGCAGGATTAATAAAGAGAAAATGACTGTCAAAGATCTTTTCATCATGTTCGTTCTCCAAGGGAAAATAAACCAGACTTCTAAAACCATTATCATGACAGAAAAGATGATGTCAATTCGAATAGTGAGATAAACTCCATCCCTGTCACGGAGATGTCACATGAGGAGAAGTCCGTTCTCTTCACATTGAATCAAATCCTTCTATATGGTATAAGTCTCAAAGTCGCAGCTGTGAAACAACATGAACCCATAAAAGCGGGAAGTATTTCTGCTTGTATCAAAAGAAGCAGATTTCAATCCCTATATCTATAAACTAAAAAGGAGGACAAAATGAAAAAGTTTCTCATGGTTATTCCTTTAACAATCCTGATTTGTTTTGCTTTTAGTTGTCAAAAACAGGTAACAGAGGAAGCTCCTGAAGGAATTACTGAAGAAGAAGCGCAACACATCATTGGACTTATTTTGGAAATTTTTAATGAGGGTAACCTGGCTTTGGTCGACGAGCTTTACGACCCTGAGTTTGTACGCCATGACCGTGGTCTGCCAGAGGACATCAAGGGTCTCGATGCTTTTAAAGATTACGTTACATCGCTACGCACAGCGTACCCCGATTTCGAAGCGACAGTCGATGAGGCTATTGTAAAAGGTGATAAAATCATAACGCGCTGGACAGTGATTGCCACAAACACTGGTCCTCTTCAAACACCTTTGGGTGAACTTCCACCCACAAACAAAAAGATGAGTGTGCTTGGGGCCGAAATTATCAGCATAGTAGATGGAAAAATAACAGAGGACTGGGTTTTTTACAACCAGTTGTATTCCTATATGCAGCTTGGCTTTACACTTAATCCTCCACAACCACCACAACCAGAGGAGAAAAAGTAACATACAGAAACTGGGCAATACAGATTGTATCCTGTATTTTTCCCGCAAACCTTGCCGTTTTGCGAGGGATATATTCATTTGCAGATATCAGTGGGTGGAAATCGTGTAATATAGAGCGGGATTCGTGGCAAGCCCAAAAAGGAAATACTTATCACACTAAGGAGAAAGCATGAACCAAAAACCCAAATTTACTCGCCGAAATTTTTTGAAGACCTCAACCCTTGGATTAATCGGCACAGGAATAGCTGTCGACGAGAGCTGTACACAAGCAGAAAAGCAAACAGACAAAGAAGAAGTTCAGCCATCTCCCAAGGTCAAGGAATACCGCATTCTCGGCCGGACTGGTTTTAAGGTCTCAGATATTGCCTGTGGTTCTATCTATGATGAAGGAGTTCTCAGCGCCATGCTGGATGCGGGAGTTAACTACATCGACACGGCTGAAAGCTATCTTGGTCACCACAAGATCATCAGTCAAGTAATCAAGCACCGGGACCGTAAGTCCATTTTTATCACAAGCAAAATGGAAATCAAAAAAGATATTTCCAAGGAGGGCTTTCTCACAAGGGCACGGAAATGCCTTGAGGAACTTCAGACAGATTACATCGACTGTATGATGATGCACATGCCTGCAAAAGTTGAAACGCTCAAGACCGAAGGATTTCATGCTGCCATGCAGCAACTCAAATCTGAAGGCAAGATCCACTTTGTGGGCGTCTCCAACCATGGGTCCTTCTGGTTCAAAGATCCGGAAGAAACCATGGNNTGCAGCCGAGGACGGTCGGTTCGACGTTTTCCTTATGGCGTATAATTTTCTTCAGATGGACAAGTCAGAACGAGTGTTACAGGTCTGCAGAGATAAAAAAATCGGAACAGCTCTGATGAAGTCAACGCCTGTGGCCAAATACTACATCCTCAAGTCGCGAGTCGAGCAGCTAGATAAGGAAGAAAAAGAGGTCCATCCGCTCTACAGGGAAGGGCTCAAGCGCTTTAAGGAAAAAGCGGATAAAGCAGAATATTTCATTAAGAAATATGATCTTGATAAACCAGAGGAAATCAAGAAAGCAGCCGTTCAATTCGTGCTCAGTAACCCAAACGTCAATACAGTCTGCTGTTCATTGCGAACATATGAGGAGATGGAGCAGGCTGTTCGTCTTTCAGGGACAAGACTGGGGAAGCTTTCTCAGGCCAAACTGGTCGCCTACAAGAAAGGCTGCGGAGAGCTTTACTGCCGCCATGCCTGTGGTCTGTGCGAACCCTCCTGCCCACATGGTGTTCCCGTAAACACAATCATGCGTTATTTTCACTACTTTATGAGTCAGGCTCGCGAGAGAGAGGCTATTCTCAACTATGGAAATATCCCTGGTGTAAAGGCTGATGTATGCAGGCAATGTCAGGGATTCTGTGAGGCTACTTGCCCCTATAATGTTCCCACTCAAGGCATGCTCATCCTGGCGCATGACCAGCTCACCGTGTGAAATGAAAACGAAAAAAAAGGGACATTGAAAAAGGAAAAGAACTTTTTTGGGAGATTGCCGTGCTTCGCTCGCAATGACACAAGGAAAATAGAACAGTCCTTTTTTTCATTTTAAATACTCACGATATTTAGCTGCCTTTTCTGGCTTTCCCCAAGCTACATAAAGTTCGATGATACGCCTGAGGGCTCCTTGCGTCCTCGGATGGCTCGCACCAAATTGCTTTTCAAGAGTGGAATAGCTCTTCACGAGTAGCTTTTCGGCTTGAACGAACTTTCCTGATTTGCTGAGACATCCCCCAAGAAGGCTGTTTGCATTAGCTATTTGCCAGTGATTCTCCGGGAACGCCCTCTTGAGTACAGCAACAGCCTGACTGAAAGATTGTTCAGCCTCGTCATAAGCGCCTTTCATTACCAGGAGAGCTCCCAGATTATTCAATGTTATGGCGACGTAGGGATGATTCTCACCCAAGAATTTCCGATCCATTTCCAGGACCTGCCGGAACATATCCTCTGCTTCCTCAAAAGAACCCTTACTACGAAGCACAAGAGCAAGATTGCTCATATTGGTTGACACCTCTGGGTGCTCACCGCCCAGCAGCCTACGATTCATTCCCAGCGCTTCACGAAAAAGCTGTTCAGCTTCATCATATTCTCCTTTCCGAAAGAGAAACATACCGAGGTTATTCAGGCTCTGAGCGACTTTTTCGTGCTCATTCCCCAATATTTTTCGGATTATGGCAAGGGATTTTCTGTATAAAGGTTCTGAATCCGTTAGATTTCCCAGTGCTTTTAAGGTCATGGCTAAGTCATTTAAAACTTCGGCAACATCTATGTTCTCATCACCAAGAAGCCTTTGTTTTATCTCCAAAGCCTCTCGGAATAATTTCTCGGCCTGAGAAAAATCTCCTTTGGCATAGAGTAAAGTCGCCAGGTGATGGAGGCTCTCAGATACGATTAAATCATCCTTGCCAAGTATCTGACGCCTTTTGTTCAGCGCCTGATCCAGGAGGGATGATGCTGCGTCGTACAACCCAAGGTTTCTATACACCATTCCCATCGTATCCATGAGCCGGGCCTGGATTAGGGGCTGTTCTGAAAGTTCCTTATCGATCCTTTCAGCTCCCTTATCCAGAATCTCGCGGACTGTAATCGTATTTCCTCTTGCTTCACTAGGATCAGAGACTTTGAAAAGCTCTACCAGAAAATCTGATACCTGCTGGGCCGTCTCGGCTTCTTCTCTGGCTTTCTTCTCCGCCTTGGTCGCCTTTATCAATCCGACAGTTGTTCCTGTTATGCCAATAAGTACGGCTATGATCACAAGAGCGGACGCTGCTACACCAACTTTATGCCTCCTGACGTACTTTTTTATACGGTATATGGTGCTAGGTGGGCTAGCCAGTATTGGTTCATTTTTTAGATATCTTTCAATATCAACAGCCAGTTCGGAAGCAGATGAATAACGCCGGGTTCTATCCTTCGCCATCGCTTTCATCGTAATCCAGTCAAGATCACCTTTGAGTTCCCTGTGCAAAGAAGCTATATCTGTCTTCCTCTGTTCCGCAATCGAGGTTTGAGTATCACCCAAGCCACTGAGACGCGTGCTGGCCTTTGGCGGTTCTGTCTCGCGGATGATTCGTTGAATTTCACCAAATCCAGCTTCCCGAAAAGTTTTCGGATCAAACGGCAATACGCCAACTAGCAGCTCATAGAGCATTACACCCAGGGAATAGATGTCTGTTCTAGTATCCACATCCAACCCAGACATTTCTGCTTGTTCAGGACTCATATACTCAGGGGTGCCGATAAGCTGGCCTTGCTCAGTAAAGAGGGTTCTCTCGGTCAAACGGTGTTCGGTAGCCTTGGCAATACCGAAGTCGATAATCTTGGGAACTGGTTTGTCTTCTTGAACAGCAACTAGTACATTTGAAGGCTTTAGGTCTCTATGTATTACTCCTTTTTGGTGGGCATGTTGAACTGCTTGGCACAGAGGAATGAATAACTCCAGCCGTTCACGTGTAGTAAGGTTGTGCTTATCACAGTACTCAGTTATTGGTATACCGCGGACAAGCTCCATCGCAAAGAATGGACGGCCTCTCTCTGTTGAACCGGCATCGTAAACCTTGGCAATATTCGGATGGTCCATCACTGCAAGAGATTGTCGCTCAGTTTCAAAACGAGCTACAACTTGTTTAGTATCCATCCCAAGCTTAATGATCTTGAGTGCAACACTTCGCTTAATTGGTTCGATTTGTTTTGCTTTGTAGACGACTCCCATGCCACCGCTTCCCAGCTCTTCAAGAAGCTTATACTTTTCTGAAACGATCTCACCAATCGTCGAATCTTCAGCTGGAGTGCGAAGAGTTCTAGTCTCAGCATGAGCAGGTTTAAGTTGCGTACCACACTCACAGCAGTATTTTTGAGTATCGGGATTATCGGTCTGACAATTAGGACATTTAACTGTCATTTTCACCCCGTTTTGCTCTGATGACAAATAGGCTCTTGCTTAAAGCTCAATTTATCCCTATCTATGTTGCCTCAATTATTATCATAGCAGAGAATGTGATGTCAATTTAGCATTCAAAAGCATGCTTCTCCCCTTTGTCACCAGTTTGTCATCAGAAAAGCTGAAAAATCGCTAAGCTATACCTGTGATGTTAGAGTGGCGTTCTGTGATAGAAATTGCTTATAATTGCCTACGTTTGCATAATAATGAGAATGTTTAAGGAACCGAAATATTGCTGTTTAGCCAGAGAGACAGCGTGACTATCAGAGTGGCTGGGAAGCAGGGATTCGAACCCCGATTCCATGATCCAGAGTCATGTGTCC
>JABAOF010017107.1_pt2 | contig 23924 bp, 26 predicted proteins | sample 7062171 | NCBI WGS metagenome assembly JABAOF01 (sample SAMN14538628, study PRJNA623070) | marine sediment metagenome | biome: marine biome [ENVO:00000428]; feature: marine pelagic biome [ENVO:01000023]; material: deep marine sediment [ENVO:00002113] | place: India: Gulf of Khambhat ...
CTCGGGGATGAGCTCGGCGGGGAACTTCCGCTGCAGGTAGCGCTCCTGGATGATCGGCATGACCGCGTCGTCCACCCAGCGGCGCACGGTATCGCGCACTGCGCGCTCCTCTTCGCTGAGCAGCGAGTCGATGTCGTAGAAGTCCACACCCTGAAACGCCATAACGGTTCTCTCTCCCGCTAGGAATCTTCGGTCACGTACCGCAGCTCGTCGTCCACGATACGGCTCGCGACGGGCGCGATTCCCACCTCACGCGCCTTGCGGCGGAATGCGGGCCCGTGATCGGCCTCCTGCCCCGACTCCACCTGCCACTGGTGCACCATCTCGTGCAGCAGCGTGTGCCCTGCCTCCTCCCACCCGTCCCGCTCGATGTGGCGGCGACTGATCGCTATCTCGGTCGGGCGGCCCGTCCGCGCATCTACGGTCAGCTCGCCGAGGCGGGTGCGCATCCGGCCGGAGACGCGAAACTCCACCGCCCCGAGCTCGCCGCCGAAGTACCGGCGGTTGAACCCGTCGTGGAGCTCCTTGAGCTGCGCGAGCAGCCGGCGGTCGCCCCGCCGCGACTGCGGACGGCGGCGCGGGGGCCGCACGAACTGGTCGACCGGAAAGGTCCCCAGGAGTCGCTCGGCCCGCTGCTGCTCGGCCGAGCCCGCGGCGGGCGACACGTAGGTGACTACCGCCTGGAGCACCCGATCGGAAGCGTAGGCATAGCCGCGGTGAATCCGCAGCGCCCCGTGCTTGGTGACGCTCACCAACACGGTGTGGTTCTCGTGCATCTCCACACGGGGGACACCGTGAAGCCCGAGTTCCCAGAGCCTCTTGATGAGTAGCTCCTCGTCGGCGCGGCGCGCCGAGGCTTCAGCCCACGCTCGTCGCGACTTCCGCTTCATCCATCCTGCGCGGACGCGGGTAGGTGTATACATCTGACCGCTTGAAGACCCGGTGGTTAGCCTCCCAGCGGTACTGCTCTACGCTGATCGACCCCTCATCGATCGTCACCCGGTGGAACACCGCGGGACGCCCGCCACGCGTGCGGGTGCACAGCGTGCCTGAACAGGAGACGACCACCTTGCCATTCAGCAGGTCCGACTGCTCCTGGTGGTCGTGGCCGCACAGCACGACGTCCGCCCCCGACTCCACGATGCGTCGCTGCGCCTGGCGCCAGCGGGCCAGGCCCATGCGCTGCGACAGCTCGCCGCGCAGCACGTTGTGGTGTACCACCAGCACCCGCGCCTGCTCGGGATCGGCCTCTGCGAAGATCTGCCCCACCCGCTCGATCGCCTTCTTGGGCAGGTGACCCTTCACCGCCAGATCGCGCACGCGGTAGGTGAGCGATCCCCAGGTAATGCCGTGCGAGGTGAGTGCGCTGGCGACGACCGCCTCGGGGAACTTGACGGTGGGCGCCAGCACCGGCCCGAAGTAGCGCACGTACTTGCGGTACTTCGCCTGGGCGCCGAATGGGATGAACGGGCGCCACCACCACTGCACGTCGTGATTCCCCGGAATGATGAACACGGGAGCCGTGCGCTCCAGCTCTCGAACGAACGCCCGGGCCGCCTGGTACTCGCCGTGGCGGCTGCGCAGCGAGATATCGCCCGACAGCACGGTCAGCCGGGGCTCGAGGTCGGGCACAAGATCCTCGACCGCCTGGATCAACTGGAGGTCCGCCACGTTCCCGAAGTGGGGGTCGGAGAGATGAACGATGCTGAAGGTCACTTGAGGTGTCGCCTCACTTGAGATACTCCCGCAGCACGCGTTTCACGACCAGGTAGCTGAGCAGATACCAGATCGCGATGGACATGGCGCCCACCATGCGCGGGGTGGGCTCCGCCGGCATTCGTACGAGCACGTAGATCGCCACGACCACCGTGCTGGCGAGCGCCACGAGCCGGCCGATGCGGCTCGCCCGGCGCTCGATCTCCTTGTGGCAGTCGCCACAGATCTCGCCGAGCGGCAGCTCCACCTGTCGCTGGCAGCGCGGGCACTCGTGCTCAACTAAGACGCCCAAGAACGGCGTCGGTGAACTCGGTCGTCGTAGCATTCCCGTTGAGATCCGGCGTCCGCACCGCGCCGTTGCGCAGCGTCGTCTCTAGCGCGTCGCGAATGCGGTCGGCCACCTCCGTCTGGTCCAGATGGTCCAGCATCAAACACGCCGCCAGCAGCAGGGCTGAAGGGTTGGCGATTCCCTTGCCCGCGATGTCCGGCGCCGAGCCGTGCACGGCCTCGAACAGCGCAGCCCGGTCACCCACGTTGGCGCCCGGCGCGAGGCCGAGACCGCCGACCAGCCCGGCAATCTCGTCGCTCAAGATGTCGCCGAACATGTTGGTTGTCACGATAACGTCGAACTGCGACGGGTCGAGCACCAGCTTCATGGCCGCGGCGTCGATGATTACGTCGTTCACCTCGACTCGGCCCTCGTACTCGCGCGAGACCCCGCGTGCCACCTCGAGGAACAGACCGCTCGCCGCCTTGAGAATGTTCGCCTTGTGACAGATCGTGACCTTGCGACGGCCGTGCTTCACGGCGTAGTCGAAGGCGAACCGCGCAATGCGCTCGCAGCCGCGGCGCGTCACCACCGCGTTGGATTGGGCCACCGCCCTGGGGTCGTCGCCCACCGGAATCGTCGTTTCGAACCCGATGTAGAGCCCCTCGGTGTTCTCCCGCACCAGCACGATGTCGACGTCCTCGAACCGCCCGCCTGGCACGATGGTCCTGGCCGGTCGCACGTTGGCGTAGAGGTCGAGCTCCCGCCTGAGCGCCACGTTCACCGAGCGGAACCCGGTGCCCACCGGCGTCGTGAGGGGACCCTTGAGCGCCACGCCGGTGTGCCGCAGGCTCTCCACCGTGGCGGCGGGAAGCGGCGTCCCTGTATCGTCGAGCGCCGCCACGCCCGCTGACTGCTCGTCCCACTCTATGGCGACATCCACGGCACCGAGCACCCGCAGGACGGCTTCCGTGATCTCTGGTCCGATGCCGTCGCCCGGGATGAGGGTGACGCGGCGTGCGGTCATGGCAAGCCGGGTACCAGGCTGGTGAGCGCCTCCCACAGCGCGGTCCAGGGGTCCTCTCCCTCACCCCGCGCCACCGTCTGCCAGTCCACGGTACCGTTGCGCACCTCGGCCACCACGACGGTGAGCTCCGCCCGGGCCACCCCCGCGCTGTCCGTGGCGAAGTAGGCGAGGCTCGCCGGCACCAGGGCGTACCGATCGCCGGCCACCCCGGTGAGGTTCCGCATCTGGCTGCGCAGCGGGTCGGGGATCCTCGAGAGACCGTCCGCCCGGAGCAGCGCGGTCCCCATCTGATCGGGGTCCGCCAGCAGCCCAGGTGCCCGCCGCGCCGCGTTGCGCAGCTCCTCGGGCATGATCCAGTTCGCCTCCGGCGCCCGCTCCTCCAGGAACAGCGCGATCAGGCTATCGGCTCGCCGCAGGGCCTCGTCACGGGGTCGGAGCAGGCTGTCCCACCGGAGCCGGCTTTCGGCGGCGATCAGCGTGAGGGGATAGACCGTGACCGGCTCTCCGGCCAGGCCGGCCGTGGGCAGGGGATGGGTGACCGGCTCGACGGTATCGTTGGGATCCTGCTTGGAGCAGCCCCACCCGGCCATGAGGCCGAGGAGCACAACCCCTGGGATCAGGCGCCGCGCCATCGTGGCTCCCGCATCCCGGGGGTAAGGGTCGCAACACTATCCTTGAACGTGAGTCCGATCAGGTCGTAGCTCACCCAGACTTCTCCCAGCGGATTTGGCTGTGACGACGGCCCGCCAGCCGGCGCCGACGAGCGGCGGCGGGAAGTCAGTGGAGGGTCAGCCCTCCGTCCACAAAGATAACCTGCCCCGTAATGTGCCGGGCGTCGTCGGAGCAGAGGAAGACGACGACGTGTGCCACGTCCTCGGGCTCGCCGATGCGCCCCAGGACCGCCCCCTTCTCTGCGTCCTCCAGTACCTCGGGCGGGAGGGACTCGATGAGCTCCGTGCGCACGAATCCGGGAGCCACCGCGTTGACGTTGACGTTGTAGGGGCCCAGCTCGACCGCCGCCGACTTGGTGAGGCCCACGATGGCCGCCTTGCTCGCCGCGTAGTTCGCCACCCCGAAGCCGGGGGTGTACGCCTGGTGGGACGCCACACTCACCACCTTGCCGTAGCGCTGCTCGCGGAAGTACGGCGCCACCGCCTGGATGCAGTTGAACGTGCCAGTGAGGTTGGTGTCGATGACTTCCTGCCACGCGTGTTCGGACAGCCGCCACAGAGCGCCATCGTGGTGGATCCCCGCGTTGTTGACCAGGTAGTGGAGGCCGCCCAGCTCGGCGCGCGCCCGACCCATGAACTCCTCCAACGCTTCGCGGTCGCGCACGTCGCAGGGAGCGCTGTAGACCTGCACGCCGCACGCGCGCAGGGTGGTTTCGGTGAGCAGCGCCTGGGCGGTGATGTCCCGGTTGCGGAGCTCGATGTAGTTGAAAGCGACGTTGACGCCGCGGCGGGCGAACTCCAGGGCGATGGCGCGCCCCAGCCCGGTGGCCGCACCGGTCACCACGGCCGTCAGACCCCGCATTTCCCGGCGTGACAGCCGCTCGGCCTGGGGCTGCTCGGCGAGCATTGAGCCGGACTGCAGCTCAGGCCGCGGTCCGAACTCGACCGGATCGGAGGGATCGTACGGGATGGCTTACCCTCGGGCTCGGAGAGGTTTCGAACGTACGCCGTAAACGACAATCGGGCAACCGCTTCGGGCGCTGGCAGCGGCCGTGCTATTCCCCTCCCGCCCCGGTCGGCGTGGCCGGCGCCCGGGCCCGCTCCGCCCTGCGACCTGCCACGGCCCGCCCCACCGCACCGGCGGCCTCGAAGATGAGCCACAGCTCCAGCACGAAGATCGCACCGCCCACGGCCAGGAGGACCACCTGGCTGTCGGTGTAGTACCGGATCAGGTTGAGCACCATGGCCCAGGTGGTCATGAACAGCAGGAAGATCATGGGAATGGCGGTAACCCAGATCTTCCGCTTGAGGCTCACCAGGAACAGCGTGACCACGAGCAGGCTCAACGCGCCCGTGAGCTGGTTGGTGGTGCCGAACAGCGGCCAGAGCCGCATCCCGCCGGCGCCGCGGTCTATGCCCAGGGCGAGCAGCGCGCAACTCGCTACCGCGATGAGCGTGGCGAGCCAGCGGTTCTGCGCCGCCTTCACGCCGTATTGGACTCCGAGCTCCGAGATGATGTAGCGCTGCAGGCGCACGCCCGTGTCCATGGTGGTGGCCGCGAACGAGATCACTACGACGGCCGCGAAGATCACCGCGACCGCGCGCGGAATCCCGATCCCCTCGGCCAGCACACCGACCCCGTTCACGAAGGCCGTGGTCGCCCCACTCGAGGCCCGGGCCCAGGTCCCGTAGTGCTCGTGCCACCCGTCGATGCCCACCACCAGGGCGAAGCCCGCCGTGGTGGCCAGGATCGAGGTGAGCGCCAGCGTGCCCTCACCGATCATCCCGCCGTAGCCCACATAGCGCGCGTCGGTCTCCTTGTTCAGCTGCTTGGCCGACGTGCCCGACGCGACGAGTCCGTGGAACCCGCTGATGGCCCCGCAGGCGATGGTGATGAACAGCAGGGGGAACCAGTTCGGCGCGTCGCCCGGGAGCTCGGTGTTCACCGCCGGCGCGACGACCTCCGGGTTCACCACTAGGACCCCGAGGAAGATGATCCCGAGTGCCACGAACAGCTGGTGGCTGTTCACGTAGTCGCGCGGCTGCAGCAGCACCCACACGGGGAGCACGCTGGCGAAGAACGCGTACACGAACAGGACGATCACCCAGCCGGCGCGCATGCCGTCGGTGTGGGCGGCCGCCTGCGCCGCGGACACGTCTCCCGCAGCCGCCTCGAGCTGTGCCGCGCTCGGCGCGAAGCCGAACACATCGGGCAACGCGAAGGGCGCGTACTGCCCCAGCCAGATTAGGAGGTACAGTACGCCCAGCGCTCCCAAGGAGGGCCACAGGATCCCGGTGCCCGTGCGGTAAATCAGCAAGCCTACCATCACCGCCACGACGAGGCTGCCCCACACGGGAAGCACCGCGCCGGGATTCGCGACAAACAGGTTGGCGATCACCACCGCGAACACGGCGTTCACCAACAGCAGGAGGAAGAAGATGATGAGGAGGAACAGCACCCTCGCCCGGGAGCCCACGATGCGCTCCGTCAACGTCCCGATGGAGTGACCCTTGTGTCGCGTCGAGATCCACAGGGTCCCGAAGTCGTGCACCGCACCGGCGAAGATGGTCCCGAGGGTGACCCACAGGAACGCGGGCAGCCATCCCCAGATGACCGCGATAGCAGGCCCCACGATCGGTGCCGCGCCGGCCACGGACGTGAAGTGGTGCCCGAACAACACGTGGCGGTTAGTGGGCACGTAGTCCACGCCGTCTTCCAGCTCGTGGGACGGCGTCACGAAGTCCGGGTCGAGTTGGTAGATCCGCCTGGCGATGTAGCGGGAGTAGACGTGATAGCCCGTCAAGAAGGCCAAGAGCCCGACGACGAGAAGGGCGATGGCAGACATGGCGCGAAAGTTAGGCCTGCGGGCGCCCCGGGGCGAGGCGCTCGGCTTCGGGTAGCGCTGCCTTCACCCGCTCGAGCGCCGTCCGCCCGTGCACGTCGCGCTCCAACAACGGGATGCGATGGACCGGATAACCGGCGAACTCCTCGCCGACCCGTGCGAGGTGCTCGGCTTCCCGCTCCTTGCGTCGCGCGACGAACGCGCCTTCGGCGCTCTCGGGCAGGACACGGTTCACGAAGACCGCTCCCACGGGAATCCCGTTGCGACCCAGCGCCGCGATCGCCTTCCCCGTCTCCCGGATGGGGAGCTTCTCGGGCGTGGTGACGAACACGAACGCCGTCCGCTCCGAGTCGGTCAGTACCTCCCGCGCACGCCGAAACCGGGACTGACGCTGCTCGAGCGCTGCAAGCACCGGATCCTCCCCAGGCGCGTCTTCGCCTGCCGCGGCGCCCGCAACGCGGCGCCACATGCGCGCGAGGACGTTCATCTTGTTGCGCCGACTGATGAGGCCGCCAACCCACGCCGCCATCTGCTCCGGCAGCGTCAGCAACCGGAGCGTGTGCCCCAGCGGAGCGGTGTCGAACAGAATCCGATCGTAGCGCCCGCCGGCCTCCTCCATGATGCTGGTGAAGCGCTCGAACAGCGCTGCTTCCTCTGCACCCGGTGTCACGCGGGCGATGTCGATCTGGCGCTCCACTTCGGCGACGAGCCGGGGCGGTGTGGTGTCGGCGATGCGCGCTTTCACCTCCGCGATGTAGCGGTCCGCTTCCCGGGCCGGATCGATCTCCATCGCCCAGAGACGCGGCAACACCTCGCCCGGCTCCGGACCCACGTCGAGCTCCAGCATGTCGGCCGTGGAGTGGGCCGGGTCGGTGGAGACGAGCAGCGTGCGGTGCCCCCGCTCCGCCGCGAGCAGCGCAAACGCCGAGGCGAGCGTCGTCTTGCCGACGCCCCCCTTGCCGCCGAAGAAGAGGACCTGGCGGGTGAGGAGGGGGCGCTCTAGCAGCACCGAAATCCTCCCTCGGGAGCCTGCTCCATACCCATCCGCAAGTGCCACTGGTGGAACTGCTCGATCAGCTCGGGATAGAGCTCGAGCGTGTAGAACGCCACCGGGTTGGGCGCGCCCACCAGGTCGGAGAACCCGGCCAGGAGAAACAGGTCTCGCTCCCTGAGATACTCGCGGTAGATCTGGGCGCGGTACGGCGCGATGAACATGCCCTCGTAGATCTCGCGTGCCGCCCGCAGCCTGCGGCGCACGCCGGCCCACCAGGATACGATGACCCTAGCCACGCCCCAGCGCTCCCAGCACGCAGAGCACCGCTGCCAGCCCACCGCTCAGGCCCAACGCGACCGCTCCGCCGAGCCCCGCATAGAGGGCGCCGAACAGCAGCCCCCCGGGCAGTGCCACCAGCCCCACGGCAGCGTGATACGCCCCGAACCGCCGTCCCCGCCGGGACGAGGCTCCGGCGGCGGCGACGAACGCCCGCTCTGGAGCCTCGGTGGTGGCGGCCACCAGGCCAAACACCAGGAGCCAGAGCGCGGCCACCGCGGCCGAGTCCGTCAGCGCGAGCCCCATACAGACCGCCGCATAGATCACCCATCCCAACACCATAGTGCGGCGTGCACCCACCACATCGCTCAGCCAACCTCCCGGATAGCTCGCCATGGAGCGGACCACGTGCAGCGCCGCCCACAGCAGCGGGATCAGCGCGACCGCGACACCCAGGTCCTGCAACCGCAGCAGCAGCAGCGTCTCAGGAAACCGCAGGAAGGCGAACCCCACGATCAGCCCGAAGAGGTAGAGGGAGCCTCCCTGCGCTTGCACTTGCCGCTTCCCGCTTCCCGTTTCCCGCTTGTCATTCCGTTCCCCGTTCCCCGTTCCCGGTCCCCCCACCTTCCCCATGGCCCAACCCACAACACCGACTGCGATGACCCCGGGCACCAGGCTCCACACGATCACCTCCGACGGATCGGCGCCCGCCCCGGCCAGCAGGGCCCAGGCCACCAGCGGCCCGACCACCGCACCCGCGTGGTCCATCCCCCGGTGGAACCCGAACGCCCGCCCCCGCAGCGCCCCGGGGCTGGCATCAGCGATGACCGCATCGCGCGGCGGATTCCTCACGCCCTTGCCGAAGCGATCGGTGGCCCGCAGCGCGATCACCTGCCACGCAGAGCTCGCCACGCCCATGACCGGTCGCACCACCGCGGCGACCGCGTACCCGCCGACCACCAGGGGGCGGCGCCACCTTACATGCTCTGCCAGCCACCCCGAGCCGAGCTTCACACCGGCCGCCACGGCATCGGCAACTCCGTCGAGCGCGCCCAGGGCGAGCGCCGTCCCGCCCAGGCGCGTGGTAACGAGCGCCGGCAGCAGCGGATACACCATCTCGCTCGCGAGATCGTTGAAGAAGGAGACTGTGCCGAGTTGTTTGACGATCCGGGGGAGCTTGGATCGGGAGGCGCCTGCCCTATTCATCGAGCCCCATGCCCCACCGCATGAGGCTCACCGGGAGGCCGCCGTAGCCGAGCACCGTGTCGTGGAAGCTGCGCAGAGAGTAGGCGGCGCCCCGCGCGGCGCGGAAGGCCTCACGCAGCGACCGGAGCTCCCGCCATCCCACAGCGTAGCACAGCTGGTACGCCGGCTCGGCACAGTAGCGCCGCACCTCGGCCTCGGCATGCGAGCGATCGACCTGCACCCGGTCCATCATGAGCTGAATCGCCTCCTCGAAGCCCATGCCCCTGGTGTGGAGGCCGACGTCGACCACGATCCGCAGCGCGCGCCACAGCAGCGCGACCTGCTGAAACAGCAGCTCCTCGGGACCGGAGTAGAACCCCTCCTCGGCCATCATCTGCTCGCAGTAGAGCGCCCACCCTTCGACCGTGAGCGGCGTGTCCACGACCTTGCGCACCATGCGGTCCTGCCGGTGGGCGGTGAGGAATTGCAGGTGATGGCCGGGGTAGCCCTCGTGCAGTGCGGTGGACGCGAGGTCGTAGATGCAGTGATCGCGCAAGATCCGCTCCTCCAGCTCCGGGCTCGCGCCGGCATCCGGCGGCGTGACGTAGAACCAGCCGGTCCGGTCAGGGGAGAACGGCCCGGGCGGGTGGTAGGCGGCGAAGGGGATGAGGGGACGGAGGAACGATGGTGTCGCGATCACTTGAAGCGGTCCCTCGGGAACGGACACGAGGCCCCGCTCCTCGACGAACCGGCGGGCCCGCTCCATCTGCCCCGCGTAGGCGTCCACCAGCTCGTCACTCGACGGGTGCTCCACTCGCAGCCGGTCGGCCACATCCTTCCACTGCTTGCCGGGCTCGATCTCGTCGGCCACCCGGGCGAGCTCCGCTTCAACTTCCTCCACCAGCGCGAGACCGTAGCGCCATAGCTCCGGCGCGGTGTTCCGCAAAGCGTGCTGGTAGTGGAGCCGGAAGTTGAAGGCCTGCTCGCCGATGGCGAAGTCGTCGTTGGCGCCGTCGATCAGCTCGTCGCGCAGATGCTTGCCGAAGTCGTCGAGGGCCTTGGTCGCGTCTTCACACGCCTGCGAGAACGCCTCGTCATCCTCCGGCGTGAGCTCGCGCGCCACCTCTTCGATGAGCGCCCCGCCCCGCGCGATCACCTGCAGGCAGGTCTCGACGAATACCCTGGGGCAGTCTCGCAGCGTCGCCTTGCCACGCTCGAAGTAGGCGGGGATCGCACGGATCCGGGCCGCCGCCATGCGGGCGCGGTGGTCCCACGAGCGGTCCTGCAGCATCAGGAGCTGGTACAGCCCTTCCAGCACGTGCGAGGCCCAGAAGGTGGGATTGCGCACGTGCGGCTGCTCCCGCTCGAATCGATGAATCGTGTACCGCGCGTCGTCCAGCACGGCCGTGCGGTCGATCTCGTCCTGCAGGCCGTCGGGCTCGACCTCCTCGAACGCGTTGGTCAGCGACTTGAGGGCGGCCAGATACTGCCGCACCTCCTCGTCGCCGTGCGCGCCCAGCCGATGATCGTGCTCGGTGACCCCGGCGGCCGTAGCGGCTACCGGATCCATGTTCCACCGCAGATCGAGATAGGAATCGACGATACTGGAGAACGCGGCGGCGGTGTCTCTCATCATGTTGCCCTAGTGTGCCGACGCGGCAATGGCGCGTCAAGCCGAGCCGAGCGCACCGCGTAGCCAATCGGCGACGAAGGTAGCGATCTCCTCCCAACCCGGCTCGCCGATGACCCAGTGGGCGTGACCGAGGAATTCCTTATACGTGGCCTGGGGGCCGTACCGATCTGCCAACCGCCGTACTGTCGCAGTCGGCGTGATCCGATCCTCAGCCCCCGCTACGATGAGCACGGGACACCGGATCTTCCCTTCGTCCACCTGCGACGCCCGCTTCGAGTCGAGTAGCCAGAACCCGATCTCGTGCGCCGCGCGGCCCGACTCGTATACGAACCGTCCGTACGCCTCCCGCTGTTCGTCCGGGCTCAACAAGTGGAGCATCGAGTAGACGGCCTCTTGGAGGGTCTGGCGGTAGGGCTTGCGCCAGGAGCCCCACGTGGTGAGCCCGCTCCAGAACGAGCGGATCACCGACGGGCGTAAGGCGAAGATGCCGCGCGGGGGCGCAGGCGCGAGCTGCACCAGCGCCCTTCCGTGCCCCCGACTGGCGAGGATCGCGGCGAGCAGCCCACCCATGGAGTGGCCCATGAGGATGGGGTCGGTCCCGAGGCTCGCCACCTCCTCTTCCAGATCGCGCAAGTAGTCCAGCAGACTCGTCGTGCCGAGGCGCGGATCGGGATCCGCCGCGGGGTCGACGTCGTGGTACCGCAACGTCGGCGTCACGCAGCGGTACCCCCGAGCCTGGAAGAGGGCCTTGTAGCCCTGCCAGTACCACCCACCGCCCCACATCCCGTGGATCATCACGATGGTGTCGGTCATGGCAGGCTCCGCATGACGCTCAAACCGACACTCCGGACAGGTGCGCTACCGTATCCCAGAACATCTTCTCGTATCCCTGGAATAGTCGCGCGGCTCGCCGGACGTCGCGCGGGCTCACGCCTCGATCCAGATCGTTCTGCATGATGGCCAGTGCCGGCTCCTCGAACGAGGGCATGGTCGCGAAGGCATCGAGGAACGCGACGTCGGCGGCTGCGAAGCCGTGTCGGCCCCGCAGGGCCTCGCTCATGCGACCGCAGTTGAACCCCCACGCCTCGAAGTTGACCAGGATGCCGCAAGTGAACTCCGCCGCCGATGCGTAGGTGGACTGCCACGCCATGAACGTGGCGTAGGCGAATCCCTCGGGGGCTACCTCGTAGGCCGCGAGCTCCGCCTCGTCCATCCCGACCTTCCCGGCCATAGCGAGCAGCCCTCCCAGCCCGGCGAGCTCCCCCTGGAGCACTCCCGCGAAGAAGTCGCGCGCCGCCGTGTGACCGAACCGCTGGACCAGTGTGGCCATCGAACGCAGGTCGCTCTGCACGATGTGGTACTGGTGACCCACGAAAGGCCGCAGAGCCTCGAGGCCTACCGTACCGTCCGCGAGCGCGGCGGGGTACGGATGCTCCCGAATCGCGCTGTCCAGAGGCCCGAGCTCCGTACGAATCTCTGCTACGAGTTGCGCCGCCCGTTTCATCTGCCGTCTACCTCTCTCCGCTCAAGCGTCCGAAGTACACCATCGTGTCGTACTCGATGCGCACGCGGCCGCTCGTCTGGTGCGCGTCGAACAGCTCGGCGAGCGCCGCCAGCATCGCCGGGTGCTGCGGGCCGCCCGGCCCGGGCGCGTAGGAGCTCGAGAGCAGCCGCCCGCGGAGTCCCACGCGGTCGAGCTCCTGGGCGTTTTCCAAGGTGCGCGCCTCGTACCCCTGGGGTCGGAAGAACTCCCTCAGGTCGGCCTGGTTNNCTGGTTCTCGTAGCGCTCCCGCACGGCGCCGTACTCGGGGCACCACTGCTCGAGGAGCGCCTCGTACCCCTCGAGGAAGGGCGTGCCGGCGGTGCGGCGGTGGTTCCAGACCAGGACCACCCACCCACCGGGCCTCAGGATGCGCCGCCACTCCCGCCGCGTCCCGTCTACGTCGAACCAGTGAAACGCCTGACCGGCCACCACGAAGTCGACCGCAGCGCTCTCCAGATGCGTCTCCTCCGCCCGCCCGTCCACGCTGCGGAAGCCCTCCCGCTCCGCCAGCGCGGCTTGGGCCACCTCTCGCATGGCCGCGTTCGGCTCCACCGCATAGACCACGTTGCCGTGCTCCAGCAAGAGCCGCGTGAGGATTCCCGTCCCGGAGCCGATGTCGGCGACGACGTGCCGCGGCACCAGGCCCAGCTCGCGCCACAGCAACGGCAGCAGCTCAGCGGGATACGACGGTCGGTACCGCGCGTAGTCCTCGACCCGTCCCGTGAACCGCTCGGTCGGGTCCATCAGCGCCGGGTTATCGGATACAGACCCTCCGGCACGTTCTGGTAGTCGATCGTCGTGAGATCGGCGGGCCCGAGCCCGGGGGCGTCCACGATGACCACGGCTCCGGCGAGCCCGGTCTCGACGAAACCGCGCCGGAAGTGCACCCGCGACTTGAGCACCGCGATGTCCACCTGCTCGAGATCGATCCCCAGCCGCTCGAAGATCCCCGGCGTCGTCACCTGGTGCAGCTGCGGCGTGAGGATCACCCGGTTGTTGTTGCCGAACCGCACCACGGCTACCGTGTCGGACCGACCGTACTCGCCGAGATGTTCCACCACGCCCTCGATGGGCACCGGGTTGCCGGCGAACCGATCGGCGTAGCCGCCGATGCGCACGCTCACCCGCTCGCCTACCTGCGCCTGCGCGGCTATCTCCCGAATGGCCAGCGAGTCGGCGATGGTCGCGATGCAGAAGTTCCGCGCGCCCCGCCGTATCAGCTCCTCGAGGATGTGCGTCGAGTTCCCCGTGCGGTCCGAATGATCGGCCACGACGACGGGGGTGTGCCCCGCCCTCGCCTCGGCGATCGCCCGCGCCACACCCGTGCGGGTCTGGGGCAGCCGCTTGCCGGCGAACTCCTCACGCACCCGCCAGATGTAGTCGGACATATCGTCGGCGATGCGGTCGGCCAGCTCCTGGTCGTCGTTGGTGATGACCATGACCGTCGCGCCCACGTCGGGCACGTCGGCGTACGCGAAGCCGAAGGCCACCGACACGAACACGTCGGGCACGCGGTTCTCCCACCGCCGGGCCCGCTCCATGATGTCCATGGCCGGGGACTCGCCCGTGCCCTGGAACACGCTCGGCGTGATGACCCCGGGCTTCCGCGTGGCCATGGTCGGCCGGTAGGTGCCGCGGATGGTCCGCAGCATGATGCGGGCCGCCCGCTCCCCCTGAAGCCGCGCGTCGTAGTGCGGATAGCGCTTCACGATGAAGACGCCGTCGGCGACGTCTGACAGCTCGTGGTCCTCGTTGGCGTGCAGGTCGAGCGTCACGAACACCGGGATGTCGCCCACGGCCTCCCGCACCCGCCGCACGATCTCTGCCTCGGGTTTGGGGACCCCGCTCACCGCCATTGCGCCGTGCAGCGAGAGGAACACGCCGTCGAGCCGCCCCGCTTGTCTGAGGTCCTCGGCTATGCCGTAGCTGTACTTGTCGAACGCCTCCTGAATGATCCAGCTCCCGGAGGAGCCGCCTCTGGCGCCGCGCGGCGACACGATACCGATTAGCTCCACACCGCCGATCTCCCGGGCACGGCTCACGAACCCTCCGATGTAGCCGCCGGCCTCGAGCACCGTATCGCCGCGCACCGGGGGACCGTAGTACTCCCACTCGGCGATGCCCGTTGGCACGGGGCAGAAGGTGCAGGTCTCGTGCGAGAACCTGGCGACGCCGATCCTGACGGTGTCCTGACCGCAGCCGGCCAGCACCAGCAGCAGGACCGGCGCGGTGAGCATGTTGCGTGACATCATGGCGCTGCCTCCTGGAACGCGACGGCGAGCCGCCGCGTGGTGATCAATCGGTCGGCGCCCCGCTCAGCAGCGGCTCGAAGGGACGCTCCTCCGCGCCGTTCTCGGTGCACACGGCGTGATGCGTCTCGCCCGCTGCGTACATGGTGACGCCAGCGTACTCCCCCTGCTTGTTCAACACGAAGAACCGCACGTTGAACCGCGGCAGCCCACGATCGTTGAGCAGGCGCTGCTCCACCGTGTTCGCCTCGATGCGCCTCAGCGCCTCGAGCCCCGCGTCCTTGGGATGCATGCCGCGCCGCAGTTGCTCCACGATGAGATACGACGAGAGGTTGTAGAGATTCGCCTCGCCGCGGCCCGTCGAGCCGGCGGCGCCCACGTCGTTGTCCACGTACAGGCCGGCGCCCAGAATCGGCGAGTCGCCGGTCCGGCCCGGGATCTTCCAGGACAGCCCGCTCGTGGTGGTCACGCCGCACAGGTCGCCGCTGGGGCTGATCGCGTCGCAGTTGATGGTCCCCCAGAACGAGCCCTCCTCGATGAGCCCGTCCCGCACCATCCCGAGGCCCACCTCGTAGGCGTGCTCCACCCGCTTCTCGGGGTCGAGGTAGTGGTTGGGATCGAGCCGCCGCTTCCACTCTAGCCACAGGCGCCGCGACTTCTCGGTGTTCAGGTCGGGCTCGATCGTGAACCCCATGCTGCGCGCGAAATCTTGGGCGCCCTTCCCCACCAGCAGGTGGTGGTCGGTGTACTCCATCACGGCCTTGGCGACCAGTGACGGGGTACGCACCCCCTCGAGCGCCGCGACGCCCCCGGCCCACTTCTTGGGGCCGTGCATGCAGCAGGCGTCGAGCTGCACCACGCCATCCGCGTTGGGCAGCCCGCCGTATCCCACGCCCGCCTCTTCCGGATCCAGCTCAGGGATATTCACCCCGGCCATTAGCGCGTCCATTACGTCGGCGCCGCTCGTGATCATCTCGAACGCCTTCTCCACCGCGCTCACCGGGCCGCCGTTCTTGTAGCGAATGCCGCTCAGGTCGGAGATGACCACCGGCTTGACCGTCTTCCGGGTGAGCACCGTGGGCGCACTTCCCAACAGCGACTGCGGGGCGGCAGCGAGAGCCGCGCCGGCTCCGGCGGCGGCCCGCAGGAAACCACGGCGGGTGACCTTCGTCTTCATGGCTGTATCCTCCCAATACTCCTCAGGGCAGCTCAATCGCGCCCAGCGATGGGGTCGTGGGCGGTGGACGCCGGTGCCGCGTGGCCTGCTCGTACGAGTACGCCAGCCTGATCAGCGTCGGCTCCGACCAGGCGTCGCCCAGGAACTGGAGGCCCACGGGCAGCGTCTCGCGCACGAAGCCCATGGGCACCGTGATCGCCGGGAAGCCCGTGGGCGGCGAGATGCGGAAGCTGTTGTTGCCGTGCGGCGTGGTGAGGTCACCGATCAGGCGCGGCGGATTGTTCCACGAGGGGTACACCACGGCATCGAGCCGCTGCTCCTCCAGCACGCGCCGCATGCCGTCGCGCAGCTGCTCCGTGTTCGCCGCGGCCTCCTGGCACCCCTCGTCCTCCTCGGGCGGCTTTTCGAAACCCTGGAAGAACCGCAGCCGCTGCTCGATGGGCGGGTGGAAGTCCCCCGACTCGATGATCTCCTCCAGGCTCTTCACGGGCGCGTCCGGACCGAGGCTGGCGAGGTACGCCTTGATGTCGTGGCGGAAGCGTCGGCACCACATGCTACCCTCGATCGTGTCCAGCTCCGGCACGATCACCGAGTCGATCACGCTGGCTCCGGCAGCCCGCAGATCGTCCAGTGCCTCCTCGAACCGCTCGAGCACCTCGGGGTCGGCCGTCTCGGTGTTCGAGACCTGGCGCAACACGCCGATGCGCGCGCCGCGCAGGCCGTCGGCCACTAGGTAGTCGGCATAGCGCTCTGCGCGTCGCCCACGGCCCGCCTCGGTCCACGGATCGGCAGGGTCATACCCGGCGATCACGTCGAACACGATCACGGCGTCCTCCACCGTGCGCGTCATGGGTCCGCCGATGTCACGGTCCAGGTACAGCGGCACGATGCCGTCACGGCTCGTGAGCCCCATCGTGGACCGAATGCCCACGAGGCACGTGTGGGACGACGGGCCGCGGATCGAGTTGCCAGTGTCGGTGCCCATGCCGATGACCCCGAAGTTGGCGGCCACGGCGGCGGCCGTCCCCCCGCTCGAGCCGGCCGTGACCCGGTTCAGGGCGTAGGGGTTGCGGGTGTAGCCGGGGAGCGCGGAGCCCACCGTCTCGTACGGCGAGAAGGCAAACTCCGCCATATTCGACTTCGCAAGCACGATGGCGCCAGCCTCGCGCAGCTTGCGCACCTGGTAGGCATCGTCGGGCGGAACCGATCCCTGCAGCGAGCGGGAGCCGGCCGTGGTCGGCAGGTCGTGGGTATCGAAGTTGTCCTTGACGATGACGGGAATCCCGTGGAGCGGTCCCACCAGCTCACCCGTGTGGGCGAGGTGGGCGTCGAGAGAGTCGGCACGCTCGAGGGCCCTGGGGTTCAGGGTGATGATGGTATTGAGTGCCGGGCCCTGCTTGTCGTACGCCTCGATCCGGGCGAGATGGTGCTCCACGAGGTGGCGTGCGGTCAGACCCTGCTCCCGCATCGCCCGATGGACGTCCCCAATGGTCGTCTCCTCCACCCCAAACATGCGGCGGCCACCCGCCTGGCCTTCCTGGGCGGCTGCTGCCGTCGCGCCGAGACACATCAGCCCCCAGATGAGGGCGATCTGTTGCACCAGGTGTCGCCGAGACATGGAAAGCTCCTTCAGCGCCGTTTGCCGTCTCCTCCCGAACCCGTCCGCGACTCGAGGAACGTTCTGAGTCGTGCCTCCTGCGACAGCGCGCGGCGGCGGCGCACGCGGGCCGCGCGGCGCCCTTGATCAATCGCAGACGCAACCACGAGCCCCAGCGTGACGCCCACGACCCACGGAGCAAAGGGGGTGGTCGACAGCCCGACACCGGAGCCCAGCACCACCAGGCTCCCCACAATGATCTCGGCCCGGGCGAGGGGCGAGACCCCCAGGGCCGTGCGGATCCGCTTGCGCAGCTTTACCCCGCCGGACAGGGCGGCGAGCAGGCCCACGAGGAAGAGCAGCATGCCCACGGCTACGGTGCCTCGGCGATCTCGTCCTTGGCGGCCACCACGTCGTGCAGGTCCAGGTCCCTGATTACGCTGTCGTCTCCCAGCAGCGAGTGCCGTACCGTGGAGCCCTCCACCACCGCGTTGGCCCCAATGATCACGTCCCGCACGGTGCTGCGCCGCACCACGGCCCCGGCATCGATCGAGACGTTCGGCCCGACGGTACACTCCTCCAGGGTAACGCCGTCGGCCACGTAGACCGGATCGACCAGCGTCACTCCCTGGGGTGCGGCGGGATGGCGCCGCCGTCCGTGCTCCAGCAGATGGAGGTTGGTCGAGAGCACCGTCTCCACCTTGCCACAGTCGTACCAGCCCCCCACCTCCGCGGTGAGCAGCCGCTTGCCCTGGTCAATCATGTACTGGAAGGCGTCGGTCAGGAACCACTCGCCCTTGTACCGGGGTCCCTCTAGCGTCTGGGCGATCCCCCGGAACAGGGTCTCCCAATCGCGGATGTAGTACAGCCCGATGTTGGCGAGGCTGGAGATCGGCTCCGCCGGTTTCTCCACTATGCGCTGCATGTAGCCGTGCTCGTCGGTCACTATCACGCCGTAGCGCTGGTAGTCCTCCACCTCCTTGGCCCAGATGATGCCGTCGGCATCCACCCGCTGAAGCAGCGTTAGATCTACGTCGAACACCGCGTCCACGAACACGATGAGCACGGGGCCATCCACGTAGGGACGCGCCAGGTGCACTGCACCTGCCGTGCCGTCCTGCACCCGCTGCTCCACGAACCGAGCGGGGATGTCATAGGTAGCGCCCACGTACTGCTCGATCTGCTCCTGAAGGTGACCCGTGATGAAGATCAGCTCCTCCACCTCGAGCCCCTGCAGCATGTCCATCACGTAGTCCAGCGCCGGCCGCCCCGCCACCCGCACCAGCGGCTTGGGCACGTGCTTGGTAATCGGCAACAGGCGCGTCCCCTTGCCAGCCACCGGCAGAATCACTCTCACCTCACACCCTCCCGTAGCGGTCCTCCAGGCGGACCACGTCGTCCAGCTCCGGCGTGGAGACCTCCAAGAGATCGGTGGACGCGACCGCTTCCATCTGATGCACGGTGCCGGGCGTGACGTGGTACGCCTCCCCCTCCTTCATGGGGCGCTCCACGAGCTCGCCCCCCTCCTGCACCCGGAAGATGATCTCACCCCTGAGCTGAGCACGAAGATCGTCTCGTCCTTCTTCTCGTGATACTGGAGGCTCAGCAGGTGTCCGGGCTCGATGTGCAGCACCTTGCCTACGTAGCGATCGGTCTTCGCCCAGATGAGCTCGTGGCCCCAGGGCTTCTCGACTCGGTACGGCGTCTCCACGGCCGCTCCTTGTTCAGATGAAATGCAGCTTCAGCGATGACGGCGTGGTCACGCAGGCACGCACGCACACCCCGCAGCCCACACACCCTTCAGCATACAGCACCGGCTGCCCGGCGTCATCGAGGCGAATCGCCTGCTCGCCCAGGGGACAGACCCTGGCGCACACCCCGCACTCGACGTCCTGGAAGGCGATGCACCGCTCCGGGACGAGCTCGAGGCTCGCCATGCGGTAACCCTCCCACATCCGCTCCGGCAGCTCCAGCGCCTCGGTGGGGCATACCTTGGCACACAGCATCTCATCGCAGACGGTGCAGGGCTGGACCGCCGGGTCGATCATGGGGGTGCCCACTGCGAGGCCGGCGCCGGGTGGCGCCGCGACGATCGCGTTCGCCGGACAGACCTCGATGCAGTCGCCGCAACGGGTGCACGCGGCGAGGAAGGCGACTTCCTCCGTCATCGCGCCCGGCGGCCGGAACACCGGCAGCGGGGACACCCGACGCTCGGCCCGGCGCACCACCTCGTTGACGAGACGACCCACCGTCTCGCGGAAGAACGTGCGCCGGTCGCCCTCGGACCCTGTCAGGAACTCCGTGTCCAGTGGATCGGGCATGGTGATCGCCAAACTTACGCCCGGGAGGGAGTCACGTGAACCTCACGGGAGCGTCCCATCGTCTCGTGGTGCGAGCATCGCAGGGTGGCCGCCGCGCGCACGGCGCGGGTGGCGTGAGGCGCGGGACACGACTAAATAGGAGGGCGTGAACGGGCAGCGGCGACCGGTGCGAATGGCAACACTCTCCACCTGCCAGGACGTGACACCCGGAACCTCACAGCGGGCTCCCACTTCTCCTATCGCGACACGGCCGTGACCCACCCGCATTTGATCTGCCCAAAGTGCGGCGCGGCCGAGCTCCTCGAGGATACGGGGAAGTGCCCCATGTGCGGCTACTCGGCCCCCGACGACAGCACCGCCGGCGAGGGGATCCCTCCCGTCATGGAGGCGAGCATCCGGCGGGAGCTGGAGCACGAGTTCCGCATCGAGCGCGTCCTGGGCCGCGGCGGGATGTCCATCGTCTACCTGGCCCGCGAGCTGGAGCTCAACCGCCTTGTCGCCATCAAGGTGCTCCCGCTCCAGCTGCAGATGGGCCCGGACGCCGGCGACCGCTTCAAGCGGGAGGCGAAGATCGCGGCGTCGCTGGACCACCCCCACATCGTGCCCATCCACCGGGTCGGGACGACCGCGACGTTTCTGTGGTACTCCATGAAGTGGGTGAAGGGCCGCTCCCTGCGGGACATCCTGAAGGAGACCGGGCCCATGAGCCTGGCGGACGTGCTGCGGATCATCGAGCCCGTGGCCGGCGCCCTCGACCACGCCCACCGGCGCGGCATCGTGCACCGCGACGTGAAGCCCGAGAACGTGCTCGTCGATGAGGTGGGCTGGGTCACGGTGTGCGACTTCGGCATCGCCAAGGCGTTCGGCTCGGTCCCCCTCACGCAGACGGGCGGCACGCTGGGCACGCCCGCCTACATGTCCACCGAACAATGCTACGGCCAGGCGCTGGACGGCCGGTCGGACCAGTACTCGCTGGCGGTACTCACCTACGAGTGCCTCGCCGGCTCGCTCCCGTTCCAGTCCGACTCTCTGGGCGACATCGTGCGCCAGCACTGCATGGAGCCGCCGCCACGCGTGACCGACGCACGGCCCGACCTGCCTGAGTCGGTGGCCGACGCGATCGTCCTGGCCATGAGCAAGCAGCCCAACGACCGGTTCGAGTCCGTGGTGGAGTTCGTGCAGGCGCTGGGAGCCCCGCCGGCGCGTGCCACACCCACGTTCGCCACCGTACCGACGCAGGAGACCCTCGCCACCGCCCCCACGGAGCCGGTGACCACAGCGACGGCCCGCTTCGCGCGCCGCTTCGGGCCGGTCGTGTTCGGTGGGGCGCTCATGGTGGCGGTGTTCGCCATCGTGTGGTTCACCCGGCCCCAGGCGAGCGTGCGCGAGTCCGAGCGCGGCACGCCGGCTCAGCCCGCCGTCCTGGCCTCGCCCGAGTCCACGGTGACACGGGACACGGCGCGCCCCGCGCCCAGCGCGCAGTCTGGCTTCCTATTCGTTGCCTCCACTCCGTGGGGGCACGTCTACGTAGACGGTCAGCGGGTGGGCGAGACGCCGCTGGCGAGCTACCCGCTGGAGCCGGGCCGCCACGAGCTGAGCATCGAGCGGGAGGGCTACGAGCCCTACCGGCAGGTGCTCGAGGTGGCCGCGGGCCAGGAGGTGCGGTTGACCGGGATCGAGCTGAACCGGGCGGACACGCCGTGACGCGGTGTGCGGCCCCGCTGTGGGTGGCCCTGGCGCTCGCGCTGCTCGCGCTCCCCGTGGCGGCACAGTCGCCTGCGACGCTCTTGAGCGAAGGGGTCACCGCCTACGACGACCTCGAGTTCGCGGTGGCCGCGCGGCTCCTACGCCGGGCCTTGGCCTCGCAGGCCGACCCCGCGCTGTCCGACGAGCAGCAGGAGCGGGGGCTCATGTACCTGGGGGCGAGCGAGGTGTTGCTGGGCGAGCGCAACCAGGCGGTGCGCACGTTCCGCACCCTGGTGCTCGCCAACCCGCGCTACCGTCCCGACGAGCTGGTGTTTCCCCCGCGCGTGACGCGTGTGTACGGCGAGGTACTCGAGACCACCAAGGCGGTGGATGTGGAGGCGCCGGGGCGCACAGTCCTGGTCGCGGGCTCCGACCGCATCGGGTTCCGGGTGTTTCCCACGTCTGATCACCGGATCCGGGCGGCAATAGTCTCGGCATCGGGGGCAACCATCCGCGTGCTGTACGACGGCGCCATCGAGGCACCCCGCACCGTGAGCTGGAACGGCCTGGATGGTCGGGGCCGCCCGCCGGCACCCGGGAGCTACCGCCTCGAGATCGCGTCCATGGTTACGGCGGGCAGCACGCTGCGCTCCGTCGAGATCCCACTTCAGCTGCAGGCGGCCCCGCTGTCGAGCGTCGACGTCCCACCCCCGCCGCCCGACTCGCGCCTCAAGCCCGAGAAGCGGTCGGCCGTGCCGGGGCTCAGCATCCTCATCCCCAGCGTCGTGGTGGGCGCCGTATTGATCTTCCCCGCGCTCGGCGAAGACGCCGAGAACCGGGGGGCGCGCATCGCGGTCGGCGGCGCCGTCACCCTGGGCGGGCTGGTGGGCTTCGCGCTCATGAAGCCGGGCGCACCGTTGCCCGACAACATCGCCTACAACGACTCCCTGAGAGCAGAGTGGAGCCGGGAGGCGCTGGCGGCGGAGCGCGAGAACCAGCGCCGCCAGGGCCTCACCCGCTTCATCATCCGTAGCGGACAGCTACGACGCGTCGAGGGCAGCTAACCCTCCCCCTTGCCGCCGCATGACCGCGGCGAGATGATTCGCGTGACAGCCAATTGAGGGTCTTGCCATGTGCTGCGCTACGCGAGTCTACCGCACGGCCGCGCTTGCCGTCGCGGCCCTGGTGCTGTTCGCACCGTCCCTCCTCCCCCAGGAAGTCGATCCCTCCAGCTACGCACACCTTACCTACCGGCACATCGGCCCGGTGGGCAACCGGACCATCGCCGTAGCGGGCATCCCGGGCGACCGCACGACCTACCTCGTCGGGGCCGCCTCGGGTGGCATCTGGAAGACGACCGATGCCGGGCTGAGCTGGGAGCCGGTGTTCGACGACCAGCCCGTGCACGCCATCGGCGCGCTCGCGGTGGCCCCGTCCGACCCGAACGTCGTGTGGGCGGGCACCGGCGAGAGCTTCATTCGCTCCAACGTCTCCATCGGAAACGGCGTCTATCGCTCCACGGACGGAGGCGCGACGTGGCGGCACATGGGGCTCGACAACACGGGCCGCATCGCGCGGGTCATCGTCCACCCCACCGACCCCGACATCGTTTACGTGGCCGCGTTGGGACACGGCTACAGCCCGCAGCAGGAGCGCGGGATCTACCGCACCACAGACGGCGGGCAAACGTGGGAGCGCGTCCTATTCGTGGACGAGAACACGGGCGCGTCGGACCTGGTGATGGATCCCAGCAACCCGCGGATCCTGTTTGCCGGCATGTGGCAGATCTGGATCAAGACCTGGGGGCGGGAGAGCGGTGGCCCCGGGAGCGGCCTGTTCGTGTCGCGCGACGGCGGCGACACCTGGACCCGGTTGCAGGGCCACGGGCTGCCGAAGCTCCCGGTGGGCAAGGTCGCGCTCTGCATGACGCCCGCCGATCCGAAGCGCATCTACGCACTGATCGAGACCGGCGACGGTGTGCCGTGGCACGGCCAGGGAACCGAGAGCGGCGAGCTGTGGCGCTCCGACGACGGGGGCAAGCACTGGCGGCTCGTCACCCACAACCGCAACCTGGCAGGCCGCACCCACTACTACTCGCGCTGTGCGGTCTCGACCGATGACCCGGACGAGGTCTACTTCCTGGTCAACAGGTTCATCAAGTCGTTGGANNGGATCACCACGACATGTGGATCGACCCGACGAACGCCGACCGCATGATCGTGGCCCACGACGGCGGCGTCTCGATCTCCGAGAACCGCGCTGAATCGTGGCTCAAGGTCCAGCTCCCCGTGGCGCAGATGTACCACGTGCACGGTGGACAACAACATCCCCTACTACGTGTACGGCAACCGGCAGGACGGCCCGTCGGTCCGCGGGCCGAGCAACAGCCGGACCTACGGCGCAATCCCGCGCGGCATGTGGCACTCGGTGGGCGGCGGCGAGAGCGGCTTTGCCACGCCCGACCCGATGCAACCCGACATCATCTGGTCCAGCGCCTCGGGCTCGGGTGCGCGCGGCGGGATCGTGGTGAAATACAACGAGAAGACGCGGCACTACCGCAACGTGGAGATCTGGCCCGAGAGCACGGGCGGGTGGCCCGCGGAGGAGCTCAAGTACCGTTTCCAGTGGACCTTCCCGCTGCTCATCTCGCCGCACGACCGCAACACGGTCTACGTCACCAGCCAGCACGTGCACCGCACGACCAACGGCGGGCAGAGCTGGGAGGTCATCAGCCCCGA
>JABAOF010001940.1_pt1 | contig 23909 bp, 20 predicted proteins | sample 7062171 | NCBI WGS metagenome assembly JABAOF01 (sample SAMN14538628, study PRJNA623070) | marine sediment metagenome | biome: marine biome [ENVO:00000428]; feature: marine pelagic biome [ENVO:01000023]; material: deep marine sediment [ENVO:00002113] | place: India: Gulf of Khambhat ...
CGATACTTTTTTCCCTGTTGTTTCAGAGAGATGGTCCACGATGGCGACTAAGTAAGCATTATTCTTCAGGTTGATGATAGAAAGCATGATGAGTTCTTCCTTACGAGTTAGACTTTTCATTTTTTCCTTTTTAATTTAATTTCTTTTTAATTTTTAAAAACATATCGTTTGTTTCTACGAAGCCAAACAAAAAAAGGTTGCCCAAAGCTTGAAAATTAGATTTCAACCATAAAAACTGGGGCAGGGGAGAGGCCTTTTTTATTAGGGGAGTCATCCTCGACTTTTTCTATTCCTCATTAGAAGGAGTTTGATTTATGTAAAAAATTGAGATTATTCGTCCTATATCAACGTTATCCAATAAGACCAGAGGTGATGCAATAGAATGATAAATTGGAAGTTGTGATAATTTTCTACTTTTGACAAGTGGTACCAAATATGGTACCAATAAATCTAGGATTAGGTTAACATTGTTTTGAATAAAAAATGTTACAAATTATATGAAAAAGCTAAAGCCTATCCCAAAGGACTTCGATTCCACGAATTAAAGAATCTGTGTGAATGCATAGGAATGATCTGTGATAGGACTAAAGGATCACACTTCATTTACAGGCTGGACGATCCATTCACATTGATATCCCTTAAAAAAATGAAAGATGGAAAGGCAAAGCCTTATCAAGTCAGGCAAATATTGAATTTTATAGAAGATAATAATTTAAATATATTGGAGTGAAGTATGAACAAACATGCAATTTCAATTAAATGGAGCGATGAAGATAATGGCTTCATTGCCACAATTCCTGGAATACAAGGACTAAGCTCTTTTGGAACAACTAGAGAGAAAGCTCTTGCCGAATTGAAAATAGCATCAGAAGCGTTTTTTGAATCATTAAAAAAGGCTGGCAAAAAGCTTCCTGTAGAAGAAAAAATTATCACTTACAGCGGACAAATCCGTCTAAGAATGCCAAAAAGCCTTCATGCAGAGCTTTCTGATAGGGCTAGGGAAGAATGTGTTTCTCTTAATACTTATATAATCACTTTGTTGTCTGAAGGACATGTAAAAAATAATTTTCATAAGGAAATTTCAAGTTTAAGGGCGGAGCTTGAAATCGTGTATTCTCAGTTAATGTCTAATGATTTAAAAGCTAGTCGTAATATTCATAAGATTGAAGAAAGAAAAGATAAAAATAAAGCTAAAAAAAGTAAAAAGGGATAGCTTTATACAAAAAATAGAGAATAATTTCCCACAATTGCACAAAATATGTGCACTTGAGATATCCACAGGGGAGGAAAACTTTTAATTAGTTTATTATCAATAGGTTATATTTTAGGGGAATATTGTGTCGCATAAGGAATATTATGTCAACTAATATTAACAAAATCAGTATATATAATCTAAAAATAACGAACTTTCAATTTTTTAATCATTTCTTGCAATAATGATATTATTTCTTCTTTAGTTACCTTTGATTTCCTGAATTCAATCTTCACTTTGCATGATTTATCTTTCTTTTGATAATTATAAATGTATTTCTCAGGTGTTTTTGCTTTTCCTTTTATCTGTCTTGACAAATCTCTTGTATCTTCCCGTTTAAGTTCTCTTTGCTTGACATTCGTTATAAGCTTATACATATCATCTTTGTTTTTTTGTTTGGCAATCTCTATTAGCGTTCCTCTGCTTTTAATGTCGAATTCTTTGCACAGATCTCTTAAATCCTTTGGAATTTTACTAAGATTGATAATTTCAGTGATAGTTGAACGGGCTTTTCCTATTTTTTTAGCAATCTGTTCATGATTGTACCCGTATTGATCTGATAATGATTTTAGTCCATCTGCCTCTTCAAATGCATCCAGGTCCTTCCTTTGCATATTTTCGATTAGAGCTAGCTCCATCGCTTCATTGTCTGATACATTTTTTTCTATGCAAGGGACTTCTGCTAATCCAATACTTTTTGCGGCCATATACCTTCTCTCTCCGGCAATGATTTCAAACCGGTCATCTTTTTTACGGACAAGGATAGGCTCTAAAATTCCCTTTTCTTGAATAGAAGCCATTAATTCCTGGATATTTCCAAGCTCACTCCTTGCTTGTTGAGGACTGGGATCAATCTTTTCTATCTTAATCATCCTTATACGAGGACTATAGTCTTTTTCGGCAATGAGATCGACATAATGCTTGTCATGTCTCATGCTCATATCTTCTGGTAAGCCAGTTTTTTTAGCCTTTTGCACGTTTGATTACCTCCTGTGCAAGTTTTTTATACTGAATAGAGCCAACAGAGTACGGAGCATACGTAAAAATCGATTCTTTGTATGCCGGGCTTTCTTCCAATTTAACACTTTTCGATATCATTGTACTAAAGACTTTCTTTCCGAAGACTTTTTTTATCTTATTAACCACATCTTTCGATATATTTGTCCTTCTATCGTGTAAAGTAATCAGTATCCCTAATATTTCTAACCGAGGATTGACTAATTTCCTTATTTTCTCGATGGTGTCCAGAAGATCATCTGTTCCCTCTAGACTGAGATAGGATGATTGTATAGGGATAAGAATGTGAGTTGCAGCAACTAAGGCGTTAATCGTTATTAACCCAAGGGTTGGCGGCGTATCTATTATAATATATTCATATTTTCTCCTCACAGGTTCGATAACATCTTTCAATTTATAATGTGCATCCAATTCTCCAAGAAGAATCGGTTCCAATTTAGCCATAGAAATCTTAGAAACTGCCACATCTAAACCAGGAATGACTGATTTTGCGATTATATCGCTGATTTTTTCATTTGAATCGACAAGAATATCATATATGGATTTTTCAAAATCAGAATGATTTGGAACGCAGGAGACTGTGCTGTGAGCTTGAGGATCCATATCAACGAGAAGTGTACTTTTTCCTAAGAATGAAAGTGCTGCAGAAAGATTGAAAGCTGTGGTGGTCTTACCTACTCCGCCTTTTTGATTGGCAATTGTTATTATCAAGTATTATCCTCGCTTGATAACTTACAAAGTAAAATATAAAAAAATAAAACAAATTGCAAGAACAATTTTAAAATAATTTAAAAAATGTCGGCATGCCGACAATATAACATAAGATGTTGATAATAAACAAATTAAACTATATTATAAACAAAAAATAGAAGTTAATAGAAAAAAATTAGTAAATATAAATAATCACTATTAAAACTATAGTAACAGTGTAAATAAGAAGATATGAAATTGAATAATTAACAAAAAAAACCAAAATTTCGTAATAAAAAAAAGAAGAATTAATTCTTTATCATGAATTAAGAAAAAAAAGAAGATAAATTTTTGACTTAAAATAGAGACAGAGATATGATAAAGAAATAAATTTAGTCGGGAGTCAATTATGGCATCGAATATATTCGATTTAATCAAAGAAAAAACTGTTCTTCTTGATGGAGGGATGGGAACTGAGCTTATTAAACATGGGATTCCCCAGGGAGCCTGCTCTGAGTCATGGAATGCTGAAAAGCCAGAAATAGTAAAAAAAATCCACCAAAGTTACTATGATGCCGGTTCTGACGTTGTTCTGACAAACAGCTTCGGAGGGAACCAGATAAAGCTTGATTCTCATGGTCTAGGGGAGAGATGCCATGAACTCAACCTTGCGGCGGCTAAGCTGGCTGTAGAGGTAAGACCTGAAGGGAAATTTGTGGCAGGAAGCATGGGGCCAACAGGAAAATTCCTAAAACCACACGGAGAATTTACTGAACAAGAATTTGAAACAGCGTACGGCATCCAGGCTAAAGCTCTGGCTGAGGGTGGCGTGGATTTCCTACTGATCGAGACCCAGTATGACTTAAAGGAAGCTCTGTGTGCACTCAGAGGGGCCAAGGAGAACTCGAATATCCCAGTTTTTGTAACAATAACATTCAATCTCAATCCAAGAGGATACTTCACCATAATGGGAAACAGCGTATCCCAATGTGTTGAGGATTTAGAAAAGAATGATGTCCCTGTGCTGGGCACAAATTGTACTCTCGACAGCTCTGACATGGTCAATCTGATCAAAATCATGAGAGACGCCACTCCCCTACCCCTTATCGCCCAAGCTAATGCTGGACAACCTACAATTTCATCAGATGGAACAGTCAGCTATTCTCAGGAAATCGAGGATTATGTGAGCCAAATCCCTCAGATGGTACAAAACGGGGCCAATATCATCGGAGGGTGCTGCGGGACAAATCCGGACTACATCAGGCGTATGGGCGAGGTGATAAAGTAGAAAAAGGGATTAAAGATCACAGGAATTACTCCGAAAATTAAACTTCAAAATAAAAATATTGCTTTTTTCGGATAATTCTTTCTCGCCTTATCCTGAGTTCAAAACAGCATCAAGCTTGAACGGATCACCTTAGGATAAGGCTCCCACTGGATGAAGTAAAAATGGCCTTCTGAGTCAATGGCGGCAAGCGTTTGATTCTCGGGTAATTGATAAGTTCCGAGAAACTGTCTTTTTTGATTAAAGAAATCCATATACTTTTTGAGTTCGTATTTCTTTTCGTCTTTCTTCTCCACTGTATTGAGGACATTAATCATCATTTCGTTTTTGTAAAAAAAACAAGGTCCGGAGACATCTGACGAATGAAATACAATCGAATTCTCTTTGATTTCGACCTCAGGCTGCTTGACCTTCAAATCCCTGCGGAACTTTCCCAGGATTTTTCCATCCAGGTCATATTCTCTTATTTCATAGGTGCCAGGAAGGCTGAGGTAAACCTTATTATCATACAATTTAAACTCTCCGCCGTACCAAGCTCCTCCTCCAAAGGAAAATTTCGGGCCATATCGATATTCATCCGGGAATTTCTTCAGGAATTCACCTTCTTTTGAGTGGTATTCAGCCGAAAGGCCAAGCTGCCCCCTTACCATTTTTGTCACCAAAAAACGGCCATCTGGCAGAATGATAAAATTCATGAAGGAACCCCTTAATTTGAGAGTCCTCTGAAAGTCACCGTCAAGGGTGTAAAAGTGAAGAGCGGAGCCATCCTTCACAGCAATTTCTTCTGATGGTGTAAGTGCTATCTCGCGTGGATATTGGAATTCTCCTGGACCCTGCCCTTCCTGACCCGTTTCCCAGATAAAATCTCCTTCTCTGCTAAACTTGAGAAGCCTGTGGTTTCCGCGATCAAGAATATACAGATTCAGTTCAGAATCAACGACAATGCTGAGATACCGAACAAACATCAAAAAATCTTCACCTTCATATTCACCGATGGAAAAGTCTTCGATAAACTGGACTTTATCCTCTGCCTCTTCTCCCCACAATCCCGGTCCTCTGTTATCGACGATTGTCACTCCCTGCTCTTTATAGATTTTCCCTTCCCATTCTTCCTTGGTGCAGCTGGCAGAGAACGTCACTAAAATAGTGAGAATAATAATCATACTTTTTGGAATCATCATTTTTGCCCTTCTTTTATGAAATAATAGAGAGAACTTTTTTCCGCCAAAATCTAAACAGCCCATCCTATCATTCGTACATATCTTTACGTTATACGGTAATAAATGTCAAAATCATTGCCCGGCAAGATATCAAGATTCAATCATGTTCACCGGGTCTTGCAGATTTCTAAAAAAAATGAGATAACCTGGCATTATGAAAGAAGCTCAGCCAGACTTTAGCCAACTGGTCAAAAGAATTGACCTGTCCATTCCATTGATCGGATTTTATGATGCGCCTGAGCCCAGTCCTTTTGAACCACTCGTGAAGCCGAATCAAGGAGAATGTGTCTTTTTATTCTATAAAAACTGGCTCCAAGGACAGACTCTTCATATCACAAAAGAACATTATGGCTGTGGCGGCGCTGGACGCTGGATGTGTGGGATTGAACTCCGCTCGAGGAAAGAATTCATCAAGTTCCTCGTGGACGATGAAGGGCTTAAAGCTTCCCATGAGCTGATGGAAAAGTGGATCGATTCCTCAACGACATACCAAGCCTCTCATCCTCATCTTTTCATCGGTCCGCTTAAAGAAAGTCAGTGGGACTATATCAAGAGTGTGAGCTTTTTCGTCAATCCTGACCAACTCAGCACCCTTATGATAGGGGCTCAGTACAACAGCACTCCTGAAGATCCGCCCCCTGTGATCGCTCCTTTCGGATCAGGCTGTATGGAACTTTTTCCGTTCAAAGACCCGGAGATTCCGCAGGCTGCGATTGGTGCCACTGATATTGCCATGCGCCAGCATCTTCCCCCTGATATACTCACTTTCACTGTCACAAAGCCAATGTTCAAGCAGCTCTGCGATCTGGATGAAAAGAGTTTCCTGTACAAGCCGTTCCTCAAGAATTTGAGGGAATCAAGGGGAAAACTGTAGATAAAGTATAAAGTTATCCAGACAGCCTCAGTATTCTGACCATACCTATCATACCCAATTAAGCATTTCTTCTAATATTATGCACCAGGAGAGGAGAACAAATCTGTTCTCTTTCAATGCCAAATGTCCGTAGAATGGGACATTAAATCTCATCAAAATTTGTATTCTCCTCTGATGTGAGTTGGCACTAAAATTGCATTTAGAAAAACAAAAAGAGGGACAGATAGGTGCAATCCGTCTTATAAACGAATATGATTGATATATAAAAATCTTAGATATACACTAAAATCCAAAGAATGAAGCGAGTCGTGGAGAAGAAAAGGAAGCTCTTTCTTATCCTTTTTCTCCTTTTCATCATTTTTCTTCCCCCTAATCTCCACGCAAAAAAGAAGATGTACTTGAAGCTGTCTTTCGGCATATCCAAGGGAGGGGTTATCGAGGATACTTTGCTATCACCACCCGAATTCAATGAGTATACGGCTGTCTCACTTGAAAAACACTCGAATATTGGACTGGATGTCTATGCGGAATTTATCTATCATCTCAACGCCTACTTCGGCCTCTCTATAGGATACGGATACCTCTCTAAAACACTATTTGGAAAAACTTCAGAATATGACCGATTAGATGCAGGCCAAATTTATTCAGTCTATCCTGAGTGTTCCATGGAAGTCGCCCCTTTCTGTTTGTCTCTATTTCTTTCCTTCCCTCTGAGTTCTTCGATGCAGATCAATTTTTACGGAGGAGCGGGTTTTTATACTATGACTTGTGAAAGTAGAACAGTCTGGCAGTTTGGCAACTATGACAGAACTACTTTCAATTTTAGCGGAAATTCCAGTTCAATAGGCTATCATTTTGGCGGCGGTTTTGATAAGGAAATCTCCTTGAATTTTTTGCTGACAATCGATGCTGAATACAAAATTGTCAATTTCAAAGACTTAGAAAGCGAAGAATTATTCGGCGATTATCGGACCTCTGAATATCTTCAATGGTTTATGCGCGAGACTATTACTGATTTTGATTACCAACTCTCTGAAGTGGGTCTCACGGGCCTGACAGTAAGAGTGGGAATAAAATTCAGATTCTGAGATGATGTGCTCGCTAATTTCTTTAACTCGATTCCCTCAAATCTATTATGATTTTCGACAAGATTTTTGCAGCCTTTTAATTGTATAATGTAAGAACAAAGGGAGCCAGATCAGCAAAAGACATAACTCCAGAAGCCAAAGAAAGAAACTGAAAAATGAAAAAGCAAAGAATGCTTATTTCAGTTCTCATTTTAATTATCTTTTCGATCCCAATATACAGTCAGGGAACTAGTTCTGACTCAGGCGATCAAGAAGAATTAGAAACAATACTCAAGAAGTGTGCTGAATATTGCGAAAAATTGGCGCATTCAGTTCTTTTTTTCGTCTGCAAAGAAGAAATTACCGAGAAAATTTTCAGCAGATTTTCAATCTTATCTACTCGTGATGACCTTAAAGTAGTTTATTATCCCCGGCCAAAAGGAGGCACTGTAAAAAATGTCTATGTCTATGATTACCAGTTATTAAGGAAAAAGAATGAGTTTAAAGAACAAAGAATACTCATTGAGGAAAACGGCAAGAAAAAACATGAGGAGGATGCACCGCTAAAAACAATATTTTTCAGACACGAAAATATCGTATTCGGGCCAATAGGGCTCCTCAGCTCCTACTGGCAGCATCGCCATGATTATAGAATTCTTAAAGAAGTGAAACTGAAAGGGGATAAAGTAGTGATCATAGAGGCTACTCCTAAACCGGAATACACATTCGATCATATGTACGGAAAAATCTGGGTGAGGAAAAGTGATTTCAGCATTTTGAAAATTGAGTGGAATCAGCAATCAATAAAAGTATATGAGCTTGTGGAACAAATAGCAGAAAGACTGAGGGCAAAACCACATCTTTCCTTGATAGCAGAATATGGCTTTGAGAAAAACGAGATCAGATTTCCAAGCAAATATTTCCTCGATGAAGTTTATATAATTAAGAGAGGGGGAAAAAGATACCGCAGATCAGAAACAGTCGTTTTCTACAAAGATTACAAATTTTTCACTGTTGAATGGGAAATTAAGTATTAAAGTTGAAAATTTTTATCCAAATCCCCTAAAGCTCTGGCATCATAAAGTAAAAAAAGACAGTAAAGGGGACAAATTGACAGAATCGCTACGAGTGTTTACACTGAAAATAAAGGAAATCACGATATGAAAAAATACATTTTCACAGTTGGAATTTTCGCATTAGGTCTGGCTATCCTCGCCCAAGAACTCCAGCATGAGACTGTCGCCATAAATATCGAAGTCCCGGTCAGGGTGTTCACCAAGGGCAAATTCGTGGAGGAATTAACCATTAAAGATTTCGAGCTCTATGAGGAGGGCATTCTCCAGAAAATAGAAGCTCTGTATCTTGTCAAAAAGAGTGTGATAAAAAGAGAAGAAACAGAAATCGAAACAAAACAAGCTGGAAAAATATTCAGACCCGAGACTTCAAGGACTTTTATTCTCATGTTCGAAATGATGGATTATTTCCCCGAGGTTAGAGACACCCTCGATTATTTCTTCAAGAATGTCATCTCGTCAGGTGACTCTCTTTTTATTGTCACACCGTTAAATACCTATACCTATGAAAAAGAATTTTTGGATGAAACATCCAAAGAGGAGATTGTAACCCAGATAAACAAAAGATTAAGGAAAGACATCAAATTAGTGGCTATGGAATACAAAAGCATGATCAATGACCTGCAGTGGTTGTCGAAAGTCGATAATCCTCTTAAGTCTGAGGCCGCAGACAAAATATTCGAAAATATTAGAGATTACAGATATTTTGATGATAAGAAGCTCATGAAGTTCAAAGATCAATTGACCGAGATTGAAGGACAGAAGTATGTCTTTCTTTTTTATCAGAAGCAAGTCATTCCCCTCCCCCCTGAATTTGCGGCAGGCCGGGACCAACTTATTTTCTTTAATACGAAAAAGATTAAGCAGTCCTACGCTGATTCTTCTATCAATATCAATTTCATATTTTTAACAAAGACAAAGCAGCAAAGTCTGGATATGGGTAGTACGAGCTCAAGTGGAATAGTGATGGATGATTTATCTGCACAGATGTATGGCGCCTTCCAGGAAATGGCCGAGGCAACAGGAGGCATTACTGACAGTTCTTCGAATATTGCCTCTTCATTCGAAAGAGCCGCGATTTCGTCTGAAAACTATTATCTCCTGTATTACACGCCAAAGGATTATAAAGCTGATGGTGAGTTCAAGAGTATACAGGTGAAAATCAAGGGCAAGAACTACAGGATCACACACCGTGCCGGGTATATTGCGAACTGATTTTGGAGCCGGAGCATCAATTATTTACATGGCTAAAAGATAAAACTCTATTCTCTATAAGTGGCTGAATTTAAAAGATTTACTTCTTAATTACTGCTGTTTCTTTTCCTCTTTCTCCCAGGCTTTGATTCCATCAGTCATCCATTTCGGTGCGGGCGTGCCCCTCAGGTGATGGTCGAAAAACTCCTGCATGCACTGAGTCCAGTGTTCCTGGTTCACCCTTTTACGCAAGCCGTGTTGTTCTCCGTTGTAGTTGAACATGTAGGCTTCTTTCCCCAGTCTCCGAAGAGCCATGATGTACTCGATTCCCTGATACCAGGGAACGGCCCCATCCTCATCATTGTGGATCATCAAGAGAGGCGTTTGCACTTTGTCGGCCCAGAAAATCGGTGAGTTTTCGATATAGCGGAACGGTACGTTCCACAGGCTATCTCCCTGACGGCTCTGAGTTCTTTCGTACTGGAACTGCCTGACCATCCCGCTTCCCCAGCGAATCCCGCCATAGGCGCTGGTCATGTTCGAAACCGGGGCTCCGGCTTCTGCCGCGGCAAAAATATTGGTCTGTGTCACCATGTAGGCGATCTGGTATCCTCCCCAGGAATGTCCCTGGATGCCGATGGCTTTAGGATTGATGTAGCCTTCCTTGATGAGCATCTGTACTCCGGGCAGCACACACTTCAGAGCGTCTCTTCCCGGATAACCTGTTCCATACTCAATATCCGGCATCCACAACACGTATCCGTTACTCACGTAATAGGAATAATTGACAGATGTTCCAGGAGAAGGATGGCGAAAACGGTTGTATCCTTGATGGAGTGTCTCGTAAATGTAGACCATCAATGGGTATTTCTTGTTCGGGTCAAAGTTATCTGGCTTAACCAGTATGCCCTTCAAAGGCATGCCATCCGCACTAAGGAAATCACGGAGTTCAGCTTTTCCCCAGAGAAAGGGTTCTGTCTGCTTGCCCAGGTCTGTGATTTTGCGCGGGCTTTTGAAACTCATGTCACTCACCCAGTAATCCGGGTACTCGTCAAAGCTGGAACGGGACCAGAGGAGTCTATCAGCTTTTTCTGGCTTTGTCGGAAACCCAAAACTCTTGTCATCCATGAGAAGCTGTTCTGGAAGCTTTGTGCCCTTGACACGGTCCTGGAAGAATCCTCTGACCATAGCCTCTTCGTTTGTTGTGCGGAGCAGCATTATTTTATTTGGATTGATTGTCCTTTCTTCAGGATCCAGCCGGATATACCTGAAAGACAGGTCATTCTTTCGTCCGAATCCTTCGGTGACCATCCGGGGATTCGAGCCATCGGGTTTGATCTCCCATATATCGTATTTGTCATAGATGAGAATAGTTGCATCTCCATCCGTCCAACCTGCGACTCCGTAGCCATATGGAGGACTGGGAGTGTCCCAATCTTCCCGGTCAAACCGGACGTCTAAAGAAGCAGTGATGTTTTTTTCTGTTTTTTTGGTGATGTCATAGACGTACCAATCATTATCATGGAACCAATAAACGTATTTAGCCTCTGGTGAGAGGCTCGCTCCTCTGAAAAGTTTCTTTTTAACCAGAGTTCGCTTCCCAGTCTTGGGGTCGATCACATAGACATCGTAATAGGAGCCGTCATAGGATACCATTTTTGTGTAGGGCCAAATGTTCCTAGCAAAAGCGATTTTCCCATCTCTGGATAGCTGAAGATCAGGAACTTCCTCATCTGCCAGCTTGACAAACTTCTTTGAATCGAAGAAATAAACTGATTCCCAGGTGTTATCCCGGACTCTCTGGGCCATCTGCTTCTGCTGGGGCTGCGGATAGGGATCGTCCCAGTGCCAGAGGTCAAACTTGGCTTCTTCTTCCTCCTCATCTTCCTCATCTTCGTCCTTTTTAGGTTCTGGGATTTCTTTGATTCCGAACATCATCACCCGGCCGTCTTCACTGAAGGATATGTTGGATTTATCGCTGACTGCCATTCCATTGGGGAATCCAGGCGTCGATGAGTGAGATACCCACAAAGAAGCGGCCACGTCTCCGACTTTCCATCCGTAGAGATTGAAGGTCGGTTCATCGGCTTCATAATCATCTCTGTCAGACAGGAAAGCCATCCGGGTTTCTTTCTTGTCCATTGCCCATTTTGTATAGTTGCCTTTTCCGGCGAGGAGAGGCTTACTGGGCCCTTTTCCTGGTTGGAGGCAGTACATTCCATCTGTTTCCGGTTTCTCTTTGCTGGAGACCGTATAGAGGAAGTATTTGGCATTTTCTGTAAAGCGATAATCCAACACATCTATGAACTCGTTCTCACTGCCGTCTTTCAGGGAGCGAAGAACCAGAGGAGTTCCATACTTCTTCTCTTTTTCTTCTTTCTCCTCCTCCTCTTCTTCTTCAGCCTTTTTTTCTTCTTTTTTCTTTAAAGCTTTTTTCACTTCCTCTTTCTTTTTTTCCTCCTCCTTGGCCTTCTCTTCTTCCTTCTTTTCTTCTTCGGGTGGAGCTTCCTTTAGATAAGCGACCCATCCTCCGGCTTTCTCGGGCAGCTTGAAGCTTTTTACCTGCTCGACAACAGTCACTTTTCCGTCAGAGAGGTCCATGATCCCAAGTTTTTTCTTGGGTTTTTTGTCTGCTTTCTTCTTTGCCTTTTTGGCTTTTTTCACTTCCTCTTTGGACGGAGATATTATGAAGACAGCGTGGGACGAATCGTAACTGAATTGAGCATTGGCCGCTCTTTCTGAATCTGTCCCTTCCCCGGAATAACCGATAGTGTGGCTGTACATTTTATTGGTTTGTAAGCTCTTGACCACAATATCTGCTTCGCCGTCCTGAGGCGTCTCGAGATAGAGAAACCAGAGACCATCTGCTGAGAGTGTGGGCCTCATGATCGACTTCCAGGAGTCATAATCATCATGAGTCAAGGGACGTTTGTTCGTGTCCTTCGAATCCTTGGATATTCCAGGCGTAAGGAACACCAAAGATAGAATTAAGTACAATCCAATAAACCTTGATTTTTTAAGCATGTGACCTCCTTTACTCTTAAGTCGCAAAAAAAGGGGACAGGCCCCTTTTTTGAGACTATCCCTTTCAGTCCTTATGTTTAATAAAAGAGGGATTGTCCCTCTTCTTAAAAAAGGGGCCTGTCCCCTTTTTTTCTAATCGATGGAGTTGGGCGGGAAGATAGAAACAGTCATGCTGTGATTGGCTGGAGCTTCTCGGTTGGCTGACGCTCATAACGGTCGCAACGAGAAAGCTTATAGTAAGGGAGGATTAAGGTCAAGGGATTTTAATTCGAGATGCAGACATTCAATTCCCGCATCTATGAATGTTTTTGTGATTTGGAAACCGGCCTTTTGATAGGCTCTTATTGCCCGTGGATTCGTACAAACGACTTCAATCCAGCATGTCTGAATATCCATCACGAGAAATAGATATTTGGACAATGTCTGGAGAGCATCTGTGCCATAGCCCTTATTTTTATACCTGTCTTCCGCGATGATGATGTCCAGCTCGACAGAACTATTTTTTCTGTCGATTTCATTGTAATTGACCTGCCCGATGGCTGTATCATCCATGAAAATGACGAAGCATCTTCCCTTCTCCGGCGCGCTCCCGTCGAAATAGTGTTTTTTCCAATCTTTACAGAATTCTTTAAATGTCGGCACCTTATCACCCTGGAGTTCTCCATACCAGTAAGGCGTGGCATCAGATTGAGTGGCCCATTCGAAAAACTGGGGCATCTCTTCAACCGTCATCGGACGCAACGTGATTTTATTGCCTTGTATAATCATTTTATTTCCGTCACAGGCTTTCGAATTGGGCGACCACGATGCTGCTGTTCCCGAGTGCGATATCGCGTCTTTCAATGGGACGAAGCCTGTTTGCCTTGATGAATGTTTGCAGCCCCCCATCCTGAAGGAACTGCCGGCTGTTTCTGTAATGCTCTCCTCCAGCCATACGCTCGATCGACCTAGTCAATAGACTCCCCAGTCTTGATAGACGATTCCAGGGCTTCTCAAAATCGACAAAGATTACTCTTCCCTCAGGTGCCAAAAGGCTTTCGGCCTCTTCCAGAATTTTGGCCCGTAGATCTCGAGGCTTATCATGCAGGGCATAAGAAATGATAACAGCCTTCAAGCTTTCCTTCTGTAAAGGAATGTGGGCCGCATCCGCACAAACAAAAGTGATTTGAGGATACTTGGAGGAGGCGTGTTTGATCATTTTAAAATCGAGGTCAAGGCCGATGATACGCTGCTGGACGTTTGCGACCAATCGGCACTGTTTCCCTGTTCCACAGCAGATATCCAGTGCCGGGAAGAGATCATTCTGTATGATGAATCGGGCAATCCACTCCTTGTTCCTTTTTAAAAGAGGTTCTATGAAAATGTCGTAAAGCGTGCCTCTCAGAATAATTTTTCTCAACGGGTCATCCTTCCTTCTTTTTCATCTAAATTCTGTTCCCCCTCCCGCTCTCTCGGTACCAAACAGCAACTCAGAGGATTGCTTGCTCAAATCAAGAAATCAACTAATCGTTTGTCAGATGTGAAGAAAAAAAGAACGAAACCAATCCTCCCTCTATGGCTTATTCAACTAATTGAGATCTTAAAATGAGGATATCATAGACTTTACTTTTTGGTCAATGGCCAGAACAGGAAATAATCTGATCGATGTGCTTGGCTATTCATACCTTAGGGAATCCACAGGATTGGCGGTGGCGGCGCGAATGATTTGCCAGCTCACTGTCAAAAGAGATATGACAAGGGCTGCAATTCCCGTCAGAACAAAAGCCCACCAGCCGATACTGATTCGATACGCAAAGCTCTGCAGCCATCGGTTCATGATGAAATAAGCTAGAGGCCAGATAATGACATTGGCGATTATCACAAGGATGACAAATTCTTTGGATATATGTTTGATTATACTCGAAACGGTTGCACCGAGGACCTTTCGTATCCCGATTTCTTTTGTGCGTTGTTCGGCTGTGTAAGAAGACAATCCAAATATGCCGAGACAGGAAATAAACAGAGCAAGGACAGTAAAAACGGTGACGATCTTCCCGGTAGCATGCTCGGAGCGGTACTGATTTTGAATGGTATCGTCCAGGAATCGGTATTCGAACGGATATTCCGGGTAGACCTCTTTCCACTTGTTCTTCAGGAACGCCAAAGTATCGGGTATACGGTGAGGTGAAATCCGAATGCATACCTGTCTATACCGATTCGGATCGATTCTCATGGCTATCGGGGTGATCTTGTTATGGAGGGATTCAAAATGGTAATCCTCGACGACACCGATGATTCGCTTGCTCAAATCCCAAACCCTGAGTTCTTTACCGATAGGATCGTCCATCTCCATGGCTCTGACTGCCGCCTGGTTGATCACATACGCATCGGATGCATCTGTGGAATACTCCTCCGAGAAGAAACGCCCTTGGGCCATATTAAGCCCGAACGTTTCAAGAAAATCACAGTCCACACTCGTCATGACCATCTCCACTTGTTGATGCGTCTTGCCCTCCCAATGGACATCACCGGAGCCTGCATTTGTGATAAACCTGTAAGGAGCGATATCCGTTAATGTGACATTCAGGATATTCGTGTTAGAAAGCAGTTCAGTTTTGATGGTGTCAAAATTCTGACGGAATCGGGCGCCGATGCCGAAATAAACGATGTTTTCCCGGTCATAGCCCACACCGCGCTCTCTTAAAAAATGAACCTGTCTGAATATCATCAGAGTTCCAAGAATCAGGAGAATGGACAGAGAAAACTGCAGCACAACCAAAACCTTCCTTAAGATCACTCCTTTTTTCCCTGTTTGAAATCTTCCTTTCAGCACTTTTATCGTTTGAAAGCGGGAAAGCACAAAGGAAGGGTAACTGCCGGCACTGATCACAGTGAGGAAAATGATACCAAAAATTCCGAGTACAATTGTCTTCTTGATAAGGAGTTCCCAGGTAAAGGTTTTTCCAGTCATGTTATTAAACATCGGAAGTAACAGGAAAACGAGCCCTATGGCCAGGCCAGAAGCGATCAAGGTCAGGATCAAGGATTCACCAAAAAATTGCCGAATCAGGTGAATCCGGTAGGCTCCGACGGTCTTCCGTATTCCCACTTCTTTTGCCCTATTTGATGACCTGGCAGTTGTAAGGTTTACGAAATTGATACACGCGATGAGCAGGATGAAGAAGGCCATGACTGAAAACACGTAGACATACACGAGGGGTGTACCTGTATGGTTGAATGGATTGAGGTGCAGCCGCGTGATTGGCTGCAGGGATAGCGCTCGTTGGTCCTGAGGCTTGTGCCTCTCCACAATGCCTGCAATTTTTTCATCAATAGATTTCGCTGGTGTGTTTTTGCGCAGTTGTACATAAGTCCGTACATTGTTACGATTCCATGTGTTGTAATTTTCATTATTTTTCATTGCTAATGCTGTAGGAATCATGTACCGGAATCTCATGTGCGAGTTGGTTGGATAGTCCTCGAATACGCCGGAGACTTTCATGTCAAGATTAGTATTATAAGTCAGGGTCTGGCCAATGGGATCTAATGAACCGAACAATTTGAATGCAACCTGTTCCGAGAGAAGAATGGAGTGGGGATCATTGAGTGCTTTTTCAGGATTTCCTTTAAGAAATGGAATCGTAAACATTTTCAAAAAGTCGGGATCCACCATGACTCCGCCTTCCTCGTAGATCTCCTTATCTTTGTATCTTAAAAGGTTCCTTCCCTGGCCTGAATAACGAGAGGTGTGGATGACCTCCGGATATTCCGCTTTTAAAAAATCGGAAAGAGCCGTGGGTGTGACTATGCTGCCATTGCTAAAAGTTGCAGCATACAGATCTTCGGCATTTTCATGAAATCGGTCGTAACTCAGCTCGTCTTGAACCCAGAGCATGATCAGAATGCAACACGCAATGCCTATGGCCAGACCAGCGATGTTGATAAACGTATACCCTTTTTGTCTTATGAAATTTCTGAGAGCGATCTTGAAATAATTTTTAAACATGGTGACTCTCCATATAATGGAATGCTGCCCCCAACGAGGTATGGCGGCAATGGCATGGAACCAGATCCAGCATTTGGCCTTGGTTCTGCCCTGACATTTTTGAATCTCTGCAAACTCCTCTTCGATATCACCGGAGTAAGCCTCTACATTATCATATGAATAGACGTGTTTGAGTATCCAATCAGGGATTCTTGGAATCCGACTCTTTTTTGCATTCATCAAGAATATTCCTTCTGGAAGGATTCCTCATTGATCCCTGCCCAAATACGGTTGTGCCGCTTAAAAGCATATTCCAAAGCACTTCTCCCCTCTTTGGTTATCTGAAAGTAGGCCTTCCTCTTTCCACCCCGAACTGAAGACGGCTCTCCGAAATGTTTGCTGATATAGCCCTTTCTGGTCAATTGGTCGAACGTGGTATACAGGGTATTGTAAAAATATTCCCTGCCGCCGATTTCTTTGACTTTATTTTTGATCTTCACTCCGTAAGCGTCATCTTTGAGCCGCCAGATAGCCACCATGACCAATTCTTCCAACTTTGTCAGATCTTTCATTTCACTATTCCTCTTAGTCGGTAATACCGATATTATTATATACGGTAATACCGATAAAATGGTTGCATTCCACACAAAAAACACGGTCAGTAGGCGTTGCCCAGTTTTCTATCGCTCATAACAGTAGAAGCTGAGTTTAAATAATCCTATGACATCATCAAGCTCCCGGTCGGCAAAAAGCCCCCATCAGAACCAATCTTGTTTCATGAAATTCAAGCGTAATTTCTCTGTTAAAATGAATGTTCAGCCTTTCACTTTTTGCGTGCTTCATTTTTACTGCGCTCATCACCCTCTATCTTGTTATATAATAACAAGTTAGAGTGATTTTATTGAGTGATTATTACCTTAAATAGGGGGAATTTGGGCTTGTACTTTTAACAGTTCTTGAATTCTCTAGCAATACGCTTGTTTTCTTACTTTTTATACCGCCAGCTGGTTAGGTCAGCTCCAGGAGGTGCGCTCTTTTCTATGCGTTCTACGATTCTGGGGATAAACATCTGGTGGTATCGCAAACGCGAGATCGCGTTCGGCTGGCAATGGTCTCCGTTCCAGCAGTGCTCAGCCCTGTCTCCATAGTCCACTTCTCCATCGTAGTAAGGGGCATTTGTGCTTTCGAGAAACTCCTCAATCAAATAGACCGCATTGTTCAGGTAGTAGTTGTCCATGTCACCGCAGTAGATATGGATCTTCTCTTTGAGTTTGGGACCGAGCGTTTCCCAGTCCCGCTGGAGGATGTAGGAAAGGTCATAGTTCTCGCGCCAGTACTCGGCGACAGAATGGTCGATTTTACCTGTCATTTTGTCCCAGATGGGTTTTGGGTAACCGTCTTCTCCAACCGGAGAATAGACCGCCTGCCAGATATCCCACTGAGCGCCTGAGCGGCTTTTTGTCCCGAGAGCAAGCTCACGGTGATTCATGTCTTCCAGAGTGCTGCTGATCTCACCCAGATAATTCCGGTGACCGGGCCGGTGTGTGCGTTTGAATTGGCTTTTCAGGTAATACGCGTTTTCATGCTCGTAGATATTGACGACGCCGTAAGCCCTGAAATCGATCGGGTCAGGACAGGCTGCATAGCAGCCGTTGTACTCATCCGGATACAGAACCTGGACACCTAAGGCTTCCCAGCCGCCTGTGGAGCCGCCGTAGAGAAAACGTGCCCAGCCTTCTCCGAGACAGCGGAATTTCTTCTCTATGTAGGGAATGAGCTCGTAGGTGATTGCGTCTCCGTAAGGCCCCAGGTTTTCCGAATTCACCGCATAGGAATCATCGTAAAAAGGATTGGCGTGCTGAACTTTTATGATGACCACCCTGGGGAAATCAGGGCCTGTCCAATCCTTATAGAACTTATAATCGTGTTCCTGAACAATCCTGTTGTAGCCATGAATGCCAAATCGAGAACTATAAGTGGGCTTCAAGTCAGGGTCAGGAGGTGTTTCCCGGAATCCGCTGAAGGTGTACGGGAAATGACCGTGGTTGATCACTAGCGGGTATCGCGCTTCAGGATGTTCATCAAATCCTTCAGGCAAAAGCACGCAGGCACCGAGGTGCATGGGACGCCCCCAGAATTCTGTCAGGAGTTTGCTCTGGATTTTGACATGTTTGATGTATTTGGTGTCTCGTGGAGGTGGGATAGGAGGAATTTTTTTATCAAGAGTGATCTGAATGATTTCATTTTTCGTTGGATCGATTCGAATCTTTTTGGGAGTGCTGTACAGATTGCCAGGTGCCCGGTTCCACCTTTGCCCCTCTCCCCTATCCATCGGGAGCTTGACCGTATGGCCATCAGAACGGTGAAACGTTTCATAAATATGAAGAAGTGCTTGGACCCAGTACTCGCCAGAAGGAATCTCAGCGATACTCTTCAAGGGATAGCCGAAAACATTTGAATCTATGATTGCCACACCATCGGGCTTCAATCCATCGACATTGATTCCGAAAATCAATTGTGTGTCCGGACCGTCGCTGATCTGGAAACGGGGCTCTCCTGTCACATCCGTAGAAATCATCAACAGCATCCGTCCATCCAGAGCTTTTTGGCTCAATTTTTTTGGAAAGGATATTCCAAACTGCAGCTCACTCTTTTGATCCCCATTCCTGGGCAGCCCTGTCAGGACCAAAACAAGAATAACGATGGAAACAGGTAATGCCAGTGTCGATATTTTAATAAATCTTTTTCGCATGGAAAACCTCCTTCGAAAATATTAAGACTTTGCTTATCGCAGAATACTCCGCTTATAGCACAAGAAAAATTCGAATGTCAAAACAATGAAACGATCTTCCTTGCAAAGACAATAAACATTGACTTCTTTAATGCCTGATCCGTCTTGTGCTGTAAAGCAAGAGACGTGGATAATCCCTTTAATCTTCAGCTTTCTTCTTTACAAAATTTTCCTTTCTCACTATATTAGGTCAAGATGAAACTTCGGGAAGTTTAAAGCTTTACACAAGGAGGAAAGACGATGATCCCCAAAAAGCTTTCAGCCATCATATTCATTTTATCTTTAGTTTTTCTTGCTGGAGCGTGCAGCCAGCCTTATGAGGGGCCACCTGCCGATTTTGTGATCAAGAATGCCAAGATCGTCACCATCGACAAGGACAATCCAAGAGCCCAAGCTGTGGCTGTTCGGGGAGAATTCATCATTGCTGTCACCTCTAATAGAAAAATCGCACAGTATATCGATGAGACGACGACTCAAGTGATTGATGCCAAAGGCCGGTTAGTCGTTCCCGGATTTAATGATGCCCACATCCACTTCCTGAGTGGCGGCAGTTCGATGATGAACCTGGATTTCCGGTATGTCCACGACGTCCAGACTATCCAGAAGATGGTTGCTGAAAAAGTGAAGGAATCTAAGCCCGGAGAGTTGATAAGAGGAGGAGGATGGGAGCATGAGACTTTTCCTGATAAGAAGTGGCCGACTAAAGAAATACTCGATGCGGTCGCTCCCAACAATCCAGTCATGCTCAGTCGGGCGGATGGACATTCAGTCTGGGTGAACAGCTATATCATTAAAATGTCAGGGATCACAAAAGACACTCCTGACCCTCCAAACGGCACGATCGTCAAAGACCCGGTTACAGGCGAACCCACCGGCATCTTCAAAGAAGGCGCATCGGGGCTGTTAAAAGCGAGAAGTTCTGTAAGGTTGACACCCGAGGAGCGTGAACAACGGTCGAATAAAGCGTTAGAGCTGGCCCTGGATGCGGCCAGAAAGACTGGTGTAACAAGCATCCAGCAGCTCAACGGAGGCTATGACCGCTTCCAGGCTTTCAAGGATGCAGGAAAGCTCACCTTGCGTGTGACTTTTAACATGGGTTTGAGAGCGGACGAGGAACGCTTGAAAGAATTAGATGAGCTCCGCAAACGCTTTCCCCCAGAGAATAATTGGATTCGGTTTGGATACTTGAAAGGCTTTATCGATGGGACTCTTGGTTCCGGAACCGCATTGATGTTCGAGCCTTTTCTGGATGACCCGACCACAAGCGGGCTTCCCATGATGCCTTATGAAGAGTTTGAAAAGAGAATCGTGGCCGCGGACGCCAAGGGATTCCAGATCGGGATTCATGCCATCGGGACAAAAGCAAATAACTGGTTTTTAAATGCAATCGAAAAAGCTCAGCAAATGAACGGGAAAAGAGACAGTCGGCACCGCAGCGAACACGCTCAGATTCTTCTCCTTTCGGATATCCCCCGTTTCGCAGAGCTCGGAGCCATAGCCTCTATGCAGCCCACACACTGCATCACAGATAAGAGATTCGCAGAGAAACGAATCGGTCTGGAACGATGCGAAGGCGCCTATGCCTGGCAGAGCCTGCTCAAAGCCGGTGTCCATATTGCCTTTGGCACAGACTGGTCAGTGGAGCCGATTGATCCCTTGGAAGGTTTGTATGGCGCTGTGACGAGAAAAAACCGTGCGGGCGAGCCAGGTGACGGCTGGTTCCCAGAGCAGAAACTCAGCATGGAAAAAGCCATTGAGCTCTATACGCTTGGTGCCGCCTATGCGGAATTCATGGAAGACCAGAAAGGCATGATTAAGAATGGTTATCTGGCTGATATGGTGATCTTCAATAACGACCTGATGACCATCCCGCACGATCAGATCATGTCCTCGAAGGTTGATTATACTGTGGTTGGTGGAAAAGTTGTCTATCAAAGAAAAGGAGTAGATCAACCTTAGTTATTACTTTTTTTGAAAATGTAAATAAATGCTATTGTCATTGCGGGCAAAGCGTGTCAATCTTGTGTCTATGTCATTACGAGCGAAGCGTGGTAATCTCATACAGAAAAATGCATTTCATTCTATAGGATTGCTTCACTTTGTTCGCAATGACAATGAATAAAGACTGCCGCGCTTCATTTGGTTATTCGCCATGACGTGATAAAAACGTTTCAGTGCGTGATTGAAAAAAAAAGACTATGAAGCCGACAAAAACATCTAAAAAATGGCTGGCGCTTGAGACTCCGATGCGTGATGAATTGTCCACACACTGGGGAGGAGACTGGGGATGTGACTCTGAAGTCGGCACTCTCAAAGTGGTTCTCCTGAGGCGTCCTGGACCGGAGATTGAGAATGTCAAAGATCCCGAGTCAGTTAGATGGCAGGGTATCATGGACCCGGAAAAAGCCCGCGCTCAGCATGATGCATTGGCCGAGTACTATCGCTCTAACGGCATCAATGTCCATTACGTGGAGAAAATGCGGCAGGACAGACCTAACGCGCTCTTTATGCGAGATACAGTGCTGATGACTCCAGAAGGCGCAATTGTCGGCCGGCAGGCAATGGAATGCCGGCGCGGTGAAGAGAGATATGCCGCGGAAGCGCTGGCAGCACTGGGTGTTCCAATCGTTCGGACGATTTCCGGAACCGGCATTTTTGAGACGGCCTGCTGCCTCTGGGTAGACGCTGGAACAGTGATTATAGGGACCGGAAACCGGGCCAACATGGAGGGATTTCGGCAGGTCTTAGAAGTCCTAAGGCCGATGGAAGTGGAGCATTTCCTTCATCTCCAGATTCCTTACGGCTATGCCCATATCGACAGCATTATCAGCTTCGTTGACAAAAAAACAGCCATCATCGATCCTGCCCGAATTCCCTGGGATGTCTGGAATTCTCTCAAAGAAATGGGAGTCAAGCTTCTTGAGGCCCCCTCTCCTGAAGAGACTCAAAACCTGGCCTTAAATGTGGTGGCTGTGGCTCCAGGACATATAGTCATGGCTTCCGGAAATCCAGTGACAAAAAAGTTCTTGGAAAAACAGAGAATCCAGGTCGATGAGATCGATATATCCGAGTTATTCAAGGGATGGGGCTCACTCCACTGCATGACCGCCATCCTCAAGCGCGATCCCATAGGATAACTATCCGACGAAAAGACTAACTCCCAAAAAATTTGAAAGTTCGCTTCAATCAGGTTAAATATAATTCAAACGTTTTTTAAGGGATAACTATTCCCGAAAAAGGTTGGCCAATTGAACCCGGTTTTTCACTCCAGTTTTTTTGTAGATGCGATATATATATTCCTTTACTGTATGAGAGGAAAGAAAAAGCATGTCTTCGATCTCTTTATTGCTTTTCCCGTTGCAGATCAATTGGATGATCTGATGCTCTCTTGGAGCTATCTTGTATTTTTTCAGAAGGCGATTCATGAACATATTCGATCTGACCGGACTTGTTTCCTGTGGGAACATCTCCTTTATAAAGCTCCTTAGATGAACCAGTGGAACCAGATTGATGAGGAAGACGATAATTGGCAAGAGAAGAATGTACACAGCAAGTGAGATGAGATTCGTTCCTTGAAAAATATTTATCAAGAGTACGACAGTAAACACAAAGAACATAAAGATGGATAATCTTTTGAGTATTTTTCTCTGTATTGGGCTTTTATACGATTTTCTTTGGAGATAGAGCTTGAAGACCATAGAATAGCTTATCAGATGAAAGGAAATATAAATGATTACAACAGAGAAGAAATATAGGGGCGCTTCTCTTATAAGAATATTGAAAACAGAACAGATAACCTGTACCAGAATCAACGCGCCGAAGTAGCATATGAACAGGATTTTTCCTCTTTTTGTCCATTCCCTTTTTAACAAAGGGAAGATCATGCTGACAAAGAAATATATTATAATACCAATCGTCAATGACACTTCGAAGTGATAAACACGAGTGAATATCCGCACCGCATTTTCAGATAAATTCTTCATCACATTAAACTGCATGTAGTTAAACAAGAGGCCAAAAAAGATGGCAATATTCAGAAGAATGTAGAGGATATAGTGGGCTTTCAAATACGGAATGGGGTACTTCTTATAGAGAAGAATCGCGTATGTCGTGGAGATCATCCCGATTCCGAAGGCCAGTATAGTGAGAGTTAGAGCGAAATGTTCCATCTCAATGAGATTTTTAACTGAACAATAACATTTTGTTTTTCGAGAAAAAGTTAGTGAAATTGCTAAATTTCGGGATTATTTTAGTATAAAAATGGCGGGTATTTCAATGTATAGAATGGAGACGGAGATATGCTTATTCTGTCTGTCTTAGTTCTATGAATAAGGAATTATGAATTGGAATCCTATCCTTAGTTATCAACGAGTAAAATTTTTAACAGACATATTTTTTTTATATTCAGTTGGTATTCCCTTCCGCCTAGGACGGTATTTTCCCGAATCCCCACCAGAG
>JABAOF010009192.1_pt2 | contig 23898 bp, 24 predicted proteins | sample 7062171 | NCBI WGS metagenome assembly JABAOF01 (sample SAMN14538628, study PRJNA623070) | marine sediment metagenome | biome: marine biome [ENVO:00000428]; feature: marine pelagic biome [ENVO:01000023]; material: deep marine sediment [ENVO:00002113] | place: India: Gulf of Khambhat ...
ATTTACATGAGCGCCACAACGAGCATCTTCGGCATGTTACCACTCGTGGTGGCGCCGGGACCCGGATCAGAGCTCTACAGCGGTCTGGGAAGCGTGATCCTGGGCGGGCTCGCCATCTCAACGGTATTCACCGTGTTCGTGATCCCGAACCTGCTCACCTTCATTATCGGCATGGAGAAAAAAAGGGGGAGAGCACTTCCAAATAATTCTCTTCCAGGAGATCCGGATGAAAAAAATTAGCCTTATCGTATTTTCCCTGCTCTATTTCAGCACGACCGCCCTTGGCCTGACCATCGAAGAAGCGGCGGAAATCGCCGTCGAGAACAACAACAAAGTCAGACAATTTCGCTTCCTCACCGGGTCTCAGGGTGAAAAGGTAAAATCTCAAAAATCGGAATTTCTCCCCTCCCTGGACCTTTTCTATTCATTCATTCGGCAGGAAAGAGACCTGTTCTTCGGGACAAAGAACACGTCCGCCTTCACGGCTGAGGGCACGTACAACCTCTTCAACGGCTTCATCGACAAAAACACCCTGAAACAGGAGAAACACAGCTTGAAAGCGGATTTTTACCAGGAAAAAGCCGTCGTTGCAGACATTGTCTTCGGGGCGAAAAGGGCATTCATCGGCATCCTCAAGTTTGACAGCAATTTAGAAGTGGCGAAAGAGGGTGTGGAGCTTCTCGAAAGACAGAAGAGAGATTCCGCGCTGAGGTTCCGTGAAGGCCTGATAGCGAAAAACGATCTCTTGAAAGTGGAGGTGGAGCTTGCATCGACCCGTCAGAGACTTCTCCAGGCCGAAAGTGACCTAATTATCGCGCGGAAAAACCTGGAGAGGCTGATGGGAACGACTCTAGATCCGGGGGAACCGATTGAGGAACCGCCGCCCCCGGGTAAAATTACCATCACCAAAGATGCACTCAGAGAAGCGATGTACCAGCAGAGAAGCGAAATCATGTTCCTGAAATCGCTCATCGAGTCGAACAGGTCGGAAATAGCGGCGATCAAGGGCGAGTATCTGCCTTCTGTCGACCTCGCCCTCACATACAGCAAACTGGGGGATTCGCTGCTTCCCGATGGAAGAGAGGGGCAGTTTGTCATCGATGAGGAACTAAGCGGCAGGGTCACGGCGACATGGAACATCTTCAATGGATTCAGAACGAAGCACGACATGGCGGCAAAAGAAAGGGAGATGCGTGCCCGGGAAGAAGAGCTGAAGGACCTAGTTAAGGAGCTCGATCTCCAGCTCGAAGAGGCCATCGAAAAACACCGAATCTCGTTGGGGAAAATCGACGTTTCGAAGGACTCGATCAAACAGGCTGAGGAAAACTACCGCATCACCGACAATCAGTACCGGGAAAAGATCGCGACGGTTACCGACCTTTTGGATGCAAGGGTGTTTCTCACGCGAGCAAGAACGGAATTCAACACGGCATTTTACGACCTCCTGCTTGCCGTGGCGGATCTGAACCGGGTAATAGAGGGTGAACTGCCCTTAGGCGGGAAAGAACCGGGATCTGAGTGATAGCCCAGCCAAACCCGGTCAATCTCGCATCTCCACTTTAAGGGTTCCTTTTTCTCGACTCACCGAACCCCGATTACAAAAACCAATTTTCGGGGATTTTTCAAACAATACTTTTCTCGCTGTGGAACGTGTGGGGCCGATAAAGTATTTTGCTCATTTGCCGATGAAAAATGATGAAAGAAGAATTTTTATGATTAAGATGGAGCGCTCTTTTTGGGAAAAAAAGGTTTGAAATTTCGGCCGTTTACCCTTGTCATACTCCTCGTCGTCATCCTGGCGGTTTTCATCGACCGTTTCATCGCGTCCAAAGAGGACAAGGAAACCCAGATCCTTCTGGAAAACAAGATCCTCGACACCTATAGCGGACTCGACGTCGAAACCTACCTCAAAGCGAACTTTCAGAACGTCTTCGCCCTGAAAGCGCTCTATGAGAACTCGGAGGATGTCTCGGAGAGCACATTCCAAAGGTATGCCAGCGGACTGATGGCAAACAACCAGCACATCGCCGCCCTCGAATATATCACGGCCGATTTTGTGATCCAGAGGGTCAGCCCGGTAACTGGGAACGAAAAGGTTCAAAACCTTGACCTGAAAGAGACCCCTGATATAACGCTCGAAACAGCAGAGAGATCCCTCAGATTTTTTCAAACGGGGAAAAATCCCGCAGTATTGTCCGATCCCTCCAAGCTGAACCAGGGATTCAGGGGCATCGTAATGATTGCCCCGGTCGTGCGGGGCGATGATATCCAGGGTTTTGCCGGTGCAGCCATAAACGTCGACCTCTTGACCGCTTCGCTCAGGGAAAAAGAGGTTCTGTCCAATGTGGATTTCTCATTAAAAATCGGTGACTCCTGGCTCCAGAAACCGTCGGCGGAAAAGGAATACAAAGAAAAGACCTTCATAATATTCGGCAAAATAATCACCCTGGGAGCGGGAATAACCAGGCCTCTCATCTCCTACAAGAGACTTCTGATCATTTACTCTTGGGTGACTATCATCGTCGGGCTGATCGTCCTCTTCCGCTACCTGGATCGGGAAAGCAAGCGACTCATGTCAGAGATATCGGTCATCTCCAAAGAACGCTCCAATCTCCAGGCACTGATGGAAAAAATACTTGAGACGAGCAGACTGGGAGTCGCCGCCCTGGACAGAACGGGAAACATAATCATGCACAATCGACAGTTCAAGTTCTTCATCGACGCCGATGATCCTGTAATCGGCAACAATTTCTTCGAAATGGCGTTGCCGGAATCGATAAAGAAACGGTGCCAAGCGATTTTGGAATCGAATATGGAAGAGGTCGAGTCGGTAGAGGTGGCGTTAAAAACAGAGGATAAGGTCCTCTGGTACAACTGTCTGATTTGCTGCCCCCGTGTCGACGAGAACAAATACTGTTACCTCATAACTCAGGACATAACCATCAAGAAGAAGCTCCTGCAGGACAAGTTCGAAGAGCAAAAACTCGAAACCGTCGGGCAGCTCGCAGCAGGAATAGCCCATGATTTCAACAACATCCTTTCCGCCTCATCGGGATACCTCGAAGTGGCACAGCAGAAGATAGATCTGGGCGAGGTAACGGAAGCCAACATGTACATACAAAATATCGAGAGGATGATAGACAGGGCGGCCGGGCTCGTCTCGAAACTCCTGGGGTATGCCAAGAGAGGAAAGACCGAAGCCATCATGTTGGACCTCAAAAACATCCTGACGACCCTGATCGAAATGGCAAGGGAAACGTTCCCCAAAAACATCGAGATAAAAAGCTCCCTTCCCCCCGAAAATCTTACCATCGTGGCTGACGTAAACCAGATCGAAAGCGCATTCTTAAATATCCTGCTTAATGCGAAAGATGCGATAAAAGACTCCGGAATCATCAAGGTCCACGGAGAGATTAAAACACTCAGAGAGATGAAAGCCACGGTTGGCGAAATCCCGGCTGCGGGCCGCTTCATAGAAATAACGATCAGCGATACGGGACATGGAATGTCCGTCGATACCCTCGAGAGGATCTTTGAGCCCTTCTTCACCTTGAAGCGGGACAGGGGGGGCAGCGGCCTCGGGCTCTCCATGTGCTACGGGATATTCAAATCTCACGGGGGGTACATATTTGCCGACAGCGTCGAAGAAAAAGGAACCACATTCACCATCTACCTCCCTCTTGTGGAGGTTGAAAACGCTGAGTCACATACTGCAGGAACCCACGTAAAAAAAGAGAAGATCCGGCAGTTGAACATTCTCGTCATCGATGATGAGGAGGACATCAACAAATTCCTCACCGAAGCGATCAAAGCGAGAGGGCATGTGGTCCGCTGCACAACCACCGGCGCCGAAGGGATAGAGATCTTCACGGCCAAAAAAGAAGAGATCGACACGATCCTCGTCGACTACGGATTGCCGAAGATGACCGGTCTGGAGTGCGCGAAACTGCTGCGCGAAATCAGCCGGGACGTAAAAATCATCATGATATCAGGCTACACGGATGAATTGCTCATCAGCGTCGAAATTGAGAAGGGGGTCATCGACGGATTCCTCAAAAAACCTTTCCGGTTGCAGGAAATGTTCGACGTGATCGAAGACTGAACCATCCCTGATTCAGTGCCCTTGGTGCGGGGAAGAAATATCAAAGACAACCCTATCGACGACGTCGTCCGCTCTGACGATTGCCCTTTTTCTCACCTTCACGTACAATCCCCACTCCCCCTGGTGGGGAAGAAGATAACGAGCCCCTCGCATTCGGCAACGCTCACTTCGGGGGCCTGGCCGAAATATTTTTCATATTCCTCCGACGTGTGCCGCGCCACATTCGCCCCGGAGCCTCCGATCATTGCTTCGTGGAGCAACGTGTCGTGACGGATGTACAGGTAGGCGCCGAGAAAAAGGGCAACAATGAGAAAAGCCACTATATTTCGGGATTATCTATTCATTTCCGGATACCATTATTTATTCTACATATTGCAAATCATTTCCATCTTGCAATAAATATGCTCACTGCGGGCACGGCAGAGGGCAGATTTGTCACTTTATATAGATTCATAATAATCGGTCCAGCTTCCCAATTTTCATTCTAAATAAAGGGAGGCTCCCGAATATGTTTCCTGAACTCCCTCGCTTGTGTCTCGCCACGCCGACCTGACGGAACCGGGTCAAGCAAGAGTGCGGTAGTCAGCTCTCTTTGCCCCTTCCCTCTTCTCTTTCCTGTTTCGTCTCCTTCGCCTGAAGAAATTTGCTCTTATTGACATCTTACCGGGGACTAGATAAATTCTCAATTAAACGGGGAATTTTCCCTCCCGAAACGGCGAGATCGGTAAAATGACGGAAAAAGAACATTCCGACCCGGAAAAGTGGGTGGATGAATACGGGGATTACCTCTACCGATATGCGCTCTCACGGCTCTTCGATCCCCATCTGGCGGAGGAAATCGTTCAGGAAACCTTCCTTGCGGCGCTCAAATCTCTCGAGGGTTTCAGGGGGCAGGCCTCGATCAAAACGTGGCTCGTGGGGATAATGAAGCATAAAATCGTAGATCACTTCAGAAAAACAAGCAGGGAAAAACCGTACGAAGAGGTTGAAAATCTCTACGACAGGGAGCCGGATATCTTCGACGACAGAGGCGGGTGGAAGNNAAATAATCCGGGAAGACAGAGAGTTCTGGGAGACATTCAGAAAATGCCTCCTCAAGCTGCCGAAAAAACAGGTGGACCTCTTCGTCCTCAGGGAGATGGAAGGGAAAAAAACCGACGAGATATGTATGATCCTGGACATTACCCCGACTAACCTGTGGGTGATGCTGTACAGAGCCAGGGTAAGTCTGAGAAAATGCATCGAGGATACATGGTTTCGAGAGAGACAATGAAAGGATTCGGAGTGAACCATGCCGACCTGTGAAGAGGTAAGCCGACTCGTGTCCGAATCTCTGGATCGGAGCCTCAGCTTCCGCGAGAGGATCGGCTTGCGGATCCATTTTTTTATGTGCGAGTTCTGCAGGAGGTTCAGAGAGCAGATCTCGTTCATCCGTGAAGTCTTGAGCCATTACCAGAGAGCCATCGACGACGGTACCGCCATGGGCCCGGAAATCGCCCTCTCCCCCGGGGCTCGTGAAAAAACGAGAAGTTTGTTATCGGAAAAATGACTTTTGGCGGATAAATTAATGTATTTTGCGAGGAAAAACCTTTTTATTTCATTATTCGATATAGCGACGGCCGCGAAGGAGAGACTCGATGAAAAACAATGCCTTTGAGAGAAAGATTGCCCCGATAACAGGCGGGGGCCTGAACAGCAAGAACATCGACACAATCCAGGTAAACCTTGGACTCTATTGTAACCAGGAGTGCGCACACTGCCACCTCTTTTCTTCACCGATGAGGAAAGAGCTGATGGACCAAAAAACCATGTCCCTTGTGATCGAATCGGTGAAAAAAACCGCACCGACTCTTGTGGATTTGACCGGCGGAGCTCCCGAGCTCAATCCTTACTTCAAACAGTTTGTGGAATCCCTGATAAAAATCGGCGTGCGCGTTCAGGTGCGGACAAACCTATCCGTCCTTTTCGAGGAGGGGAAGAAATACCTCCCCGATTTTTTTAGAACCAACGGGATCCAGCTGGTTGCCTCACTTCCCTGTTACCTCGAGGAAAACGTGGAAAGGCAGCGCGGCAGGGGAATCTACCATCAAAGCATCGAGGCCATAAAACTCCTGAACAGGGCCGGTTACGGCCAGGACCCGAAACTGAAACTGAACCTCGTTTACAACCCGGGTGGCCCCTTTCTTCCTCCCCCGCAGGAGGAGCTCGAGAGCGACTACAAGCGGGAACTGAGGGAGCGGTTCGATATACAATTTACCGACCTCATAACGATAACGAACATGCCGATAGGACGCTTCCTCACTCGCCTCAAGAGGGAGAACAGGCTGGAAAAGTACATGGAACTGCTCAAAAACTCTTTCAACCCCGACACCATTGAAGGGCTCATGTGCAGACATCTTATAAGCGTCGCCTGGGACGGCGGAATATACGATTGTGACTTCAACCTCGCAATCGGCCTCGGCGTAAATCACGGGGCTCCGGACCACATTAGCCGTTACGAAACTGCGGCACTGAAAAAGAGACGGATCGTAACGGGCGAGCACTGCTTCGGTTGCACTGCAGGAAGCGGTTCCTCTTGCCGGGGCGCTCTCGTTTGACGACCCCTTAAAGAGGGAAAAAAAGAGGGACCTGGACCATTAGACAGTGCCGGGCAGAACGATTTGTTCGAGCAAGTATTCATCTCAGCGACTCGCGGGCGCGTATGAATCAAAAAGACCGGCCTCCCCCGAATTTCAATCGCATGAAAATAGGGAATTCGCTTCTCCCCCAATTTACTACAGCCACCGGTGTGAAAGTAAGGGCCCTTTTGCCGGCGGTTCTGCTCCTATCGCTCTTTTTGCTCGTATCCGTTCCACAATCAGGGGAAAAAGTGATCGGCTTCAGAGAAGATTTCAACGATCTTGCCAACTGGAAGCCATACCTCTTCACCAACATCGAACGACATTCCCGCTACTCGGCAGAGCGGGAGGGTGAAACGACATATTTGCGGGCTGAAAGCGACGGATCCGCATCGGCGATTCTCTGGAAAGAAAGTTTCAACGTCTACGAATATCCTCACGCCAGGTGGCGCTGGAAAATAGAGAAGATCTATGAAAAGGGGGATGCAAAATCGAAAGATGGAGACGATTACCCCATACGGGTATACCTGATATTTGAAAAAAAGGCACTGCTTGGATTGATCTCCATCCCCACGAGCCTGAACTACATCTGGGCTAACCGCGTCTATGGAGAAAAGATCATCCCCAACGCTTACACGGGGAGGTCGATGATGGTGCTGCTCGAGGAGGGAGGGGACAAAACCGGGCAGTGGATAACGGAGGAGGCAAACATAATCGAAGATTATCGAAGAGCTTTCGGAGAGGACCCCCCGAAACGGGCAACGATCGCCATCATGAACGACTCGGACAACACGGGTGAATCATCGGTCTCCTACGTGGATTTTATCGAAATATTCAGGAGGTAGGCTATCCGGTGTATCCTCGGTCGCCGCTCTCCCCTTTCCCCCCACCCTGGCAACAAGGGGGGAGGTCACATAGAACGAGTGGATAACATTTCTCCGTCACGATTGTGCTGCAGGGGAACCGGGGGGCGTATTCGTAATATTTCTCAGCACAACCGGATCCCTTTCTGGTATTTTGGATTCATACGGTCGGTATGAGCGGATCGCCAAGGGAAAATTTCGATTGCCGGAGAAACAGTATGAGGCAGGGAAAAAATGCATTGCGGATTGGGATGCGTATCTTCCCGATATTTGTTTTTCTCCTGCTTTCCCCGGCCGACTCCATTCCAATGGAAGCGAAGATAAGCACCCCTGGCCAGGAACGTCTTCAGGTGAGGAGGATGCACTACGTTCCCGGCGAAGTGATCGTTCAGTTCAAAGAACGGGTTTCCCATGCTGCGAGACAACGGGCTCACGGAATCGCCCCGTCGGGAGTCGTCGAGAGAATCTCGGTTCCCCGGGCCGATCTCGTTAAACTGAAGGCAGAAGAAAATGTCGAGGAAGCGGTTGCCCGTTACACGGCCCTGCCCGAAGTGGCGTACGCGCAGCCGAACTACATCTACTATCCCTGCGATACGACCCCGGACGACGACTTTTTCCCGAACCTCTGGGCGTTCAACAACACGGGGCAAACGGTCAATAATATTGCAGGCACCCCTGACGCCGATATCGACGCTCCCGAGGCGTGGGACGTGGAGACGGGAAGCAGAGAGATTATACTCGCCGTCATCGACACCGGTATAGACCACGCTCACCCCGACATCCTGAACAACCTGTGGATCAACGTACGTGAGCTCCCCACCGATTTCGTAACCCGGGCAAACGCCCTCAGCTCCGACGGGTGGGCCGACGTGCTCACCTTCATCGATCTCAACGCCTCCTCACCCGATATGATCGGTCTGAGAAACGAATTCAATCTAACGGATAGAAACGGCAACGGACTCATCGACGGAGATGACCTCTACGAAGCCTTCGCAGACGGTGTGGATCCCGATCCGGTNNGGATCCCGACGGGCACGGCACCCACGTGGCAGGGATCCTGGGAGCCGAGGGCAACAACGGGATGGGAGTTTCGGGAGTCGGCTGGAACCTCACCATTATGGCGCTCAAGGTTGGCGGGTCCGCCGGTTTCTTCACCACAACGAGGTTAACCGGGGCTATCGACTATGCCACCCAGAACGGCGCAAAGGTGATAAACGCAAGCTGGGGGGGAGACGGCTTCGACCTCGCGGTCAGGGATGCCATTTCACGTGCAAACGCAGGGGGAGTGCTCTTCGTGGCAGCGGCGGGCAACGAGGGAAAAAATATCGACGTTTCTCCCTTTTACCCGGCCTCATTCGACCTCCCGAACATCATCTCTGTGGCCGCCACGGACCAGCTCGACCAGATCGCCCACTTTTCGAACTACGGGCAGCAAACGGTCGACATAGGAGCACCGGGGATTAATATCCTGAGCACCTATGTGAAGCGGTCGGTGATCTTAAACGACAACCTCGACGACGGAGACATCTCAGAATGGACTCACGGGGGCGACAATGATTCTTGGGGGATCACGAACGAGCTCTCCTTCTCTCCGCTCTACTCCCTGACAGACAGCCCGGGCGGGAATTACGAAAACGACACGCGCTCCTGGATAAAGAGGCAGATAGACCTGACAAACGGATCCGGCGCCGTCCTCTCGGGTATGGTGCGGGGCTCTTCGGAGGCAGTTGCCGACCAACTCACCGTTCAGACCTCGAGAAACAATCAGGACTGGTTTTTCAGGGACATAGAAATCACCTTCAACTCCGAAACGTCCCGGGAAGGGTTCATCTCCGGCAAGATGGATGAAGTATGGAGGTCTTTCAAAGCCGATATCGGATCAGTGGACGGCGCCGATGGTTATTTCCGTTTCTTCTTCGACACCGATGGGGCAAACGTGGACGACGGGTGGTACCTGGATGACCTGGCGGTCTCGATAACGGTGGAAAGCACCGACAGGGACCTGAGATATCTAAACGGCACATCTATGGCAACCCCGCTGGTTGCGGGCCTCGCCGGTCTCATCTTCTCGTCGAACCCGGATTTGACCGAGGCGGATGTTAAGTCACTTATTATCTCCAGCGTCGACAAAAAAGAAAGCCTGAGCGCAAAAGTGGCTTCGGGGGGACGGATAAACGCTTTCGGGGCACTTACTTCTCCCCCTCCCATAATCTCTGCAGGCGGTGGCGACGGGAGTTGCAGGCTCATCGGCTGGGGCAATGCCAGCCTGATCGAGGGTTCGGGATGGCTCTTCTCCTGCCTGGTCATTGTTGCCGGCTTCATCCTTCTTCGCGGCACGGGGAAAAGTCGTCCCCGGAAAAGACAGCCTGCATTATAAGCATTTCCTCTTCCCTGTTCCGGGAGAAAATTCAGGAAAATCTCTTCCCGGGAGATATTACGCTGCAAATTAATGCTACACTATCTATACACGTGAGCCCTTGCATACGACGTACGCGAAGCGCGGGCGCAACAGGGGAATTGAACGCTTGAAAGGAAGGTAGGAACATGACGACGATGGAGAAGGCAAAAAAGGGTGAGATCACACCCGAGATAAAAGAGGCGGCTATCTCCGAGGGTATCAGCCCGGAAAGATTAAGGGAGCTCGTGTCATCGGGATTGGCCGTGGTGCCGCTGAATGCAAAACGCAAAAAAATCAAGGCCGTTCCGGTGGGATCAGGGCTCAAGGTCAAAGTGAACGCGAATATCGGAACCTCACGGGACAGGGTAAACATCGACGAGGAGCTTGAAAAAATGAACGTCGCCATCGCGGCCGGTGCCGACGCGATAATGGACCTCTCGACGGGAGGTCCGATAGACGACATACGGCGATTGATCGTGGATCGCTCTCACGTACCCGTTGGCACGGTACCGATCTACCAAGCGGCGTGTGAGGCCATCAAGCTCGGCAAATCCTTCGTGGAGCTTTCCGTCGATGAGATCCTCTCCGGAATTACGAAGCATGCCGAAGACGGGGTCGATTTCATGACCGTCCACTGCGGGGTGACGAGAGAAGCGCTGGGGAAAATCAGGGAGAAAGGAAGACTCCTCGACATCGTCTCGAGAGGCGGAGCCCTCATGGCAGAGTGGATGGAGTTCAACGGGATGGAAAACCCCCTCTACGAGCATTTCGATATGCTCCTCGACGTAGCGCAGCAGTACGATGTAACCCTCAGCCTGGGCGACGGGCTGAGACCGGGATGCATCTCGGACGCAACGGACCTTGCACAGATACAGGAGCTCATCACCCTTGGCGAACTCACGCTCCGGGCCTGGGACAGGAACGTTCAAATAATCATCGAGGGGCCCGGCCACGTTCCCGTCAATCAGATCGAGACCAATGTGAGACTGCAAAAGAGCCTGTGCCACGGGGCGCCCTTTTACGTCCTCGGCCCTCTTCCAACGGACGTAGCGCCCGGCTACGACCATATAACTGCAGCAATCGGGGGAACGATAGCCGCCATGGCCGGCGCAGATTTTCTCTGCTACGTGACGCCTTCCGAGCACCTGCGGCTGCCCACCATTACAGACGTAAAAGAAGGAGTCATCGCCGCCAGAATCGCCGCTCACATTGCAGACCTGGGCCGGAAAATCCCGGGGGCCATAGAGTGGGACAACCAGATGGCCATCGCCAGGAGAAACCTCGAGTGGGAAGAACAGATCCGTCTCTCCATCGACCCCGAGAAAGCCGAGGAACTTCGGGGCTCATCGCTGCCAAAAGACGAGAAGGTCTGCACGATGTGCGCCGATCTCTGCGCCATAAAAACGAGCCAAAAAGCCCTGCACGGTGAGGCAAAGGAGCAGAAAAAATAGGTTGAACCAAAAGAGCGGCAATCCCGTATACAGGTTTCTCAGGCAGCGGGGGCTCAGCGTTTGCCAGGCGGAGCCCTTTGAAAAAACCATCCACAATCACATCAAAAAGAGCCTCCAGAGAGAAGAGTTCAACCGGCACTTTGCGTCATATTCCTATCGAATATTCATCCGTGACCTTCTCGCCATCAGACACCACATCAGTCCGGACAGTTTCGGGCTCTTCATTGAAAGAGACCGCGCGGAGAACTACCTCGAGCTTTCGGAAAAACTCTCTCTCCTCGAAAAGGATTCCGACGGGCAATACACCTTCTCCCTCAAAGACGTAACGGACATCGGCGACACTTTTGAGTACTTCGTGGCACAGATTTTGAGGAACATGGACTTCGATGCTGTCTGGGGCGTCAAATTCGAAGGTATCTCCTCGGGTGGCGACTTTGACGTTATCGGCCTCGCTGCGGGAAAGCTCTTCTACATCGAAGCGAAGACATCACCGCCGAAGCACGTGGAAGCAGGAGAAATCTCAAACTTTTTCGAGAGGTTCATCTCACTTCGCCCCGATCTCGGGATCCTTCTGAACGACACCCACTTGAGGATGAAAGACAAGCTGGTTCCACTCATAGAGGAAGAGGTGGAAAAAAGAAGGGGAAGCAGGGCGAGAATGGAGCGGCTCGAGCGCGAAATATTCTCCCTGAATGGACGGATATTCGTGGCAAATACCAAGCGTGACATCGGCGTGAACCTTAAAATCTGTTTTGACCATTTTTTTTATCAGGATTGGAAGGGGACGGTTCCCTTTCCTCTCTGACCCCGCCTCCTTCCCCAGGTTTGAACTTGCCCCTTATATCCTCCGGGACGATCCGGTAAATTGCCTCTGCAGCCTTGTAAAAATAATTTGCGGTGGGAGAGGATCTAACGACCTTATCCCCCTCCGGGTAAACCAGGAGCATAAAGGCGATGATGAGGGAGCACAGGGCAAACCCCTTCATGAAGCCGAGCAAAAAACCGCTGATCCTGTTGAAAAGAGAGAGCCTGACCGATTTGAGTAACTTTTCCACGATCATGCCTGCGATTTTCGCGCAAATAAAAACGCCTACAAAAACGATCAGAAAAGCGACGAACTCTCCAATATAAAAGTCTAAGCCGAGATATGACACAACGCTTCCGTAATAAATCCTCGCCAGGACAAACCCTGCAACCAGCCCCAGTATCGAGATGAGCTGACTTACCAGACCGCGAATCAGCCCGATAATAGCGAAAAAAACAAGTATCCCGACGAGGATGTAATCGAGGACCGTCATTTCCTCCCCCCCTGGAAAACGCATGAAAATTATAATCCTTCAGGGGCGTATCTGCAATGATCTGTGATGCCCCTCTCTCTTTATAGATGACCAGGCGACCGGCGGGATGCCGGGAACACTCACTATCGAGATGGTGCCCCGGTGAACGCATGGCAAAGCCGCTACCGGCCGGCGGGGAGCGCATTTTCATATTGTATAACCTGCCAAATTGAGTAATAGTATGTACTGTATGGAAGGCCAATGCCATTTTATTCTCGCATCCCATTCTCCCAGAAGAAAAAACCTGCTCAAACTGCTCGGATTCCCCTTCGAGGTCATTCCCAGCGGCGTTGAGGACAGCGCGGCAAGAACGAGATCACCGAGCGAATTCGTTGAAAAAAACTCCCTGGTAAAAGCAACGGCCGTGGCCGATAAATACCGAGAGAAATGGGTACTGGGAGCCGACACGGTGGTGGTCCTTGAAAGTGAGATGCTCGGCAAGCCTGCAGATGAAGAGGAAGCGATAAAGATGCTTCTCCAGCTGTCGGGAAAAACACACATGGTATTCACGGGCGTCAGCCTGGTAAACAGGGGGAAGGGGTACAAACAGACCCTGAGCAATGCGACGAAAGTCGCCTTTCAACGCTTTTCCCGTGAGGAGGCACTGGCATATGTCGGCACCGGGGAGCCGGGGGACAAGGCCGGTGCATACGGCGCCCAGGGTGCCGGAAGCGCTCTGATCGATGCGATTGAAGGCTCTTACACCAATGTCGTCGGCCTGCCTCTCTCATTGACCGTGAGGATGCTCAAAGAGGCAGGTATCATCGAGGCATCTACTGTCAGAGGCAGGTTGTACCAGTTAAAAAATTTGCCCTGAAGGGGGAATGCGCATGGGGGAAATTTTCGATAATGTAGTGCGTGTCCTGGAAAGGATCGATGCTGCAGCAGCAAAAGCCGGAAGAAATAAGGAAGACATCAGCATAGTCGCCGTGTCGAAAACCCACACCGTGGATAAAATCATCGAAGCCGCTGAAGCAGGGATAGATACGTTCGGGGAAAACTACGTAAAGGAAGCGCAAATGAAGATCGCCGCGATTGACCAACAGCTGAAATGGCACCTGGTCGGCCATCTCCAGATGAACAAGGCAAAAAAAGCCGTGAAGCTCTTCGATGTTATCGAGACGGTGGATTCGATACGGGTGGCACAGGAGATATCCACCAGGGCGCTTTCGGTGGGGAAAAAGCTGAAAGTCCTCGTACAGGTCAATATCGCAGAGGAATCATCGAAGTGGGGGGTTCTGAGAAACGACCTGATTCCCCTGCTGAATGAGATAGCCCTTCTCCCGGGGATTGAAATTTCGGGCCTCATGACAATACCGCCGTACACCGAAGATCTGGAGGAAGCGAGGAAATACTTTGCGGCAATGAGGGAACTCAGGGATACCATCAACGCAATGAACATCGAAGGGATCTCCCTCATCGATTTATCGATGGGGATGTCTCACGACTACGACGTTGCCATAGTGGAGGGAGCAACTATAATAAGGGTTGGAACGGCCATATTCGGATCGAGGAGAACCTGAAGTAAACCAGGAGGTAACAAATGTACAAGCTCGGCATAATCGGCTCGGGCAATATGGGAAGGGCAATTTTGGGAGGCATCAAAAAATCCGCTCTTTTGAAGGAGGGTGAGATTTGCTGTTTCGACCAAAACCCATCCGTTCTGAAAGGTATCCTTGAAGAGTTCTCCGTCGGCAGCAGCGATACGGCCGGGGATCTGGTGGCGGAGAGCAACACCGTTCTCATCGCGGTGAAGCCCCAGAATCTTCACGAACTCTCGGAGGACACAAAGGGGAGGTTCAGGGAACACCAGACGGTCATCTCTGTGCTGGCCGGAAAAAAAGTCTCCCAGATCAAGGCGGCCCTTGGAGACAGGGTAAATGTAATCCGGGCCATGCCCAACACCCCCTGCATCATCGGCAAGGGGGTCACCGGCCTCTATGCCTCACAGGGGGTGAGCGGCGAAGCAAGGGAGTTTGCCCGCGGGATATTTTCCGCACTCGGAAACGCCACCTATTTCGACAGTGAGGACATGATAGACGTGGTGACGGGATTTACCGGGTCGGGCCCCGCATTTATATTCATTTTCATAGAGGCCCTTTCCGACGGTGCCGTTCGGTGCGGCATGCCGAGAGACCTTGCGCTTCAATTCGCCACCTCTCTGGTGGAAGGGTCGGCGGCGCTCGTCAGGGAAACAGGGATCCATCCGGAGAGATTGAAGGAGATGGTGATGTCACCGGGCGGAACCACGGCAGAGGGTGTTTCGGTGCTGGAAAAAGGGGGATTCCGCGGACTCGCAATCGAGGCGGTCCGACAGGCCTTTCTCAAGACAAAATCGATCGATTGAGGTAAGCCTTATGTACGCTTTCGGATACATTCTGAACGCCTTGGCAAAAGTACTCGACGTAGGATTGAACATATACATGTGGCTGATAATCATCCGGGCGCTCATATCCTGGGTGAACCCGGACCCGTACAACCCGATCGTGCGGGCACTCTACAGCATCACCGACCCGGTGATGAACTGGTTCAGGAGACATATCCCCCTCGTTTACGGGGGGTTCGACTTCTCTCCCATCGTCGTGCTCCTGATCATCTATTTTCTGCGCAATTCCCTCGTACCCATAATTGCAAAACTCTCACTCCAGTTTCTGTGATGCGGTTGGAACCATGATCGAAGAGAGAAAAGAGGGAATAGTGCTCGACCTCCTCGTGCAACCGAAGAGCTCGCGGGCTGAAATATCGGGAACACTGGGCAATCACCTGAAAATCAGGGTCACGTCCCCGCCCACGGACAACAGGGCAAACCTCGAACTCAGGGACTTTCTGGCCAAGACCTTCGGCCTGCCGAAAAGGGATGTGTTGATCATACAGGGGAAAAATACGCGAAGGAAGAGAGTTCTCCTCGCAGGCGTTACCCGGGTGGAAGCGGAAGAAAAACTGGGCTTATAGCAGGCTCCGTATCAAACCCCCGTCCACCTGGAGGGTAACCCCGTTCACGTAGGATGCACGGGCCGAAGCGAGAAACGCGACGGCGTCCCCGATCTCCTCGGGGCTTCCAAACCTTCCGGCAGGAATCTCAGACAGAGCCATCTCCATCGCCATGTCTGCAGATATGCCCGTCGCCTGAGCGCGTCTCTCTATGACCGCCTTCAGCCGTTCGGTGAGAATGTACCCGGGACATATGTTGTTCACGGTGATTCCACGATCGGCAACTTCCCGGGAAAGGGTCTTCATCGCCCCCACAAGGCCCGCCCTCACCCCGTTTGAGAGAACCAGATTCTCCAATGGCTGCTTAACGGTAAAGGATGTAATGTTTATGATCCTCCCGAATCCCTGCTTCATCATCAGGGGAAGGACCCTGTGGGTGCACCCCGTGGCCGATAAAAAGTTGAGCTCGAAGGCCCTTATCCAATCCTCCCCTTCCACATCGAGGAAGGTGCCCGAAGGAGGACCGCCAGCGTTGTTTACGAGAACATGCACGGTGCCATGAATTTTCACCGCCTTTTCGACAAGCGAATCGACCTCCCCCTTTTTCGTCAGGTCGCAGCGAATCGCCGTGACCCCGTTGCCCGTCTCGCCTTCAATCTCTCCCGTCGCGTCTTCCAGCGCTCCCATGTCACGCCCGCATATCACCACCGATGCCCCTTCGCGGGAGAGCGTCTTCGCTACCGCCTTTCCGATCCCCCTCGAGGATGCACAAACGAGGGCGACTTTTCCCGAGAGCCCGAGATCCATACCATCCTCCCTTCTTGAATTGAAAAAACCATCGAATTACCTATTTTTTGCTATCTTAATTATATAGGCACAGGAGGTGAGCAAAATGAAGAACATGATGAAAAATCTCTACGGAGAGCTTCAGGAAGCGCGGAAGGATACCTTTTCACTCATCGAAGGCCTGGAGATAGATGAGATGGAGAAAAGGGTGGGTGACGAATGGACGGTATCACAGCTGCTCAAGCACCTTTACCTTTCCGAGTTGGGCTCGATCAAAGTGGTGAATTCGCTCATCAAGAAATCCGACGAGCCGCTGCCGCCCTACCCCGATGACGAATCGTCAATCGAGTTTGCTGCGCCCAAACAGCCGCCCGGAAAACTCATCTGCCCGAAAGTGGTGACGCCGCCGGAGATTGTTTCGGCAAAAGAGGCACTGACCGAGCTTTTTGATCTCCGTGCGTCCACGCGCGAAACGCTCGAGCTTTTATCGACGGTGGACCCCACGAGCAGAACCATGGAACACCCGTTTTTCGGAGAGTGCAACATGTACGAGTGGTTCTCATTTCTCCTCGACCACGAACGGGTCCATCAGCGGCAGATCCGGGGGGTGATCGAAAAACTGAAAGAAAACCGGTGAGCTTTATCGGAGGCGTGGGTATCGGAAGAAAAATAGTCTGCACGATAGGCCCCTCATGCGAGGACCGGCCGATTCTCAGCAAAATGATCGCGTCGGGCATGGACGTGGCCAGGCTCAACCTGTCACACGGGTCCCGAACCATTCACCGGAGACGGTTCAAGAAAATCCGTTCCCTGGACAGGCACGTAGCGATCATGTTCGACATCCAGGGCCCGAAAATACGACTCGGGCGTTTCGACGGCGGACAAGAAGTGGTCCTGACACGGGGAGATCTCTTTGTGCTCACCGCGAGAGCCGTCTTGGGTAGTGCGCAGTCCGCCTCCGTGGACTACCCCCGCCTCCCGGAAATCGTATCTCCAAAAGACACCATCTTCCTGAACGACGGCCTCGTCGAACTTTCGGTTGTGAGAGTCGATAACGGAAGCGATGTGATCTGCCGCGTAAAAACGGGAGGGGAAATCGGTACGGGAAAGGGGGTGAACATTCTCGGAAAGAGCTTCGACTTCAGCGTCCCCACGGCAAAGGACCTGGAGGATCTCAAATTCGTCGCGAAACTCAAACCGGACTTTCTCTCCGTCTCTTTCGTGTCATCGGCCGGGGAAATCGTAAAAGTCAGGGAGGTGCTCAGAAAGATGGGAGCCGATATACCCCTGATTGCCAAGATAGAGAGAAAAGAGGCGGTTTCGCGTATCGACTCAATAATCCGGGAGAGCGACGGGATCATGATCGCCCGGGGAGACCTGGCCGTCTTCGTATCATCGGAAAAGGTCCCGGCCATCCAGAAGAATTGTATCGAGCGGTCACGGGAATCGGGCAAGCCGGTTATCTGCGCAACCCAGATGCTCGAATCCATGCGGTTTCATTCGCGCCCCAGCAGGGCGGAGGCGAGCGACGTCTTCAACGCCGTCCTGGACGGCGCCGATGCTCTCATGTTATCGGGGGAGACTGCAATTGGGAAATATCCCCTCGAGTCCCTCAAGATGATGAAGAGGTTGATCGGTGAAGCGGAGGCATATAGCTCTTCGGGCAGAAATGCGGCTCCCGCTATCGCTACCCCTGTCGCAGGCAGAGATGTTCTCGCGGAAGCCTTATCGAAAGTCTCTGTTCGCGGCAAGATAGAGAGAGGGCGTATGAAAGTCGTCGTTCACCCGGTCAGGAGCAAAGACCTGCCGTTTATATCCACCTTTTTCCCGGGTCTCCCTGTCCTGGCTCCTACAGCCGACCTCTCCCTCTTCCGGAGAATGAGGGCATACGGGGGAATCGTCCCCCTGCTTGTCAAAAGAGACACCCTTCGCCGGAACAGCAGCGGGGCAATCGTCACGGATCTTAAAAAGCGCGGCATCGTTAAAAGCCGCGACCGTGCTCTTGCGGTGAGGCTCCATGGAGACGGGGGGGAAACCCGCGTCAGGTCCGTCGAGTATCTCTGACAACCGGCGAGGCGAACCACATTTACCCCTTGGCAATACTTTTGCGTCTCCTCCGCCTCTTCAAAGCGATCTCTATCTCTTCGCGTTTTTCCATCGTCGCTTCGTAACCAGCCAGCGCAGCCTCTTTTGCCCTCTGCAATTCGAGAAGTTTGATATGCCCCACCTTCGGCGTGATGATGACGTCGGGCCGGTGCAGATCGAGCATGTATTGCGAGATGTGAAACCCCATGATGTGCCCCGATGTGACCAGGATCTCGAATATGTTCGGGCCCTTCTGGCGCCCCTTCACTTTACGCTCCGGGTCGCGGTCCTTGTTCCTGCCCCCCTCAAATTTCTTACTGAGAGACGAGATAATCCTCTCCAGGTGCAGGGTTTTTCCACCGGGAAGCCGGAGTCGGGCCCCCCCCTGCTTCTTCTGCTCCATCTGCCCGATAAGCATATCGTTTTGCTTCTCCTTCGCCCCTTCGAAAAGATACCTGTTCACATCGACAGCGATCACCACATCTGCGCCCATCTCTCTCACCACCGTCACCGGTACGGGATTGACGAGAGCACCATCCACCAGGAACCTGCCATCCTTTTTCACGGGCGTGAAGATCCCGGGTATCGATATGCTCGCCCTCACCGCCTCCATCAGTTTTCCCTCTGACAGCACCACCTCCTCGCCGGTGACAATGTCCGTGGATACAGCGCGGAAGGGAATATCCGTCTCCTCTATGAGCATATCCTGCGTGTATTTCTGAATGAAAGATTCGACCCGCTTTCCGTCTATGAGTCCGTCCCGGGGGAACACGATATCGGAGAAAAAGCCGACGATCTCCTTCCAGTCGGATTCAAAAACAACCTCTTCGAGCATCTCGAGTTTTCCCGTCGCTGCGAAAGCCCCCACGAGCGCCCCCATGCTCGTCCCTGCAATAAAGTCGGGGTTCACGCCCATCTCCCTCAGGGCCTTGAGCACCCCTATGCTGGCGAAGCCTCTCGCAGCTCCGCTGCCCAAAGCACACCCAATCTTCCTTTTCTTTTTTAGCTTACGAAGGACCATCGATAGGTTCCATTGAGTACTACCCATATTATAGATATCGAAAAATGGTCTGTTAACTTGATTATCCACCACCGTCAAATAAATATTTACAATTGCAAGGAGGTAATGCTCTTAAAATTACACGCCTTTAGAGGAGAATATCCCGGGGAAGATCTTTTTTATAATAAACAATTCCCCATAACGATTTAATTTGTGCATCGAAATTGCCGACTTATTAAGGTATGGGGTGAAGAGAACCGACCTCGACACTCTTCAAGGAGGAAGCCTATGGCATTTTCCGCAACGGTAATCCGCATTTTACTCGCCTCTGCTTCAGATGTCGAGGAAGAGAGGGAGAGCGTCCACGCATTCATCAATGAGTGGAACGAATCAAATACGATCTCTGAGAAGGTAGTGCTGTGGCCAGTACCTCTCAGTTCTTTGGCTGTACCCGAAACGACCGCCGCTTCCAGAGAGACGATTACCGCAAAACTGGTGAATGATTGCGATATTTTAATCGGGTTATTCTGGACCCGGATAGATGGCAACACAGATGGAAAAAAATCACGCATGATCGAGGTAATGGAGCAGTTCATAAAAACGGGAAAACCATCTCTTCTCTATTTTTCCACCCAGCCGGTTGTCCCAGACAGCATAGACCCCGACCAGTATGCCCAACTGAGAGGCTTCAAGGAAGGGGCTCGCAAAAAAGGGGGCATACATCAATACAGCTCACCCGACGAACTGATGGAAATGGTGAACAAGCAGGTACTGTCGAAAATCAGGGACATCCATGCCAAGCCCCGGGCAGGAAAGCCTGACGGGGATGCAGAAAGCGCGACCGCAAAGAGTGAGCCGAAATCCCCTGCTCCCCCGCCGGATGACACCTCCGGGAAAGAGGAGAAAACATCGAAACGCAAAGATCCCGTCGAAGACCGACAAACGGAAGATGTGAAACATGATGATGCATCGAAAAGCGAACAGCAGCGAGCCAAAGTGTTAGAAATGGATTTACCGTTGAGTGACGGAGATGTCGATCTTGATGATGACGTTCCGGAAATAGCCTCTATGGCAGAGGATGCAGAGAGTATGCTTGAGGATGCAGTTCCGGACCCCCCTCCAAAGGACAAAAGCGAAACCAAGGANNCCCTCCAAAGCCCAAAAGCGAAACCAGGGAAAAAAAAGTTTCCCGGGAAAGGGATCCCGAGCTGACGAAGATAATAAAAAAGTACCTGGCAGAATTGAGCCACCTCGAAGTCGAGTGGATCGTGGAGAGAGATGACGAGCCGGAAGATTTGAAGGCCGGGAAGTCGATTCTCAAGAACGTGGGAAACAAGATATCGGATTTTCAGAATGCGATTCAAAAAAAAGTCGAGGAAGTAAATCTCGACCCGATCAAGGAAATTATCGAAGAAACGAAAGATATTCAGAATCACCGGGTACTTGCCGACGGCGGCAAATCGTACGACGCATTCTGGAAAAAGGGGAATGAAATTTTCCTGAAATTCAAGGATTTTACCGGCTCTCTGTAATCTCCATGGGAAAAGGGCCATAAGGAAGGATAAACACCTCCGCCACCCCACACTTCATTCTCGCAAGTAAAAAGATTCGTAGATTTCCCATAATAATTACAAATGCCCGTTATTTAATAGTTTTCAATCGATAACGGGAAACTTCGTGTTGACCGGGATGAACATATATATTATCGTTTTTCTCTAACCCGTTATTGATTGAGTGCCGGAGTGGCGGAACAGGCAGACGCGCGGGACTCAAAATCCCGTGGNNCCATAGGAAAGCCGCCTGTCGGCGGCTTTTTCGGTTTGCTCAGAATCCAGGGTCCAGAGTCCGGTGGTTCGACCGAAAATCCCGGTTGACAGGGAATTTGTAATTTACTACCGTATTTCTCAAGCTCGCTTTTAAAAAGTTGTTTGTTTTTGGTGAGATAACGTTTTCAGTGAGGGGGGATTATTCGCTCGAAAAATGAGATAAACCCGGGACAACAACCGCGATCTCCTGCGCTCTTTTTCAGACAATACCAAACTGCCAGACATCGATATCAGCTCCCATACGGCGAAATTTTTCGTCCGGTTGTGCAGTAAAATGGTGTTTCATAAATCTGGCTTTTAGCGACACTGGGTACGCCTTCCATCGCTCCCTATAAACAGGTTCCCTCTCAACCCCTCATCCTGATCCTTTCCCTCACTCTCAACCTTTGGAACCTCCAACAGGTGATGTACATAGCTATCAAGGCTGTAAGACGAAACGAAGAGCCGTCATCGGCCCCACTGTGGGTGCAGTAATCCAGATCTTCTCCTTACAGGCAAACGGGAGAAAGATAACGCGCAGTCGCAGGAGGGGACGGATACCGGGGATATAACCCGGGCAAAAGTGCACGCAAACGGAAAACGCGTGATAGAGATAGAAAACGATGATCAAACAAAAGATGCCTCCACATATCAAAGGCGATCTCATGGGTTCGATTGCGGCTGCGATAACCACGATTCCACTCTCGATCGGTTACGGCATCATCGCATTCGCCCCCCTCGGATCGGAGTTCATTCCCATAGCGTCCTTGATTGGTATTTACGCTGCGATTTTTGCCGGATTCCTGGCTCCCCTCTTCGGGGGCACGCACATACAGATCACCTGCCCCAATGCCCCGCTTACACTCATCCTGGCATCATTTATCGCGACTATGGCCGCAAAACTGGAAATCATCGATGTCCCGACCCGCTTCACGCTCATCGTCGGCCTGGCGTCTCTGTGTGTCTTGATTGCCGGCACGGTCCAGATCCTTTTCGGAGCGCTCCGCCTGGGCAACCTGGTCAAATACGTCCCCTACCCGATCGAATCTGGATTCATGAACGGGATCGCGTTCATCCTCATCTCCACGCAGATCAAGCCTTTTCTCGGATTGAGCGGGAAAACGTCCCTCCTCGCGCTCGTAAACGATCCCTCCCTGATACAGCCCCTGACGGTTCTGGTCGGCGTCGCCACCCTGGCCGCCCTGTTTCTTTCCAGCCGATTCATCAAGTCGATCCCTGCCCCGTTTATCGGGCTCGCGGCAGGAACCGCGGTGTACTACCTCCTCAAATCCGCAGCCGGCATAGGGACACTGGGACCGGTCATCGGGGACATAAGCTTCAGGTGGCCGAAACCGGACACTCCCCTGGAGTTCATGCGGATGGTGAGGGACGCCGATCTGCCGGCTTTCCTCCCCCACGTCCTCGCTACGGGCTTTGCACTCGGCTTTATCGGCTCTATGGAGTCCCTGTTCAGCGCCATGGTCTCGGACAACATGATGGGAACCCGGCACAACAGTAACCGGGAGCTCCTCGGGCAGGGCATCGGAAATATCGCAAACTCCCTATTCGGGGCACTTCCCGCGGGGGGGACCCTGTCCCGCTCGATGACAAATTTCCGGGCTGGCGGAAGGACGAGGGTTTCCGGCATAACTTCCGGCATCCTCGTTTTCCTGCTCATTTTTACGCTCGGTGGCGCCATCGGCGGGATCCCCCTGGTCGTTTTCTCCAGCCTGTTCATCTCGGTTGGATTCGGTCTCGTCGACCGGTGGACGCTGAACCTTCTTAAGGAACTTTCTCGCCCCTCCAAACAGCGCAAAAACATTTTGCTCAATCTCCTCATCAGCCTCTCCGTAACCATCATCACCGTCAGCCTGAACCTCGTCGTCGCCGTAGGGATAGGAATGGCGATCGCATCGGCTCTGTTCGTGACGAAGATGGGAAAATCGATCATACGGAGGAAATATTTCGGAGATCAGATCCGCTCGAAGAAGGTGCGGAGCCTGGAGTGCAACAAGCTACTCGATGTGAAGGGAGGAGAGATCGTCATCTTCGAGCTTCAGGGGCCCCTCTTTTTCGGCTCCAGCGAGAACCTGGCGAAAAGGATCGAAAGCGTGATGAGACGATCGACCTACTGCATCCTCGACATGAAACGGGTGAACGAGATCGACAGCACGGGTGCCAACATCCTGGGGAAGATCAGCACGAAACTGGTGGAAGAGGGGAAACACGTGTTGATCAGTTACCTGAAAAACAACCCCTCCCTGTCCGATTTCATTGAGGTGATGGGAATTTATAATATCCTACCCGATGAGAGTTTCTTTCCCGATACCGACCAGGCCCTGGAATGGGCAGAGGATAACCTTTTAGGCCATGACCGGAGCCTCTCCGGTTATCTGACCGGCATACCCCTGGAAGAAACCGATATCTTCAATGATTTCACCGAAAAAGAGATGGTCCCGGTCCGGGAGAAGCTGGTGAGGAAGACTTACGGAAAGGGTGATCTCGTCATACGGGAAGGTGAG
>JABAOF010010574.1_pt1 | contig 23879 bp, 29 predicted proteins | sample 7062171 | NCBI WGS metagenome assembly JABAOF01 (sample SAMN14538628, study PRJNA623070) | marine sediment metagenome | biome: marine biome [ENVO:00000428]; feature: marine pelagic biome [ENVO:01000023]; material: deep marine sediment [ENVO:00002113] | place: India: Gulf of Khambhat ...
GCGGGCTACGCCCGCACCCCACCATATACCCCTCACTGTGCTCCTCTAGATTCGTTTTTTCAGTCCACTCATTATTTCAACCTTCACCTTTGGCAGCTAGGACAGAAATAGCATGCTCCCCCTAAATACTGTATTTTCTCAATAATACTTCCACATTCGGGACATGGATTGCCAACTGCATTTTTGTCCATAATGCGGACATATCCCCCTCGATTGTTATAAAGGTCATATTCGTCATATCGACCACCCTGTTCCATGATCTCTTTCACTGTGTTCAAAATGGCATCGTATAACACGCGCTTCTGATCCTCGCTGAGGTCAGCGATGGGATGCTTTGGATGAAGGCGTGCTTGAAAAAGAATGTCCTGAGCAATTGCATTTCCCAGTCCGGGGATGATTTGGTCCTGGGTTAGCAGCCCCTTAACGCTTCGTTTCTTTTCCGACACAAGGTCACCTACAAGGGTGGAAAAATAATCGAACGTAAATTCAGGATCAATGGGCGTTGTTCTCATTCCCCGCACATACTTTCTGCGATCCTCTTCCCCCTTTTCGTAGAGTTCCATCGCTCCCCACATTTGAGTGGTTGCGGTGAAAAACGAGTCATCCTCAAATATGAGATACAAATGATACTTTTTCGGCACCTTGGACCCTGGAGGATGATAAAGAACCTTTCCACCGCACTCACCGAGTAACAATATGAAACCGGGTTCAATTGGAACGAATAGCCATTTTCCTTTTACCCAGGCATCTCCAATGGTCTTGCCCTTAGTCAGCCTTTCAAACTCTTCATGACTCCTGTTATACCAAACAAACTTATGCGGAATGTTTCCAAGGTTGCCACTTCGTATGGTCTTTCCCTTCAGCGTGTTATTTATCTGCCCAGCCAAGGTTACAAATTCAGGCAATTCAAACACCGCTTACCTCCTGGGTAATCAGCAGTCAGATATCAGTAGTCAAAAAGCAGCGTTCACAGAAACTAGGTCGTTACACAAGTATTTAACCGAGCGGAAGCAAAGCGTTGAGAGTTAAATGCTGAATACTGATCGCTGATTACTGATGTCGGAGCTCTAATATCAGGATGATCGTCTCCTATCCTTCCCTGATCGTCTTTCTATACCACCTCGTCGTTCAGGTCCTTCGTAACCCTTATCCTGAGCTTTTCTTCGGTCCTCTCCTGAGCGTCTGTCTTTTTTTCGCCTTCTTCGCTCAGGTCCGGAGTAGTAAGAATCTTGAGATTTACTAAATACCATCCCATTTTCTTTTTCCTTATTTGAGAAATCAACTTTATCTGGCATTGAATGATCCTTTCTCGTTTCTTATTACCTAGCCGAGGACTTTAAGTTGAGTTGCCGTATCAAGAGTATACATAATCGAAAGGCCTCGCATCACTGGTTCTCGACAGCGAGTGGTAAGATGGGGCAAACCACTTGTAAAAATCATTGCGGAACATGAATTTAATTTCGGTGTGGTGAATTTGCTGGAACGAGCAGCCAAATGTATCTTCCTCCGCCGCCTGGTCCTGTATGAAGGATCTCGTGAACATCCCACTTGTCGCCAATGAGAGATTCGTGCTCAATTTCTGGTGCAGATGTGAAACCAATTATGGGCACCTCGTGAGGGCTCGGGCAATCTACCGTCCATATTGGATTGACTCGCTGCTCTTCGAAACGAAGCTTTAACTCCCCACCCTCACAGAACCCAGTGATCTCTGCACGAATATCATATATCCCTTCCTAGTTGGTCATTTATCGCAGTCCGAACACAATATCTGACCATATGTGTAGAGAGTTAAATTTACCTCATCTGCAGGTGTTACATAACCATTTTCGTCAACATTTATAGAAAAGTACTGACTGGGTTGTGAAATCAATTCGCGCCATGAAAGCTCAAGTAGATTGATCTCAAATTCGTTGTAACAAACGATATAAAAAGGGATCTTCTTTCCAGGGCATTGAAGTGGTTACCTCCTACCCCAGCCGGGATGCAGAAGCGGATCGAATAATGTTGTAAGCTTGGGATCCGCGAAGCCATCATTTCGCAAAGAATCCAATTCGGATGCCATCTGCCTTTGGTCTGTTTTATTTGATTTGTATGATAGCTGAAGGGCGACATCGCGTGGTGTGGATGCGAACAAGGACGATGAAACCAGGAAAGTGAGAATAAGGGATTTCTTGTCACGAGAATTGCGTGTTAACAATATTCGGTGACCTTATTCGGAGATCAACAGCTCGTTGTAAACACCAAGTAGTTCTTCGAAGGCTACCTGATATTGATGGCAGGTTGACGAGATTGAGCTGAGCGGTGTAACAAGGTTATTCCATTCTATTCTCGCGCTCAGGTAGTGTCCGCTCCAGCGAGTTGTTGGCGCGCCACTACCCGATTCCCCGAGCATTCAACCACAGTAGCCTATCCAAGCGATCGTCTTTCGATCAATGTAGTCAATTCCTGATAGGCTTTAATCGTCGGATTTCATCCTTGACAATGTCAATTCACTATTCCGACTTCGTTCTTTTTCGGGCTGATAGAAAACCAATCGCGATACAGGACCAAAAATATGCCCAAAGGCCAGGTATGACGAAATAGGCAAGAAATAGCAGCAACGCATCCACCGGGAAGGGTATTGCATTATTCATGATTAAGATGCCAAACAGCCAAATAAATAGAACAGGGACCACATTCACGATGCATCCAATCATTACCAATAGGTTATTCTTGCTGACATAATCAATTTGCATGACGGAATAGGTCAGAAGCAAATAAAGGATAGGATAAAAGATCACAGCAAGAACCACTCTCGTCTTGGTAGGCTTAAAGATAGCTGCCAAATTCCATCGCCCCATACCTGCTGCCTCCCGTTCTTCCAGCTTCTTCAACCCAATCTCAGGATTGTCCAAGCGTTTCTCTTAACAAGTCTTTCCTGGCATCAGTCGATGCCCATCTCATCAGCACAATTGTGGCGCGCCAAGGGTTACGAGCTGAGGCGCCATATTCGATTCACCTCTTCCAATCATAGCACCCCTGTTATTCAACATAGTTTGCAAGCATAGCCCTATCTCTGGCCGCCTCCAGCGAGAGGTGGGGAGACATCATTTATTAATCAGTCACACTCTCTAAAGAATAGAAATGGCAAGTAAGGATCTTCAGATTTTTCGGAAGCTAATTTATAGCAAGAAGTGAATTCAGGATGCCTTAGAATCAAGGAATTTATTTCATGGTCTTTGGAGCCAACGAACACTCTTGAAGGTAGCCTGCCAAGATGTAACTGCACGATCAATGGGTCGAACTCCATCACATACCCGGCGACATCCATCTCTGGATGATGAGCTATTTGAGTATTGTTCATCCCGAGAATATCGATAGTTGGTCTCTCACTGAAGTAGGCCAGGGCGCCTGCATCTACGACTGCAATGGTGGAATCTGGTCTTGTCGTTTGCTTAATTCTCTTGCCAGTTTCAATGAGGCCAGACGTATATCTCCCAAAATCTGTAATTTGCTGCCTATATACTGTGAGGCTCATAACAAGCTCGAATATTCCTATGGATATGACAAGCGTCATTATCACGATTCGGGACATGCCATTTTGATATGTCGATAATGTGTTGGCAATCAATAGTCCAAATAGTGGGACCACAGGAACCAGAAAGCGATGAAACGGCATCCAATCTCTGCCGGCGTACAATATAAAAGCCAAAAAAGATCCAACCATGAGCATGAGTATTGACCACTGTTGATCGAGCAAACGTCTCTCCTTAATCAAGATAATGAACGAGAGAGCTAATACGATCGAAAATATTGGTCTCAATAGGAAAAACTGAAGCAACCACTCGGAGGCCAGGGAAATCGTCTGCAGGTTGGCATGAATCTTTATATACGCAGAATTGGGTAATACGTATCCATACATCCGGTAGCGCCATAATAAGAAGAGAGTGAAAGGGATTATAAAGAAAATGATTGAGCGCAATACTTTGCGACCTGATATGCCTCTGAAGAAGATTCGATAGATCACCATAACCGGCAGCAACAAAAGTCCTTCCGGCCTGGTAAGAGCTATTAAAAGTAAAACCATCGGTGAGGTAATTTCGGCGAGTTCAGGTTCTCGAGTTTCTACGTACAAAAACAACAAAACGAGAAAAGTGAAGAATAAAGTTTCAAACCCTCCGACCATCCAAGCGACGAAGGTTGAACTCGATGCAACCGTGGATAAGGAGATGCCTTTCCCAACCTTTCCTAAGCCGGGATTGTATTCACCGATCAATTTATCGAGGGTAAGTAGGCAAAATATCGCTGACAGAAGGCTAAGAGATCTGGCTGCGATGAGCGGATCGATACCGAATAGTACAAATGGAGCAATGAGAAGCGCCCAAAGGAAGTTTGAATAGCCCTCGACAAGCATGCCATTATAAGTAAGACCTTGACCATTAGCTAGATTCCTGCTGTACACAAATGAGATATAAGCATCATCAACAACGAAATCCCTATAGATCAAACTCGCTGCAAATAACAATCCTAGCACGAGGATGAGATGTGGGCGTTCTCGGAAGCGACTCACTGATCAAGCTCCCTGATGAAACGTAAATCGAACAAATGAAGAATGGATGCCGTATAGCGGCCTCGAAGGGAGACGCCGGGGCTCGCCCCATCATCTACAAGATCGTCTACTCCATCATACAAGTTTGTTGGAAAATTGCACCACATCCCCGCACTGTCCTGAGCAAAGTCGAAGGGGCTGCCTCCGGCGAGATGTTGGGCGGCGATGTGCCTCGACGCCACTATTTCCTCGCAATCTCTTGATGATCAACGTGGAGCATTGTCCGCGAAAGTTCCGAGCCTCGCTGATGGCTTCTCTTTCAGCCTCATGCCAAAGAAAAATCGTATGGCGTTGAATCGACGGACAAAGAGTTCATACAAGGCCAGGCTCAGAGTGAAGGAAATAGCGGTGACGATCAGGAGCTTGGACAGGATGCCCAGGTTCCAACGAATTACATAGAAACCGACGACAAGGATTATTGTCTGATGGAATAAGTAGATCGGAAGCACGGCCTCGTTGCCATAGACCAGAACTTTGTGGTTTGAGTTTAGATACCTGGCTCCAATACTCAGCACAAAGACAACTGCGCTCCAGCTGGAAATGCTCCAAAGGATTTGATACAAGACATATATCCATGAGAAAGGTTCATGACCGGGGAATGGATCGTAACCCCATACCAACACGAGAGAACCTATTCCACCGATAATGCCGACAAGCCACAGGGCGAGGCAGACCCACCCGTGTCTTTTGATAGCGTCGGTGAAACGTTTGTCGGCTGACAAGATATAACCTATGACAAAGTAAATCGCGTACCAGAGAAAATCGACCCAGCTCCTTTGGGTTTCGAAAAGCCCCCGGAGTACGATGAGTGCCAGTGTCAGTGGAATCACGAAAAGGAATATACCACCTCGCTTATCACACCATCCTGCGAGTCTCGTGACCCAACGCTGTCCCGGTCCTGATTTCAAATAGAGCAGCAGCGGGAGGCTCACAAGCGAAATCAAAAAGAGATACTGGAGGAACCACAAATGTCCGGAAAAGGGAATGGGCAATAGAGTATCGGGCCACGATGTTATGCGAGGCGGCTTGAAGCCGGCAAAATAACGCGGGATGATCTGCCAGAAGTTGCCACGATACCCCGAATTGGTTAGCAGCTCGAAATAGAACTGGGGCGGCAGCAGGCCAAAGAGCCCCACCGTATACAGAGGGATGAGGAGCCGTTTGACCCTCTCCCAGAGATACGCCCTGGCTCGCCTTGATTTCAGCGCGTACCAGGTGCCAACGCCTGATATTAAGAAGAAGAGCTCCATGGCCCAGGGCCAAATCAGACCACGCATCGAAATGAAGACAAGATCGCTCTGCTCCACGTTCTTCAAATGCCACCCCTCTGTATCGAAGAGGCGGGTGCAGTGAAAGAGGAAGACGGCCAGCATTGCGATTACCCTCAACCAATCGATGTCGTACCTCCGCTCCTTCTTCATTGTTATGCCCTCATGCTGATATTGAAATGTAGATATACTTGCGGCAATCAGTTCACTCCCCAAAGTTTTGAGCTGAGACGCCCGAGTTCGCTTCACACCCGACTAGCCCAGCATCCCAATCATCCATCTTCGTGAGCATATCATGCTTGATACCCAATCTGCTCCAGTGAGACGCTTGTCCGCACTCGCACCCGGCTGAATTACGAGACAGGATCATGTCCAGTTCGGGAGAAGACGCCTCGAACACTTTTGCCCCAAAGTCATATTAGCGCCACTTGCCTCGAAGATTATATGAGCCGAATGAGTTAGGCAGTCCAACGGATTCGAACCGAGGTGCTGGGGCGCTCCATCCCGAGCAATCCTAGCACCACATTTCAACAACTTACTTGACAGATAACGCCATCCCCTGTCGCCTAGAGATAGGCGTTGGGCGCCAACGCTTAGTCCTGGGTAGAGTTCAGAAAGGTGATCTCATGAACATCATAGCAAATGGAAGCCCTACAGGAATTGTGATGATACTCAAGACGATACTTAGCCAGAGGGGAACCGCGAGGATTCTCCGGAGACCAACAGCCATTATGACGACCGCCCATAGGCTGATGACGAGATGACTGATCCCCAGAAAGTATTGGTCAGCCACACCTAGTGCAAACCATGCCCAATCCCATGGGATTAGAATCGCTCCGACAATGAGGGCAGACATTCCACCGATATTGATAATCTGATCGATGTCGCTATGTCGACCCATCAGGCGAAGAAGTACATGGATAACCACACACGCCAGGAGCAATTCGGCGAGTAAGACGAAGGGGGCCATCCAGATCAAGGCAAAGTAGTATCTCTCTGTGGGCACGAACGAAAGATAAGGTGGCGTGGGTGGCACTCGACCCGTGAGGGCGACGGGCAGATAGATAAGGAGCGAGTCGAGGACGCCGCGCAGGAATTGCGCGAAGATACCCCATTGAGGTGCAGGCTTCGATCTGAGGTGTTCAATGAGCTTGGCTGGACTGAAGTACCCGGTCAACCAGGTTCGGAGAAAACTCATCGCGCCTCTTATCATCGGTGATTGAGTAAGTATAGGCCTAACGCCATCGAGTTGAGTGGCTGGAGACCGTTTCCGTGTAATGTTTCCACACCTGCCCCTCATACAAACTCTTTGGATTGTCGCACAGCTTCTACGATTCGCTTGAACGAGCAGCTAGGTGGGCAGTTTGGGTTTGCCTACCAAGAATCCCGTGACGCCCACGATGGCGGATATGAGAATACCCACGGCAATGCCTGATGTCCATAGTCCCATCGGAGTATGGCCTCGGGAAATGTACAGGATGCTTACCCCAAGGGGAGCCCAAAGCAGCATTCCCGAAATCAAACCAGGCGAATAGGTCCGTGTTGCAAGCGTCCCAACCAAGTGCCCAAGACCGTTTAAGAGGCTGATAGTGCCTAAGGCAGGAGCCAGCCAAAGGCGAGAAAGATGGGTTGTCGCATGCAATACGGCGAGGAGCATAATTGTGAGATAGATTACGTTCAGAGCCAAGAAGGCTCGTTGGCTAATTTGACGCTGAGCGACACGAACGATCCAGTGAAAAAAACGCTCTCCGGCCAGGCTTTCTTCAGCGATGTGGATGATGTAGGTGGCCGGGAAAAGCCAGAGCCATTCAACGGGAAAGTCGTTCATACCTTCACCGTAACTCTTTGTAATCACACGAGGCAATTTCTAGCTCTTGGTCATGGATAAATTCGCTCAATGCCATATAGCGGTTCTCCTATGGTCTACTGCAGTGAGTGATCCAGCAATCAGAAGCCGCAGAATTAACGATCCTCAGCGCAGATAAGTCAATACAACAACCTAAGCTGGAATAAAGGCCACGAGTGCTATCACGCTGGACTTCCGTTTTGAAATTCGGTGAACTTGGGCCACACGCAGGGTCCACGTTTGTGGGTGGTTCGGCTTATTCACCTCAAACTTACACTGTTCGAGCCCTTTCTAGCTCTAGCAGTCGTTCATGTAGCGGATCGCACTCACTCGGTAAAATCGGTCCCACCCATTGCGTCTTCTCAATTCTCTCCTTGAAATATGGTGGCAGATGGGATAGTACCGAACTGGCACCGCCGTAGGTATCAGAAGATCCAAAGACAACTCTACCGACCCCATGGAGGAGTATCGACCCGAAGCACATGAGGCAGGGTTCCAATGTCGTGTAGATACTCATCTCATCGGTCGAATTCCAGAGATCTGGCGGAACCGCCCGCAGCGCTTCGATCTCCGCATGGCGAGTGGCATCGAACTTAGGAACCCAGATTGAACTTCTGCCTTCGGCCACGACACGGTCATCAAGGCCGATGACCGCGCCAACAGGCAGATTGCCCTCTTGCTCAGCCATCAGTGCGAGTTTGATGGCTCGGTGCATGAACGTTGTGTTATCCATTATGATGCTCCAAATCAGAGTTAGCAAAGAACCCGAACATATGGCGTAGGAACTACAAAGGGCGTTGAGGGGCTCTTCGCGGTTCGCGAACTAGGTACCATACTTCAACCTAGCGAACCATTAAAGATAGCATAGCCAGCGCCACGCATGGGTTAAAGAGCTCAAGATGATCACTTATTTCCCCGTCTCCTCAACCATTGCCATAACCCTACCACTATTCCAACAATCAACAAAACAAAGCTACCAATTACAAGAACCCATTTCCCCATTGTGAAAATTCCTGCCAACATATCCACACCTGCTGTTGGGCGGGGATAGCGTATCATCACCAGCGAGGTTGCCCCATTCTCCAAGAAGTCCAACAGCGCTCCTAATACTGGCACTAAGTTCGCACGTCTCCATAAACTGCCCGGGATAAACGCTCGAAGGTACACCCAACTGATCGTTGTGCTGAGGAACATCGTGTACACCAACGGCCAAATCACGTCAAAGGTAAACCGTGCTCTAACGTATGCCTTGCGCCCTTCCTCACCATATGTCTCAGCCATCCGATAGAGATCGTCTGCCGTATAGTAGAACGACAAATCCGGCGAACCAGCATCGTCACCTTCTGCTTCCGCGCTTGAAGATTGACCAGGCAACACGAGAGCGGTGAACAACAGAAAAATGACCAGAGTAGATAGTGCTACCCAGCCATTCGAAACCCGATGTATCCAGTCAGAAACTTGTTTCCACATCAGTTCTCCTCATAATGCGGATCAGTTGAGCGGTCAAATCGCGCTGCCTAACGGATTCGAGCTTAGCTACCCGAGAGCAGGGGCGACGGTCGATCTCCTTTCCGGAAATGTTGCGGTCAAGGTATATTCGAGAATACAGCAGATAAGCTGGTCAGTTTCAGCGAGATGTTTTGCAATTATCTTATTCTTTATGAGACAGTAAATTGATGTTTCGCAGCGCGTACAGAGAGATGATCAAAAGCGAAATGCCGCTCATTATTAGTGCTCCAATTAGGATTTCCGAGAACAAGCCACTCCAGTAGGGTCCAGGCCGTAGGATCCTGGGCACATGCTTCAAGATTCCAGCCAATGCCAAGAAGCCTCCAAGAAAGGCTGTACCGATGAAGCCCAACAGTTGCCCTCTTGCAGTCAATGAGAACACCGCAATTAGCAACGCTGCAAAAATGCCAGCCAGGATCTGGGCTTGAATATTGGACAGACCGAATTCCTCGGGAACCTCAAAGAGGAAATCATCAATAAGGTGTGGAATTGCGAACCCCACCATGACTGCACCATTTATCAGCACAAGATTCCTCAAGCTACGAACTCTGTTCATCATTTAATCCATAATGGCTTCATAATAACTCACGCATAACCCACGCCGCGACTCTATCTCAGGACTTTCTCACCTGCTGTGGCAAATTTTCCAAACGAGCGTCAATGCAACCCGACGCGAAAGTGGTATCTGCTTCATGCGCTGCTTAGGCGGGTTTCCGACAGCTCCACTACCAGCACCCTGCTAACCAAGGCAACGTAGAGCCAGATGCGTCATAAGTCTCTTCGCAGCTCTGACTAGAAGGAAATAACCGACAACAAACCCGAGATAGCCACAACTAGCGCCATGCGGCAACATGGTACCACAGGCGGTATGGTCGATCTCCGCCAAAGATCGTAAGTAGTGTGCTGAAAAAGGGCTGTGCGAGAAGGAACCGGAGCCTCATGAAAAGGAACACGCCGATTAATCCGAGCCATAGGTTGTCTCGCCGTCACATTACTCTTTCTGACCTGTTTCCTTATCCTATCTCGTTTCAAGTCACCCGATGGCTTCGAGCTCTGCGGTCCTGCTTACGCCCTTTCTCGCCTTTCAAGATTCCCCTTCAATTTCCGATAGCGGCAACGCACAAAGCCCTCGGGTCCGCTGCAGTGAGAGGTAAGGTGGACATCATGCTTCAATGCGAAAGGTTTAATTAAGATATTGGATACTGGTCAGCTAAGGCAATCCCCGCATAAAGAGTAAGGACATATGGTTGTCCAATGAATAACGAACGGCTTCTCTTAAAGACAAGACGAAAGAATAGAACGATCCAGCTGAGTCATTATAATCAATATCATAAGAGAGGGATGCATTACTATAAGCGCTTTTATTATCCGCTTCACGGAGGAATTCAATCTCTGGGCATTCATGCTCACCAAGATATGGAATGCCATCTGAAACGGCACTAATAACAGTATCCAGCCCTTCCAAAACCTGATAGAGAGCTGATGGTGATAAGCAAATGAAATGTTCTTCAATAACAAAGTCGAGTCCAGATATTTCTAACCCCTGGCAAATCTTATGTAATGCAACTTGGTGCCACGAATTCCTTGATGCACTTCTTCGGAGTCCAAATTGATCAGGCGATTTCTTCCATTCATCATAATAGGAAGTAATTGAAGCGCTTCTCCGTAGGTACTAAGATGCTCGATTTCTGTGCACTCACTCTTTTCTATAGGAAGCATAAAAACTTCAATAATTTGGCTCATCTAAATATCCTGGGAGAATTTTGTTGAAAAACATAATAGTGTCCACCTAACGACAGGGCTCACCTGTCACGACCAGACAAGCGATAAACTGCTGTAAGAAAAAACTATTGATAGGAAAGTCCTCTGTCAAGAAAGTGCCCGCTGATGGTGGTCAGTTGAAGCGACTTGTTCTCCGTTATTGGTCGTCAATCAACCATCATCCATTTCCTCGATTGGCCCAAACAAATGCGATAAAAGCAATAACATAACAATAAAAGCCAATCCAGAATACCTTGGAAATACCTGAACTTAAGGCTATCACAACTGCAACCACTGAGGCACAAACTGATGTGGCCCCATTTATTCCCCAAAGCCAAGGGGTTATGGAAGCCGACTTTATGGATGCCATCTTCATTCCAAGAGGAAAGACCATCCCCATTAAAAACCCCATTGGGAAAAGTATTACTGTTGCAATAAGGACACGGTGCATTGTCATTGCCCCCTGGGATACGCTGATAGCGTAAGGCGTAAGTTTTCCAAAAATAACAATCGTACAGAGAAGAAAGAACAGACGTACAATTGCGGAACCTTTCAAACCCAGATTGTCTATCTTCTGTGTCGAATAGCTCCCAAGACCACTGGATAAGAGTAAGGCAAAGAGCACAACTGACAGGCCATAAGTAGGATGACCCAAAAAAATTATGAGCCGTTGCATTTGTGAAATTTCAACCAGCATAAAGCCAAATCCTATAGTCGCAAAGAATATAAAAAGGGGCACGGCTCCTCTCAGCGTTCCTTTCCTGTTTGTTAGGATAAGAGGAACGATGATACAGAGGAATGTTAGCCCTCCAACGATGATGAGCAGAGTGCCTAAGATAAAAACTGCTTTCATGTTGAAGCTCATCATCCCTTGGTCCCATAGTTCTTGGTCAAACATATCTCGAAAGCGAAGCATGTGAAAGAAGAACGGACTATCATCTGTAGGCGCGGAAATATTTATGGGAAACCCCGCCATAAACATGTCGAGATCTTTCCCTGATGCAATGGATGCAAATGTAGAATCGAGGGAGAATCTAGGGCTGAGAACGAGATCAAATTGCATCTCGCGAGTGATTTGCTGGATGGTATCCAAATCCTTGTCTGAAAATGGCTCTTTGCTCACAAGTATTGTCCCGATACCATTGGGCGTATCTCTGCCGTCCTCTCGAAGCATTTGTCTCACGATGACAATGTGCTTTCGGGGATTGTCAACACCTTGGTGGATCAATGAAGTACTAGCTAAGGAGGTTAATCTGTACATCTCACCAGGGACATCCCGAAAGTACCACCGGGAAAATGTTAAAACGCCATTGGGATTGAGATGGTCCAAGAAAACCTTCCAGGCCTCGATGGTATAAAGTGAGTTCTCTGTGAGGGTGAATGCACCGGCTGCGGTCGCTGCCCAGCTGTCAATGAGAGAAACCTGAATGATATCGAATGTATCTCTCTGTCTTGTGATGTAGCTTCGTGCCTCATCGTTCACAAAAGTGACTCTATGATCTTTATCCAGATGACCAGTAAAGTCGCCGAATCTTTGATTTACTGCATCAATAATGGCCCTATTAATCTCTATTGCTAAAACCGACTTCTGCTCAAATACCAATGCGGAAAGGATATCCCTTCCGCCTCCTGGGCCAACAGCCAACACCTTTGAATCCCGCCTTATGTAATGGGCTAAATTGGTGACATCGTATTTCAGGTATTCTACGTCTTCCAAATTACCATCAAAAGCAGTCAGAACAGTTCCTGCTGTGGCGTCTATATCCATATGTAGTTGGCGGACTTCCCGTTCAGAAGGATATACAGAACTTAAACCCCAACTGACCGGTTTTTCCGGCTTGTTCGGATTGCCGATAACCCTAATACGTGAAAATGAATTCCACTTCTCATAAAGAGGGCGAGATTCAAATCCACCTTTCACCCAAATCAATCGAAGCAAAGGAAGTTGGTTTCTCACCAGAATTGTGTTTACGACCACAAAGGACACCGTTAAGAAGCCAAATATGAGGGTGATTCGCATCAGCTTTATAAAGCCTCCGTCAGCAGCGAAAAAAAATGTGCCAATACTAGCAAGAAAGGCCACGACAATCACTGCTGTTGGACCGTCTGTGATGTTGAGAATGTGAATCACCAAGATGCATCCAAGCGCTGCACCTGCAAGGTCCGCAGCATACAGTTTACTAACTTGTCGCGGGAATTTGGTGAGTGCCAAACAAACACATATGCCACTGAATACGAAGGGGACTGATATGATCAGATATGTCAAGGCGAGGGAGTACCATCCTACCATCGATGGTTCGTCAACAAACGGAATGCTTAGATGTGTCAGGAAGCTAAGTACAACAGATACCGCGAACAGCAAGGAACTAAGAGCGAGGTGATACTTTGATTGTCCTAGGGTGAAATAGTTTGGAAATAGATACACTACTATAGCACCCACAGTCATCCCAAAAATGGCTACCGATATAGCTACAAATGCGAAGTGGTACCACAAGGTCACACTAAAAATCCTTGTCAGGAGGATTTCGTACATCAAAGTAGCAAGTGCGATCATGAACAGACCTGCGTAAGCCTGTTTATTCACAATCACTTCTTCATTCATAATTCTCAGCACTATTGTTCAATAGGAATAATTGAATACCGGTGATCAAATTCGTATAACGGCTTTGAGTTGAGCGGATCAGCACGGCATCCTCTCCACATTTTCGCATATCTGTAGAATGTTCCTGAATATGTAATTTGTCCTTGTAAGCGGCGTCCCCTCCAGAGAGTTTATGTCGCGTAAACCTACATGTTTGATCCCAACGAGGATCATCTAGCCTAACCAGGTTGTAGGAAATGAAGCTATCACTACCTTTGAAACGAGAGCAAATGAATTCATAAAAAATTATGCTTGTATTCCAACAATCAAAGCTTCTATCTCCCACGATTGATCAGAAAGCGTAATGCGATCAAGTTCAGATATAACAACGAGGGGATCTCCAGCGCCAAGCCGATTGCATTAACAAAGCCTATTTCAGGTTCATCACTGGGGAAAACCAAGATCGGACCTTCAACCTGTGTGGGAACTACAAAGATTAGTACAAAACCAATTGATAATAGCCATGTAGCCAGAACAATTCACTTTCTAATTACCAATGGCCTACGTTGTCCTTTCCATGCACATGACTATAGGAGGATATGGTGGCAAAATGGCTATGAGCTGAGGGGGTCCGCTCGAACCTGTGCTTGTTTTTTTGGATCCGATTGCCCGGACTACAGCTACTAAATCGCGCAATTTGTGGTGTCGGTGGCAGCGAAAGGGTATGGGTATGGAAGGACAATGATTCCTCAACTAGTCCTTTGTTGTACGCGGCTTATATTCCATTTTCATGTACAAATCGCCACGTTCTAATTCATTGAGCATTTGGTCGAGACGCCTCTGTTTTGTTTCAAATCGTTTCGCGCGATTGATCCAACCAATGTAATCATTCTGTTGATAGGGCGGCCGCTTCTGAAATGCAGTCAGAAGTCCGCGTTCAGTTAATGCCTCCAGTACGAAATCGGGCATTGGATGAATGGGGCGAGTAAGATTCGAGAAATCAGTTTCATTCATTGTTCAACCCTAATATATATAACGCCCTCGAACTAAGTTGTCCGGTAAAGCAAGGGAAAAGTTTACGGTTGATCGAGGCCGGGTCCGCTTTAGTGAGGTGTTAGGTATTGTCATAATTACGTTATCAACCTAGACCAGGATAAGGACCCCATTGTAGTTTTTCAAGCTCGAATTGGAGGGATTCACAACACCCTTGAAGTCTCTCACTAGATGAATCACATCTCTTTGCGGAGTCGATGAGCACAACGCTGTGCCAGGGCTCGTTATTCACGGTCTCCCAGAATGCCAGAGCGAAGTACCTTCCATCTCGATTATGCCCTTCGAACTTGACCCAATCGTCTCGCCCCATTAAGTGCAGGGGAAACCATTCGCCAATTCTTTCAATTTGATAAATCTGATAGGGAGATCCCATCCGAATCTCATCGCAGTCGAAGAACGAGGCTTGAATCATGGGTGATCTAAGCGATGCCTAACCGTTGTAGCTAGGACGTCGGAGTTCTATCGATCATCGGCACTTCCTGCATACCCATTAAAACTCTATTGGCTAATCGCGCTAATACCCCATACTATCCTGAACAAAGCCGAAACGGTCGCCTCTCGAAGATCCCACGCTCTTTATGGGCCAGCGAGTGGTCAGACGGATGAGTTCAGTTCTCTGTGCCTTGTATGTTTCTGAAAGCTGTAGATATCATGAGCGGAAACAGCTTCAATTTCGTCTCCGTGGTTTCTCAACAAAACCCGCAGTTTGGGAGCATTGGTCCCAAGTAGGCGTCGGACAAACCAGCCGGGAAGCGCTCTAGCCGTATGCTTACTTCGATCCAATTCATGAATATCTGACTCTGGATGGAGCGGAGATGCCGCATCTCCGCATTGCAATAGCCAACCATTATCCGTTTGGATCGTTACTCCACAGTGACCACGAGTATGCCCGGGAAGAGGAACGAGTCTAATCTCCGGCTTTTGGTCCCAGATTCTCAAACTTGGGAATCCGTACCAATCTTCGTTTTCACGATCATGCACAATCCACTTGGGTCCATGAGACCAATGTGTGGGGTCATAAGCTCGCTCCATAAGTCCACGGGGCCTCATCCCTGCTTCGTATTCTGTGCGGAAGATATGAACCTCAGCTTGGGGGAAATCTCGTAAGCCACCAGCATGGTCGAGATGAAGGTGGGTAAGGACGACATGACGAACATCCGCACGAGAATATCCTAAATCATTGATCTGATGTGCTGCAGTTTCTTTAATATCCCCTCGAACGCCTACCCACTTCATAAAAACGCTCATCAGGCGGCTTGGATTCAAATAATCTTGATGCCCGATTCCAGTGTCAACCAATATGAATCCTTGATCAGACTCAATCAATAAACAGTATATGATCGAGTCAATTCGAGGGAATTGGCCTCGCAATGAGCCACAATTCAAATGATGGATGATCAATCTGCGCTCCAAATTTTGTCCGCCTAACGACTGTGAGCTGAGCACCGCAGCAAGGCCATTCTTATTGGATTGGCAGGCTGAGGCTGCGTCCGCTCCAGCACGTGGTTAGGAGGCCAAATTCTAATAATGCCTATGGCGCATCTAATCCCGTCACAATACCAAACACAGAAACGAAAGCGTGATCAAAATGATGATACTCAGGGGAATCCTCCGGTATCAAACCACATCCATATTCGATTTCTACTTTATAACCCAGCAACATCCTTTCAGTACCAATAACCCCACATCCAGTACAACTAAAACCACATCCATCAACAACACCTTCCCATTTTCTATTAAATTGATCCATGACCTTGTCTTCTGCATATTGGCGTGTAAGCCAAGGCGCCCAAATGATTAGAACGAATACAACAACTGCAATGATAATCAGTACAACCCTGCGCATCATATTTCCTCAATCCTTTAATTCTATATTCATTCCTGAAAGAAATGTTTGAGTTGTATCTGAGACCAGGCGTCCTAACGGCCTCGAGCTGAGGCGAAGGGAAGCCCAATTACCTCAAGCTGAATGGCGTCTCAAACACCTTCATTTAATTTTTCACGCTGTGCGCGCAATCCACTTTGGGGAGTAGTTATGCGGTAATTGATTATTCGTGGCCTCAATCACTGGGCGATCGCCCTTCATAAAAGCCTACCTCCCCCTCATAGCGGAACATCTCGGCTACCGCAATTGGGTTCATGCCCTCATAGATGCTGTTACAACTGGCAATCATGAAACCCCCACCAGGTGCTCCCTGCTCGATGCAACGATCAACTTCCTTGCGCACTGCATCAAGGTCAGATCCGAACAGCACGCGAACATCCACATTCCCGACCAGAGTCAAATCCTGGCCGTACTCTTGCTTGACCTTGACCAAGTCCATCCCTGCTCCCGGCTCCATCCCGTGGAGTCCGATGAAACCCGCCTCAATCGCCATTGGCAACAGCGCCTCGACGTTACCATCACTGTGCCATATCACCGGCACCTCCAGGGCGTCGACGATGTGGCGATGATAGGGCAGGATGTGCTTGCGCCACATTTGAGGAGAAATCATCGATCCTGCTCCATAACCTGCATCGTCTCCAAGAACAAGTAATTCTGCCCCTAGACTGACCGCCTTTTGATACATGGCGATGCACCACTCGGTGCGTTCCTCCAGAAGCCGGTGCACGAACGCCGGGTCGTCGAAGAGGCGCAAGAAAAAGGGTTCAAAGCCCATGGCCATGAATCCCGCCGTGAAAGGGCCGATGTGAGTACCAAAGATGAGGCAGTGATTCGGAAACAACCTCCGAACTTCTTCAATCTGATAATGGTCAAAGAACTGCTCCACACAGCCCAAGGGCAGACTGTACTTCACCAGATCTGCTTCCTTATCTACCACCCCATCTACGTATGTCCCATTCTGCCAAACTCGACCCCACTCGTCCACACCACTTCTCCAGGCATTGCTCTGTGGAGGATTGCGCGTGGGCATCAGTACACAATCTTGCCCCAGGTTTACATAGGCACTCGCCTGATCAGACTGTCCCAATTCGTTGAGCAAGGCGTCAATCCAGATTTCGAAGCGGGGCACACGGTCTGGTTCCCGATGCTGAAGCGCTGCAAGTATCCGTTCTCGTGGTTGCATCTCATCACGGCCAATTACTTGCCCTTGCATCCCACAGTCCATTCTCCAGAACAACACGCTTTCATATTAACGGCCTCGAGCTGAAGCTCTGACGGTCGGTCCTTCACAGGCAATCCTTGTATTCCTATCATGGAATGTCGTTAACCCGTCGTGTTGTTCCCCTTACTCTCCTTAGCGAAGTCGAAGGGGTCGCCTTTCGAAGATCGTTCGTCCCGCAAACGAAGGGTGACGGGATCCCGCGATCCGCCTTGCGTCCCCGAAGTGAAACGGAGTGAGATTGCAGGGCAGCGTGGTGTTATACAGCGTCCCGGCCAATTCCTGTAGGTGATTTCGATTCTAATATCGCTTTCAAATTTCTACCTTCCTCTGCCATGTGTTGCCGCATCGATTCGATCCTTTGGTGGAAGAGCCAAGAAAAAAGTAAATCAAAGACCGATCCAATAATAGGAGTAGCTGAGCCGATGTCGAGCTCTGCTATAAACCTGACGGTATTATCGTTTGCCTGAGCTTCAAACGCACCTCTCCCCAGGCCCACAATAAGGAACTCAATTCGTTTGTCTGGAACCACTTTCGTCATTCGAAATCGCATGGAGTGCAATTTCCCATGGAGATATTCCTCGCACTCAATCACGGAGCCGACCTCGAGCATTGATCCGTGAAGAATTCGACAAGACACGTGATCAGGATGCCATGACTTATACTCTTGTGGAAATCTCTCAAGCCAGGCAAATAGCTGCCTGGGAGTGGTATGGATTTCAATACTATCCCATAGTGAGATCATGTTTGATAACCTCCCCTGTAGCTGCCCAACGGCTGGAGCTTAGCGGTATAGTCGTTGAAACGTTGTGCCTAACGATCATCGAAATGACTCAATACCAAGACCAGCGACAAATAGAACCTCAAAAGTTATGTCGGTCACAGTGATTGGTTGTGTAGAGCCCGACGTTGCGAGCCCGATTACTATCAGCTTGGGGTCTGATCCGAGGCACGTTACCTCAAGCGGACGACCTTCCGCAAGTGTATCTCGTAGCCTTGCTCAGCTTTCCGTGCCTGCTCAGCAACCCAGGTATCCAGTCCCGACTCACAGAAACTCTGGTATCGATCCATTGTGTCTGGATCTGCTACCTCTTCGATTTTGGAACATGGAAAATCACCGCACTTGAAACACACCGCCCACCCCTTCTCGAGGCAGCAGCCCTTCGCTTGGCACCACTCTGGCCCGCCGCCATCACGGCAGCTCGGACATGTCGCGTGGGCAATGAACCACTCCAATCCCTTGAGAAACTCCCCGAAATCGAACGTCCCTTGGGACCGGAACTCGAACCCGTACAGGTTCGATAGTTCTCTCATGTGATTTGCCATCAAGACCGCCAGCCCGTTGTATTGAGCACACCCTCCACAGTAGTCGCCACACGGTGCAATCAGATTGTGCTCTTTCATACGGCTTCTCCATTCTTATCGCAAGAACGACTCAGGTTCCACCCAACAGCGTTGAGCTGAGCGGTGCGGGGCGGCGCGATTTCGAAATCCGGCTGGGCTTATACCGGCTCCAGCGCGGGGAGGTAACCCGGTCATTGCTTTGGATGGTCGGTCCCCCGCTTGTTATTGTGGTTGCTTCTCCCCTTTGAGCCTGAAGAGGACTACGCCATCCGGACAGACGAAGGTAATCTCCGAGGGACCCCCACCGCCGAGATTTTGGAGATCACCTCCACATCTGACCGCCTCCATGCTTGGAAACACTTTGATGAAGGAGGTGGGGCAGAACCCTGGAGGTGTTGCATACATGCATTGGAAAGTGTCTCCGGGTTCCAGGCCAAGTCTACACTCCTCAGCCTTATTCTGCCTTCCCACTTGGAGTACTTCCAGCTCGAATGACCATTCCTCTGTGTACCACTCCTTCACTGTATTCTCCTCCTAATCATGCACGGCTGTGACTCTCTGCTCCGAAATCATAAAAGCTCGGTAATCAAGGATCGTAAAGTTTGCCGATAAGATGGCGGACAGTATCCTGGGAATTATTGGATTCTCGCCATGATCGCCAGCTATCTTAGCAAAACAGATCGCAATATATGTGATGAGCGATGCAACACCGACCCATCCGGAGGTACCTATCTTCATTCCCCCAATAAATTTACAGCCCCTTTGTGACGTTGCAAAGGGGAGTGGAATTCGTGGGGCAGGCTAATGGCCTCGAGTTGAGGTGCCATGATTTGCTGCCGCACCCGTAATTCTAACCTCACCATCATACAACTTCGTTAGCAAACTGTGACGCATCCCCGCACTGTCCCAAACAAAGACAAAGGTATCCCTCCTTGAAGACCGTTCGTTCCGCCGGTGAAACTTAACGGGATCCCGCGTTCTGCTTTGCGTCCCCGAAGTGAAACGAAGTGGGATTGTGAGGTGGCGAGATTTTAGGGTGGATCTTTGCAGCCATCTTGCACGAGTGATTGCTTACGCCCATCTCCTTACAGCACGCTTATATTCAATGTAGTCGAGTCCAAACGTCTCTTCCATCTCCCTCTCTTCAGATGGGATGTAGATCAGATTGAGCAAAATAAATAGCACTACAGGGAAGCAAAAAGATGCAAGCGATCCCAGAAGTATTGCGGTACCAACTAACACAGTGACACCGCTGAGGTAGATAGGATTCCGGCTAAACCGAAATGGACCGTCTGTCACCAATCGAATGGGGGCTTGGTTGAAACCGATGGGTGTTTGGTTTTTCCTCAAATGATTCGATGCAGCCAGATTCAACATCAAACCCAGAAGAATAGGCACAATACCCAGGAACTTCAATGGTGATTGGAAGAGAATTTTGATTGGGAAAATGAAATGGAGTGCTATTGAAATAGGGAGGAAGAGATTAAACCAGGAAGGATCAATAAGCTTGTCTTTCATTGGGTCATAGTAATTTGAAAATCTTTAAATCCGCCTAATGATCTCGAGCTGTGTGGTTCCGTAAGGCTACCTTAATGGATTTTCGTACTGCACGCAACGTACGCTACAATGAGTGGTTAGTCATGGGTAAAACTTTAACGAATTCCAGTATCGATATCAATATCAAGCCTTGTGACTCCCTGATTGGTGATTTCGATCTCCTTCGGTAAATCCGAAGCATTATCGATCCCAATGTGATTGATATCCACAATGTAGGTCCCCACTGGCAATTCAGCTCTGTAATTGCCATTCGCGTCAATCTTTAGACGAACGAACTCCGTCTTTCCATCCTCCTGAAATACGACCACTTCACGTGCCGCATATACTTCAGGAGCTGGTGTGGGTTCCACCTCCCCCACACGAATAACTGGTACGAGGGGACCAATGGTGACATGACCCTCAAGGATCCCGAACTCTTGGGGGCTTTGCGTACATGCGAATAGGCTTGACGCTCCTAGAGTCAGAAATGTAAGGTACAGGAGATAGCGCTTCATTTTTTTATGCCCGAATAACCGCATAGAACTGAACACAGATTACGTTCATAAAAGAAGAGAGATATTCCTAACGGTTTTGAGTTGAGCAGTTTGGCCAAGACAGCACCATGTGAAATCCCAGAGTTGATCGGGTTCGGCGAGTCGTTAGGCGCCACCGAGCGGATTAGTCATCACGGGAGCCTCGACGCTTACGGTGAGGTTCCCGTAGATGGATGCAAGACCTCACTCGTCTCGCATAACACTAAGGACCTTTTCAACCACTTCTGGTGGGACCTCATCGATGCTATGGACTTCTTTTGCGTGCTCGGCTACTAGCTTTAATACTTCTTCTTCGGTTTCGGCGCGGATTACACCTTCGCAGTCGAAGCCTACCTCACAGCAATCCACTACTTTCGTCATGTCTGATCTCCTCCTTTGGTATGTGGCTCCAAATTCAGTTAACCACCATTTCATGACCGGTGGCGCCTAACGCCTTTGAAATGAGCGGTTTGTTTTCATCTTTGATCTTACACCAAACCCAGGGAATTTTTCACCTATCTCTGATCTACCACAGCGATATGTGATCCTGCAGATAGTTTCTAAAGTCTCGGATCGCAGATTTGGAAACAATCCTCCCGGGATGGATCTAACCTATCATTAGTTGGCACATCATCCTGGCTCGAATTAGTCATGGCTTGTATGTGGAATTCATTATTACATAGATTCAACTCACAACTGCAGCATTGAGTGTTGGACTAAGGGGTAAGCTGCTGTTCTTTCTGTGGTTCTTAGACCAGCCAAGTCCAAGGAGACTGATGAGAATCTACACGCAGCTTACCCTCTCGGCTTGCTTCTCAGGATTCCCATACCCGAATCCGCTCTTACGAATCGCGACGACCGCAAAGTCGGCTGCAGCGAATGGTTACGCGACCCTGTTCTAGGTATTTTTGCTCTAGGGAATCGTCGGAGGCCAGTTAAAGATCACTAAAGCAATAATCACCAAGCCGTTAATCGCGAATCCTAATAACCCTTTCTCAAAAGTTTTGGATGTACGTCCATCCCAAAGCAAAACAATTGCGATGAGGGAGAGGACAGCAGACCAAACCATCGCAGGACGAAACCACTGCTGCTTCGTTAGCAATCCCACCCCTGCAACAACAAACCCCAGGGAGGCTAGGGTGTACCAAAATGAAGCTATTGTACGTGTTCTGCCGTTTCCCAACATGCTTGTAAGCAGCCAAGACTCTCCCGACCAGCCATCTCAGTTCGATAGACAACCAATCGGAGGCTCAATGCGATACACCAGAGATGAGCTAGCCCATGGAGAATGATGAAGATCGCGAAAAAGTAGTCATTGGAGAACCCCTCTGCTTAGTGTTGTTGGTTCGATTGAATAGAGGGTAGATCGAGATCTAGATTTTGTCTAGTCTCATTCATGTAAAAACTGAGGCGATCTAATGGCCACTGGCTGAGTGGTCGAGGCTTGGTCGCTGGCCAGAATTTCTTCATATCCAATAACCTTACTTCCCTGGCATATTGCACCGTTCTCGGTCAACGCCAGCGGACGGTTCGATCGATCAACCACCCTCTCTACAACTCAATTCAATCTACTTCGAATTCAGCACTTGCTTAGTGATTTGCATGTGGCCAAGATGCAGGGCGGTATGTTCCAATACGTGGGCAATGGACCAGGCCAATGTGAAAACCCGGCCGTCTCGAGGTGATATTCTGGTCTCAGCAAGTTGATCAGCATCCAATCGGTCAAATGCTTTTTGCACATACTCGAGCGCAGAATCTAAAAGACCCGAGAGGAGATCTTCACTCACGCCTGAGGTTGCGAATTCCTTGTCTCTATCCCGGTCGGAAGCTTCCCCCATAACAACATCGCCTATCCAANNAGCAGCAAGGATGGCAATAGAGTTCATTCCATCGCCAGGGCACCAATCCAGAGACTCTTGAGTCATCCCTGAAATCACCGCTTGGCAGCCCTCATGCAGAGCTTCAAGGACGGTATAAAATGCTTCGAAAACTGGGTCCATTTTGCTCCTTCCAAAACACGAATGTTTAGCCTAGTGGTTTTATATTGAGGCGTCAGGGCTCGGTCCTCTACCTGCGTCCCGATAACGTAACATCGCTGGCAAATCGTGCTACATCCCCGCATTGTCCTAAGCCCCTCAATCTAACTCGGGACCTGCGGCGAAGCCGAAGGGGCCTCCTATCGAAGAGCGTTTGTCCCGCAAGCGCAGATTGACGGGATCCCGTATTCCGCTTTGTGGCCGCGAGGTGAAACGGAGTGGGATTGCGGGGCAGCGAGAGGGTAGTCGGCTTCAATCTACCTTCCATGATGGTCTCAGATAAAGCACTGGGAATTGGGGTGAGGCAGCAATGAAGCTATCGTTGCTGGCATCGATCTCCACTTTAGACCAATAGAACCGCATTCGCTTTGCCTTGGGGTTAAACTGGGTGATCTTCTTTTGGATCGCAGCGGCCTCATTTTTAGGGACAGCCACTGTAGTAGCGAGAGTTTTCTCACCTGCAGCCCAAACGCTTACCTTGGGATTCGCCCTAGCGTTTCGATACCAAGCAGCCAAGAGGTGAGCGTAGTGAGGCAAACGTGAACAGGAACGCCTCAAACGCGATGCAAATTTCAAAAGTATGCTCGACAGCCTGGTCATCTATGGCGACTTGTTGTGCGCGGACACCTTCAATGTGCGAAAACACGTGTGAATCTGTTTCCCATGGCATGTTACTCTATTCCCGTCGAGAAAATAACAAGCCTGTGTCCCTCGTACTCA
>JABAOF010004833.1_pt6 | contig 23876 bp, 22 predicted proteins | sample 7062171 | NCBI WGS metagenome assembly JABAOF01 (sample SAMN14538628, study PRJNA623070) | marine sediment metagenome | biome: marine biome [ENVO:00000428]; feature: marine pelagic biome [ENVO:01000023]; material: deep marine sediment [ENVO:00002113] | place: India: Gulf of Khambhat ...
AGATTAAAAAAAGAACATTGAATAAAGACTGTCACCGTCTCAAAAAAATTCAAATTTAAATTTAATCAGTTTTTACAATAGTGGTTAGTGGTGGTATTATGACGGATGCAGGTGGTTACGCTAACAGGATAGCAAAGGTAGATCTCACAAAGAGACAAGTATTGTATGAAGAGATCGACGACAAACTGGCTAGGAAATATATTGGTGGCCGGGGCCTAGGGGTAAAGTATGTCTTTGATAATGGTACCGATGTAGAACCTCTATCTGAGGCTAACATTCTCTGTCTTATGATTGGTCCGTTGACGGGTTCAGACGCGAGCCTAAACTGTAGGCTTGCTTCTGTCACCAAGTCTCCTCTGACAGGTACTATAGTCGACTCTCATTCAGGAGGGTACTTCGGCTCAACCCTTAAGTGGGCGGGTTTCGACGGGTTGATCTTTGAAGGGCAGAGCGAGAAACCACTATATGCCTACATAGAGAACGAGAAGTTGGAGCTAAGAGATGCCAGTGATCTCTGGGGAAAAGGGGTGTTTGAAACCACAGATACTCTGAGAGATAGGCTTGGAAATGTAAATGTGTTATCCATAGGTATTGCAGGAGAAAATTTAGTTAAGTTCGCCAATATCATGAATGATGCGGGGAGAGCCAATGGACGCGGTGGAACAGGCGCTGTAATGGGGTTCAAGAAGCTGAAGGCCGTCGTGGTCAAAGCAAAGATGAACAGGGTGAAGCCTAAGAACAGGGATCTCTGGGCGAAGGCTAGGAAGGAGGCTTTAGACAAGGTTATGACTGCTCCAGTTACGGAGCCGGGTGAAGGTGGTTTATCGGAACATGGCACCGCTGTGTGTGTTAACGAAATTAATGAGAGAGGGTCACTTCCCACAAGGAACAGCCAGTTCACCATGTTCGATAAGGCCGAAGACATCAGCGGCGAAACCATGACAGACACCATATTGATCGATAGGCCGGCATGTGACCTCTGCCCGGTGGCCTGTAAACGCCTCACTGAGGTTAAAGATGGAAAGTGGGCCTATCGAGGGGAGGGTCCCGAATATGAGACCATATGGGCTCTGGGAGCCAACTGTGGCAACGGCGACCTCAAGGCTATCGGATACATGAACGACCTCCTCAACGACCTAGGTATGGACACCATAGAGATGGGCGACGTACTTGCGGTAGCTATGGAGGCGAGCCAGAGAGACCTGTTAAAAGATGGGATCGAGTGGGGAGACGCGGACAAGATGGTGGAGCTCATTAAGAAGACAGCGAAGAGAGAAGATGTAGGCTGGGCTCTAGCAGAGGGAACCCTCGGAGCAGCCAAAATCTTTGGGAATACGGGCATTGCTATGGCGGTGAAGGGCATGGGCATCCCCGCCTACGATCCCAGAGGGATAAAGGGAATGGGGCTTGGATTCGCCACATCAAACAGAGGTGCCTGCCACCTGAGGGGATATACACCTACCTATGAAGTCTTCGGGGAGGATGTACCCCACGCGGAGCTCATGGATAGGCTTGCCTGGCAAGGCAAGGCTGAACTCCTTAAATTCCTCCAAGACTGGTTTGCCTTCGTCGACTCCCTCAACGTATGTGTGTTCTCCACTTTCGCCTGGCCTACTGAGGTCTACGCAAAGCTGGCTTCGGCCATGACAGGCTGGGACATCAGCGTAGAGGAGATGCTTAGGATCGGTGAGAGAATCTACAACCTAGAGAGACACTACAACAACCTATGCGGCTTTACCGCTAAAGACGATCAGTTGCCGAAGAGGTTCCTCGAGGAACCTCCCACCGAGAAGCCATCAAAGGGATCGCTGTGCGAACTCGACAAGATGCTGGAGGAATACTACAAACTTAGAGACTGGGAAAACGGGATAGTGAAAGAGGAAAAACTCAAAGAACTAGAAATCATCTAATAGAAATATAGAGAAGATTCCATCTACTAACTAGCCGTATAGGTGCCTTCAGACAGCCCTCCCGCAGCTGGGGAAAACATAGCAACGATATCCCCATCTTTTATTTCTGTCTTTAAACCATTCAGGAAACGGATGTTCCTACCGTTTATCAAAGAACTTACGTTATCTTGTAGCCTACCATCTTCTGCAACCAGCTTCCTCCTCAACTCAGGAATCTGATTCAGTAACCCTTCGAAGGTTGTACCTTCTTCTACTTCAAGTTCAAGGGTCTTCTTACCCATGAACTCTCTGAGATTTGCGTAGAATCTCACCAAAACCTTCATCTTTCAGTTAATTATAGTTATAAATCACAATTAAAAGATCGTAAAGAATTTTCAAAGATATGGAAATGAATCTTCAGGTAAATGAAGAGAAGAGAGGGCTTCAACATCTTTTTTTTGATTGTGTGACCCTCCAAGATTTAATGAAGCCCTCTCAACAAAGTGTGTGTAAGATAGATATATATGTGTTTCGATCAATTAGTAAAAAAAAATTGACTTTACTTAGAACACCACATATTTAATTACAAGAGCTAAGAAGAAAGGATGTATCTGTTTATAGACATCTTTCTCGGAGCTGACTTTAAAGATCTATTAGTATTTTAAATCTCATATTCATTAAATGAATGTTGTTATTTGTGACTCTCTGTTGTCTTTATACAATTGTTTAATCTATTATCTATTTTATAAACGAATATTCAAATTTAAAACTAAAAATTTATATATTTAAATATTTTAATAATTATATCTATTTACATACGGGTGCGAAACTGATGGCCTCACTGGATAAGGAAGGAATAATCGAAAAATTGGAGGAGTATGTCTGCAGTGATAGCATCTCTGTTGATTACTTTAGTAGGATCAACTATGCCCTGGATGGGTTGCCCTACGAAATTGAGGAGCATGAAGTTCCTTTCGCGGTTGTTAGACCGCGAAGCACAGAGGAGATCTCGTCTATCATGGCTCTGGCCAACCAAGAGAGGTTTCCTGTAGTCGTAAGGGGAGGAGGAACCGGGCTACATGGCGGAACAAGACCAAAGACATGCGCCCTCATCCTGGACACGACAGGACTGGAATCGGTAGAAGTAGACGAGGACAACGGCTATGTGGAAGTAGGATCCGGAGTTAGATGTATAACTCTCAATGAAATCCTGCTTGAGAAGGGGTACCATTTCCCTGTTGTCCCAGGTAGCGAGAAGGTTGCAACCCTCGGAGGGGTGGTAGGTATCAACACAAGCGGTCACTCCGTCGACTCCTACGTGGGGAAACCCGGTGATTATGTTCTTGGCCTTGAGGTGGTTTTGTCGACGGGTGAGGTTATTGATACAGGCTCCAAGACACTGAGACGCATGGCTGGACCGGATCTTACCAGGCTATTTATAGGCTCTGAAGGGAAACTCGGTATAATCACGAAGATCCGGTTGAGACTCGTAACCGCTCCAAGATTCTTTAAAAAAGCCATGGTCACCTTCAAGGATGTCCATGACGTTGCTCGAAGCACTATGAGTCTCTACAAAGAGAGGGCACCCTACCCGTTATATCTAGAATTTATGGATCCAATGAGCACCAAACTTACCTTTGATGCTGTCGGCTTAGAGGACCCGGGGGGACCGATATATCTCATAGTTATGGCCGAGGAAAGCTCCGAGGATGCAGAATCAAAGCTTCAGAGAATTGTCGATATCACGAAGCGATTCGACCCCATCGACGTTGAAGTCGTGGACGAAGAAGAGAGGTGGGAGAAGATATGGCTTGCGAGGCAGCAGGTCCTACCCATCTCCAGCAGGAAAGGTCCAGTTTTATCCGAGATATGTGATCCACCATTGTCAAGGCTTGTTGAGGCGCTAGACGGCTGTCTCTCCCTCAAAGACAACTTAACAGTTGTCCGGGATGTAGAAGTCTGGGTCTACGGACATATTGGGGCGCCAAGCATCCACATACAATTTAATCTGCCTCCTGGTTTAGAGAAGGATGTGAAGAAGGCTGCCATCGAAGAGATGAGGAAGAGTGTGCGTGAGTTGAACCTAAGTCTTGAGGGTAGCTATGGTGAGCAGGGGTACTTCCCCGATAGAGGGAGATTCTTCCTCGACAAGTATGGGGAGACCGGCCATCAGATCATTCTCGGGATTAAGAAGCTACTCGACCCCAACGACATTTTGAATCCGGGCCATTGGTGACCATGACGATGGAAGAGCTTGAGAAATGCCTACGAGATAAGTACTGTACGAGGGAATGCCCCGTCTACAACGGATGGTTAATGCAGGCAGCCGCTGGAAAAATGCAAGCCATATACTATCATGACAAACTCAACTTGAAACCCAGCCCCCACTTCATAGATATGATGTACTACTGCACAACCTGTAAGCAATGTGATATAGCATGTGACACCCAGGCAGCCGGCATCAACCCCTCCCAGAAAATCATAGAGATGAGAAGAATCCTTGCCGAGAAGTATAAGGTGCCGATTCCTCCAGTCATAAACTATCTATGCAACAACATCTCAAGACGCGGGAATCCCTTCGGCGTCTCACACAAGAAGAAAGCCTCCTGGGCAACTGACCTAGGCATTCCATCCAAAGGCGAAACGATCTTCTTTGCGACGTGCTTCGACCCGCTCATGGGATACGGTGAGCTCCTCCTAGAGAGAACTAATTCATTTGAGAAGATCGGTCTAAACTATAAAAAACTCGTGGGCATGTTTGGTAAGCTTCAGAAGGTTGGATTAGACCAGGCGGTATTTCGTCTATCCAATCGAAACAAGGAATATGAGGCCTCGCTCACCCACGCCGCCAAAATCCTAAAGAAATTAGGAATTGAATTTTCATATTTAGGTAGTAACGAACCCTGCTGCGGTGCTCCTTTTCATACCTACGGCCTCCACGATAAGTTCACTGAACACGTCAAAGGAACCTATGACGACCTAAAGAATCTCGGCGTTAAAAGGATAATTACCCTGAACCCCGTATGCTCAACCATTCTATCAGATCACTACCCAGAGGTCATCGAGGGCTTCGACATAGAGATCCAACACTTCACCGAGGCTGTGGCTGAAAGATTAGAGAAGAGCGGACTTCGACCTCAATGGGGTAAAAATACAAGAGTCGTCTTCCATGACCCCTGCTACCTCTCACGATACATGAAGATAACAGAGGAACCCCGGAAGATATTGGAACACATCAAAGGCCTTGAACTTGTTGAACCGAGTAAAAATAGGCAGGCTACCGCTTGTTGCGGCGCCGGCGGCCTAGAGGCTACTCATCCCGAAGAGGCTAAGGCAATAAGTGTGAAGAGAGCCAAAGAACTTCTAGAAACAGGGGCAGAGATGATAGTCACTTGTTGCTCTGTCTGTGAGATGATGCTGCGAACCGGCGTCAAAATTTCAGGGTCTGATGTCGAAGTTGTCAACATAGCAGATGTTCTATGGAAGGCCATCTCATGAACCAAGCAATTTTTTCATAATTTGACTGCTTTCTTTTTACCAAAGCCATAGTTTCATCTCTAACTGTGATTGGAAGAAGGGGTTTGAAACATAGATCTCTAGGAATTTGATGAATTTGATGAGTGTCAAACAAGTTGCGTTAGAAGCACTCAGAAAAAGGATTATTTCATGTCGTAAATGTCCAAGACTTATAAACCATATTTCCAAAGTTTCAAAGGATAAGGTTCGTAGATATCAGGATTGGCATTATTGGGGGCGGCCTCTTCCAGGTTTTGGCGATCCTGAAGCCAAGGTACTTATAATTGGCTTAGCTCCGGCAGCTCACGGAGGAAATAGGACGGGCAGAATGTTTACAGGTAACAGTTCAGGAGACTGGCTCATCAAGGCTCTCTATGAAACAGGTTTCTCTAATCAACAGAAGAGTGTTTGCAGAAATGATGGACTGAAGCTGTTCTCCACTTTTATTACAGCCGCTGTCCGTTGCGCACCGCCGAGCAACAAGCCTTTGGCAGAGGAGATAAGAAACTGCTCTGAATATCTGATAGAAGAGATTCGAGTTCTAGACAAGGTTGAAATAGTCCTAGCTCTTGGAAGGATAGCCTTTGACACATATGAAAGATACATATACCCGAAAAATATCAAGGTGAAACCGCGTTTTCAACATGGAGCGTTCAATAAGCTTAAGAACGTTCCTACTCTTGTAACCTCCTATCACCCAAGCAGACAAAACACCCAAACCGGTAGGCTTAATTGGGAAATGTGGTTGGACGTGTTTAAGAAAATCAAGGAAACCCCTCAAAAAGTTGAATCTCTCTAATCCGTTTCTAACGTGGTCTTAACTCGTTCCTGATCGGCCTCAAGTATGAGAAGCCACTACTTTGGTTTCGACATCACCGACAGATCGGTCTAAGATTTTGACAATTTCATCTATTTGCTCTTCTCTGGCTATAAGAGGTGGAGCAACCTGTATGGTGTCCCCAAGGAACCCTTCAATCACAGGAGTCCCCGAGTAAACGAGTAGACCCATCTCCAAACATTTTTCTAACACCTTTCCGCGGAAGTCTATGTCTGCATCGAAGATCTTCCTTGTATCCCTATCTTTTACAAATTCAATTCCAGCAAAGAGACCTTTTCCACGGATATCTCCAACGGTTGAATGATCGTATAGCCTTCTCAGCTTCTCAAACAACCTTTTACCCATGACCTCAGATCTGGAAACAAGATTATTGTTTGAAATATATTCCAGAACCGCCAAGCAGACAGCGCATGAAACTGGGTTTCCTCCAAATGTGAACCCATGTTGGAAAGGCGTCTCCTTGAAAGCCTCATAGATCTCTGCAGTGGCGACGACCGCTCCTAAAGGAGTGTATCCGCCTGAGATACCCTTTGAACAGACCATGATATCCGGGACAACACCGTAGTGTTGTATGCCAAAATTCTTACCTGTTCTACCGAACCCTGTCATGACCTCATCCACGATTAGGAGGACATCGTATTTGTCGCATATCTCCCGTACAACTTTGAAGTAGTCATTTGGAGCAGGAACCGTTCCAAGCGCCGCACCCACTATGGGTTCTGCTATGAACGCCGAAACATGTTCGCAACCCAGCGTCTTGATGGCCTTCTCAAGCGTCCAAGCACAATCTAAATCGCAACTCGGATACTCCTTTCCGAACCAACATCTATAACAGTATGCTGGCGGGATATGTGTAAAATCGAGAAGCAGCGGCAGATACTTCTTCCTCCTTAGTATATGTCCTGAAACAGATAACGCGCCTAGGGTGTTCCCATGGTAGGACATCCACCTTGATATCACCTTGTATTTAGAAGATTTACCCTTCTCAACGGAATACTGACGAGCCATCTTAATAGCCGACTCTGTGGCCTCAGATCCTCCAGAGCAAAAGAAGATCCTTTCCAAGGATCCAGGAGCCATTTCAGCTATCTTATCAGCCAACTTTTCCATCGGCTCCGAGGTGAAGGCTAGGTCATGGACAAAGGCTATCTTCTTCATTTGTTCAATAATAGCTTCTGTTATCTCCTCCACTCCGTAGCCTATGTTTACACATAATGGTCCGCTAGAACCGGCAATATACTTTTTTCCATTTATGTCCCAGACGTATATCCCACTACCTCTTTCCAGCATTAATGGCGCTTTTGCCCGCCGAAAAACATGTGACTTGGAGGTATTGCGCGAAGACATAATTTAATATTAAGTTATGCTGGGAAAAAAGTAATTACGATGAATCCACTACCTATAAGAATTCAAAGAAGAAATAAACCAAGTTCTCCTGGTTGAGAATCAGAAAATCTATTCGATAGAATAAATATTTTCTATTTCTTTGGGTGTCTCAAGTACGGTTATCCCTTCCATCGCTTTCAGTTTTTCGACGTTTTCAATGTCGATATCCCGCATGATTAGTTTCTTCTTCTTACCTGTCGGTAGGACAGTAGTTATTTCACCTCGTTTCTGATCGACTGGGAGGATGATTACTGGAACACTTCCTTTCTGTGTTTGGGCTACAGCATTTGTTAGAAGAGTGTCCGCAATTCCATGAACTATCTTTGCAACTGTGTTGGCTGTGGCAGGTGCAATTAGTAGGCTATGGTATCTGCCTACCTGTAGTGGTCCTGCTATGAAGGGAGTGTTCGCATCACTCTCTACTAAAACCCTCTTCGAGATCTTTCTTATCCTCTCTGTGAGCTTGTACCACCGTACAACCATGTTTGCAGCCTTTGAAAGGCATGTGGTGATCTCAACATTTCCTCTGTCAGAGATTTCCTGTAATTCATCTACGACTTCTGTGAGTAGGTCTCCGGAACCTGTTATCCCCCATACGATTCGTATAGTCAAAGTCTTCTACCTCTTATTTAGGATGCTTACTAGACGATCCACCATTTTATACACACTCTTCAACCCTTCTGAATCGGCTTTTGCTCCTTCAATCTTCTTATCTTTAGACCAGACTGTGCCGCCGAGGTTAGCTCCGAAAGCTCCTCCACCCACTGGAAGCATTTCGTTAATTATGTAGAAATCTATAATAGTCTGGATCGCAGGTTCTTGTCCTCCGACTCGATCTCCTCCAACTGCAATTGCTCCTCCGACCTTGTTACGAAGGATATGGGGATTCTTGGCGGCTATAGCTCTGCAGCGGTCAAGAACAGCTTTGGTCTGTGCACTTACATTGCCCTGGTATACAGGGGTCCCCACTATCCATGCATCTGCTGTTTCCATCAAAGGGTAAACTTGAGTCATGTCATCTTTGAAAGCACAGCCTTCCTTGGTCCTTACACAGTGATCACAGTGAATACAGAATTTTATGTCCTTCCCTGCTACGGAAAAGAAGTGTGTTTCTACCTGATGTTTCTCTTCTGCGTGCTTTAGAGCGGCTTTGACCACAAAAACCGTTGAAGCTACGCGGGGGCTACCACAGATGCCTAGGAGAATCTTCTCCTTCATTGCTAAAAACTCTAATGTGTTAAAAAGGCTAATAAAACGCTATTGATCTGAATCAAAAACAAACAAAAAAAATGAAAGTAGAAGTGAGACGCTACTCCACTCTTACTTCTTTCCTCCCTTCCCAGAGGCCATGCAAGCTGCAGTACTCTACAGCGTGGATTGTGCCGCTATTCTTAAGCTTCATAGTTAGTCTAACATCGGGTTCGGAGAATACGGGAGTGAGGTTCATGGCGGCTAGTATTATCGGGTTGAAGGCTCTACCCTTCTCGTCGAAGTAAACCTCGACCCTCCTGATGGAATGCTCCACCGTGTTCGGATGAGGACCAACAACCACCTTGACCTCGAATGGCTGATCGGCCTTGACCGTTTCGGGCGCCTCTATCTTCGGGGTATGGGACTCAACTTTGCTAATCGCCTCTCCGGAAGCTCTTTCCGGAGTATATATAAGGTCTCCAAACGGTTTCATTTCAATCTCTGATATAATAACTAATCATATATATTTATCATCTCATCAAACAGTAACCGCCATTTACCTTTTTGAAAAACTCGCCGGCCCTTGGTTGGCTTTGTCGTTTCCACCCTAGGATGGTTCATGTACAAATTTAAAATCTTGGCAAATCATAATAGTTGTTTATCATTGTCTATTGAAAGAATAAAATAAAAAGTTTAATGAGAAGGTAGTGAGGATCTAGATTTGAATATCGAGGAGATAACCTTCGACGAATTCAATAGGCTGGACATAAGGGTGGGCACCGTGACCAGCGTTGAGAGGGTCCCTAGAACGGAGAGACTCTACAAGATACTCATCGACCTAGGGGAGCTAGGAGTGAGGCAGACAATATCCAGCCTCGTAGGATATTACGAGCCCGAGGAACTTCAAGGCAGGAAAGTAGTTTTTCTCACTAACCTTAAGCCTGTGAGGTTTGCTGGCAAACTGTCTCAAGGGATGATCCTAGCTGCAGAGAAGGGTGAAGAGCTTGCCCTCTTGACCGTGGACCGCGACATCCCCAACGGCGCCAAGATCACTTAGATCAGAGAGTAGATGGCACAGATACCCTTCACACCCCTCTTCTTAGCCTCCTTTAAATACCAGAGCGTGTCACTACCGAAAACCGTCACCACAGGGTTCCATCCCCACAGAATTATGAGCCTGGAGTTGAGTAGGTCATCTCTACTGTGGTCGGTGTAGACAGTGCCGTAAGTGTATATGGAGGCAGCCCTTGCTGCACCCGAACTATAACTTCCCTTTAACTCGACGTGACCGCCAAACATATTTAGGAATCTTTTCGTCAGGCTTCTCGTTTGGGGGAGAGTAGATCCGTATGAACCAGAGGAGGAGAGGCTCAAAATAGAGATATTTCCATACTCTTCTCTAACCATCTTCAGAATCTCAGCAACTTCGTTTAGGGCCTCATCCCAAGAAATCTCCTTGAATTCGCCTTCCCCCTCTTTCCAATCCTCCTCATAGGCCGCTTTAGACGGTCAGGGTGATAAACTCTTCTATGATAGGTCAATCCTCGGATGCATGCCCTCTGTGGTATCCTTCTGATCGCACCGGGTAAAGTAGTTGGAGCCGAGATCTTCATTATTTTCCCTTTTTGGATGTGAACGTAAAGTAGGCATTTGCCGCCGCAGTCGTGGGCACAACTGGTAGGAATCTTATTCTCATCATCTAAGCCTCTAATATGTTGATGTCTCATAGGTCTCTCCGATGAAGCTAATCAGAAATTTACCACACTATCGTGACTAGTGTTTAAAAAGGTTCACCGATCTGAATATTGACTATAGACGGCTGTGGGTGATCTTACATTAAGCCTATCAAATCGGCCGTCAAAATCTTGGTTAAAGTATCTAGGAGGTCAAAGTGAAGTTTGGGATTCGACTTCCCCATGTAGGTATGTACGCATCGGTTGAATCGATTCTGCAGGCGGCTAGAGATGCTGAAGACCTAGGATATGACTCGGTCTGGGTGCATGACCACATCGCCCTCAACCCAGAGTGGGAGAGAAAGGTCTTCATTATGGGACGAATCGAGGAGGTAGAAGCCCACACCGGCGACCCAGACTTCTATGAGTCCATAACCACCTTATCCTATGTGGCGGGGGCGACGGAACACATAAAACTCGGGGTCTCAGCCATCGTTCTCCCTCTTCGCAACCCCCTCATCTTAGCTAAACAGTGCGCTACATTGCATGAAATCTCTGGGAGACGCCTGATCCTTTGTACTTGCATAGGGTACTTGGAGGGTGCCTTCAGGATCTTCAACGTCTCATTTAAGAGAAGAGCCTCTATAATGGAAGAGTACCTCCAGGTGCTGAAGGAGATTTTCTCTCCTAGTCCTTCCTCGAGCTTCGATGGAGAATACATCAGCTTTAGGGACGCCCAATTCCACCCTAAGCCCAAGGACCTTCCTATATGGATATGTGGGCAGAGCAGCCAGGCTCTTAGGAGAGTTGCATCTCTGGGAGATGGATGGCACCCCTTCTACTTGACGCCGGACGAGTACGGGGAAAAGCTGAATCTCCTGAAAGAACAGCTTCGGAGACACGGTAGAAAGGAGTCTGACATCATCCTCAGTCATCAATCATTTATGTGTCTCAAAGACACAGACGCTGAGGCCCGAGATATATCCGCCCTCACCTTGAAGAAAAACTATGGGTCCATCGAAAACGGGGAGAGGAAGCATCTCATCGGCTCCCCTAGTAGGATCGTCGAGAGGCTGGAGGAATACACCAATATGGGAGTGAATTACTACCAGCTGCTATTCATCTGTAGAGGGGTGAAAGAGATGCTTGAGATGATGAGGCTCTTCTCAAAGGAGGTAATGCCCTCCTTCAGATGACTTCTCCATTAACTAGATGTTTATCAAGGTCACTTGATATGATTTAGCTTTTAAGTTGCCAGCGATTTCGCGTTCAAGCTTTAATATGACCTGATAAATTTTATCATTAGGGACTAAAAGTGTCTAGACGCAGGGATGGAGAGGCACCGATGCCCGCGGTAACTGCGGGTCTACTCCGGTTCTTCGAGGACTCAGCCGCCGCCGGCATCATGATCCAGCCTATCCATGTGATCGGCTTCAGCATCATCTTCACAGTGATATCTGCTCTTCTTCTCGTCTTCCCCATTATCCCTTAAAACAGCTACCAGATAACTCAGTGTCTTAACTCTTCGCCTTATCCACTATTTTGTTGAAGAAACTTTTCCTCGATCTAGACTGGCCCTCCAGCTCGGCCAGTTGTTCAAACAAAACTTTCTGCTCTTTCGTCAGTTTTTTAGGGGTTTTCACGTTTACCCTTACGTGTTGATCACCCCTCCCATAGCCTCTGAGTCTGGGCATCCCTTTTCCCCTAAGCCTGAATATGGTTCCAGACTGAGTTCCAGGAGGAACCTTCATCTGGGCGTTGCCGTTCAGCGTAGGAATCCCTAACTCGTCTCCCAAGGCTGCTTGGCTGAAGCTTACTTCCACCTCGCAGAAGATATCGGCTCCCTCTCTGATGAAGGTCTTATGAGGCTTGACGCGTAGAATGATGTAGAGGTCTCCTCGAGGTCCATCCTTTACTCTCACCTCTCCTTCTCCAGTTATCCTTATCCTTGAGCCTGTATCCACGCCGGGAGGGACCTTCACAGAGAATTTCCTCGTCTTCTGAACGGTTCCTCTGCCTTTGCAGGTAGGGCAGGGTGTCTCGATGATCTTCCCTTCGCCTCCGCAGCTTGAGCAGGTAGTGACGCTTGTGAATACTCCGAAGCCCGTCCTCCTCGTGTGGCTGATCTGACCACTTCCTTTGCAAGAGGAACAGGTCTTTGGACTGGTTCCCGCTTTTGCTCGTGTACCATGGCATGTTTCACAAACCTCTGTTCTAGGGACAAGGATCGTCTTCTCAACGCCTTGGGCTGCCTCTTCCAGGGTTATCTCTGTGGTGTAGGATATATCAGCTCCTCTCGGAGACTCTCTGTAATAAGGTCTCCGTCTCCCGAAAAACATGTTGAAGATGCGGTTGAAGCTGGGGAATCCCATATCGCCGAAGATGTCGTCGAAGTCAATGGTTCGGAAAATGTCCTCCCGGGTGTATCTTTCGTCTATGCCTATGTGGCCGAACCGGTCGTATTGTGCCCTCTTCTGGTCGTCAGAGAGGACACCATAAGCCTCCGAGATCTCCTTAAATCTCTCCTCGGCGTCGGGTGCTTTATTCATGTCGGGATGGTATTTCATAGCCAGTTTGCGGTAGGTCCTCTTGATCTCCTCCTTGGAGGCGTTTTTATCCACACCTAGGACCTCGTAGTAATCCCTTTTCTTCACGTCATACACCGGGAGACCCTTACTAAGAAACTTAATATCCCTGACAAAAAATTAAGATTTGTCTGTTCCCAGAGGGAACCTAGTTACAGATCCTCAAGTATCTTACTAGGCGTTTGCTTTTACTTCTCCTCCTCGTCTACAATCTTGTACTCCGCGTCCACAACGTTTTCGTCTTTCTTTTCTTTTTTACTATCTTCGGCTTCGGGTTGTTGAGTCTCGGCTTGAGCTTGGGCTTGCTGTGCCTGCTGGTATACGGTGGCCCCTACCTCTTGGACGGTTTTCCTGAGTTCTTCCAGCTTCGCCTTGATATCGGCTAAATCTTTGTCGGCCAACGCTTCCCTCAAGGCCTTGACTGCGGCTTCTACCTTCCCTTTGACCTCTGAGCTGATTTTGTCCTTCAACTCATCCACTGTCTTCTCCGAAGTGTAGATGAGGGATTCTGCCTCGTTCCTAAGCTGGGCCTCCTCTCTCTTATGCTTGTCTTCTTCGGCGAACCTCTCCGCCTCCTTTACCTTATCCTCAATCTCCTCTTTAGCGAGTTTGTGGGGCGCGGTGACCGTGATCGTCTGCTCCTTGCCCGTACCCAAGTCCTTGGCCGTCACGTTTAATATACCGTTGACATCGATGTCGTAGGTAACCTCAATCTGAGGTATACCTCTGGGTGCTGGAGGAATGCCCACCAGGCTGAACCTGCCGAGGGCTGTGTTGTCGCTTGCCATGGGTCTCTCTCCCTGCAGGACATGGATATCCACGCTAGTCTGGAAGTCTGCGGCCGTGGTGAAGACCTGGCTTTTCTTCGTGGGGATCGTAGTGTTCCTAGGGATGAGCACAGTGAAGATGTTTCCTAGAGTCTCCACGCCCAGAGAGAGCGGCGTGACATCGAGGAGTAGAATGTCTTTCACCTCTCCAGCTAGGACTCCCCCTTGTATCGCGGCGCCGATGGCCACGCACTCCATGGGGTCAACACCCCTCTCCGGTGTCTTCTCCACAAACTTCTCAACATAATCTCGAATGATGGGCATTCTCGTAGGCCCACCCACCAAGATCACTCTATCTATGTCTGCTGGCTGCCACTTGGCGTCTGACATGGCCTGCCTCATGGGTTCGTCACACCGTTCTACCACGGGGCGAACAAGCTCCTCTAGCTTGGCCCTCGTCAGGGTCATAGCCAGGTGTTTTGGGCCTGCGGCGTCTGAGGTTATAAAAGGTAAGTTTATATCGGTAGTGAGGACCGTTGAGAGCTCAATTTTAGCTTTCTCAGAGGCCTCCCGGACCCTTTGCATGGCCGTCCCGTCGCCGTGGAGGTCAATGCCCGTTTCCTTCTTGAATTCTTCAATCACGGACTCCACTATGGCGTTATCCATGTCAGTGCCGCCTAACTGTGTATCCCCAGCCGTAGACTTCACCTCGAAGACGCCTCCTCCAAACTCCATCAGAGTAACGTCTAGGGTGCCACCTCCTAGGTCGAAGACCATGATCTGCTGATCCTTCTCCGCCTTGTCCAAGCCGTAGGCGAGACTCGCGGCGGTGGGCTCGTTGATGATCCTCACGACCTCTAGGCCAGCGATGGTCCCGGCGTCCTTCGTCGCCTGCCTCTGGTTGTCGTTAAAATAAGCAGGGACGGTGATTACAGCCTTCTTCACGGAATCCGCGAGGAAGGCCTCCGAGTCCCTCTTGATCTTCTGTAGTAGATAGGCCGAGATATCCTGAGGGGTGTACTCTTTCCCGAAGATCTTATACTTAAAAGTGGTACCCATCTTCCTTTTGGCCGCGGTAATGGTGCCCTCCGGATTGGTTACGGCCTGCCTCCTCGCAGGTTCTCCCACGAGCATTCCGCCATCCTTGGTGAAAGCTACATAGGAAGGAAATGCCTTTCCATAGGCTGATGTTCCCTCGGCGCTTGGTATGATGGTTAGTTTACCACCAATCATAACCGCTGCAGCCGAGTTACTCGTCCCCAAATCTATACCTATGATCTTCTCCTTCTTCTCGGCCATACAAGATCTACTCCTCTTCTCTCATCCTATCTTCCAATTTTTTTGGTCTCTCTGAGACCTTGACCTTTGAGTATCTAATTACCCTCCCATTGAGGGTGTAACCTCTCTGAAACTCCTCTAAGATGGTACCCTCTTCACAGTCGTCCTTAGGCTCCCTCATCAGGGCTTCGTGCCTGAAGGGATCGAACTTTTCACCCACTGACTTTATGGGCTCCAGCCCCTCTCCCTTTAGAGCTTCCTTCAGCTGGTTATGGGTTAACTCTATACCGTGTAAGATAGCCCCTTCATCGTTGTGTTTCTTAGCTGTCTCGACTCCTCTCTCTAGGTTCTCATATACGTCGAGGAGCTTAACCACCAGCCGCTGATTAGCTGACTTAATGATCTTCTCATTCTCTCTGTCCATCGCTTTCTTGTAGTTTTCAAAGTCAGCTTGTGTATACTTCAACCTAGTCAGGTATTCCTCCGCCAACTTCTGTTTTTCAGCTAACTCACCTTTAAGGTCCCTTATTTTATCTCTAAGGGCTCTTATTTGTCTCTTAAGCTTTCCCTCGCTGGTCAGAGTTACGCCTCTCTTAAACCTTGATCTCTTCTCGATGGAAGATCTTTCTAGTGCCGCTGAACCTCTAGATGCGGCTCTTTCGAGAGATTTACTATCTCTCTCTAACCTCAAATTTCCCACCGAAGACTGCGGTAGCGACGTAACTCAGTTGCAAATCGTCCCCATTTGAATACTTTTGAGTAACCTTCTGCACTGCATTTCTATTGCTAAAATATCTTATCTGCGAGAATTATTTAAAACGAAATCTTTCGACTTTGTTATGAAAAAATAATGGGGAAGGAGTTAGAACTCCTCTCCGCCTGGCATTCCGCCTGGGGGCATTCCGCCTGGGGGCATTCCGCCTGGGGGCCCACTCATCTTCGTGGCTGCGATGACATCGTCTATCCTCAGTATCATGGAAGTTGCCTCTGTCGATGCCTTGACTATTTGTTCTTTGACCGCAAGGGGTTCTACGACGTCCTTATCCATCATATTCGACACTTTGCCCCCGAACACATCTACACCAGCCCATATCTCTTCAGCTCTGTGTTTCGACCTCAGCTCTGTCTCGATATCTATTGTGTCAAGCCCGGCGTTCTCGGCGAGTGCGAGTGGAATAGTCTCTAGGGCATCCGCGAATCTCATAGCTGCGAGCTGTTCCCTACCGGTAAGTTTTGTGGCCCACTCCCTCACTTGTAACGCTGCCTCTGACTCGGGTGCGCCTCCACCTGCGACAATCTTGGGCTTTAGCACAACGTCCTTCACAACGCTGAGGGCGTCGTGGATGGAGCGTTCGGCTTCGTCCACAACTCTCTCGCTTCCGCCACGTATCAGCAACGTGATGCTTTTAGGATCCTTGCATCCCTCGATGAATACCCACTTGTCATCCTCGATCTTCCTCTCTTCGGCGATCTCAGCCTCTCCTAGGTCATTTTCGGTTAGGTCTTCTAGGTTGGTGACGACTCTTGCTCCCGTGGCTTTCGAGAGCTTCTCCATGTCCGACTGCTTCACTCTGCGAATCGCGAGTATTCCTTCTTTCGCCATATAGTGCTGTGCCACATCGTCGATGCCTTTTTGGCAAAGAGCTACATTAGCCCCTGTCGCTGTAATCTTGCCGATCATGTCCCTCAGCATCTTGTTCTCTTCATCTAGAAAGAGCTTCAACTGGTCGGGGGATGAAATGTTTATTCTGGCGTCGAACTCTGTCTTCTCGATCTCCAAGGCTGTGTTAATGAGCGCGATCTTTGGTTCTTTAATCCTCTTCGGCATACCTGAGTGAACGACTTCTTTGTCAAGGGCGATGCCGCGGATGAGCTCCGTGTCTCTCATGCTCCCCCCCGGCTTTTTCTCCACTTTGACATCATCGATGTCCACGTTGACCTTGCCTTCATCTACCTCTTTGACGGCTAATATGGCGTCAACTGCCAGGTCAGCGAGGAAGTCGCTGTCTGCTGCGACGAGTTTCGATCCCATGGAGGTAACGGCGATTTTTTTCAGCCACTCTTTGTCGTTGGGGTTGATTTCGACGGCATTTGTCCCATAGGTCTCCAAGGCTTTCTCCGCTGCTTGTTTATACCCATCTATGATGAGGGTTGGATGGACATCTTTGTCGATCAGCTCTTGCGCCTTGTCTAGAAGGGCTCCTGCGAGAACTACCACGGAGGTAGTTCCGTCGCCTACCTCAGTGTCTGTCGTCTTGGCGATCTCCACCATCATCTTGGCCGCGGGGTGTTCGATGTCCATTTCTTTCAGCATGGCCGCTCCGTCGTTGGTAACCGTAACATCTCCCAGCGTATCCACCAACATCTTGTCCATGCCGCGTGGTCCAAGAGAGGACTTTATGATCTCTGCGACCAGCTGAGCCGCTTGTATGTTTCTTCTCTGGGCTTCCTTGCCCCTGCTCCTACCTGTACCCTCCTTCAGAATAAGGATAGGTTGTCCTCCAGATGTAACAGCAGGAATCGCTTGTGCCATTCTTTTCTACCTCATTCAATGCCTATTGGCTAAACATAATTTTCTGATTAAACACTATTTAAGTGTTACTGAAACTGGAACAGGTGATATTTATATTTTAACCACCTATTCAGTTATTGAGGATAAATAAATAATACTTATTAATTTGTGTTACATAATATGTAACAGTTGATTTATAATGTCTCTGGACAAAGTCCTCGGAGAGAGCAAAGCTCTCGAAATCCTCTTCGCACTACAGGAGGAACCCAAACACATACGAGGCCTACAGAGAAGCTTAGGGGGCAGCCTATCAACCATCGAGCTCAGAGTCAACAGTCTGATCCAAGCGGATTTGATAAGAGAGATCGAGGTGAGCTCGCCGAGCAGAAGCCTGGAGCTCACGGCGAGGGGAGAGAATCTGGTCACCGTCTTAAGGACGATGGACAGACCTAGTACGAGTCCTCAGGTCAAGCCTATCCTAGAGGGCAAAGAGAGATGGATCCTAATCCTGCTTTATGCCTTGGGCCACATTAAGGGGAACATGAGGCTCGAGAAGTTACTCTTCCTGCTCAAAGAGCAGTTCAAGGTCGTCGAAGAGGAATTTTACATCTTCAGGCCGTATCTGTTTGGCCCCTTCTCCCCAGAGGTCTCACAGGACGCCCGTATCCTCTACAATGTTAAGCTCATAGATATCGAAGAGAAGGTCTTCGGGACTCTAGAGTTGAGTGATTGGCTCTTCTTGCGAAAGACTTATAAGCTGATCGAGAAGGGTAGAAAGAAGGCAAAGAGCTTCTACAAAGACGCTGCTGAGAAGCCAAAGGTTAAGGAGGCTCTTTGGAGACTCCAAGATTATAACGCGTTACCCCTGAACAACTTACTCAGCTACGTCTTCAAGACCTACCCTGAGTACAGCCGGGAAGAGAACAACGTCTAAGCATCACCCAGTCCAAGTCTGGTTTTACGCTTCTACATCATCTTTGCTTTGTATGTCAGCTAATAGAGAAGAATCTGTTCTGAGGAGCCCTAGCCTCCGTAGCAGATGGGTGCGGAGGAAGCCGTGGAGGCCCTCTCTCGAGAACCTCATCATCAATATCAAGAGGGCGCCGAAGATGATCAGCTCGTAGGGTCCGAAGTCCTTTACGTACTCTGAGAACACCTCTACGACTATCGCGCCTAGGATAGGGCCGGTCAGAGTTCCTAGTCCTCCGATCACTGTCATCGCAATTATCAGACCCATCTCGCCTAAGAGGATCATCTGAGGGCTCACCACCCTGATGTAACCGGCGAAGAATCCGCCAGCTAACCCTGCAAAGAAGCTGCTCACCGTGAAGGCGAAGACCTTCAACTTGACTATGTTGACGCCCATCACGGCCGCTGCATCCTCGTCTTCCCTAATAGCTTTGAGGTAGAGCCCGATCGGCGAGTTGATGGTTCTGTATAATACGTAAAGAGTGACCAACATCAACGCAAATATGGTGTAGTAATAGGGTATTTTCGAGAGCGTGGGGAAGAGGGGAGGAGTATTCAACCCTTGGGTTCCTCGAGTATAATCATATTCAACTGTTACAATAATCCTGAAGATCTCCGAGAAGGCCAGGGTTGTCAGGGCGAGATAAGGTCCTTTCAGCCTCAAACATATACGGCCGAGGCCGTATCCAACCACGGTCGCTGATAACCCACCCATGATCATCGCAGGCAAAGGGTTCCAAGAGAAGTAAAGCGTGAGGAAGGCCGATGTGTAGGCTCCTATGCCGGCGAAGGCGGCGTGTGCAAGTGATATCTGGCCCGTGTAACCCGATAGAAGATTCCAGCTCGAAGCCATGATCGTGTAATAATAAGCCAATATGATGATGTATAGCCAGTATCCTGAGATGCCGAACGGAATTGCCACGGCCACCAAGAAAAGGAGGACTAAAACCAGAGTGTTTCTATTCGGCCTCAAATCTTTCTCTCCTTCTCACCGAAGATTCCATGAGGGCGGAAGAGCAGCAGCAGTATCAACACTATGAAGGAGTAAGCGTCTCTGTAGGCGTAGGAGAGAGTGACCGACCCGAGGCTCTCGATTAAGCCCAACAAAACACCGCCTATCATGCTCCCCACGATGGAGCCCATGCCACCTAACACAATTATCACAAACCCCTTGATGGCTGGCATCAAACCAACGTGCGCATATACAAGGAACTCCCGTGCTAGAAGGGCCCCGGCCGCAGCCGCCAGAGCGCCTCCCAACCCTAAGGACAACGCGCTCATACGGGATATATCTATGCCCACAATGGAGGCACCCTGTTTGTCCTGAGCCGTGGCCTGCAGGGCCCTCCCGGTCCAAGTTTTCTTGATTATAACAAAGGTAGCGACCATTATAATACATGCCGTCACTGATCCAATCAACCTGTCACCGCTCATGGTGAGCAGACCCATCTCAACCTTTCGAATCAGGAATGGCGGAGGAGACTTCGTTTCTGGGCCGAACAGACGTAGAGCGAGGTTCTGAAGGAAGATGGATAATCCGAAGGTGATTATAATCCCGTACTCGTCTTTCCTCTCGATTCTTTCCGTGTAAAGCGGGCGAAGCAGCAACCGTTCAGCCGTGACGCCGATGACGAGGGCGATGGCCATGGATATGGGCAGGGCCACGGGGGGAGGCAACCCGAAGATCGTCGTCAAGTAGTAGGTTGAGTAGGCGCCGATCATGTATAGTTCTCCGTGAGCAAAGTTGACAATCTTCATTATTCCAAATATCACGGAGAGACCCACGGCCATCAAGCCGTAGATGAGCCCAATCATTAATCCGTTAAGGATCTGGAGTAAAAAAAGTTGGGGGGAGGGGATCATTCTCTTGCTATCCAGGCCGCGCTAGGTCGCCGGTCTTAAATTCCTCAGGGGCAAGTATGGTGGCCTCATCAGTGGTCTGCCCTTCCTTAATGTACTGCAACGTGAACACGGGGACATCCTTCCACTGGTGATAGTAGACCGACCCCGGATCCGTACCAAAGACTATTCTACCCCTCGTTCCCAGCATGTCTGTCGTCTCTAAAGCCGCTAGGATTTTCTCTGCGTCCGTTGAACCTGCCCTACCGATGGCGTCTAGCAACGCGATGGCGGCGTCATAACCTTGCATGACGGCGTATGAAGGTTCTCTATCGAACTTAGCCTCGTATCTCTCTCGCGCATCCATACCGAGAGGAGGTAATTCGACGCTTGGGGAGTAAGGAGCGAAGCCAAGGCCATATACCCCGGCCTCCTCCAGGTTTTCCCAGAACTCAGTATGTCTCGTGATGGTGCCTGTTAAGCTGTACGGCAGAGTTTCCGCCGTCGGAGCGAAACCCATCTCGTAAGCCTGCTTCAACTCCAGGAACTCCTCTGGCGGCGTAAAACATGAAACCAATAGGTCTGGTATCGGTGTAAGGGCCTTATACTCTAATAAGATAGGAACGAAGTCTTTTGTCTCGAACGCGAGGACCTCATATCTATATTCCGCGGGTACACCGAGTTCATTCAGCGCGCGCTCTACATTTTTGGCTAAACCAGCTCCGTAATCGGTGTCTTCAGCTATGCCCACAATGTTCTTGAAACCATAGGCCTTCGCGAACTCGGCGACGTGGTTTCCGATTCTCGTATTGTAGACGCTAGTTCTAAAGATCTCCTTATAGTTCGCCTCGGTTAGCGTGTCCGCCCAGCATGAGGCTATGGTGAAGGGAACACCATAGGTGTGGGCCACCTCGATCTCAGCCACGCATACCGCGCTGTGGTATTCACCTGTAATGGCCACCACATTGTCTTTGGTGATCAGCCTCTCTACGGCGGCTGCACCTTCCTCCGGTATGCCCTTGGTGTCCGCAAACACCACTTCCACCTTTCTCCCCATGAGACCGCCCTTCTCGTTAATGTCCTCAACGGCAAACTCGATGCCCACCTTTAGCTCCTCGCCTTGCATGTACGCTCCAGGAGCCGATAGCGGCATGACTCCACCGATGATAATCGGAGGTGCCGGTGTTGGTGTAGGTGTTGGTGTAGGTGTTGGTGTAGGTGTAGGTAGGGTAAGGTAGTACGCCGCTACGCCAATCACTATGATGATGACCACGACGATGGCTACGATTGCGGCTGTTGATATAGCTCTCGATCTTGGTATCTTATCCAAGAAGATCACCACATCACTTTATCTTATTTTTAAATTAATAAACTTTGGCATAACTACGCGTTCACTTCTGAGGCTGAAGCCTTAATGACTCATATATACTTGGGAGTCTCCTCTTGCTCTCTTTCAACACTTCTTCAAAGAGATTTCCTCCTTTTGAATCCATTGCTACAGTGAGTGGACCCCAGTCATTCATCTCAAGAACCCAGATTGCCTCCATCACGCCAAGCTCAGGCCAATGAACATCCACAATCCTCTTGACAGAGGAGGCATGTATTATCCCACAGCCTGGAGCAGCCACAAGGTAGACCCCTCCATACTCCTCAAGGGCTCTAGATGTCTTCTCTCCCATCCCGCCCTTGCCAACGACGGCCTTAACTCCTAGTTCTATCAGCCGAGCTTCGTAAGGTTCCATTCTCATACTTGTGGTGGGACCGACCACGATGAGCTGACGTTTCGCCGCCTCTACTTCAACGATAGGACCCGCATGGAATATTGTTGTGTTTCTGAGTTCAATGGGGAGAGAGATGCCTCTGTCTATATATTCGGTTACGCGTCGGTGGGCGAGATCTCTCGCTGTATACACAACACCGCTCAAATACACGAGATCTCCTATTCTTAGGCTTCGTGTATCCTCTTCCGCCAATGGGGTTACTAAATGAACTCTCCTAGTCTTCTTCATCGGTCAACCCTCAGGGCTGTTGGTATTCCACGTGGCCGTCGGCGTGGATTTTGGCCGAGGCTTTCCTCATCGTGCAAGCCCAACAGAAGAGGTTCACCGCCACAGGTAGGTCCGCCGCATGGGCGTGGGCTATGTCTACCTTGACGGCTATCGCTGTTGTGTCTCCGCCGAGGCCGAAGGGTCCGATGTTTGTTCGATTGACTGCTCGGAGGAGGTTCTCTTCCCACGACGCCATCAAGGGGTCGGGGTTAGGGTTGGTCCACGGGGAGAGGGACACTATCTTACTGAGTCTCGCCGCGATGTCTAGGCTTCCTCCGACACCGACGCCTACGGCCATAGGGGGGCAGGCGACGCCTCCGGCTTTCATGACTGTGTCGACCACGAACTTCCTTACCCCAATACCATCTTCACCGATCTCATAGGGATAGAGGACCTTCACGTTACTGGGAGGTAGCTCTGTAGTGCAGTGAACAGTTATGTCTAGGTAGTCGGCTCCGTTCATCAGTTCGATCTCCACGTTCGGTATATATCTTCCTGTGTTTCCTCCTGTCGCTATCCTGGATATGGGCTCGACGATGCTGGGGCGGAGGTATCCTCGGTCTGTGGCTCGGCTTACTCCTTCGGCGATAGCTCTGTAGAGATCACCTCTCACTTTGGCTTCTGTGCCCAGCTTTATGTAGGCGGCTGGAGTGGCGAAGGTCTGGCACATCGGTTTCCCCAGTTCTTCTGCGAGCTCTATGTTTCTCAATATGGTTTCAAGCCTCTCCCTGGCTGAGGGGTCAGTCTCCTTCTTGGTGGCTTTCTTTAGGGCTTCGACGCCGTCGGGAGAAGCGTGGATTGCCGCTTTGACATAAAGCTTCTCCGAAGTTTCCTTTATGAGTTTTTCATCAATGATGGTCAACCATCTTTACCTCCATCCACTCTAGATGGTTTCTTCTGGAAAAGCTATCTTTTCCTCGGTGCCTTTACCGTTCTTTTTGTAGGTCAATAGTCAGTAATCATAGGTAAAAAGAAATACTTCCAATAATGCTGATTCATTATTAAGAATGAACAATCGGCCTCTGAAGTTCTCCATGCCCGGGCCTTCCAACTATTTCTCCATCCTCATAGACTATTGTTCCTCTCACAATAGTCATGGTTGGCATACCTATCACCTTCCATCCGTCGAAGGCCGTGTTTAGGGACTTGCTGTGTAGCTTGTCTCTCCTGATGATACCTTCCGACTTAATGTCTATGAGCACAAGGTCAGCATCTGAGCCTACCTGGACAACGCCTTTCTTCGGGAAAAGGTTGAAGTACCGAGCGGGGGTCTCTGAAGTCAACGTGATCAGCTGATGGATGCTCAGCATTCCTGTGTTGACCTGGGTCAGCATCAGAGGCATCATGGTCTCCACTCCGATCATGCCCGACCCGGCCTCCCAGAA
>JABAOF010006243.1_pt5 | contig 23874 bp, 18 predicted proteins | sample 7062171 | NCBI WGS metagenome assembly JABAOF01 (sample SAMN14538628, study PRJNA623070) | marine sediment metagenome | biome: marine biome [ENVO:00000428]; feature: marine pelagic biome [ENVO:01000023]; material: deep marine sediment [ENVO:00002113] | place: India: Gulf of Khambhat ...
GGGCACGATCAGGGAATAGTTGAGTTGAGCGACGGCCGGATAGGGTCCGAACAATGAACCTACCTGGCATACAACATGAAATCTAATGAATAGGCATCGGCCAGATGCAGAGGAAGGGAGTGAATATGGCTAAGAAGGATAGAATCTCGGGGTACTTCAATGAAAAAAGGGAGGTCATGCCGCAAGAGGAGAGGTGGCATTACCTTAACGCAAAACTGCGAGAAGCCCTGAAGTACGCCTATGACCATTCCAGTGCAGTGAAGGAGAAATTGGACACGGCTCGAGTCAAGCCCGAGGAAATCGAGATCGTCGAAAATCTAGAATGGCTCCCCATTACCACCAAATCCGACCTAGTGGAAATGCAAAAGTCTATTCGCCCCTTCGGTGGATTCGAGGGCGTTCCAGTGAAAAAGATGAGACGGATATATGTCCTTCCAGGCCTCATTTACGAACCTGGAGAATGGGAATATAAGGATACCCGATGGGCAGAGGCCCTTTACGCCTGTGGCTTCCGGGCCGGAGATATCGCCCAAAATACTTTCAGTTATCACATGTGGCCCTTTGCCTTCATGCTGGACGATTCCCTAAAGATGCTCGGTTGCACAACAGTACCCGCTGGAGAGGGGAATACCCAGATGCAAGTGAAAATTATGTACCACTTAAAGGTGACAGGCTATGTGGGAACTCCCAGCTTCCTAATGAGCATCGTCGAAAGAGCAGAGGGAATGGGATACGACCTGAGGAAGGACTTCTCCTTGGAAGTAGGCTTTGTCGGCGCTGAAATGCTTCCGGAATCGCTTCGGGAAAGGCTGGAAGGCGATTTTGGAATAGCCATCAGGCAGTGTTACGGCACAGTGGATGTAGGGTGTCTCGGCTATGAGTGTTTCGATAAACAGGGCATGCACATCCCCCATGACGTCATCGTCGAAATCGTTGACCCCGATACGGGTAAAAGGCTTCCTCCAGGGGCCACAGGGGAAATTGTGGCAACCAACTTCGATCGCACCTTCCCTATGGTTCGCTACGGCACTGGTGATCTATCGGTTCTTTCCGACGTGCCGTGCCAATGCGGCAGGACCTCCATGAGATTGATGAAGATTTTGGGAAGAACGGATCAGGTGACAAAGGTGAGGGGTGTTTTCATCCATCCCTGGCAAACAGACGAATTGATGGCTAAATACCCAGAGGTCAGCCAGTATCAGTTTATAGTTAGCCGAAGGGGCTATCTGGACAAGATGACCATCCTAATTGAACTCGCCGATGAGCCTGTGGATAAGACCTTTCTCAAAGCGAAGCTTGAAGGAGATATCGAAGAAGTCCTCAATGTGAGGGGAGAGGTCGAGTTCGTGGAAAGAGGCGTTATCTTCGACAAACACAAGAAGATAGAGGACAGAAGGAAATGGGATTAAGGCAAGAGGCCGTATAGAATGGAAAGGATCAAGGTAGGCGGGATCATGCAAAGTGACGGTCACGCCGTGGTTAAGGTGATGTCATGCCCCGCTCGTTCGGATATAGCGGGGTTGGTATTGCGCGCATTGGGAAATGAGAACATCAATATCGATTTCCTCGTACAGAGCCTCGATGTGGATGGTTTTTCTAACTTCACCCTCTGCATCGATCGAAAGGACCTGGAGTCTGCTATAGGCTGTTTGGAGACGATCAAACCGTCAATAGGGGCCAAGGTAATTTCGTACAACTCGAATGTTGCTGTGGTTAGCGTCTTTGGTCCCCATTTCCGTGAGAAGCCCAGAATCTCTGGTATCATGTTTTCCGCTTTGGCCTCAGTTGGGATCAATTCCATTGCCATCAGCACGTCTATTTCAAGCGTTTCCTGTATCGTAGATGCAGGGGATGTTGAAGCCGCGGTAGACGCTCTGAACGAGGCCTTCGAAACCCCTTACGAGGTAAGAAAAAGGCCCAAGGGATATTGATGTTCTCGCTGAACCTTTACGTCTCCCGGATCACGTTTGCGTCACCCTTCAAACCATCTCTGACGAGACTCACAGACGCCTTTTCTCTTGACATGGATCCTAAGCTTGCTAGAATTGAGGATACGGACAAATGGGGAACCATCCCTTGCATACGAAAACGGGGGTGGTTGACGAAAGATGTAGGATTGGGGTATTGATCATTGGCGTTGGCAAAAATATCCTAAGTGCATCTGCTGCTTCTCCGGAGAGGGACGGCTGAGTCATATTTATCGTAAGGGGGGCGGCTTTTTTTGCGCCTTTCAGGGATTTGGGCGGGAGGGAGGTAAGGATGAGTCTGAGAGAGCAATTGGAATCCGGTAAATTCATCGTTGTCTCGGAGATTCAGCCTCCTAAAGGTTTAAACACGAGCGAACTCTTGGAAAACGCCGACTTCCTGAGGGGAAGGGTGGATTTCATCCTCGTCCCGGATCTTCAGAATGCCGTGATGAGGCTCGGGTCGCTGGCCACCTGTCATTTCCTGAAGAAGAAAGGAATGAGGCCCATCTTTCAAATCGCCTGTCGCGATCGAAATCGGTTGGCTTTGCAATCAGATCTGCTCAATGCCGCCGCGTTGGGCATCGAGAACATCCTTGTAGTGAAAGGGGAGGATCCCACGGTTGGAGATCATCCGGAGGCCAAGGCGGTCTTCGATCTGACCTCAGCTGAGCTTATCTCCGTCATCGAGGGATTGCAAAAGGGCCATGACATGGCCGGAAACGACCTTGATGGCTTCCCAAGATTCTTTACCGGGGCGGAGGTGAACCCAGGTTTGGAACCTGGTGCCCTGGAGTTGGAGATTGTCGATATGGAGAAGCAGATCCGGAACGGGGCTAATTTCTTCGTAACACCGGCGGTGTTCGATATCGATCTCCTGGAGAAGTTCATAAAGAAGGTGGAACATCTAAAGGTTCCCATCTTCGCGGGGGTCACCATACTTAAGTCAGCGGGTATGGCTCGGTACATGAATCGCGCTATGAGGGGTGTTTTCGTGCCAGAGGAGACCATCACTAAGCTCTTGAAGGCTCCGGACAGGCTCAAAACCAGCACCGAGATTGCCTCTGGTCTCATAAAAGAAATGAAGAACCTCTGCCGGGGGATCTACATCATTCCTATTGGGTGGGAAAGCCGGGTTCCCGTTGTTTTAGATGCCGCGGGCCTTTGAAGATTTTCCCCCGTGTCTCAGTAAAGGGTAGATCAAAGGGAAATGGCGAAAAAGGGTTCGACAAATCAGCGCATTCGAAAAAATAGAGAAGATGTCCCATTCAAGATGATCGCCGATATGGGCAACGATGGGATCCTCGTGTGCGATGGGAACGATGAAATCGTGTTTGCTAATCGAGCGGTAACAGAGATCACTGGCTACGCTCGGGATGAATTACTGGGCAAGGAACTGGCGAGTCTTTTGGGGGAGGGAAATAGGGCACTGCTGCGAGATATCCAAACTAACAAATGCACTGTTGGTGAAAAGTTTTGCGCTGAAATGCAAATTGTCACAGCTCCCGGAAATACAAAGGAGGCCGAGGTCTGCATCGCTTCAACAGAAACCAATGGGGAGGGGAAGACCTACGTCTACGTAAGGGATATAACTGGGCAGAAACGATTCGAGAGTGAGGTTAAAGAATCAGTAGAGAGGCATAAAGACCTGTTCGAGCGAGTGCGAGACGGCATCTTCATCAGTACCAAAGAGGGAAGGTTTCTGGATTGCAATCCAGCTTTACTGGCGATGCTGGGGTATGAGAGCAAGGAGGAATTCCTCAAAATCGATATCGCGAAAGATCTGTACGTCAACGCAGAGGACAGAAAGACCTTTCAGAGATTAATCGAAAGGAATGGCTTCGTCAAGGATTTGGAGGTGGAGTTTAGGAGAAAGGACGGATGCAAAATTACGGTTCTTCTCACGGCCCACCCGATCCGCAACCAGAAGGGGGATATTATCGGCTACCAGGGCTTGAATATCGACATTACCGAGCGACGACAGAACATGACAAACGAAATCAGCCAGAGTAGCGAGTTCCTGACTAAGCTCATTGCCAGTTCCGGGGATGGTATTATTGCCACCGACATGAAAGGAAACATCGTCATATTCAACAAGGCGGCTGAGGATCTCCTGGGGTACAGATCGGAAGAGGTGATGGGGAAGGTCAACATCGTCAAACTTTATCCTCCTGGACAGGCAAAGGATGTCATGAGGAAATTGAGAAGCGAGGAGCATGGGGGGGTCGGGAAGCTCACCCCCCAACAGGTCACCCTCATCAGTAAATCTGGCGAACACATCCCCATTCAGCTCTCCGCCTCATTGGTTTTTGATGATCAGGGTAGCGAACTCACAAGTGTAGGGTTTTTCACGGATCTACGGCCCAGAATCGAAATGGAGAAACAGCTGGAAGAAACTCATCTTCAACTAGTAAACTCGGAAAAGATGGCCTCTCTGGGCAAGCTGGCCGCTGGGATCGCTCACGAAATTAACAATCCATTAGGGGGCATTCTCATATACTCCAGCCTGCTGATAGAGACATTGGAGGGAGAGGATGAGAGGGCCGAGGATCTGGGAAAGATCGTCCAGGAAGCCACCCGGTGCAAGGATATCGTCAAGAGTCTGCTGGAATTCTCCCGACAAACAGATCCCAAGATGGAGCCCACCGATATCAACAAGGCCATCACCGATGGCCTCTTCTTCCTGGAGAACCAGGCCCTCTTTTATAATATCGAGATCATCAAAAAACTCGCACCATTCCCTCCAACTGTCCTGGGCAATGCGGGTCAGCTCAAGCAGGTGTTCATGAACATAATTGTAAATGCGGCAGAGGCGATGCACGGAACTGGGACCCTCACCGTAACGACGGGCCAATCAGAAGACCAGAAGGGGATCTGGATCGAGTTTGCCGACACTGGAGAAGGTATCCCTCGAGAAAACCTCTCGAAAATATTCGACCCTTTCTTCACAACAAAAGAGGTGGGAAAGGGGACTGGTCTCGGGCTGAGTACATCTTATGGAATTATCGAAGGACATGGGGGCCGGATCGATGTCAAGAGCCAGGTAGGGAAAGGGACCACCTTTAGGATAGAGTTGCCGGCACAGCCAGACGACTTTCTATCTTTTCAAGGGGGATGAAAGAAATGGGTGATATCAAGCGAGAAATAGGAACTAAGTGGATAAAGATGGGAGGGGATTCGACTGCTATAGACCCATCCTTTTCCGACCTGGTGGTTAAGGAGAGCGGAGAGAATTTTTTGGCCTGTTATCAATGCCAGAAGTGCTCTGCTGGGTGCCCCGTTGTGTATGCGATGGATATCCTTCCCAACCAAGTTATTCGCTTGGTTCAATTCGGCCGCCGGGAAAAGGTCCTCTCTTCGCACACCATCTGGATATGTGCGTCCTGCTACACGTGCAGCGTTCGATGCCCAAATGACATCGATATTGCAAAGATCATGGATGTCCTCAGGCGGATTGCCCTAAGGTCCGGGGTTAAGCCTGCAGAGAGGGATATCCCCATCTTCCATTCGGTCTTCCTTGATTCGATTAAGTCGAAAGGGCGGATCCACGAACTGGGATTGATATGGCAGTATAAAGCCAAGACCAGGGACTTTATGAAGGATGCGGCCTTGGGCTGGAAGATGTTTAGAAAAGGGAAGATTAAGCTCTTCCCCTCCAAGTTTGGTGGGGGAAAAGAGGTTAAGGATATTTTCGCGCGATTCGAAAGGGAGAAGTGAGGTGAAAGAGCTCTCATACTATCCAGGCTGTTCCTTGGATGGCACCGCTCGAGAGTACGACGAATCGATTCGAGGTGTCTGCGAGATTTTGGAAATCCCCCTCCATGAGATTGAGGATTGGACGTGCTGTGGGGCGAGTTCGGCCCATTGCACCGATGAGCACCTTGCTGTCGAATTGGCGGCTCGGAACCTTGCCATAGCCGAGGAGGGAGACAGCGAACTGCTCGTCCCCTGTGTTGCCTGCTATAGTCGGTTCAAGGCAGCCGAAAGAGAGGTTCGGGAGCATCCGGAAAAGTGGGGAACCAAATACCAGGGTAAGGTCCGAATCCGATATGCCCTGGACTTCTTCTCTGAGACTTCAATCCTGAATGCGGTAAGAGAGAAAACGGTTATGTCCTTATCTGGTCTCAAAGTGGTCTGCTATTATGGATGTCTCAGCGTTCGACCTCCCCAAATCACCGCGGTGAGGGATTATGAAGACCCGCAGCACATGGACCGGTTGATGGACCTATTGGGGGCCGAGCCTCTTCCGTGGTCCTACAAGACTGACTGTTGTGGCGCGAGCCTGGTTATGACCCGGACCGATATTGTAAGGAAGCTTTCCTACGGTTTGTTGGAGATGGCGAAAGAGGCGGAAGCGGACTGTTTGGTGACAGCATGTCCTATGTGCCAGACAAACCTTGATACCCGGCAGGAGGAGATTGGTAGTGAATTCGGTCAAAAATATGATCTCCCCACCTTCTATTTTACCGAACTGATGGGGTTGGCGATGGGGCACCGGGCCGTCAAGAAGTGGCTCGCCCGACATTTGACCGATCCTGTGAAGCTTCTCAGTTCAAAAGGCTTGATCGCATGATCTCGGGCTTCAAGAGTCCAAGAAGATGGGATGTAAATGAAGGTGAGTGTTATGGGCGCAACCTCATCCCCTAACTCCAACGACGGACCTGTGGGCGCCGTCCTTATTGTCGGGGGAGGAATTGCCGGCATCCAGGCGTCCCTTGACTTGGCGGAGTCGGGGTACTTTGTCTATCTGGTAGAATCGTCTCCGGCTATCGGCGGGGTGATGGCCCAACTGGATAAGACCTTCCCTACCAATGACTGTTCCATGTGTATCCTCTCCCCAAAGCTCGTGGAGTGCGGACGACACCTCAACATCGAAACCCTTACCTACTCGGAGGTGGTGGACCTCCGAGGGGAACCAGGCCATTTCCAGGCGGTTATCAGAAGGAAACCGCGGTACGTGGATTCGGCTAAATGCACGGGGTGTGCGGAATGCCCGGATGTCTGCCCTGTCGGTATTACCAGTGAGTTCGATGAGGGCCTGGTTGACCGCAAGGCCATTTATCGCCCCTATGCCCAAGCTTTTCCCAATGTCTTTACCATCGACAAGAGAGAACGGCCCCCCTGTGTGATGGCATGCCCGGCTAGGGTCAATGCTCAAGGCTATGTCGCCCTCATCTCCCAGGGCAAATATGAAGAGGCTCTTCAGCTGATCTATAGAAACCTTCCCCTCCCCGGCATACTGGGGAGGATATGTCCTCACCCCTGCGAAAAGGAGTGCAACCGGACTTCCGTAGACGAGCCCATCGCGATCTGCGATCTGAAACGGTTTGTGGCCGATCGAGCCGAGATGAAAGCTCCCGCGAAGAAGGATGAGAGGTCGGAGAGAGTGGCCATTATCGGTTCCGGCCCCGCTGGGTTAAGCGTTGCCTATTACTTGTCCCTGGAAGGCTATCAGATAACGATCTTTGAAAAGCTTCCAACCCTTGGGGGCATGCTGCGCACAGGCATACCCGAATACCGCCTTCCTCGGGATGTACTCGATGGGGAAATCGAATTCATACAAGGTCTTGGTATAGAAATTAAAACAAATATCACCGTTGGAGAGGATATATCCATAGAGGACCTCTTCTCTCAGGGGTTCAAGGCTATTTTCATTGCGACTGGGGCATACGAGGATCTTAGGATGAACATCCCCGGTGAGAATAGCCGTGGAGTAATCCCGGGAGTGGTTTTTCTTGGAAGGATCAATTCGGGCGAAGGGGTCGAGGTAGGGAAGAGGACAGCGGTCATCGGTGGGGGGAACGTGGCTATCGACGCAGCCAGGTCGGCCCTCCGTATTGGTTCTAAGGAGGTAACCATTATCTACAGAAGGTCCAGGGAGGAGATGCCCGCCAACCACGACGAGATCGAGGAAGCCCTTTCGGAGGGGATTGTGATCGATTATCTCGTGGCTCCTACCGAGCTTGTTCCTAAAAGTAATAAAGGAATCGAGGTACGTTGCCTTCGGATGCAGTTAGGGGAACCAGACGAAACGGGAAGGAGGAGGCCCATCCCCGTCGAAGGATCAGAATTCTCCATCGAAGTTGATACGGTTATTCCCGCCATTGGTCAGGCTCCCGATCTCTCCTTTATCTCGCCAGAGATGGGAATAGATCTGGCGAAGGGTAGAACACTGCGGGTGGATCCCATAACCTTTCAAACCTCCCGGGAGGGGATCTTCGCGGGCGGTGATGCCGTCACAGGGCCGCGCTACGCCATTGAGGCGGTTGCGGCGGGGCAGGAGGCGGCAATCTCGATCCATCGTTATATCAGGGGGCAAGACCTAAAAGAGGGCCGTGACCCACCTCCATGGCAACGGGCAGATGTGGACGATCTTTTGGCCAAGGCCCAAAGGGCTCCAAGGGAGAAGGCAACTCTCCTCCCTCCCGAGAAGAGGCGAGATAGTTCTCAGGAGGTGAGGCTAGCGCTTACTGAGGAGGGTGCTCTCCGGGAGGCTAAACGTTGCCTCAATTGTGGGCTCTGTTCGGAATGTCTCCAGTGCGTTTCCGTCTGTAAGGCTGAGGCAATTGTGCATGATATGGGAGAGAAGATCATCGATATTGAGGTGGGATCGGTGATCCTGTGCCCGGGCTTTGATGAATTTGATGCCGCGCGACTCGCTGCCTATGGATATGGTCGATATCCCAACGTGGTTACTAGCATCCAATTCGAGCGCATCTTGAGCGCATCAGGTCCCAATCAGGGAGCCTTTCTTCGGCCCTCTGATGGAACCGTACCCAGGAAGATTGCTTGGATTCAGTGTGCGGGATCAAGAGACATGACCGGAGAGAATGGAAACGAATACTGTTCTTCTGTCTGCTGCATGTACGCCATCAAGGAGGCGGTTATCGCCAAGGAACACCAAGGGGAGGTAGAACCCACTATCTTCTACATGGACATGCGCTGTCAGGGAAAGGATTTCGACGCCTATTTTGAGCGGGCAAAACAAGAGCATGGAGTTCGGTTTGTCCGGTGTATGATCTCGAAGGTTGCTGAGAAGCCCAAATCCAAGAACCTGGCCATCTCCTATATCGACGAGTACCAACACGTCATGGAGGAGGAATTCGATCTAGTTGTTTTGTCTATAGGGTTGACTCCCCCCAGTGCTGTGAAAGACTTGGCAGAGCGGTTAGGGCTGGAGTCTGATGCCTATGGCTTCTGCAAGACAGAAGAGTTTTCGCCCCTTGCCACCTCGAGGCCGGGGGTCTATGTCTGCGGAGCCTTTCAGGGACCGAAGGATATACCTGAGACAGTGGCCCAGGCCAGCGGAGCTGCTTCAAGCGCCTCTTCCGCTCTGGCCTTGGCGAGGGGAACGCTGGTAAGGGAAAAGGAATACCCATCCGAGAGGGATGTCGTAGAGGAAGAGCCTCGTATTGGGATCTTCGTCTGCCATTGTGGGATCAACATCGGCGGGGTAGTCGACGTGCCTCAGGTAAAAGAATTCGCGAAGGAATTGCAGGATGTAGTCTACGTAGAGGAGAACCTCTACACCTGCTCTCAGGACACTCAGGGGAAGATCAAAGAGGCGGTCGAAGAACACCATTTAAACCGCGTCGTGGTGGCTTCCTGTTCTCCCCGGACTCACGAAACGTTGTTTCAGGAGACCATCCGAGAGATAGGGCTCAACAAGTATCTCTTTGAGATGTCGAATATCCGGGATCAATGCTCCTGGGTTCATATGCGTCAGCCCGAAGAGGCCACGGAGAAGGCAAAGGAGTTGGTTCAGATGGCGGTAGCCAAGGCCCGGCTCTCCCGACCGCTGGAGGAATCCGTTGCGGAGGTCATTAGGAAAGGCCTAGTCATCGGGGGAGGACTCGCGGGCATGGTTTGCGCCCTGGAGTTGGCCCATCAGGGATTCGACTGCTACCTTATCGAGAAGGATACACAGCTCGGCGGGAACCTGCGGAATGTGTATGATACCCTGGAAGGGAACGACGTCCAGCAGTTGCTTCAAAAAAGAGTTGAAGATGTGGTGAATCATCCGAATATAGAGGTATTCACCAACACGGTGGCGACCGAGTTTTCCGGGTATATGGGAAACTTCAGGACTAAGATTCTGATTGGAGACGAAAAAGAGACTGAGCTCGAACACGGGGCGGTGATCGTGGCGACGGGAGCAGAAGAGCTCAAGCCCTCCGAATACCTGTACGGGCAGGACGAGCGGATTATGACACAGCGGGAATTTGAGGAAAAAATGGCCCGTGATGAAGGTTTCCTTTCCGAAGATAAAACTGTGGCCATGATTCAATGTGTGGGTTCTAGGAGCGAGGCGAGACCCAACTGTAGCCGAATCTGCTGCAGCCTCGCTATCAAGAACGCCTTAAAGATCAAGGAGACAAATCCTGACACAGAGGTAGTTATCTTCTATCGAGACATTCGAACGTATGGCCTTATGGAGAGATACTACGCCGAGGCTCGAAAGGCGGGGATCACTTTTGTCGCCTATGATCCCCAGGACAAGCCCCAGGTCGCCATTGGGTCAGACTCTATCGGCCTGTCCTTTGCGGAACCAATCACCGGTGAGCGGATGGTGCTCAATCCCGATTGGCTCGTTTTGTCAGCCGGCATAATTCCTCGGCAGAATGAGGAGCTAGCAAAGCTCCTGAAAGTCCCTCTCACCGAGGATGGCTTCTTTTTGGAAGCCCATATGAAGCTCAGGCCAGTGGATTTTGCCACCGATGGGATCTATTTGGCGGGGATGGCCCATTTCCCCAAGTTAATCAGTGAGTCCATCTCTCAAGCGAAGGCAGCCGCGGCGAGGGCTGCGACCCTGCTCTCCAAGGGATATGTCAGTGTGCTTCCCACCATCTCATCGGTTGATGAAGCGAAATGCATCGGCTGTGGCCTCTGCGAGTCGCTCTGTGCGTACAGCGCTATTCGGGTCAGGGAAACCGACCAAGGAGATAAGGCTGAGACCATTGGCCCTTCGTGCAAGGGATGCGGCGTTTGCAGTGCTAGCTGTCCGCAAAAGGCGATTACCATGAAGCACTTTTCTGATTCAGAGCTGATCGCCCAGATAGAGGCCCTTACGGTGGCGCACAGGAGAGCCCGAAAAGGTTGAGAAACGTGAACCCAGACCTGGAAAACCCGGAGCAGCCTGCTCGTGGCATGGATCAGAAGGACTTTCAGCCGAAAATCCTTGCCTTTCTTTGTAACTGGTGTGCATACGCCGGAGCCGATCTGGCTGGTATTTCGAGATTTCAATATCCTCCTACCATTCGGGTCGTCCGTGTGATGTGCTCTGGGAGGGTGGATCCCATCTTTATCCCCGAGGCACTGCTCTCGGGGTTCGATGGTGTTATGGTCTTAGGATGCCATCCGGGAGACTGTCATTACCTCACAGGAAATATCCAGGCTGAGAAGAAGATGCGTCTCACCAGAGAGGCTTTGGAAATGGCCGGTATAGAACCGGACAGGTTCCTCCTGGACTGGGTCTCAGCGGGAGAGGGACAACGGTTTGCACAGGTGGTAAAGGATTTCACCCACACTCTCACGGATTTGGGACCATTGGAACTGGAAGAGGGCGTGAGAATCAGACTCCTGGCGATGAAAGAGGCACTAGGGGGAGAGAAGGTCAGATGGCTGGTGGGAAAGGAAGAGGCCCTTTTAGAAGGTGAGAATGTTTATGGGGAAACAGTGAAACCGGAGCAATTACGTCGACTGATGGATTCTACCCTTCAGAATGAATATACCAAAAACCGCATCATGCTGCATGTGGAGGGCAAGCCCCTCTCTGCCGGTGAGATCGGATCCATCCTAAGTCTCACTGTGAAGGAGATCTTGCCCTTGCTCGTTGACCTCATCGGGGAAGGGAGGATAGCTTTGCAGGAAGGGGAGGGGAGAGTACCTACGTACGTGCGGAGTGATTGAAACCCATGGAAGCGTTGGAAAAAGATTTCAGGAAGGTCGGGGCCGTACTGGTTGTAGGGGGCGGAATTGCGGGAATGCAGGCATCCATCGATCTGGCCGAAGCGGGGTTCTTCGTCTATCTCGTTGATTACTCGCCGACCATCGGGGGTTATATGGCCCAACTGGACAAGACCTTTCCCACCAATGATTGCTCCATGTGCATCGTGTCCCCCAAGTTGGTGGAGTGTGGGAGACATATCAATGTTCGGGTTATCTCCAATTCAGAGGTCGAGTCGGTTGAGGGGGAACCGGGGAACTTCAGGGTTACCGTCATCAGGAGGCCTCGATACATAGATGAGGAGAAGTGTACCGGATGTGCCGAGTGCGGCAAGCACTGCCCCGTCAGCGTTAACGATACGCATAACGAAGGGCTGAGCCGCAGATCCGCCATTTATCTCAAATACCCTCAGGCTGTTCCAAAAGTTTTTGCCATCGACCGGGACGAGTGTATCGGGTGCGGTCTCTGCGAAAAGGTTTGTTTGGCCAAGGCTGTTAATTATAGCGACCAGGAGAAGACAGAGCGTATCGAGGTCGGCAGCATTATCCTCTCTCCGGGGTACGAAGTCTTCGATGCCACAAAAAAGCCGGAGTTTGGATACGGTGTCTTTGACAATGTAGTAACGAGTATTGAGTTTGAGAGATTGCTCAGCGCCTCAGGTCCGTACAGGGGTCACGTTTTGAGGCCCTCCGATGGAACCATTCCGGAGAGAATTGCCTTTATCCAGTGTGTTGGGTCGAGGGATACGACGTGCGGTAACGACTATTGTTCTTCCATTTGTTGCATGTATGCCACCAAGGAGGCCATTATCGCCAAGGAACACGTTGGCTTCATAGAACCCACCATCTTCTACATGGACATGCGGGCCTATGGGAAGGGCTTCGACCTTTACTACGAAAGGGCGAAGGATGAGTACGGCATCCGGTTCATCCGTAGCATGGTCTCTCGGATAAGAGAACGTATCAAGTCGAAGGATCTGGTTGTCACCTACATCGACGAGGTGGGAGAGATCATAGAGGAGGAGTTCAATCTGGTGGTCCTTTCCATAGGCATGGTTCCCTCCCGGAGAGTCGTCGAATTAGCCCAAAGGATAGGGGTTGAGGTCGATCAATATGGTTTCTGCACAACAAAGGGCCTCAGCCCTCTCTCTACTTCTCGTTCGGGTATTTACGCCTGTGGCGCCTTTCAGGGTCCGAAGGATATTCCGGAGACAGTGGCCCAGGCCAGTGGGGCTGTGGCCTGCGCCTCGGGGAATATATCGGAGGCTAGGAATACCTTGACTGTAAAGAAAGATTACCCGGAGGAGACGGATGCCCTTGAGGGTGAGCCTCGTGTCGGTGTCTTCGTGTGCCACTGCGGGATTAACATCGGTGGCTTTGTCAGTGTTCCCGAAGTGATGGAGTATGCCCATTCCCTTCCAAATGTGGTGTTTGCCGACCAGAACCTCTACACGTGTTCTCAGGATACCCAGGAGAAGATCAAGGAGGCCATCGAGACCCATAGACTGAACCGGGTCGTTGTTGCCTCCTGCTCGCCCCGAACTCACGAGTCGTTGTTTCAGGAGACCATACGGGAGGCCAGATTGAACAAATTCCTTTTCGAGATGGCCAATATTCGGGACCAATGCTCCTGGGTCCATATGCGTAACAAAACAGCTGCTACCGAGAAGGCTAAAGACCTGGTTCGCATGGCGGCGGCTAGGGCTCGCCTCATCGAACCCTTGGCAGAAAAATCTCTGGAGGTGATCCAGAAGGGGTTGGTTGTTGGTGGAGGGTTAGCGGGTATGACAGCCGCCCTCAAGCTAGCTGAACAAGGATTCGAGGTATACCTGGTTGAGAGGGAGGCTGATCTGGGGGGAAATCTGAGGAATCTTTTCTTCACCCTCGAGGGGGAGGATGTGCAGGCATTCTTGCAAAAAACGATTGGACAAGTTCGCGAGAACCCATTGATTCACGTGATCACTAACGCCCTGGTTGTGGACTTCACTGGATCCAGAGGGAATTTTTCCACAGGTTTGATGATCGCTCCAGGCATGACATACCGGAAGATCGAACACGGCGCCGTCATCGTCGCTACGGGGGCCAAGGAAGCCAGGCCCCGGGAGTATTTGTATGGGCAAGATCCGCGGGTCATGACTCAAATGGAATTTGAAGAACTGATGGTTAAGAGGCCGGCAGAGCTCGCGAACAAAGGGCAGGTGGTGATGATTCAGTGCGTGGGTTCAAGAGATGAGGAAAGGCCGTACTGCAGTCGAACCTGCTGTAGTACGGCCATAAAGAATGGACTCAGATTAATGGAGATCAATCCGCGGGCTGAACTTTCGGTATTATATCGGGATATCCGGACCTACGGCCTTATGGAAGAGTATTATGCCAGGGCGAGGTCACAGGGAATTCGATTCTTCCGCTACGAGCCGGACAATAAGCCCGAGGTTCGAGTCGACGGAGAATCGCTCATGGTCGCCTTCGAGGATCCGACCCTCAAGGAGAAGATGGAGATCAGCCCAGACCTCGTGGTGTTGAGCTCGGCTGCTGTACCAAGGGAGAACGAGGAATTGGCCAAGTTACTCAAGATACAGCGGACAGCGGAGGACTTCTTCCTAGAAGCCCACATGAAACTTAGGCCTGTGGATTTGGCTTCCGATGGGATGTACGTGTGTGGATCTGCCCATGCCCCGAAGCTCATCAGCGAAACCATCTCACAGGCAAGCGCAGCGGCTGCCAGGGCTTCAACTTTGCTCTCCAAGGAGCGGATTACGATAAGCGGCGTCGTGGCCCGGGTCGAGGGAGAGAAGTGCGCAGCTTGTCTGACGTGCGTTCGGGTTTGTCCTTACGATGTACCGACAATCAACGCGCAGGGGGAAGCCGAAATCGAAGTGGCCAAGTGTCATGGGTGCGGTTGCTGTGCCGCGGAATGCCCCGCCAAGGCTATACAGTTGGGGCATTACCTGGACGACCAGGTCCTAGCCAAATGCGAGGCCTTGGCAGTGGAAGTGGTGCCGCGATGAACGACTTTGAGCCGAATATTCTGGCCTTTTGTTGCGAGCACTGAGCCTATTCAGCGGCGGACCTGGCAGGTTCGATGCGTTTGGACTATCCCACTAACATCAAAGTGGTGAGGGTTCCCTGCACAGGGAAGGTGGATCTCTTGCATTTCTTGAAAGCCTTCGAAAGCGGGGTGGACGGCGTCTACGTGGCGGGTTGTTTGGAGGGGGAGTGTCACTTCTTGACAGGAAACCTCAGGGCAAAAAAGAGGGTGATGTATGCCAGAGAGCTCCTTGAGGAGATAGGAATCCGGGGGGACAGGGTTGAGATGTATAATCTTTCCGCGGCTGAAGGCAACCGGTTCGCCCAGATCGCGAGGGAAATGGCTGAGCGTATCAAAAACCTCGGTCCTTCCCCGATCAGGACAAAGCAGGGAAGGGAGTTGAAAGAGGAGGACGAAGGAAAGCAAGGAAAAGGGAAGGAATAAGGCAGAAGGCCCAGGGCGCAAAGAGTAAAGCAGATGAGGGGTATTAGATTAGTTTCTTCCAGGTTCTATCTCCAATGATGATGACTGGATTCTCAAGAAACTCGAGAAACCGGATGAACCAAACAAACGAGACAAACAAGACAGACCAAAGAAACGATGCAAGCCAGATCGACCAGACAAACCAAAAAACCGATAGATGAGGTGTGAGTGATGATCGTGGCCAATCGGAAACCACTGAATGAGATCGAAGAGATGATCGAGGGCTATCAAAAGATCATCCTCGCCGGGTGCAACGAATGTGTCACCGTCTGCTCGGTTGGTGGGGAGAAAGAGGTGGGGATCCTCGCTTCAGAGCTGAGGCTCTCTCGGAAGAAAGATGGCAACGAGATCGAGATCAAGGAGATAGTTCTGGAAAGGCAGTGTGATCATGAATACATAGAACAACTTCGCCCCTTTGTCGATGAATATGAGGCCATTTTATCCATGGCCTGTGGAGCTGGAATTCAATTTGTCGCTGAGAAATACCGTGGCAAGCCTGTCCTTCCAGTCGTGAATACTACCTTCCTAGGGGTAACAGAAGAACAAGGCGTCTGGACTGAGAGGTGTCAGGGATGCGGAAGTTGTGTTCTGGATCAAACGGGAGCGATCTGTCCCATCGCCCGGTGTTCCAAGAGTCTTCTCAATGGACCGTGTGGGGGCTCCACCGATGGAAAGTGCGAGGTTGATAAGGAGGTAGACTGTGGCTGGCAGCTCATCATCGACCGCCTTAAAGAGCTGAATCAACTGGACAGATATGAAGAGGTGACCCCTGTAAAGGATTGGTCGACAAGCCGAGACGGTGGACCACGGAAGCGAGTCAGGGAGGATCTGAAGTTATGACGGGCGATAGCTGTTTGGAGAGGACTCTGGAAAAGGGGGAGTTCGCTGTCACGTCTGAGTGCGGTCCTCCCAGGGGAGCCGATCCCGACGTCATCAGAAGGAAGGGAGAACTCCTGAAGGGCTGCGTGGATGCGGTGAACGTCACCGATAATCAGACCTCTGTCGTTCGGATGTCCAGCCTCGCCTCCTGTGTCCTCCTGAGGGATATGGGTTTTGATCCCATCCTCCAGATGGTGTGTCGGGATCGAAACCGTATCGCCCTTCAGAGCGATATCCTCGGTGCGGCGGCTCTGGGGATCAAGAATGTCCTCTGCCTTTCCGGCGACCACCAGAAATTCGGCGACCATTCCCGTGCGAAGAACGTCTTCGACATAGACTCCGTCCAATTGATCCAGACAATCAAAAGGATGCGCGATGAGGGGAAGTTCTTGAGTGGCGACGAATTGAATAGTGTTCCAAAACTCTTCATCGGGGCAGCGGCCAATCCCTTTGCTGATCCTTTCGAGATTCGGGTGCCCAGGTTGGCCAAGAAGGTGAAGGCCGGGGTCCAATTCATCCAGACCCAGTGTATCTATAACCTAGAGAAGTTCGAACAGTGGATGGCGATGGTGAGGGATCGGGGACTCCACGAAAGGGTGCACATCCTGGCCGGAGTCACCCCTTTCAAATCTGCCGGCATGGCCAGGTACATGAAGAACATGGTTCCTGGTATGGATGTCCCGGATGAGTTGATTGAGAGGATGAAGGGGGTGGAAAAGGAGAACCAACCCGAAGAGGGAATCAAAATCTGTGTCGAGTCCATTCAAAAGCTGAGGAGGATTGAGGGAGTCCATGGGGTACACATTATGGCGATCGAATGGGAAGAGAAGGTTTCAGAAATCGTCAAACGGACGGGCCTCCATCCGAGGCCCTCAGTCTAAGGAGCGTGCCTGGTCCTCTTCGAGCATTCTCTAACGAATGAGTAACGCAAAAGATCTTTGGCCCGCCAAAGATCTAAAAAAGGAGGGGAGGGAGTTAGACATGTCAAAGATCTTAATCGTTGATGATGATCCTGATTTGGTGGAGGCGGTTACGATGATATTGGAAAGCAAAAACTATGACGTAGTGGCCGCTTATGGTGGGATCGAGGGGCTTGAGAAGGCGAAGACGGAGGATCCGGATCTGATTGTCCTGGACGTTATGATGCCTGATAAAGACGGGTATGCTGTCTGCAAGGAGTTGAAGGCCGATTCGAAATACAGGGAGATCCCCATTTTGCTCCTCACCGCCGTTGTTTCCAGAGTTTCCAAGACCTCTCGTTATACCCACCAGATGGGACTCGAAACAGAAGCTGACGATTATATTGACAAGCCTGTGGAGCCGGCTGAATTGGTGAAGCGGATCGAGGACCTTCTGGGGCGAGGAGTTTAAGTGTGTTATTCCTACGTCACAAGCAGGAGTAAATATGGCCAGTAGTGCACGGATTCTAGTGGTCGACGACGAACAAATCATGCGGGAGGCTTGCACCCGAATCCTCTCTGAAGAGGACCGGGAAGTGGTGGCAGCGGAGAACGGCGAGGCAGGCCTGGAGGCCATCAAAAGGGGTGATGGTTTCGATCTTGTGCTGTTGGATCTCATGATGCCCGGCGTTAGCGGGATGGAAGTGCTGGAAGCCGCCCAAGGGCTAGACGCAAACCTCCTGGTGATCGTGATCACGGGTTATGCCACGGTTGAGTTGGCGGTCGAGGCCATGAAAAAAGGGGCATATGATTTCATCCCTAAGCCATTTACCCCGGACCAACTTCGGATCGTGGTCCGACGAGCTCTGGACAAAAGGGCCCTGCAGAAGGAGATGGAGGCCCTGAAGTCGGAGAGGGAGAAGAGCCTACGAGATATCGCCGCTGAAAAAAGCAGGATTGTCACTATCATCAATTGTATGGGAGATGGGGTTTTGGTATGTGACCGGGACAGCTGTGTAGTTTTGACCAATCCGGCAGCCACACGTATGTTGGGGATTCACGAGTCAGCACTGATCGGGAAGTCACTGTCCAAATGCAGCATGGACAAGACATTGACTAAAACCATTGGGGAGAGCCTGAGCACCACCGATCCTGCCTTTGCCGCGGTTTCCCAAGACCTATGCCCCAGCGGCTCTCCTTCTATGTATTTAAGAGCTCATACCGCTCCGGTAAAGAACGACTTGGGGGAGACCTTGGGGGCGGTGACCGTATTGCAAGATATTACGGGCTTAAAGGAATTGGACAGGATGAAGTCGGACTTTGTGGCCATGGTCTCCCACGAACTGAGATCACCGGTGGCTTCGATCCAGCAGCAGCTTTCAGTCATCCTGGAAGGTCTTTCTGGGGGTTTAACTGAGAAGCAGATGAGGATGTTGACGCGGGCTAAGGAGAGGTTCAATGGCCTTCAGGATCTCGTTAACGACCTGTTGGACCTGTCCAAGATCGAAGCTGGGATGGTTGTGCAGTACAAGGAAACCATGAAGATGGAAGAACTTCTTGAAAGGGTCCATGAACAGGTGCTCCCCGAGGCCAAAGCGAAGGGTTTGAAGCTAAATTTCCGTGCAGCGCACCGCGTTCCGCCGGTGAGTGGGGACAGAACTAACTTAGAAGGAGTGTTTACCAACTTGGTCAACAACGCCATCAAATATACGCCTGAGGGGGGAGAAATAACGATCCTTTTGAAAGGAGACGGGAAGAACTTAACGGTAGAGGTTTCCGACACGGGTATCGGTATATCCAAAAAAGATCTTCCGAGGATCTTCGACCGGTTCTACCGGGTCAAATCGGAAAAAACTAGACAAATCGTCGGCACTGGGCTCGGCCTCTGCATCGTAAAGCATATCGTTGAAGCGCACCTAGGCAAGATATCCGTTCAAAGCCAAGAGGGTGGTGGAACTACTTTCACAGTAGTCTTGCCTGCAGAGAGAAGCTCAGGTTCGTAGCGTTGTCATTGAAGGTGAGGGGACTTTTCATCTTGTCCCACCGGCTTCCTTGCGCCTCGTCCTGATTCGCGTTTGGGTCTGCACCACTTTTAGAACTCGCCAATTGCTTGAAAAGAGAAGAAACAAGTTGATGAATTTCCCGACACTTAGCCTGACGTGCTCGTGCCATTCGGTATATTTGAGTCATAGCGATATATCGTGCGTTAGGTGAATCCCTTTAAGGTTGTGATATCTGCTAAGGATGTTGACTCTATCACCCCTCAAATAAGTTCAAATATTCATTTCAGATCTTAAGTCCCAGCGTTCCGACTGTGACGAACACAAGATGAATGAGTTCGCTCCGGGGTTAGGCTCATTGGTTACTAATTGCGTGGCACATAAACACTTCTCCGGCCTGCTCGGGACTGTTTATGTTAGAATTCCTCGCCCCCCATTCGAATATTTTGGATAGTTCATAGCGATCAGGTCGGTTTTCAGAGAACTTTGTGAACTTGTGAAAATTGTCAAAATTCTGAAAGAATCTCCGATATGATGGTGTTTTGCTCGGGAAAGCCAATTATTCTAGCAAACGACTGTAGGAAGCCTTTGGTTCACCTTGACATACCTACCACATTGTAGTACTTTTGCCGCTATTTTTTTCTCAAGGAGGGGGGATGGTCTAGAATCCCAAGGAAGTTCCCGTTGAGAGTGAAACGCTCATCTGGAAGGTAAGTTCCCGCTGAAGCTAGAAACTCCCGCAGATTTGAATGCATCTCCCATAGGCTCCCTCTATAGAAAAAACTCAATCAAACTGAACGTCGACAAGCCAAGCCATCCGTAAAGATGGGAAGTGCATAGAAGTCACTGGTTTAATTTAATTTCTCTAAACGAGGTTAACAACTATGAAGAAGATCTTATTAACAAGTATTATACTATTGATAATTGGAGGATGTGCAACATCAACAATAAAGCGCACTGTTAATCACGGATTGAATAATGTAGGAAATGAAGCTAATGTTGGTTTTCCTATGTGTTCCGTAACAGGAGTCAAAAAATACGATTGGCCTAAATCTTACACCGGAACATTTAAACTAGAGCTAATCTATTCTGGTAGAACAGAAGATCTTATCAAAATAAACCGTTTGGTGTACTATCAAGGAAATGAAAGACACTCGTACTCGCAGGACCTTGAATTTGAATATAAAAAGGGTCAAAAAATCAGAATCAATGAATGTCGAATAGAAGTACTCGAAGCAAATGATAAATATATTCGATATAGAATATTAGATTGCCACTTTATCTGAGGAAGAAATCGTTAAAGCTGCGACTGAGAGGGTTAAAGACAGACTACTTAAGGTTGACTCCCTTTTGCAAGAATAAGAATGCTGTCACCAAAAAATGGGGGACGTACATAAGTCTATAAGTTTGTTTGTTATCCCTTATTGAGAAGTTAGATTTTTCGCCAATCGCTCTCCTCGGCGAACTGCTATGGTGACCGCCGGCTGTGAGATTCCGAACCTCTCGGCTGAATCACTCTGACTTATACCAAGTTCGCGCATAGCCCAAAAGCATACGATGCTGCGAGCCTTTACGGCCTTTTTGTACCTCCCTGATGCCAAGACCTCGCCTCCCGCAACAATCTGATGAAGCGCCCCCGGAACATCTATGCGTGACTTGCGTGACATACTATATTCGTAGCAGAAAAACAAAACGATCAACTTATGAAATCATATACGTCCACTCATTGTTGATCTGTTTAATTCCGTCACAAATAAACGCTTCTGCGAATTGACCCCAATAAATTATTTCAGTTAGAAATGTTGCGGACGGCCAGCACGGATAGCCGTTCATTCGAGCCAGTTACAGCTTGGTCTGAAACAATGAATCCCAGAGATTATGCTGAGTCGATATAACACTGCTATATTGCAGAAGAAGCAGACTTTTTCCCCTCTTCATCCCGTCACGGCTCATAGAAGGCCAGCCCTCTCCTTCTAAATGGGCCATATCTGTCTAATATTAAATGCAAATCGATATATCTTGATTCTTTTTCTCCCAATTCGCTATATTGGATACCAAGAGAGCTCGGTAAAAAGAGCCGGGCCAGTTCAAAATAATGTTAGCTGCACAAGAACTTACATCGACGAATCCGTACATAAAGAAACCAAAGACAAAGGAGGCGGCACTGTAATGAAAGCAAAGCGACAAATAACTATAACCCTGGCCATAGTGATGACGGTACTTATCGCCTGCTTGGGAACCATCGCGTCTGCCGAGGTCAGCAAGGCTGTCCTCGATTCCATCTCAACGCCGGACAAAGTGGAGACTTCTATTGGAACATTGAAGTTCTTTGACGGCGCTCCATACCCGGAAACAGCCGAAAAGGTCTACGATTACCTCGACACGATGCGAGGGGTGGATACGTTCCTGAAGGGAATGCCTGGAGCGTCGCTGGACGCCTTGATTAAGGGGAACCAAAAACTCGGCGCCGTTCAATGCCATCAGGTGTTGATCTTTGACAAGTTGATGGATTCCCGCTCCCTGTTTCTGACGGGCAATACCTCCACCATGTACGTCATACCCACCCTGGATTTGGAGCGTGACGGCCCCACGGTGTTGGAAGCACCGCCCGGAATGCTCGGTGCATTTAATGACGCCTGGTTCCGCTACATGCAGGATATTGGTCCCGCCGGTCCAGATAAAGGAAAAGGTGGTAAGTACCTGGTGCTGCCACCTGAATACAAGGGCAAGGTGCCTGACGGCTATTTCGTAGTGCCCTCCAAAACCTACAGGGTCTGGGTGTTCATGCGGGCTTCCATCGCCAAGGGTCTCGATGCGGCAGAGAAAAACGTAAAAGAAAATCTCCGTATCTATCCACTATCCAAAAAAGATAATCCGCCGAAGATGGAATACATCAGTGGTTCGGGGGAAGCCTTCAATACTATTCACGCTAACGACTATAGCTTTTACGAGCATCTGCATCACATCGTGGACGGAGAGCACATCGGTATGCTTGATCCGGAAACGAGGGGCTTGTTTGCTTCGGTCGGCATCGAAAAAGGCAAATCCTTCGCGCCGGACGCTCGAATGAAGAGGATCCTGGAAGACGCAATCAAGATCGCCAACGCGACCGCACGGTCGATTGTCTGGTATCCGCGAACCGACGGCACAATGAAGGGGGTTCGAATCTATCCAGATACGGATAATGCCTGGATAATGGGCTGGGTCGACAAGAACGTATTCTTCAGCGGGAAAGATGGACATACCTTGAATTCGGATGCGCGGGTGATGTTCCACTACCCCTATACAGCTGTGACGCCGGCAATGGCGGCCAGCAGACCCGGAGCAGGGTCGGATTACGGCATTGCCTTTGTTGATTCAGAGAAGAAAGTATTACACGGATCGAAGACCTACAGGTTGCGCATTCCACCGAACCCGCCGGTAAACAACTTCTGGGCATTGACCCTCTACGACAACCAGACCCGCTCCATGCTGCAAACCAGCCAGGTGTTCCCCACGGTCGGTAGCCAGACCGAAGGGATAAGGAAGAACGCCGATGGGTCCTATGACATCTACTTTGGGCCCAAGGCACCGAAAGGCTTTGAGAATAACTGGTTGGAAACCATTCCCGGAAAGGGCTGGTTCGTGGCGCTTCGGATGTACGGCCCGCTCCAGGCCTGGATCGATAAAACCTGGCGCCCGGGGGAAATCGAGCTGGTCAAGTAGGTTCAGCTAACAATCGGTTCCACGCGACCGGCTGCGCCGGCGCGTGAACCGTGGCGTTAGCTGGGTGCCAGAAGGATTTGGCAAACCGAGACAGAGTGAGCTGCGTAACCCTACCTGGTTATCGAATACAAGATGGAGTAAGGCGTTCAGCGGAGGGCAGGATTCCGTTTATTTGTATCTGAAATAGTAAGTTCTGCGACGGCATCCGAATAGAGTATCTCAGGTAGAAGTTAACGGAACAATTGGCTCTAAGGTGGTGCCAGAGAATCGAGACCAATGGAACTCAATTCTCTCCCCTGTTTCACAAAACCAATCCTCCGATGAAGAGCAGAACCGACGATGCTATAAATATGAACGGACATAGTTTGAAGGGCAAGAAGCTTACCTTAAAACCAGTGAATAGAGACACCGTTGCCAAAACCAGAAGCCCAACAACTGAGATGATATCCACCGCTTTTGAGACAACACTCGTAGGATCAATGAAGGTTACGGTTGCTACGAGAGCACCGATGAAGATTAGAGCTATTCCTTCGATAATCCACTCCATTGTTATTATGCGTTTGTTATCAAGGCTTATGTCGCCAAATCCCTGGACAACTGATTTCGTCGGGAAGAGGTGTGCGATTCCCCAGAAGATTGTTATTGCAGAACCAATGTATAAGAGTATCTGATCAATCATACTTGCTCCTTATCCTTTCGATTTCATGATTTTTTGGGTGATCAGAATTCATATCACCCGAATGAATCGCCAATGGTGGTCGAACACCAGGTTGGTTGTCCATGCTTCACATTTAAAAACAAGAGTGAAGCTAGGTCAAGAGAATTTGAGTCAAGTTTTCGAATACAAGATGACATATTCGATTCTTCTTGACGCTTGAAACTGTTTAATTCCGCCGCAAATCAACACTTCGGCAGATTACTCCGAACCGGGTATCCCTGTTAGTACTCAGCAAAGAATCCCTTGACTAGAT
>JABAOF010006654.1_pt6 | contig 23873 bp, 23 predicted proteins | sample 7062171 | NCBI WGS metagenome assembly JABAOF01 (sample SAMN14538628, study PRJNA623070) | marine sediment metagenome | biome: marine biome [ENVO:00000428]; feature: marine pelagic biome [ENVO:01000023]; material: deep marine sediment [ENVO:00002113] | place: India: Gulf of Khambhat ...
ACCTGCGTTATCAATAGAACGCTGCGCCATGAAGCTGCTAGGAGCTAAGAATGAGGAATCAATCAGTCATAAGCAACCTATTCTGGCTTCATCTGTATGAGCAGATAGGTAATCTGTATCCAGGACAGCATAAGCCGAGTAGGTATATAGATCCTGTTATAAAGGCAATGACTGCTGAGTGGAAAAGAGCGAAGCTGAAGGTAGTGGATGCAGTTATGGCTGCTGTAAGGCAAAGGGTAGTAACAGAATCGCTTGTTTTGGAGGCAAAGGCAATAGAGTTCGATCCTAGACTTAGGAGCCAGATGCAGCGAGAAGTAAAGGCAGTAATGCAGGAATATAAGGCTTATACTGGCTCTTTAATAGAGGATGCCCTTAAAAAAGCTAAGGGTGATACTGTTCCTAAACTGGTGAGTGTAGGTAAAGGTAGAGGCGGATTTACTACAGTAGCGTTATCTAAACAGGGCATGCAAGAGGTAGTAGATAGTCTACAATGGCAAAAAGATTTCGTAGACGATGTGACTAAAAGTGTAACTAAGCGAGTAGCTACTATTACTAAGGGGAGGTATGCTTCCAGTTATGATTTGAGAAGCCAGATAAACAGAACATTTAGGATAGATAGGGATAAGTCAATAAAGAATTTTCATAGTTCAGTGGAAGATGTATCTAATCGCCTTAGAGCGGGAAGAATAACTGCTGGCGACTTTGAGCTTGGGATGCGGAAGAACATAGAGAGTCACTACAGAAAGCTATACCAAGAGGGCAAAGGGACTGCTAGGTTGGAGAAGTGGGAGGAAGAGTTCATTAGGCGGCAGGCTCATACTCAAGACCAGTACCTCAGCAACTTTAGGCAATACATCAACCAGCGTCAGGCAATGGGAGAGGAGCTAACAGGTAGGGTAAACCAAAGAGCGCACCTATATGCAGAGAGAGGGACTGCACTCTTTGAGGCTGGGCATCTAGCTTCTCTCCCTGATGATGTTCTTGTGAATTGGGAGATGCAGCCTGCTGAACACTGTCCCACTTGTCCTACTTATGAGGTAGGATCACCTTACACAAAAGAGACTCTACCAGGGCTACCAGGAGAAGGCTTCAATGTGACTAGGTGTGGTACTAATTGCCAGTGTATTCTGCAGGTGTCAGAGTTGTATGTAACCAAGACTCCAGAGCCAGAACGTGATTTAGCAATAAAGATTACGAAACCAGAGCCACCAAAGCCAGGAGGATTAGAGAGGATATCAAAGAGTACTGTCATATATAAAGGCAAGACATATAAAAGAGTTGGTAGGGCTTGGTTTGTTGTAAGCCCTACAGGACAAACGAAAGTTATTCCTTACGATTTGGTTCCGAGGTTAGTTAGATCAGAAATTGATAAACCATGGAAAATGAAGGCAGTCAAAAGAGCAACACTCACTAAACCAAAGCCACAAAAGTTGGTATCTAAGCCACTCAAGCCTAAAACTACGTTTGTCAAGCCTACAGAAGAACTCCAGCAGGCTATGGGTAAAACGAAATACATGGAACCTGAAGATGTCCGTAAGCAGATGAACCAGATGGTGAGTGAAAAGAAAAAATTCATAGCCGAAATGCGGAAGAAAGAAGACGCACTAAGGGTACAGTTGAAAGCAGCTAAGGCTAAATACTATAAGTCAGCAACCAATCCTACTTTTGAAAGGCTTATGAAAGACCCAGATTACAAAAAGATTTCTAGCCAGATGGATGATGTTAGTAGGTCTATACGCGAAAATAGTAAGCGTGTTAGAGAAGAGATGCAAAAGCTAGTCAGAGCGAGTGAAGAAGGTTTTCACATCAACAAGTATATAGAGACACGTGGCGTGAAAGGCTTTGAGAAAAGGGCAAAAGATGGTGTTAGAGAGTTTACTAAGTTGATAGATAAGGATATAGCGATAGGGCACAACTATGGGAGCGTGAGAGTACGAGCACGTGGTAAAGTTTATAGGGCGAACGCATCCCGAGATGCGATAAATTTGAAAGATGGTACTAAGAGAGATGCTATCATCCACGAAATGGGACATTGGTTGGAGCACACTAATGACGATGTCAGAAGGGAAGCAATACGCTTCTATAGATACAGAACAAGCAAGGATAAGCTAGAACATTTAGGTGCCGGCTATAGAGCAGATGAGTACACTAGAAAAGACAGATTTATCCACAAGTATATGGGTAAAGACTATAAAGGACAGGTGACAGAATTAGTAAGTCTTGGATTAGAGCAAATGTCTAGAGCCCCTTATAAACTAGCGTCAAAAGATCCTGAGATGTTCGATTGGCTCTATAGATTAGTCAGAGGAATGCCAATAGAATGAGCGTTAAGATAAAGATACCAGATGCAGGGACTGCTGTTGTAGAGAACGGCAAGTGGAAATATGCCAGCAATGGATACATCCGAGATCTGCTTGTAGGGATCGATGAGGAGCGTTTGGATGAAGAGGTAGGTTATCATCCGTTTCCAGACTTAGGTATCGCTGAGATGGCTGTTTCGTTACTTGGTGGAGACATCGTGGAAATTACTGATGCTCCGAAGATGGAGGAAGGAGTGATATACTGATGCCATGCAAAAAGAGGTCTAGAAAGAGTAAGTCTTCTAAGAAGTCAAAGAGAAGTAAAAGTAGGAGGAGAAAGTAATAAATTGAGTGTTGCAGTCCCAAAATTACTGATACCTAGATACGCTAGAAGAGGCAAGTGTAATCGTTGTGGTTGGTGCTGTATACAGGAGGAGTGCTCTCATTTGGAATGGGATGGCAACACTGCTGTATGCGCTAACTACGGGAAGAGGTTTGAGCGTTGTAGGAATTTCCCTCAAGCTCCTCCCATACTTCATGAGGGGTGCGGATTCTACTTCTTAGATACTTGGGAAAAAGACAAGATAGTCAAACATGGTAGGGATTTATAAATGGCGTTAACAGTTACCACAGATAATTACTCTTCAATAAATACTTGCGAGAATTCCGCAGATTGGACAGGAGAGACTCCTGCTGATGTAACAGACTTCTACAAGGAAGGCACTCAGTGTGTAGGCTTTACCGTTCGTGGTAGTGGGAATAATGATATTTATATTACAGGATCTTGGGATCTCTCTGGGACAAAGCATTTCAGATTCTGGATGATGACTGTAGCAATTACGGAATTGAACTATGTTGAGCTTTATCTAAGTGATGGCACAAATACAGGATACTACAGAGTACTCGATGCTGCTGATTATCCTGGCGGTTGGCTTAACATTGTTATAGATTTGTCGAGAGCTGTAGATTCTGGTACAAAGCCTACCATGACAGCGGTTACCACTATCGGAATAAGGTTTAACCATACAGGGATTGCTAAGAATGCTCAGAATACTTGGATAGATTTCCTCCATTATAATGATGGTCTAATAGCTTATGGTTACCACGATACAGGAGCCCAAACAATAGCAGTTGCTGCTTCGGCTGGTACTTTTACGAGAAGCTCAGGAAGTTATCTGACAGATGGATTCTTACCAGGGCATGTCATTACAACATCAGGCTTTTCGAATGCGGGTAATAATACTACGAAGATTATAGATACTGTCACTGCTACTGTTATTACCGTAACGGATAATTCTGGTTTGGTAGATGAATCTCCTGGTAGTGGAGACGAAGAGGTTGAAGCTCCGTTCACTCTTGAAGATATTTTGATAAAGGATGAAAATACTACCAATGGATGGGGTTTAATAAGGAAAATCAGTGGAGTTTACTACTTGGTAGGGAGTATTACGTTCGGAGATAATTCTGGTTCGAATGAGTCAGACTTCCTCGACGCCAGTCAAATTGTTGTTTTTGAAGACAGAAAGGTAGATAGCGATTTATACGACTTCACAGTAGTTGGCAATGCTACAGGCTCCAAACAGAAGTTCCAAATGGGCGATATATCAGCAGGTGCTGGCATTTCTGGGTGTGTCGTGAAGTCAGAAGGATCAGTCAAGTATGATTTTGATTGTACTGACACAGACGTAGACGATTTTAAGCTTTATGGTTGCACTTTCATAGATGGTGATACCTTCTCCTTCCCAGCGACAGGGTCTGGAAGGTCTGTTAGGAATTGCGTATTTGAAGCTTGTGGTAAGGTTACTGTTAGTACGTGTGAAGTTAGAGACTGCAATTTTGTTTCAGCAACAGATGATGCTATTACGGTTTCCAGTACGTCCTTTGATGTCGAAGATTGTAATTTCATCAATCCAACTAATCATGGGATAGAGTTTACTACAGCAGGAACTTATGATCTTGTTGGTATTACATTCTCAGGAACTGGTGCAAGTGGCCCATATGATACTGAGAATACGACTGCTGGAACAGTAACAGTGAATAACGACATAAACTCCAATGCTACCCACTCGGAGGACACGGGTGGAGGCTCTACGATTATAAATAGTATGAGGGATATGGATGTTCACGTGGAAGACGAAGATGGTAATGACCTACAGGGCATCCAAATATATATCCAGAAGACTTCTCCAACAGCTTTCACTTCAGATGCTGGCAATAACGGTGGAGATGCAGACTTTATAGTTAATGAAGTTGTAGACACCGATATTCCTCAAACTGGCTGGCTGCATGTATGGAGTAAATCTAAGAATGCAGTTACTCCTTATAGGTATGCGAGCTGGACTAGCAAGACTTTTTCATTGAGGTCAGAACTAACAGGATCAGCCACTTCTGCTGGGACTTCTACTAGGCTTATTTCTACATCCACGAATTTCCTTACTGCAGATATTGAGGAAGGGGATACGATCAGAAACACATCCGACAATTCTTGGGCTGTAGTAGACAAGATTGTGGATGCTGACAACTTAGACACTTCTCCTCTCCAAGATGGCACTGATGATACTTGGGAAAATGGGGATGGGTTTTCGGTTCATAGGCTTGCTTTCAATTATACTGATAACGATGACGAAGTAGATATACCTCTAATGAACATGCAGACTGATTCCAATGGTGATGTCACAAAACAATATAACTATTCCACTGATCTGGCAATAAGGGTTAGGATTAGACAGCAGCAAGGAGCTACTAAATATTTGCCTTATAAAACATCAGGTACGATTACGAATAGTGGATATAATCTGACTGCTATTTTAGCTGAGGATGAGGTAGCAGCATGAGAATCTTGGATCCTAGGGATGGAAGAACATATAAGGTTAGCAATCTTAGAATTGTAGGTCACAGTGTACCTGATGATGTTACGGGTAAGATGAGGAATATCCAGTGTGTAGAATATACCGTCAAAAGTAAGCGAGAGGATTGGAATTACTACATGGGTCTTGAGGCTTTTAAGGAGGCCAATCCTAATGTGAGATTGGAGGAGTTGAGTAATGGCAATTCAGAATGATTTTACGGTTTATCCTAAGTCAAAAGTCATCAGACATACAGGAAGCAATGATACCCAGTATACTGTGGTTGCTTTCTATAGCTGGCTTATGAATCTGTTCGATGAACCAGGGTATCTGTCCTACCAGACCCCAATGAAGTATAATACTCCGACTTCATTTACTATGCAGAATGGTTGGTTTCTTGACAACGGAGACGGTAGCGACATCTTAGAGTTCCTCTATGGTGGATCGATAGATACCAGCGGATATAGTACTATTGATGATCCTGTCTATATGCTGGACGTAGATACTGTCACGGCAGATTTTGTGTCTTCTGACAAGGACAAGGATGTTGAGGACGATGCTACAGCAGTTGGCCCACTTTTAGCATATAAAAATGATTATGCCACAACGAATGAGGGACGCATCTGGGTGAGGGATACCCGAGGAACTCCTGCTACAATCTTAGATGGCTCCCAGATTACTATTGATACTGGTACTGGTGATGCGGATGCCAATGGAGATTCAGTAAGCGGAGATGAAATCTATACTAATATCTATACAATTGCGTCATTCCCAGGATCACCTAATCCTCAAGTCTATATTAGACAAGACCATCCGCAAACTGGTGCTCATAATACTCGAATTGTTGAGTGGTCTAATACAGATCAGTGGGATCGAGGCTCAATGGATGCTATTATTCCAGTGAAGCTCGGAGGGTCTTTGATAGATAGTGGGCTTGTTGATGTCTTTGTCCGTCAGACTGGGGATACATTTACTCATGTTGCTAGTGTGGATCTGAGTGGAGGTTCTAGGACTCCTGTTGCTACAGAAACTGCAGCAGATACGATTAACGTAACGACAGGAGAACACTATCTTCTATATGACGCTGGTAGTACTGGATGTTTTTCGGTCGGAGATGTTATTCAGAATGTTTCTACAGCTAATCTCAATCCTCCCGATTGGTACGCAGAAGTTGTTGCGGTTACGGAGTTTACTGTAAACACTACGGGAGTTCTCACACTTCGAGGTCTTCGTGGAACAATAGCTAACAATGACCCAATATATGTGGGTACTACTCAAGAGGCTACAGTAAATGGAACTCCTGGAGGCACATACACTACAGCTTCGGCGGTTGCTACGCAGCTTACAGTCGGACTGATATGTACTGGTGGTGGTTCAGGAGCTAAGAGAATCCTGAGAGGTGTAGATGATGGTGAGGATGCCTATGTGTTCCAGGTAGATGAGACTGTGATAGGATCCAGTAAAGATGTATACTATCTTGATTTCACTTCAGGAGAAACTATTACGGATACTGGATCTGGATCGGTTACTCATCAAGCAGCTACTTCGACCAGCATAACGTCAGACCACACAAATATCACAATTGCCCACGTGAACGGCACTGTTGTGGCTAGTAATTTTGCAGGGACTTTCGAGCCTGGAGAAGTCGTTACTTGGAATGCTGGTGGCAGTAGTGCTATCCTTGTTGCAACGAACGGTTCTACTGAAATTACTCTGGCTAATGTGGATTCAGCGGATGAGCCAGATGCAGCAGATGATTTCACTGGCGCATCTTCGGGAGCGACTGCTGATTGCGATTCAGGATTGACTGATGAGTACAAAGAGAGTTTTGCATTTCCTCTTCAGTCTGGATATGAATATGCAGCGTTTATTGAGGGAGGAACGGTCTATAGTGCTGCTATGACTCTGGCGGAGATTTATGCATTTCTACAATATAGATGCAGGGATGGCGAAGCGACCCCAATGTATACTAGCAATGGGACAACTATAACGGAGATTGATGGTCAGTTTTACATAACTCCTTACAGTTCCTATGCTGTTACTAAAACTGCGCCGTTTGGGACTTTAGCTGGAGGTGTCTTCTTTGGAGCCCAAGGAGTATGGATAGAAGGAATGGTTGGGACAGATGCCAACAATATAAGGCTGACAGATGACGCTGGCAATCCTCAACAGCCTTATACTTCAGTTACAGTTGCAATATCTAATACCAGAGTTGATGATGTGATTACAGTTTTCAAGGAAGATGGTACTACTGGACTTCCCGATAAAGCTCAATTTTCTCTTGTGGCGAATGCCCAAAGTGCTAGTACACTACAGGCTAGTGCGACTTTCCCAAATGATACTCCTCCCTCTGGCTGGGCTTATGCGGTTGATGATGATGCTGGAGAGGAGCACAAATACAGGTATACTTCTTGGTCGACTGATACATTAACGTTGGCGGCTGAGGTATCAGGTACTGCAGAGGCTGGTACTTCTGGGCAGACTCTTGTGGATACAGGGGTATTTGCGTCGGGAGTCGAGCGTGGGGATATAATTCGAAGAACTACTGATGATGCTTGGTGCTATGTTATAGAAGTTACGGATAACGATACAGTCCAGACTACTGTTCTGAGTGATGGTTCAGACTGGGCGGTTGGGAATCCATTTGAAGTGAATTCTCTCGTAGTTGCTTATACGACTAGCGATAAACTCTTCATTCCGTACTTGGAGGCGATTGAAGACGTAGGAACTGAAGGATCTCCTGGGTCGGAAGAACAGGTTATAACTTATGTCTCAGATAGGGCAGTCGTAATAAGAGTTAGAAATGTGGAAGGGGTTACTCCGATTCAGCCTTTTGTTACTACGTCTGATATAACTAACACTGGTATGAGTGTGGCTGTTATCAGAAACGAAGATGAGGTATATGCGTAATGGCTATACGCTTTGACGTTACAGTGTCTCCAAAGGTAATTATGATAACTTCTCCGACTACTGAGGTCACAGTACAAGAGTTAGTCAATGCCATACGAGAATGGGAAGATGATCCCTGGAATATGTCTTACCAGAAAGTCATAGATGCAGTTGGTAAAGCAGATCTCGGTGGAGGCGTGGTAACAGGTATAACTATGACATTGAGTTCCGATTGGCAGATACAATTTTGGGCTGGAGTAGGCTATGGGATAGTCAAGGATGGTAATATAGTTGGCGGATATAGCAATCAACCTATAAAGGCTACGGGAGGCAGTGATACCATCTTGCAGTTGGGTGCTGTAGGTGCTACTATTGTTACAGCAGAGATGGAGGCCGAGCTTGCACAACTCCAGGCAGATATTGACTTTATCAAGGAAATAGAGGGGGGACGCTGGAAGCTGTTGAACAATCAGATGATATTTTACGAGGATGACAATGTAACTGAGGTAGCCAGGTTCAATTTGTTTGACGAGAATGGGTTGCCTACTATGTCGAACGTCATGGAGCGAGTACGAGTATGAGTTTGATAATTACTAGAGGATATGGGTTTGAGGGAGGTGTTATTATGGTGGAGGGACTGAGTGGGACTTTAGTGGAAAAAGAAACGTTGTCGGGAACTTTAGAAGAGAAGGAACAATTGTATGGTGAACTGGTGGAGAAGGAAGAACTCTCAGGAGAACTCGAATGGCAAATGTAGAGGACAAGGAAATACATAGAGGCGACAACATAGATTATGATTTCACAGTCACAGATAATGATAAGGACTTAGTGGATCTGACTGGTGCTACACTTTGGTTCACTGTGAAAGAGAATTTTGATGAGACTGACGCCAACGCTGAGTTTCAATTGTGTTCTGATACTCCATCGGAAATTGAGATATTGGATCAGGTTAGCAACTTGGGAAAGGCAGAGATACATATTAGCAGCACAGACACTGATGGTTTACAAGTTAAGACTTATTATTACGATGTACAGATAAAGACATCTGCTGGTAAGGTTTATACGATTTCAGAGGGTGAATTTATTGTCAAGCCAGATGTCACCAGGAGTACATCATGATTTATACAAGTATGGCAGAGGTGCCAACACATTTTAGGACAGTTGCTCCCATTTTGGGAGGCAAACCAATTCGGTTGACTTTGTCGCAGGTGAATAAGTTGGCAGAAATATACAATGGTTTGTACAATGGCAGAGAAGGAGGGCAGTCTAAAGCAATAGAGAAAGCGAAGGAAGAGTTCAGAAAGGGACACTTAGTGAAGGGAGGTAAATGGATTATGGCAGAGGACACTAATGAGGAGCTTCTGCCTGAAATTTGGGTGAAAGTCAAAGGCAGTTATGAGGATGACCAAAATGCAATCCGAACTGCCTTGCGTGGTTCCAAGCTATTTGGTGCCGTGAAAGAGGACTATGACTTAGGCGTGGAGGCGACTTTCAAGGACTATATAATAGTCAAGAATAGTTCTTCTAATCCTGCTCAGTACTATAAGGCTAATTGGAAGAAAGACTCTGATAATAAAGTCATGTTCTCGGAAATCAAAACGATAGAACCCAGATTGGTGCTGGAAGCTTTGAATGAGCAAGAGAGGGTGATACAAGCATTGAGGGACGCCACTGGTACTATTTCGTTGAATGAGGTAATGACTGTTCCGTTTAAGCTAACTGAGAAGAGGGCAGAAGATGGCACTATAAAATATATTGGTAGTGCTGACGTAGTTCAGCGAGGTAGTGTCATCAATAATAATGACAGGCGTTACCGAAAGCAGATACTCAGAGAAGCCGTCGCTGATGCCCAAATGCGAATGGCGAAACATGGCCCATTGCTTATGGAATCTAAGCACAGAACAAAGGTTGGGTCAGATGGTAAACTGAAGAACGACCGTGAGCTTCTGGAAACTGTCGCTGTCATTAAGGACTTGAACTGGCATGACGATACGGAGACAATCTCGTTGGATGAGATTGAGTTCCTGGAGACAGATGCAGGGAGGAACATGGTCGCTCTGATCAATGGCGGTGCTCGTCCTCAACTTAGCCAGCGTGCCAATGGTGCTGTTGAGCTAATGAAAGAGGAAAGCACTAACAGAGTGTTTCAAGATGTATTATCTTTAAGGTTTGACGGATGGGACTTTGTACCTCCAGGAGAGGCAGGGGTCGAGGGTGCGAGTCTCAGTTCGTTCGAAGTCATATCGGAGGGATTAGGAATGGCTGAACAGACAGTATTGACAAAAGAGGAGGTGCTAGAGCTAATCAAGGACTCTAGCGAGGAACTCAAAACTGAAATTAAGAGCATGATAGAACAGGGCTTTACGCCAGAGGCACTGACTGAAGCTCTGAAGGCTTCTGGTCTGATTTCTGAAGAGTCCGATGAAGACGAAAATGCGGAAGAAGTGGAGTCAGAGCCAGAAGATGACAAGAAAAAGAAGAAGGCTGAAGACGACGAGGGCGATGAACCTGCTGAGGAAGATGATGCTTTTGTCACTGAGATGCAGGCTGATATGCAAGGCATACAAGATACAGTGCAAGGCTTGACTGAACAGTTGACTGAAAGCCAAGAACAGGTTGCTCTTCTGGTACGTGAGCGGGAGATTAATTCTCTACAGAGTGTAGGTGCTCAGGTATTGACAGAAGCACTGGAAGACGAGAAGTATTCTAGGTTCACTGATGAGCAGAAAGAGGCAATGAGAAAGCGTATTGATCTTTCCACACTTCATGGCTCGGTGGATGTGGCTGATCCTCAATCGGTGAAAGATGCTGTAGAACCTGTTCTGTTGGAATGTGCTACTATGATGGATGAGTTCATAGCAGCTTCTCACTTGAAAGCTACTGGCTATCCATCCAGAGGTACAGGGAGTGGTATTGCTCACATTGAGATGGTCAGTGAGCAGACTCCGAATATGGAGTATATGATGAAGCTCAAGCCGCTCGTTGAGAAGAACTTCCGCAAGAAGCTCCCGAAGGAACACTTCTGGATGTCGGATGATCATCCTAATATGGCGTTCCTTAACGAGGTTCTAGCTAAGTATGACCGTATGCATTGGGCGGATCTGAAGAAGGAAGAGAGTCTCCTTCTGGAAGCAAATGAAGAGGTTATGCAGCTAGACATCGGTGTCAAAGTCAAGACACTGGCTAGAGTAGTTATAGAGACTGCGTACAGAGCCGTTACTGCGCTGCAGATCTGCGACGTTGGCACTATGACTAATAGGATTGAGGAGTTGCTCATATCCTCGTGGGTTCCAGCGGAGACAACGGATATCGCCGATGATATGGCTTCAGTGGAAATCACGGAAGGCTCAACGATTGCTACGGCTGGTGTCACCTACACCAATGTGCCGATATATGCAATCTGGCGTCCCCTGAGGACATTCATAAGCTCGAATGCTAAGGCAACTGCCAGGGGAACAGCGATGAACCCAGAAGCAGATGCAGTAGCAGGACTGAGCTTGGATCTCCAGAGGCGTGTTGATCGGTATCTGTGGAATCTCATGATTGCTGAGGCACAGACTAGAGACGCTGTGGAGGTGTCTACGTTTGAGTCTATGACTCAGGTAGGTAGCACTAATGAGTGGGTTTCCCTCAATGAAGGCTACATCCGCTACGAAGTCCTCCAGACAGCGGACGCAAATGGTAACCCAACTGGGCAGAAGCTCGGTAAGTTGTATGCTGGGCCAACTGGCAATGTTCTGGAGCCGTTGGCTGTCCAGGAAGAGGGTGGAGATAACACTGACCTGGTGTATACTACTGACTATACCGTCAATTGGGCAGATGGTAGTATCACGTTGACTGCTAGCGGAGTTACCAAGGAAGCTGGCAATGGTCTGCATGCGAAGTATAGCTACTGTACGGCCAACTGCAACTTCTGGAATGTGGTACCACCTACTGCATTGACTGGGTATGACCATCTAATCAATCTTCGTCAGGACATCGGCAAGTCGAAGGTTCTGGTGAGCGGTAGGAACTACGCTCCGAACTTTGTGGCTATGTCATTAGAGATTGAAGATATGGTCACCAGTGGCCCACAGTTCACCAGTGCTGGAGCTACTGCGTCTGACGTACTCAATAGGTTGAACGAAGTTATGACCTATGCTGGCTTGAGTCCAGTGAAGACATCGGCCATACCAAGTCAGTGGGTAATCATCGGCGAGGAAGGAGCTTGCATCTATAGGGTGCACACTCCGTGGTCTATGCGTGGCCCAATCACCGATAAAGATACAGGCCATGATTACTACCTTGGCGAAGAGTACACTGGTGCTATTGTTCCAATAGACAACAAACTCTCGCTGGTAGGGATCACTGATCTCCATCTGTAGTCTAGTGTTATAGAATAGAGTTTGCTGGCGGCAGCAGTGTCTGCCGCTGGCTCTATATAGGAGTTAAGATATGGCTTACCCAAATATTCCTGACTTGATGACTCCCAATCAGCTATTACAAGAAGTACATGATAGCGTTGGGAACATAGTAAGGCACTCAGTAACGTTTACTGCTGCTGGCGATGGTGCAGTAGGTGCTCACAATCTGTTCACTGTGACTGGCGATGTCGAGGCGAGAATAACAGCTTTCTGTAAGACAACTCTCACCATCCAGGTTGGTGCTACTCTTGAAGTGGGTATTGCAGGAGCTACTGCTGCCATAATTGCCCAGACGGCAGGCGATGCTATTGATGTGGACGAGATTTGGCATGACAATGCGCCAGACGCTAAGATAGAGCTGAGTAGTGCCGCTGCTTGGAACATCATATCTGGTGGCAATGACATCATCTTCACAGTAGGTACTGACACCATAGATACTGGCCAGATTGACTTCTACTGCGAGTGGAAGCCGCTGTCGGATGGTGCTACTGTAGTACCTGCCTAGTAGGAGGTGGAGGGGATGTCGAGTCTGACGAAGGTACAGTATAGGGAAGAGCTGAAAGTGCGCTCTTCTGTTGTAGCAAGTATGGAAGATGCTGATATAGACACGTTCATTGATGCTGCATTGCGTGTCTACTCTGGGCGACTTCCTAAAGTGAAGTGGTCTATCGACAATACGGTAGTAGCAGGCCAGGAAATATACGACTTTCCCTCCAATGCACTTAGGATAGTCAGTGTTCGTACTACTGACAATCGAGAGCCTGTCCATTTTGCTATAGAGGATCGAGGTAGTGGCAACCAGATACGCTTAGGGAGTATACAGAAGCATTCTTTTGAGGGTTTGCTTCAGCAAAGCTACTACTCCGATCCTCTCAACTTCCAAAGTGATAGTCTCGTTGTAGTGAGCACGGAGACGATAGTGAGTGGTGAAGCTATAGGTTATTCTGCGTTCGATGTGGAGTACGCCGAATTACAGACTATTCCTACTGTTGCTGAGGAGGCATTAGAAACTCTTGCCTTCTATGTTGATTATTTGGCCTTGAACAAAAAAGCAGAGGAGTCGGCAGAAGATATGTCTGAGCGTTCTGATAAATCTGTTTCTTCTATTACTGATTCTGATTCTACTGGTGTTTCTGTGACTACTACTTTTGACAGCCAGTCGGTTGTAACCAAGAGACTAGAGGAGAGAGCAGCAGAAAAGCTGAAGAAATTTGAAGAGGAAACAAAGCAAGTGCACTATGGAATAAGGGGATAAGATATGGCACAGAAAGAATGTACAGCTACTTTACAGGCAACTTCTTCGTTCACGGCAGAAGCAGGGACTGTGGCATATCTATGGTGTACTACTCAGCAGATACAAGTGTTCTTGGATCAGGAGTCCACTATAGTATTAGGAGATACGTATGGTATAGCAGATGCTAAGCGTTTGGAGAATGCTGAAGTCAGAAGCGTTGTAAATTACTTATCTCCAGTTTTCGTTATTAGCACTTCTACGGACTCAGACTTTCTCAAAGACAAAGTGGCTATGCTGACGGCAGCTCAAATAGGTATTGGCAGGCAAGGGTCTTCTCTTGGCAATGAGTTATTAGACTGGACTCGGAGGCTGCAAAATGCTGCCTGGGCTGCTTTGCAAAGAGCATTCATCAACCAGTCTGTAGAAGGAACTCAAATAGTTGAGAAAGATGTGCCCTGGTGGCAGCGTAGGCATATGTCTCTTCTAAAAGAAAGAGCAGTGGTACCGAATGTTTGAGTTTGAAATACAAATACATCCCACTCTGGAACAAATACGAGCTTGGGTTGAAGGATTAGAGCGAGAGGTACTCAATGACCTGACTGAGTTTTGGGAGAAGTGGGCTACTCCTGCTGTCATAGAGGAAATAGCAAGGATATTTGCTACTGAAGGTTATGGTGCCTGGCCACCACTGAGTCCTAAGTACCAGCGTTGGAAGGCAAGACATTATCCTGGTAAGAGGATACTTAGGAGAGAAGATGAATATTTTAGGGCAGCCACTAAACGCAAGGGAGCTGGTAATCTTTTCCGTGCCGAGAAAGATGAGATGACTTTTGGCGTTGACTTAGGGTATTTTGCTACAAAGTTTGGCTTTCCTTATCCTGCTGCATTGGAGAAAAGTAGTACTGCGGGGATGCCAGCCAGGCCTGTATTTGAAACTGCGGAGCAAAGCCAGGTTCTAAAGAATAACTTAGTAGCTGCTTTGAAGAATTACCTTAATAAACAGATAGCAAAAGAGACTAAGAGATATTTTGGTAGAGGTAAGTCCCAAGCTGCACCTCGAAGGAGGGTTACTGTTACTTCCTCAAAACCTTAACAAGTCGTCTAACAGATCCGTGAAGGAACTTTGAGTATAAGGCCTCAGTTATAACCTAAGTTGAATATGTGGAGAGAGGCAGCGGAGCTGTTAGGGGGTAATTTTATGTTTCAGACAATACCTAAAGCAGTATATGACAAAATGTTTGCTATATTATCTACAGATAGCAGTTTGGATTACATTGCTACTAAACAGCGTGGGTTCAATCCTAAGGAGCCAGATACTTTGGTTCCCAACTTGTTTCCCTGGGTGTTTATTGAGTTTGGTGGTTATAGTCCAGTAGAAGTATACGCAATGCCTAAGAAGTGGGATTATGAATTTACTATTGCTGTTGTTGCCATGGTTTTGGCTGACAAAGGTAGGCCAGAAGACCTGGTGTTCAGAAGTGGAGATTATGACCAGGGCAGAGGTATAGGAGACGTAGTAGCTGATATAGGCAATGTTCTATGGGGATATAAGGATAATATGTTCGATGTAGTTGGTGTATTGGACTGGACTATAACACGAGTGGGTACTCCGAGTATTTTGGCAATTCAACAGCTTCTTATGAATCCATACGTACGTGGTGTACAAATGGATGTGTCTTTCCAATTGTTGGAGAGCAGTGCCGTATAGGAGGTATCTAAGATGCCAGTAAAAGGTTATAAGAGCTACTTTATTATGGGTGAGCAGGCAGTGGATTGGGACACTGCTGCTGCTACGCTTAGGCAATACATTTATGAGTTTCTTTCTTTTGGTCTAAGAGGTACGGGTGATAACATTATACCGACAAGGTTCCAGCGTAATCCCTCTCCGCCCAGACCAGTGAGGAACTTCGTAGGTGCAGAGGGCCCAATAGCGATGCACCTACATGCTGAGGACATGCTGATTATATTCAAGCATATCCTTATGGATACTGCCGTGGCTTCTGTGGACTTTACGGAGCAGGAAGTATTTGGCAATGGAGCAGGATCGCAAAAGGCTCTACCTGGTTCTCCTTTCTCGCTAGACACTCAACCAACTGCTACAGATCCAGTAAGTGCTCCTGGGCAAATGCATGTAACGCTTGCCGCATCAGACTCTGGGACTATGACGTTTACTGGGACAAACTGGGGAGGCCAGACTATCACTGAGCAATTGACGTTCTCCACTGAATCAGAGAAGACTACTACGAAGTTTTTCAAGACTATAGCTACCAATGGAGTAGCTTACAGTGGTTTGACGCAGGACTGTCTGATAGAGGCAGACCGTGGTATTTACACTCATACGATTCAAGAGGGTGATGATGTAGATGATGGTTTGACTATAGAAGCTGTGAAAGGAGCGTTGCCTAGCGTCTACATTGGTGCTCTGTTGAACTCTGGGACAATAGATATAGCAGATGTGGTGACATTTACAGTCAATGCTATAGCTAAGCAAGAGTGGGATCGATATAAGTTTGTTGCATCTAATGATCCTTCTTTATCTGATACTCCCACTGATGTTTCAGGTTATAGCCGTATATCAGACCTAGTATTTCCTGCATGGACAGTATCTGTTGACTTTGATGCCAGCGGAACTCCTACGCCAGTAGCTAGTGCATCATTCCTGTTCAATAATCAACTTGGTTATCCTACCAGATTCCGAGGCATAAGGACTCAACCGAAGCCAGTTAGGACTGATAACCGAGAAATAACGATGACAGTTGCTGTAGACTATGAATCTGCTGCTGAAATGTGGAGCGATAAGTTTCTGTGTCTGGATGACATAGAAGTTGATTTCTACATGGAGACTGCGGAGTGCAGTGGTGCATTGAGATCGGTGAATATCAATATGCCACGGTGTAATATAGGAGCAAGCCCTAGTGCAGGAGTAGATAGCTATTCTGAGGTTCTGCAAGAGTTAGTTCTAAGGCCAATCAGAACATCGGGAGCAACAACAAGCGATGAAGTGGAAATAGTAGTAGAGTCAGTTGAGTCTGGCATATAGGTAGAGGAGGCAGAGGAAATGGGCAGAGAAGAGTTAAGATCAAGACTGACTACGTATGAAGATTATGCAGAACAACTTGTTACTGTAATAGTGGAGACCAGCAGTGGGAAAGTCTTCGAGGTGCAGAAAGTCACTCCTGGGGAAATACTAAAAGCTGCTGGTTCTCCTCTTATGGATCTCCTTACTCAAGAAGGCTTGGATTTTGGGAAGGACGGCCGAGAAGAAGCAGAAGAAAAGGTGCGGCAGTTACCCGACGAAAAGAAGATAGAAATCGTGTCAGATCCAGAGTTTATGGGAATAGCCAAGAGTATTGTGTGCTCTGGTGTAATAAGCGTAAACTTTGTGGACAAACCACGTTCTGAGTGCGATAGAGAGAAGAAGGAAGTCCCTGCAGATGTATTGAATATGAGGGAACTGATGGATCTTTTTACGGCTATTATGTCCATTAGTGTTGGGGAAGGCGAGGTGCAGGAATTCTATACCTTTCGTGAAGGTAGCGAGAGAGCACAAGATGAGTATGGTCAGATTGCACCAGATGGCGAAGTCGTACGGGAGGAGGCCGTCGGAACTGCTGTACGGGAGTCGTCTGAGGGAGAAGAGCCTTCACCTGATGCTGGCACTGGATAATTTGATATTTGAGATAGGATCTGCTTACGAGCTAGAACAAGATATTGAGTTGAAGAGGTTTGAGATACAGAGAGACAATGACTTCTTGGAGTCACTGGCCAAAATAGTACTTGCTGCCTTAGGAGCGTAAAATGCCAGATGTTTCGCTAAATATACAAGGTAGGAATCTTAGTAGACAAGCCATACGCCAGTTAAAGGCAGACTTGAAGGCAACTGCTGAAGAATTAGAACGCACTGAAGATGCAATGGTAGATGTCAAAGACAAGTCTGCTGACGTAAAGCAAGGCTTGATGGGAATTTCCATTGGTGCTGGTATAGCCTCTGCTGCACTAGGTGCTTTAGTGAAGGGATGGATCTCCGCATCGGTGCAAATGGAGAAGATGTTCAAAGGCCTAACAGCAGTAGCAGGCGGTGCGGCAGAGGCAAAGAAGCAATTTGTAGGTCTCAGAGAGGTAGCTAAACTCCCAGGGCTTGGTTTACCAGAGGCGGTAAAAGGTTCTATAAGTCTACAGGCAGTAGGGTTTAGTGCTAAGCAAGCCGAAGAGGCTCTTATGGCTTTCGGCAATGCCCTTGCTACAGTAGGTAAGGGTAGAGCAGAGCTTGATGGTGTTATCCTAGCACTGACGCAGATGAGGGCAAAAGGCAAAGTAATGGGAGATGATCTGCGTCAGATTGCCAACTATCTTCCGCAGATACGTAAGGCGATGCTAGATGCTTTTGGGACTGCCTCTTCGAAGAACTTACAGGAGATGAATGTATCTGCAGAAAGATTTATAGAGACTATTGTTCGTGAATTTCAGAAACTCCCAGGCGTTATGGGTGGTGCAGCTAATGCAGTAGAGAACCTAAGTGACTCCATGTTTCAGCTAAAATCTAACCTTGGCAATGTTCTACTTCCTACCTATATTGCTATACTTGATAAGGTTTCAGCACTTGTGGCTGCTATGGATGAGTGGAGTGAGACTCGTAAGAAGATAATGGTATGGAGTACTGTATCTGTAGCGGGCATTACCAGTGTCATAGGTGCAGTAACAGGGTTGATGTTTGTTAAGGAGCAACTAATAGGTGCTCTAAAGTTATTAGGAACTACTGTTACTTGGTTATTCACTACTCCATGGGGGTTGGCCATAACTGGAGTAGCTGCACTAGCAGCTGGTATTGCTATACTGATTGCTCGTTCAAAAGCAGCCAGAATGACTGCTGACAAATTTACTAGGACTTTAGATAGCTTGAACAAGTCTGCTGAAAAGCTAAAAACCATAGAAGAACTAGGAGAAAAGGTAAGGAAGCTTGGGGAGAAAGTATTTAAGACGGCAAAAGAAACACAAGAACTTATTGACGCCCAAAATAAGTTAGCAGAGCTGGCTCCTAGATTGGTGAAGGCGTATGATGCCCAAGGTAATGCTATTGTAGATGTGGGTGAGGCAATGAAAGAATTCTTGGAGGATCTGCGTGAAGCCGATAGGATAATTTCTCGTGCTAGCTATCGTAAGGCTATAGAGGAACGTGACCGACTAACTGAAGCAATGAAGGAAAATAGAGAGGAACTCACTAGACTTGGTAGAGGTTTGCATCTGGAAGAGAAAAGGCTCAAGAGCGGTGCCAGGTTCATGCGGGCAGAGACGGAGCAGCGCAGGAACTATTTTAGGAACCAACGAGAAGAAGTAGCAAGAACATTGCAACAGAATGCCACCGAATTGCAGAAACAGGTAAGGGCTATACAGCAGTATGAGAGGGAATATTTAGGTTATGGTGCTAAATTGAAGCCTACTGTTCCACCTGTTCCTGCTGCTCCTAAACCATATGCTCCTACAGAAGAACAGCTAAAAGAACAAACTGAATTGGAAATTCGAGAAGCCAAGGCACGTGCTGCGGCCATAGAAGATGAATACGAAAGTCGACGAGCCTTGGCTAAGGCAGAAGCTATAGAAGAACGGAAGGAACTTGAATCCAGATCTAAGAATCTAGAAGAAGCAGTAAAGAAGGGTATCAAGACAGATGAAGAAGCAGAATATGAAAGGAGTCTCATACGCAGACAGCGAGCAGCTTTGGAGGCGGAAGTTGCACAAAAGATTAAGGATATAAATGAAGACGAAGCAAAGGCAAAAGAGAAGCTGGCCAAGAAGTCAGGTACTACTGTAGAGGATATAATTGAGGATCGGGTACGAGCTGAAGAGGAAGCTGCTGAGAAGATACAGACTTTACATGCAGAAACATATAGGCTGCAGGAGCAGAATTATAGAGCTATTATATCTCTAATAGATGATCGTTTCAATCAGCAGGAAGCCCAAGCAGATTTTGCATATTTGTCTGAAGGCAGGCGTTTAGAAGATCAAGAAAAACAATTGAGAAAGATTTTGGAAACAGCTTCTATAGGTGCAAAGGAGCGGGAAGCAGCAGAGGAACAGCTAACTCAAGTAATGGCTGCCCAGTATGCTAACAGGTTGGTATGGGAAAAGGCAAAAAAGAGGATTACCGAAGATCGGACTAAACACGAAATAGAAGAACAGGAGAAACTTGACAAGAAGATTTCTGATTCTAGGATGCGCACCATGCGTTTGTTGATTAGTGCCTTGGACAATGAGCAGGCTAAACGCCGTGGTATGATAATTGCGGATTACAAGGAAGAGATTGAGAAACGACAAGCTATAATAGATAATGTCAAAAGTAGTACTGAAGAACGTGCACAAGCTGAAAAGGAGCTTGCTGCACTGCAGTTAGCTCTTATTGCGGAGTTGGATGCTGCTAACGAAGAGTTTGAGAAAGATAGAGCAGATGCCAGAAAGAAACGAGACAAAGAAGAGGAACAGATTGCAAAGAAGCGCATCGGGGAAGCTGAACAAGTAGCAGCGGCGTGGCGTGAGAATGAGTGGATACGTATATCTATGATGAAAGAAGGTTTAGATAAAGAAATAGCGATTCTCCAACAGCGGTATGCAGACGAGACTAGCCAAATAGCTGCTATATTAAAAGATGAGAAGACCTCTATAGAAGAAAGGACAGCCTTGGAGCAGCGTCTTAGTTTGCTCCGAATGGAATATGCTCAGAATTATAGAAAAGCATTACTTGGCCATTACGATATCATACAGACTCTTGCTGATCAGATAGCTGCTTTGCCTACTGATATGATACATATGTATAAGCAGTTGCGAGATGTTCAAAATGAATATGCTCAACAATTAAGAGGTGTTTATGCTGAAGAGAAGCAAATGATTGCCGAAGTACGTTGGGATGCAGAGATGACTGCTGCTGAGAGGGCTAGGAATATACAGCAGATAGAAAGGGCTTCTGCTGAGCGTAGATACCAGATAGAGCAGGAGCTGATAGAGCGGCAAGAAGCACTCTGGAAAGATTATGTATACAGCTTCCTTGGAGGTTTGTTTAAGGAAATAGAGGAGGATATACAAGAAGAGTTGTCTGGTAGGATAGTGAAATTTTTAGGTGATATATTCTTCAAACAAAAAGGTGCGCCAATCCCCGCATTTGGTGGTATAGATATAGGGAAGCCTGTTGCTCCTCAAATGGAAGGAGGAGTGGATTGGGGTTCGGTGTTGATGACAGGAGTAAAAGCTCTTCCATGGTTGCTTGCTCTCGACAGGGCTGAGAATGATTTGTTAGCCAGGTCTTATGGTCACGTGGCAGCTCTTAAGGCTGCTTCTTTTGATAATCCGCTTAACGACTGGCGTGCTCAATTAGCAGGGACTATGACTGCTTCTCGTGGACTAGGTGAACGTTCTGCTAAGGATTTAATAGCTAACTTCAAGGCAGGGTTTCTGCAGACTGCCAAAGTTCATAGTGAGAGCGGGGAGTCTGGTGGTCTAACTGATGTATTAAATGCTATACGTGATAGATTAGATGAGCCACCAAAGTTTATACTACAAATAGGTGGTCGGGAGCTTGAATCTGTTATTACCAGGATAAGAGACAAACGAGATTTTCGTGGAAACGCATATTAGCAGTGGTCGAAGTATCGTTGAGTGTTCCTCTGCCACACGACATATGGTATGCAGACCACTGCTAATATTCAAGAGGTATATTATGGCTGCTGATGAGCTTTACTTTTTTTCTGAATCTTATACCCATAAGCCCGATGCAGTAGCTACCTCTTCAGGCGGTAGTGACGTTACAGGCCATCCTCCCAGCCATGCCATAGATTATGACATGAATACTTACTGGGAGAACGATGCTGCTCTACCTGTACTCAAGATAGATTTGGGGGCTGCATATACCATAGATTCTGTGTGGCTGAAGCATGATAATATTAGCACTTATACTCTTTATTATTCTACTGATGACACTTCTTATTATGCGGTTAGTGGAGGGACAGCTGGTTCAGGTGGTGCTGCTAGATGGTTATTCGCATTTACACAGCAGACTGCTAGGTATTGGCGTCTGAATGTGACAGCAAAAGTTGGCGGAGGTAACGCAAAAGTTTATGATGTTTTGTTGATGGAACGTCGTCTTGCTGTTACTGATATGCAGAACATGCCTGCTGACATTAGGGTGGTACCTAATGATAGAGCAGGTGGTGGGTACCAAATGGCAGACGGTTCTTTTACCACCTATTCTGGGGAGAGGGCATATGTCGATATGGAGATAGAATACCAGTATACACCCAAGTCCAATCGTGACAGCTTATATGCCCTCTTCTCTACTTGTGCTAATGGGAATTATGATATCAGGAGTCCATTAGTGATTTTCCCAGATCAGGAGTATCCTGAAGAGATATATCGTGTGTTGTGGGGCGATGCCAGGTTTCCACTTACATACCAGATAGGTTATAAGGGTTCTGGGTTTGGCGGTGTACTGAAGTTCCAGGAGTACTAATATGGGTAATACTCATGGGAGGGATATAGAGAACAATGGTTTTGAGAAGTGGGGCAGATATATTTTGTTGGAGTTAGAAAGGCAGGCGAAGTGTATAGAGGATAATAGGAAAGATATACATAAGAATGCCATTAATGTTGCGGTTCTGCAGGTGAAAAGTGGCATTTGGGGCTTCTTAGCTGGCCTGATTCCTGGTATTGGTGCTCTGCTGTGGTTCTTGTTAAAGAAGTAGTGGAGGTATGGTAATATGGGTCTCTCAAGTTTGTTATCTAGGGTTATTTTGGCACACAAGAAAGAGCCAGCTCATTTCAACGATAGCCACATTCCACGAATAAGAGAGCTTACTAAGGAGCTTGAGGAGCAGTGGAGGACAGGATACCATTTCGAGAATAGTGCTTCTGCTGGTGCTGAATGTGAAGATGGTGTTGATGCTGCCAAAATATTATATAAGATAGAACAAGCGAAAGCAGCTATATTAGAGTCTACGCAGGATTTGATAATATATTATGATGCTAATTTGTCTGCTGAATGGTGGAGCATTAGGGCTGAAGAATTTCTGATGCAGGATTTGGGTGGTAAGAAGTGTTACGAAATTTGGGGTAGGTCTTACGAGGAATGCCCAAATTGTCCGCTAAAAAGGGTTTTCTTGACGAAAGGTATTGAAGCCAGTTGTATAAAGACCCATGGTAGAATGTGGGTAGTTAGGGCTACTCCGATTTTTGATGCAGCGGGGATAGTAATTGGAGTGGTGGAGTTACGTAGTGATATATCAAAGCTAAGAAAGAGTACAGCAGTTCCGTCACGGAATCTTTATCATAAGCCCTTATAACTTACCCATTATTGTAATCAAAATTCCTCTATGGAGTTGTTAGGAGATAAAAATGGGTTCCCTAAGTAATTACGTAGAGAATAAATTGCTAGATCATGTGCTTAAAGTAGCATCGTTTACTCCGCCTACTATATATATCGGTTTATCTACTGCAGATCCTACTGATGACGGCTCAGGTTTGGCAGAGCCTTCTGGTAAGGGCTACTTGCGTGTAGAGGTAGAAGAATGGTCTGCTGCTGCGAGTAGGGCTTCTCAGAATGAAGTTATGATAGAGTTTCCAGAGGCACGTGGTTCTTGGGGAGTCATTACTCATTTTGCGTTATTTGATTCATTATCTGGCGGTAATATGTTGGGGCATGGCTCTTTGGCGGAATCTAAGACAGTAAATAGTGGCGATTCAATATATTTCGAAGCAGGTATGGTGGATGTGTTTGTGCCTTCTGGTGGCTGGAGTGATGCTTATGCTAATGCGATATTAGACCATCTATTGGGTAATGCTGTGCTGTCTCAGCCTGGTAATATATGGGTGGCTCTAGCTATTGCTGCTATACTGGATGCTGACACTGGTTCTACGATTACAGAACCTTCGGGTGGCTCTTATGCTAGGGTAGCTCATAATGTGTGGGATGCTGCTTCAGGTGGTGCTTCTGAGAATACGGGAGAGATAAATTTTCCTACTGCTACAGCAGATTGGGGAACATTGACACATGTTGCTTTGGCAGATTTAGCTTCTGGTGGTAATGTAATTTTACATGGTGCTTTGGGTTCTTCTGTTGTGGTAGATAATGGCGACAATGCACATTGGAACGATGGGGCTTTAGATATTACGGTGGACTAATATGGCAATGGAAGATGTCATAGTAAGCAAGTTTATTCAA
>JABAOF010001302.1_pt5 | contig 23857 bp, 21 predicted proteins | sample 7062171 | NCBI WGS metagenome assembly JABAOF01 (sample SAMN14538628, study PRJNA623070) | marine sediment metagenome | biome: marine biome [ENVO:00000428]; feature: marine pelagic biome [ENVO:01000023]; material: deep marine sediment [ENVO:00002113] | place: India: Gulf of Khambhat ...
GAAACGAAGTATTATATAAGGTTTACCGTTGTCGATCTCCCTGGTGTTCTCTCCAAGATATCGGGTATCCTGGGAAAGAATGGAGTCTCCATTGCCTCTGTTTTCCAGAAGGGGAGCTCTTCCTTGAGAGAAGTTCCCATCATAATGGTGACTCACAGGGCAAGAGAAGGAGCCATCAGGAAAGCGTTAACAGAAATAGATCGCCTTAAAGTTGTCCGGAAAAAGAGNNGAATGGGTTAATTTGAGTGGTATATCAGGGTGTAATTAGAAGATATAAAAATTATCTACCGGTTACTGAGAAGACTCCCATAATAACTCTCCTGGAAGGAGATACACCATTAATTGAAGCGGAAAACCTGCGAGTGAGTCTGGGAGTCGACTCTAAGATCTATTTGAAATATGAGGGCCTAAATCCTACGGGCTCGTTCAAGGACCGGGGGATGACTGTGGCTGTCTCCAAGGCTGTAGAAGAGGGGGCCAGTGCAGTTATCTGTGCTTCCACGGGGAATACTTCGGCTTCAGCGGCAGCTTATGCGGCAAAGGCAAAGCTAAAATGCGTAGTTCTGATTCCCGAGGGAGCGGTGGCTTTGGGGAAGCTTTCCCAGGCACTGATTCATGGCGCCGAGGTACTTGCAATTAAGGGTAACTTCGACGATGCTTTGCATTTAGCCAGAGAAATCAGCAATAAGTATCCTGTGGTCCTGGTCAATTCAATTAATCCCCACAGGATTGAAGGTCAGAAAACGGCAGCTTTTGAAATTGTTGACTCACTGGGAGACGCACCAGATTATCACTTTATGCCCGTCGGTAATGCAGGTAATATTACTGCTTACTGGAAAGGATACAGGGAATACAGAAAGATTTTTCAGGAAAAGCGTAAACTGAAGTTACCCCGGATGATGGGATTTCAGGCCGAAGGGGCAGCGCCGATTGTGCGTGGACATCCCATAAAGAAGCCAAGAACTATTGCCACCGCAATTAGAATCGGGAATCCTGCTTCTTGGAAGAAAGCTGAAGAGGCGCGCGACGAATCCAAAGGTGTAATTGATATTGTAAGTGATAAAGAGATTATTGAAGCATATAGAATGTTAAGTTCTGTAGAAGGACTTTTTGTGGAACCTGCTTCTGCTGCCAGCGTGGCCGGTCTGGTAAAGTATGTTCGCCAGGGATACTTTTCCCAGTCTTCTACTATAGTTTGTATCCTGACAGGACATGGCCTTAAAGATCCTGATAGAGCAATTAAGGTTGCCCGAAAAGTAAGAGTGGTAAAAGCCGATTTGAAGTCGGTAGCAAACCAGATGAGATTGTGAATACTGAAAAGTATGAAGTTTCTCACTTCTGTATTTTTGAAAATTGAGGGTATGCGAGTTTCGATAGTAGTAAGACATGGAGGATAATTTTGAAAGTATTAAAGTTTGTTTGTTGTGTAGTTGTGTTAGCCTTATTATGGGGATGTGCACCACCCCTAATAGTAATACCAACCGAGGAAGAGTTAGACGCTGTCAAAAGATTTAAGAAGACGGTAGCCATCATTGAGATTTCTGAAAAAGATTCGCCTATTAAGGGTATAAGCGAGTCAGCGTTTTCAGGGCTGGAGAATGTACTTGTCGGTCATTTCAATCTGATTGAGCGGGAAAAAATATTGAAGGTCATGGCTGAAAGAAAATTCGCTGAGAGAGATGATGTGGAAAGATATACTGAATTAGGAAAGCTTTTAGGCGCTGATTATTTATTGTTTGGGAGGGCTACGGCCTTTTTTGATAAACCCGAAATAAAGCATTCAATAAAGCATTACAAAAGTAAAGAGAAGGAAGATTACAAAAGTAAAGAGATGGAGAAGGAGGAGGAGGAGGATTACAAAAGTAAAGAGCAGGAGCATTATAAAAGTAAAAAGAAGGAGGAAAAGTTTAGTGGGTCTATATGGAGAGAGCTAAAGGGAACATGTGAATTGAATATTAAAATCGTTGATGTAGGAAACGGCATGGTACGTTATGCAGACAAGAAAGTGGGCGCAATGTCAAGGAAAGAAGGAAGGAAGTATTACGAGGATGAGGAAGAATTCTATAGGGCTTTAGATATTGCAACCAAGGCTGAAATTATTATCGAATTAGCAACTACCTTTATAGGGCTTAAAAGGGAGAATTCTCTTATTCTTTCACGAGCAATGGAACAGGCGACAGAAAAATTCAAGATTGATTTAAGAGATAAATTTCCTCAAACCGGCCAGATTTTACAGATCCTTTCAAAAAAAGACGTTGTTATTAACCTTGGTTCTGCATATGGCATTAAGCCTGGAGATAAACTAATAATATGGGAAGAATTAGCACCTATTACAGATCCCAAAACTGGCCTTGTAACAGTGCCTAAACAGAAAAAAGCCATTTTAAAGGTAAAAAAGGTTACATCTGGACTTTCCTGTATAGCTCGCGGCAAACGAAAATATATCAGGATGATAAGAGTTGGAGATGTGGTTTCCACGCATTAAGTCAAATCATGGCCTTAAAGATGCTGATAGGGCGATTAAGGTTGCCCGAAAAGTAAGAGTGATAAAAGCCGATTTGAAGTCAGTAGCAAACCAGATGAGATTGTGAATATCGGTATAATAAATGGGTATGAAAAAAGTAAAAGTTAGAGTCCCGGCTACCACTGCCAATTTGGGGCCGGGCTTCGATGTCCTGGCATTGGCGCTTCGACTTTACAATACTGTAGAGATGGAAGTAGGGTCCGGGAAAAGTAAAAAAAAATTACAGATTGATATTGTGGGCGAAGGGAAAAATAACCTGCCCAGAGACAGAAGAAACATTGTGTATCGAGCAGCCAAGCTCGTATTCGACAGGTTTCACTTCGCTCCCAGGACTTTATACCTTAAACTTATAAATAGAATACCTCTTGCCAGCGGGCTGGGTAGTAGTGCGGCGGCAAGAATCGGAGGATTGGTAAGCGCAAACAGACTCTGTGGAGAGAGATTGAGTAGAGAAGAGATATTGGACTTAGCAGCGGAAATAGAAGGTCATGCAGATAACGTATCTGCAGCAATGGCGGGAGGATTAACAGTCTCGTGTATCTCTTCCAGCAAAGGAAGAAAAGGCAGGGAAATAGAAATTTTGAAGTTAAATGCCCCTGAGAATCTCTCCTGTGTGGTGTGCATTCCCAATTTCCAGATAATGACCAGGCGAGCAAGGAAAATCTTGCCCCAGACTGTAAAGTTTGAACAGGCAGTGTTTACATCTTCGCGGGTAGCTATGCTTCTGGCAGCTCTAATTAAGAGGAGATACGAGTTTTTGAGAATGGCAATGGAAGACAAACTCCATCAACCTTACAGGAGAAGGCTGGTCAAGGGAATGGAAGTAGTGTTCAAAGAAGCACTGAAGGCAGGAGCTTTGGGCGTGAGCCTGAGTGGAGCAGGACCGAGTATACTTGCGTTTACCGCGTCTTCCCCGCGTTCGTGCGCGGAAAGGGTCGGGGAAGCTATGCGCAGAGCGTTTGCCAGATATAAAGTGGAGAGCAAATATTTAGTCTTGGGTATAGATAAGCAGGGAACAAAAATAGTTTAGTCTTAAGCATCCCGATTTTGAATCGGGACGCGGATTAGGGAGTTTGAGGGAAACAATCTGGTTTCCCTCAAGGGGTCGCTGTCCCGATGAATAAATCGGGACGTGTTAGCGACGGGCGCGAGATGGTGAGCGCCCCGGAGGACAGAGAAGTAAATGTCCGGTAGACATTTGGTAAGCACCAGAGGGGCGAAGCCCCTATGGAAGTAACCCCAAAGGGGTTATCTTTTTTATGGAGAGAGAATGGCTCTGATTGTACAAAAATATGGTGGAACATCCATTGCTGGACCGGAAAGGATAAAAAAAGTTGCCCGACGCATAATTGATACCAAGAAAAGAGGAAATAGAGTAGTCATTGTTGTTTCTGCGCCCGGCGATACGACTGATGAATTGATCAAAACAGCTCAACAGATTACCCCTTCTCCTAGTGAGAGAGAAATGGATATGCTTCTGGCTACCGGAGAACAGATGTCCAGCGCTTTTTTGGCTATGGCAATCCACGCTCTGGGGGAGGAAGCGGTATCATTGACTGGAGGGCAGGTAGGGATTGTTACTGACGAGACATTTACTAATGCGAAGATTAGAAGAATAGATACGAGAAAGATCGAAAAGGAATTAAGTAACGATAGAATTGTTATTGTCGCTGGTTTTCAAGGGATAACTGCAGAGAGGGATATTACAACTCTCGGGAGGGGTGGGTCCGATTTGACAGCTGTAGCCTTAGCTTCAGTGTTAAGAGCAGACCAGTGCGAAGTTTATACCGACGTTGCCGGCGTATACACTGCAGATCCCAGGATTGTTTCCGATGCCAGAAAGATTGATAGAATTTCTTACGAGGAGATGCTGGAATTGGCCAGCCTTGGGGCGCAGGTGATGGTCCCGAGGTCTATCCATGTAGCTAATAAATTTGGCGTGGATATTCATGTCAGGTCCAGCTTCAGCGATGAGGAGGGAACCGTGATTACCAGGGAAGTTTCCAGGATGGAAGAGGTAGTGGTAAGCGGGGTGGCTTATGATAAGGATATGGTGAAAGTGGCGATTACCGATGTGCCTGACCGGCCAGGAATTGCTGCCAAGATTTTTGGCGCATTGGGAAAGGAGAAGGTAAACGTGGATATGATTATTCAAAGTTCTGCCGTAGGAGCAGGAGTAAACAGTATCTCCTTTACAGTCGCTAGAGGCGCTCTGAGGAAAACTTTAGATACAATGGAGAAAGTTAAGCAAGAAATAAGTGCTAAGGGTATCGTCTATGACGATGGAGTAGCCAAGGTGTCTATTGTGGGGGTGGGGATGAGAACTCATTCGGGTGTAGCTTCTAAAATGTTCTCTGCCCTTGCACAGGAGAACATAAATATTGAAATGATTTCTACTTCAGAAATAAAGATTTCTTGCGTAATTAAAGAGAAAGATACAGAAAAAGCAGTGCGCGCTATTCATAGAAAATTTGGTTTGGGAAAAGCTCCCGGAAAAGGGAGGAAATGAAAGATAGTCTGTTCATCGCTTGAGGGTGTTCACAAACTATCTTTCAAAAGGGGCGGAGATGAAAAAGGTATCGATATACGACACTACTTTAAGAGACGGAGCGCAAGGCGAGGGAATCTCCTTCTCTGTAGAAGACAAGTTGAAGATAACCAAGAGGATGGATGATTTAGGTATCCATTATATTGAAGGTGGATGGCCTGGTTCCAATCCCAAGGATATTCTTTTCTTTAAGAAGGCGAAGAACCTCCGTTTAAAGAATGCAAAGATAGTGGCTTTTGGCTCAACGCGCTATAAGGGAAAAGGAGTATCCCGGGATCCCAACCTTAAGGGTATTGTGCAGCTGAAACCGCAAGTAGCCTGTATTTTTGGCAAGAGCTGGGGATTGCACGTAAAATACGCTCTGGGCACGACTCTCGCTGAAAATCTCAAGATGATTTTCGACTCAGTGAAATATCTCAGGTCGAAGGGAATGGAAGTTATCTACGATGCGGAACATTTCTTCGATGGATATATTGATGACCGTTTCTATGCAGTGGAGACATTAAGGCAAGCAGCTAAAGCCGGGGCGAACAACATTACTCTCTGTGACACCAATGGAGGTATGATGCCCCACCAGGTAGAAAGTATAGTAAAAGAAGTAAAAAAAGAAATAAGAATTCCTTTAGGAATCCACACGCACAACGATTCAGAAATGGCTGTAGCCAATTCGGTCATTGCCGTTAAGGCTGGTTGCGTTTTAGTGCAGGGAACAATCAATGGTTATGGTGAGAGATGTGGCAATGCCAACCTCTGTTCCATTATTCCCAATTTAAAGTTGAAGCTGGGAATCGATTGTATCTCTGATAAGAGATTGGGGAGCTTGACTGAAGTTTCCCGATATGTAAGTGAAATAGCAAATATGATTCCCCGGGACAGCCAACCATATGTAGGGAATTCGGCATTTGCCCATAAAGGAGGAGTCCATGTCAGTGCCGTCGCCAAACATCCCAGGACCTATGAACACGTGTCTCCTGAAAAGGTAGGTAATCGACGGAGAATTCTTGTTTCTGAGCTCTCGGGAAAGTCCAGTATGCTTTCCAAAGCAAAGGAATTCAAGATTGACTTTCGAGAGAAGAGCAAGGAAGTAAAAGAACTTCTCCAAAAAGTTAAACATATGGAGAGTAAGGGTTACCAATTCGAAGGTGCAGAGGGATCTTTTGAACTTCTAATGAAAAAGACGATCGGTAAGCATAAGACTTTTTTTGATCTGTCAGGGTTTCGGGTAATTGTGGAAAAGGATGAGAAAGGGAAATTAAGGTCGGAAGCAACTATAAAAGTTATGGTGAAGGGGAAGGAAGAACACACCGCCAGCGAAGGTGATGGACCGGTTAATGCTCTGGATAATGCCCTGAGAAAGGCTCTGGAGAGATTTTATCCGGAGTTAAAGTCGATGAGCCTGACGGATTTCAAGGTTAGAGTAATCGATGCCACTGAAGGTACAGCAGCCAAGGTTCGGGTTTTAATTGAATCCAGAGATGAACGGGATGAGTGGGGGACCGTGGGAGTTTCGGAAAATATTATTGAAGCCAGCTGGCAAGCACTGGTTGACAGCATAGAGTATAAATTATTAAAGGAAGAGTAAAAAGGGGACAGGCTACTTTTTCTGGCAAAATTACCCGACAACTCTCGAGGGTAATTCGGGTTGTAGGGGAGGTAAAATATGCGCAGTAATAAAGTAAAAAAAGGTGTTGAAAGAACGCCTAATCGTGCATTACTTTACGCAGTGGGTTTGTCTTCCGAGGACCTTAACAAGCCATTTATAGGTATTGCCACAAGTTTTACTAACTTGGTTCCCGGCCATATGGGAATGCGGCTTCTGGAAAAGGATATTGAGCAAGGCGTGCGCGCAGGAGGTGGAGTTCCCTTCATATTCGGTGTTCCCGCGATTTGTGATGGAATTGCGATGGGGCATATAGGGATGCACTATTCCTTACCTTCGCGGGAATTAATTGCTGATGCAGTGGAGAGCATGGCCCAGGCACACCAACTGGATGGTTTGGTGCTTTTGACAAACTGTGATAAGATTACTCCAGGAATGTTAATGTCTGCAGCCAGGCTCGATATTCCCTCTATTGTGGTCACTGCAGGACCTATGGTTTCTGGAATGTATAAAGGAAAACGCCTTTCCCTGGTGCGTGACACATTTGAAGCTGTAGGAAGATACCAGGCTGGTAAGATGAAAGAGGAAGAGCTGGAGAATCTGGCGCTCTGTGCCTGCCCTGGTGAAGGAGCCTGCCAGGGGCTGTATACTGCCAATACGATGGCCTGTTTGACTGAAGCAATGGGCATGTCACTTGTCGGCTGCGCCACCGCAATGGCGGGTTCGTCCAAGAAGAGGCGGATTGCCTACCTTTCTGGGGAAAAAGTGGTGGGCTTGGTAAAACAGAATATTTCTGCTCGAAAGATTATGACTTCTGCTGCCTTTCGTAACGCTATTGTAGTGGACATGGCCCTGGGTGGCTCAACCAATACTGTTTTACATCTTCCTGCAGTTGCCAGAGAAGCAAAAGTAGACTTACCCCTTAAGGCATTTGATGATATTAGTAAAGTTACGCCCCAGGTGACCAATATCAGGCCGGGTGGAGAATATTTTATGGAAGATTTGGAACATGCTGGAGGAGTAGCGGGGATATTGTCTGTTTTGAAAAATAGGTTGAAAGATAATCCCACTGTCTCTGGAGTGAGCGTAAAAGAAATTGCATCACAGGGTAGAGTTTGTAATAACAAAATAATCCGCTCACAGAGAAATCCTTACCAGAAAGAGGGAGGCATTGCCATTCTCTTTGGTAATTTGGCTCCTGAGGGTTGCGTGGTAAAACAGTCAGCAGTCCAATCCAAAATGATGAAATTTTCTGGCAAGGCGAGAGTGTTCAATTCTGAAGAACTGGCGATGAAAGCCATTCTGGGTAAAAAGATTAAGAAAGGGGAAGTTATCGTGATTCGTTACGAGGGCCCGAGGGGCGGGCCGGGAATGAGAGAGATGCTCTCGCCAACGGCAGCTCTTGTGGGCATGGGAAGGGATAAGGAAGTTGCCTTGTTGACGGACGGCCGATTTTCGGGTGGCACGCGGGGGCCGTGCATTGGGCATGTTTCTCCCGAAGCAGCGGTTGGCGGGCCAATTGCTCTGTTAAGTGATGGCGATATTATTCAAATAGACATTCCCAACCGAAGGTTGAATGTCCGTCTGGAACATACGATAATGGAAGTACGTAAAGAAAAATGGAAAATGAAACTTGGAGAGTGGAAACCACCTCCCCCCAAGATAAGAGAGGGTTGGCTGGGTCGTTATGCCCGCATAGTCGAGTCGGCAAATACGGGAGCCACTCTCAAGTAAGAATTATGAGTTGTGAATCGTAAAGACATCCGAACCGGAGTAAAAGGAGATTCCGTCTGAAGGAGGAGATACTGTGAAGCTTACCGGAGCACAGATTTTTGTGGAGAGTTTAATCAAGGAAAAAGTGGAAATAATGTTCGGTATCCCCGGAGGAGCATTACTCCCCACTTTTGATGTTCTGTATGGAGCACCAATCAAATTCATACTTGCACGCCACGAGCAGGGAGCAGCCCATATGGCTGATGGATACGCCCGGGCAACAGGCAAAGTTGGTGTCTGTATAGCCACTTCTGGTCCAGGAGCGACCAATCTTACCACGGGTTTGGCTACAGCAAATATGGATTCAATTCCTATTGTAGCATTTACCGGCCAGGTGGCAACTCATCTCGTGGGTAACGATGCATTCCAGGAGGCGGATACTACGGGAGTTACCCGTTCAATAACGAAATATAACTATCTGGTAAAGGACATTAAAGAGCTTGCTTCTACTATTAAAGAAGCATTCTGCATTGCCCGCACAGGACGACCGGGACCCGTGCTTATTGACCTGCCGGTAGATGTTCAGAGAGCTTCCTGCGAGTTTGTCTATCCCAGAGAAGTAGACATTCGCAGTTATAAACCTAAATACGATGGACATCCCCAACAAATAAAAAAAGCAGTGGAGATGATAAAAGAATCCGAGCGACCGGTTATCTATGCTGGTGGCGGCATTATTATTTCAGGAGCCTCCGAAGAACTGAGGGAAATGGCTAAGATTACACAGATTCCTGTAACTCTCACGTTGATGGGAATGGGTGCATTTCCTCAAGATTCTGAACTCTTTTTGGGTATGTTGGGGATGCATGGAACTTATTTTGCAAATCAGGCCATACAGAATTCAGACCTAATTATTGCTATTGGAGCGAGGTTTGATGACAGGATTACGGGGAGACTCGATGGCTTTGCTCCCAAGGCAAAGATAATTCATGTAGACATCGACCCTACTTCTATAAGCAAAAATGTGAAAGTAGATATTCCCATTGTGGGTGACGCGAAGAATGTTATCAAAGAAATGAACAAACTCCTTAGCAAACTGGGCCCCAGGAATATAGAGAAAAGGAAAAAATGGCAAAAACAGATTTCCGCGTGGAAAAAGGAGAATCCGTTGACCTATAAGAAAGATGACAAACTGCGCCCCCAGTACGTCGTGGAAAAGATTTATGAAGTAACAAAAGGTAAGGCAATCATTACCACAGAAGTCGGGCAAAATCAGATGTGGGCCCAGCAGTTCTATAAATACAACTACCCTCGCCATTTTATTACCAGTGGAGGGCTGGGTACAATGGGGTATGGTTTTCCAGCAGCCATAGGTGCCAAATTAGGAAAGCCGGAAAAGATTGTTTTTGATATAGCCGGAGACGGCAGCATTCAAATGAATATCCAGGAGATGGCAACAGCTGTCAATAATAAGGTAGGAGTTAAGGTTGCTATTTTAAACAACGGATATCTGGGTATGGTCAGGCAGTGGCAGCAGTTATTCTATAAGAAAAGATATTCAGCCACAGACTTAACAGCTAATCCGGATTTTGTAAAAATTGCCGAGGCATATGGAGCATCTGGCATAAGAGTAACCAAAAAGGATGAAGCAGAAGGTGCATTAAGAAAGGCAATTTCCACAGACGGACCTGTGATTTTAGATTTCTTAGTGGAAAGGGAAGAGAACGTCTTTCCCATGGTCCCTGCAGGTGCAAGGCTGGATGAAGTGATCCGTGGGCTGGCATAGCCATTATGTTCAAATAAGGAGGAGTCAATGAGACATACGATTTCTATTTTAGTAGAGAATAAGCCTGGAGTACTGGCTCGAATATCGAGCCTTTTCAGCGCTCGTGGATTTAACATTGATAGTTTAGCAGTAGGGGAGACCGAGCAACGAGATATCTCCAGAATGACGATAGTAGTCAAAGGGGATGAGAAGATTTTAGAACAGGTTATGAAGCAACTGAATAAACTCATAGACGTTATAAAAGTTATTGATTTCGTAGAGCAACCTCATTTAGAAAGAGATTTAGTTCTTATCAAGGTAAATGCTGGAAAAGGGAAGCGGTCAGAGGTTCTGGAAATTGTCGATATCTTCAGAGCAAAAATAGTTGATGTTGCTTCTAACACTGTGATTGTAGAGATGACAGGTGATGAAGAGAAAATACTTGCTCTGGTCAATATGCTTAAGCCCTTTGGAATAAAGGAGATGGTCAGGACAGGAATTGTAGCAATGGGCAGAGGTTAGAATGAAGGGATAGTTATCGGAGTCGCTCGGTTAGCGAAATGCTCGGGATTTGGTTCGCTCGCTGAGAATTTTTTGCTCTTTGAGCACCGCCAAAAATCTTCCCGTAAAACATACGGGATCTTCGCGGGGCTAAACTCTATTCTTCAATTTTTGGCTAAAAATTCTAATGCTCGCTACACCAAATCCCCTCGCATTAGGGGATTATCTTGTTTTTTGGGTGAAATTCCAATAGCTGTTCACAAACTATCTATGAAATTTCAGGAGTAACAGGGAAAAGTTCAACTTATAACCAGATCAACATATTTAGGAGGAGGGTTTTTATGGCAAAGATGTACTATGATAAAGATGCAGATTTGAAGCTTCTGAAAGGGAAGAAGATTGCCATCATTGGCTATGGAAGTCAGGGCCACGCGCAGAGTCAGAATTTGCGCGATAGCGGGTTAAATGTGGTTGTGGCTGAACTGGAAGGAACTGAGAATTGGAAGAAGGCAGTTAAAGATGGCTGGAAGCCAGTTTCTGCAGGAAAAGCGGCGGAAAATGCTGACTGGATTCAGATGCTCGTTGCCGACGATGTCCAGGCCGTGGTTTACAAGAATGAGATTGCTGATAAATTGAAAAAAGGAGCGGTTCTGGGCTTTTCTCACGGTTTTAACATTCACTTTTACCAGATCATACCTCCTGAGGATGTGGATGTAATATTAGTTGCTCCCAAGGGACCCGGTCATCTGGTGAGAAGGATGTATCAGGAAGGAAAAGGTACTCCTAACCTGATTGGGGTTTTTCAAGACGCTTCTGGTAAGGCCAAGGAGTTGGCGTTAGCCTACTCTAAAGGTATAGGGGGCACTCGTGCTGGAGTAATTGAGACCACTTTTGCTGAAGAGACGGAAACTGACCTTTTTGGAGAGCAGGTGGTTCTTTGCGGTGGGCTGGTGGAGTTGATCAGGGCTGGCTTCGAAACCCTGGTGGGGGCCGGTTATCAACCGGAGATTGCCTATTTTGAGTGCCTGCACGAGATGAAACTAATTATCGATATGATTCAGGAAGGTGGTATTGGCTGGATGAACTATTCTATTTCAGATACAGCAGAGTATGGAGAATATAGTCGAGGTAAGAGGATTATTACTGAAAAGACCCGACGAGAAATGAAGAAAATTCTCAATGAGGTTCGTTCCGGTGAGTTTGCCCGGGAATGGCTCCTGGAGAACCGGATAGGTCGCCCGGTATTTAACAAGGGACGAAAGGAATGGGCGGAACACCCTCTGGAAATCGTAGGAGCAAAATTGCGAGGGATGATGCCCTGGCTTAAGAAGAAGTGAATTGAACATGAGGATTGTTAAGGACGGCTGGAAATTCATTATAGCTTTTTTGATATTGGCGGTGATTCTTTTCTTTTTCTGGAAAATTGGTAGCTTCTTTTTATTGAGTTTTGCCGCACTCATTCTCTTTTTCTTTCGTGATCCGGAAAGGAAAGTTCCCCAAGGGAAAGATTTAATCCTTTCCCCTGCAGATGGCAAGATAATAGACATCTCTGAAGTCGAAGAAGAAAATTTTTTGCGCTCTCGAGTAAAGGTGGTTAGAATTTTTATGTCCGTTTTTAACGTTCACGTTCAAAGGTCACCGGTAAAAGGAAAAGTGGAATGGATAAAGTACGAACCGGGCAAGTTTATGGCTGCTTATAAGAAAGAAGCTTCCGGGGCGAACGAGAGTAACCTCATTGGTATTCAAAAGAGTGACCAACCTGATTCTAATAGAGATAAAATTATGGTAAAACAAATAGCAGGTAGAGTTGCTCGCCGAATATGTTGCTGGTGCAAGGAAGGAGACAATCTAATTGCTGGACAGAGAATTGGGATGATAAGGTTTGGCTCACGGGCAGATGTCTATCTTCCTCAAGAAGTAGAGATTAGAGTGAAAAAAGGAGACAGAGTAGTTGGGGGTGAAACTCTCCTGGGGAAGTTTCCCTCTTGAAATTGTAGTATATTACATTTTTTGAAACTGTCCGTTGGTAATTTTTGGGGGATGGAGGTTTGGAGTGAAGAAAGGAATCTATTTTGTTCCCGGACTTTTCACTCTGGGAAATGCAGGATTGGGATTCTATTCTATTATTTCTTCCATTGAGAGAAATTTCACTTCCAGTGCCTGGGCGATACTTCTGGCAGTCATTTTGGATGTTTTTGACGGGAGAATTGCCCGGCTCACTAGGTCTACCAGTAGGTTTGGTCTGGAGTTCGATTCTTTGGCCGACTTAATTTCCTTTGGTTTAGCTCCCTCAATTTTGATGTACCAGGTAGTTTTAAAAAACATAGGATGGGGAGTATTGGTAGCCTTTCTGTTTGCCATTGCCGGAGTTTTGCGGCTGGCAAGGTTCAATGTCAGGGTTATGGAGAAAGATATCGCTTATTTCGATGGTTTGTGCATTCCCGTGGCTGGGGGTATGTTAGCTTCGTTTTACGTTCTGCCCTTCTGGGCAAAGGAGACGCATCTCTTCTTCAGTGCAATCCCCCTGATTATGATATTCTTATCTCTTCTAATGGTGAGCAAAATTAAGTACATAAATTTGAAGAAAGTTAGACTTACCAAAAGGCAACCATTCAAAATACTGATTATTATGGTGGTAGCGTTAGTTATCTGGTTTTTTTCCACGGAGTTGATATCTATAATATTTCTTGCATATTTTCTTGGTTATACGCTATCAGGCATATTGAATGCACTGTGGAGGTTCTACAGGTTACGCCTGGAGTGGGTTAAACAGCGCTAAGAATTTCACTTAGTAAGTGTGGGGGTAGAAATGGCATTAAACAAAGAAAAAATATTAATATTCGATACAACCTTAAGAGATGGAGAGCAATCTCCCGGAGCGAGTTTGAATATAAAAGAGAAGTTAGAAGTTGCTGAACAATTGGAGAAATTGGGCGTGGATGTTATTGAAGCCGGATTCCCCGTATCCTCGCCAGGAGATTTCCAGGCAGTGAAGCTTGTTGCCCGAAAGATCAAGAAGCCGACAGTCGCCGGGCTGGCACGGGCTACAAAGAAAGACATCGATGTCTGCTGGGATGCAGTAAAGTATGCCAAAAAACCACGCATTCACACCTTCATTGCTACCAGTGACATTCACTTGAAGTATAAGTTGAGAAAGTCGAGAGAAGAGGTGCTTAAGGAAGCAGTAGCTGCAGTAAAATATGCGAAAAAGTTTACCGCTGATGTAGAGTTTTCACCGGAAGATGCTGTGCGCTCTGACCCGGATTTTCTTTGTCGTGTAGTGGAGGATACAATTAACGCTGGAGCTACTACAATAAATATTCCAGATACCGTCGGATATGCCTTGCCGGAAGAATTTGGGAGAATAATCAAGATGGTAATTGAAAGGGTTCCCAATTCTCACAAGGCGATTATTAGTGTCCATTGTCACAACGATTTAGGATTGGCTACAGCCAATTCACTGGAAGCTATCTGCCTGGGAGCCAGGCAGATTGAGTGCACCATTAACGGCATTGGAGAAAGGGCGGGGAACGCTTCTCTGGAGGAAGTGGTAATGACCTTGAGGACAAGAAAAGACCTGCTTCCTTTCTATACCAATATCCAGACAAAGGAGATTGCCAAAACAAGCCGTCTGGTAAGTAAACTTACGGGCATTATCGTTCAGCCGAATAAGGCTATCGTTGGTGCCAATGCTTTTGCTCACGAGGCAGGGATTCACCAGGATGGAGTAATCAAGGAACGATTGACTTATGAGATTATGACTCCCCAATCGGTTGGATTAGGAGGCAGAAAGCTCGTTTTAGGGAAGCATTCGGGACGCCATGCTTTTCGCAAGAAGTTGCAGGAGTTGGGTTACAAGTTAAATAATGTAGAGGTGGATAGGACATTTCAGCAATTTAAATTACTTGCTGATAAGAAAAAAGATATTTTTGACGAAGACATTGAGGCTATAATTGAAGACCAGATATCTCTTATCCCTGAGATATACAAATTGGAGTATATAAATGTCACTACTGGAAACAGAGTAGTTCCCACTGCTACGGTGAGACTAAGTAAGTTGGTTACTCCCGGGAAGGCGGCTAAGAGTGAAGTTCTGCAGGAGGCATCCTGTGGCGATGGTCCAGTGGACGCTGCTTTTCGGGCAATAGACCGAATTACAAATATTAAATGCAAACTGATCGATTACAGCCTCAGGTCAGTTTCTGTGGGTAAGGATGCTCTGGGCGAGGTTACAGTTAAGATTGCGCCTGTTCCTCCAGGCCGTGCTGAGGAATTCAAGAATATAGTAACCGGTCGAGGCACCTCCACAGACATAATTGAAGCCAGCGCCAAAGCGTATGTTAATGCGTTGAACAGGATGATTGCCAAAAAGAAAATCAAGGGATAGAAAAGGGGACAGTTACTTTTTTATTTCAATAGGCTGGTGGTATAAGAGAAAAGTTAAGGAAAAAGAGATAGTAGTTTCGTCATGGGTATGACAATTGCAGAAAAAATTTTAGCCAGACACTGTGGCAAAAAGAGCGTTGCCCCGGGCGCCTTTATTGAGGCTAAAGTAGATATTGCCCTGGGAAACGATGTAACCGCGCCTCTGGCGATTGAGGAATTTAGAAAAGTGGGAGGAAATAAGGTCTTCGACGCTGATAGAGTTGTCCTCGTTCCCGACCATTTTACTCCCAATAAAGATGTTAAATCGGCGGAGCAATGTCAGATTCTCAGAAATTTCGCACGGGAACAGGGATTGAGACACTATTATGAGGTAGGAAGAGTGGGGATTGAACACGCGTTGCTTCCCGAAGAAGGCATTGTTCTTCCTGGTGACCTTGTCGTGGGAGCCGATTCCCATACCTGCACTTACGGGGCATTGGGAGCTTTTGCCTGTGGCGTGGGTTCGACTGACTTAGCTTTCGCCATGCTCACTGGCAAATGCTGGTTTCGTGTTCCCCAGACGATCAAGTTCGTTTATAAAGGAAAATTGAACAAGTGGGTTTCAGGGAAAGACTTGATTCTCTACACTATTGGAGATATCGGGGTAGACGGAGCTCTATATAAGGTTATGGAGTTTACTGGCCCTATTATCAAAAGGTTAACTATGGCTGACCGTTTGACTATGTGTAATATGGCAGTGGAAGCGGGAGCAAAAAGTGGAATCATTGAGCCAGACGGGGAGACTATCGAATATATCGAGGCTCGAGCAGAAAGGCCTTACGAGACTATACACGGAGAAAAAAGTGCTCGCTACGCCAGGGTCGTTGAGTATAATTGTAACAAAATCGAACCACAGGTTGCTTTTCCTCCTTTGCCTTCCAATACCAAACCGATCAGTAGCGTCGGAGATATCAGTATTGACCAGGTAGTCATCGGCTCTTGCACCAATGGAAGGATCGAAGACCTTAGAATAAGTGCGCAAGTTTTAAAGGGAAGAAGGGTTCATCCACGTGTTAGGTTAATAATAATTCCTGCTACCCCAAAAATTTATCGGGAAGCATTGAGTGAGGGTCTTCTGGAAACATTTATTGATGCAGGAGCAGTAATTTCTGCTCCCACGTGCGGTCCCTGTCTTGGTGGTCATATGGGAGTATTGGCTGAAGGTGAAAAGGCAGTAGCCACTACAAACAGGAATTTTACCGGTCGCATGGGACATCCCAAAGCCGAAATATACCTGTCCAATCCTGCAATTGCTGCAGCTTCAGCTATTGCTGGAAAAATTACCAGCCCCGAAGCATTATAAGGATTAAAATGGAGATTAAAGCAACAGCCCACAAATTCGGAGATAATATCAATACAGACGATATTATTCCTGCAAGATACTTAAACACTTACGACCCTAAAGAGTTAGCAAGACACTGTATGGAAGGAGCTGACGAGGAGTTCGTGAGAAAATTGGGACATCCCTCAGCTAGAGGACATTGTATAGTGGCGGGAAAGAATTTCGGTTGCGGCTCGTCGCGCGAACAGGCTCCCCTGGCTATTAAAGGAGCTGACATCTCCTGTGTAATAGCAGAGTCCTTTGCCCGCATCTTCTATCGCAATGCTATCAATATTGGACTCCCTATTCTGGAGAGTGAGAGAGCGTCGAAGAGAATCGATTCCGGGGATGAGATTTTGATCGATTTAAACAGAGGTAAAGTAACTAACCTCTCCAAAAAAGAAAATTATAAAGTGCAGCCTTTTCCGGAATTTATCCAGGAGATAATCAGGGCTGGGGGACTGATGAATTATGCAAAGGAGAAGTTAAAACGTAAAAGGCTAAATCCATAACGCATATGGAATCCTCAGATGAAATTGGGGGTTTAGGTGTACAGGATTGGAGTTATTCCGGGAGATGGAGTGGGTCCGGAAGTCATTAGAGAAGGGCTCAAAGTTATAGATTCTGCTTCAAAAAAAGCAGGGTTTGAATACGAGACTGTAAATTATGATTTCGGTGGCGAGAGATATTTGAAGACAGGAGAAGTTCTTCCCGATTCTGCGTTGGAAGAGATGAAACAGCTCGATGTCATTTATTTAGGAGCAGTGGGGCATCCCCAGGTAAAGCCAGGCATATTGGAGAAGGGGCTTCTACTGAGGCTTCGCTTTGGGCTCGACCAGTATATCAACCTCAGGCCGGTCATTCTTTATCCGGGGGTTGCCACTCCACTGAAAGATAAAAAACCAAAGGATATAGATTTCGTGGTGGTGAGAGAAAATACAGAAGGTCTATACTTGGGGGTGGGAAGGTTTGAGAAAAAGGGCTCGAGCGAGGAAGTTGCCATACAAGAGATGGTTAATACCAGAAAGGGCGTGGAAAGGTGCGTCAGGTACGCATTTGAATTAACGAGGAAAAGAAAGAAGAAGATGAGGTTAACGCTTGTGGATAAGGCGAACGTTCTGACGTTTGCCCATGATCTCTGGCAGAGGGTATTCTATAAAGTTGGCGAAGAGTATCCCGATGTGGAGAAAGACCACGCATACGTTGATGCCTGTTGTATGTGGTTCGTTAAAAATCCTGAGTGGTTTGATACTATTGTAACCTGCAATATGTTTGGGGACATCATAACTGATTTGGGAGCAATGATTCAGGGTGGTATGGGAGTGGCAGCGGGAGGGAATATCAACCCTCAAGGCGTAAGCATGTTTGAACCAATTCATGGAAGTGCGCCGAAATATGCAGGCAAGAATGTAATAAACCCTATTGCTACCATAGTTGCCGGAGAAATGCTTCTGGAAAATTTGGGCGAGGAAAAGGGAGCAAAGTTAATCGATAAAGCTGTCCGTAAAGCTCTGTCTTCGGGAAAGATAAAAGCCTTGGATGCTGGAAAGATGGGCCTGTCCACATCCGAAGTCGGCGACCTCATCGCCGGGTATATTAGCTAAGTATAAGACGGAACGCACAAAAAGTCATGGTTCCGATTCATGGGGATGAACGAAGTAAAACAATCTCATAAGTGGGTTTGATAAATGAAAAAATATAATGTTGGCGTAGTGGGAGCGACCGGGCTTGTAGGCAGGGAAATGGTTAGAATGCTTGAAAAACGGAATTTTCCCGTAGCTAACTTAAGACTCTTAGCCTCCCAGCGTTCCCGGGGAAAAACATTAAAATTTAAAGGGAGAGAGATTGTAGTCGAAGAACTGAATCCCTCTTCGTTTAAGGTTTCTTCTCCAGAAGAAAAATTTAGCCTATCAGGTAGATTACATATGGCACTATTTTCTGCTGGCGGCTCTATTTCCAGAGAGTATGCCCCACTCGCTGCCCAGGAAGGCATATTTGTGATTGATAACTCCAGTGCCTGGAGAATGGATCCCGAAGTCCCATTGGTCGTCCCGGAAATAAATTCCCATACTCTATCCAAAGATAAAAAAATCATTGCCAATCCTAACTGCTCAACAATTCAGATGGTAGTTGTCCTGGCGCCGTTGCACAGGAAAGCAAGAATTAAGAGGATTGTTGTCTCCACCTATCAGGCGGTCTCTGGTGCAGGCCAGAAGGCAGTACTGGAACTGGAAGAGCAGGTTAGCGCTATTGCCTCTGGAAAAAAAATAAAACCAATGGTCTTTCCCCACCAGATTGCCTATAATTGTATTCCCCAGATCGACGTATTTCTGGAGAACGGCTACACTAAAGAAGAGATGAAGATGGTCAACGAAACAAGGAAGATAATGGAGGACGACTCTATTACCATCACCGCCACCTGTGTTCGGGTACCCGTTTTTCGTGGCCACTCAGAAGCCGTGAATATTGAAACAGAGAGAAAGATTACTCCCCAGGAAGCCCGCCAGATTTTGAACAAAGCAGAAGGAATTGTAGTTGTAGATGACATCAGTAAATTGAAATACCCTCTACCTACAAAGGCTGCCGATAGTGATGAGACTTTCGTTGGTCGCATTAGAGAGGACCAATCGATACCCAATGGACTCAATATGTGGATAGTAAGCGATAACCTTCTCAAGGGGGCTGCTCTGAATGCAGTTCAAATAGGAGAAGAGTTGATTAACAGGAAGATACTGGGGTCCTAAATGTCTTTCTTAAATAGCCTCACCATCGGTCGCTACATCCCTTCCCATTCTCCTGTCCACAGGCTCGACCCACGGACAAAGATTATAGCCGTTCTGATTGTCTCCCTTTCCATATTCCTTCTTAAGAACCTGTGGAGCTATTTTCTCCTGGCCATTTTTTTACTGGCCGTAATTCTTATCGCGCGACTCTCCATAAAGTTCGTTCTTAGAGGACTTGTACCTTTACTGTGGATCATCGTATTTACTTTTCTCCTGCACTTGCTTTTCACTCCCGGAACCCTAATTGCTTCTTTCGGCCCGCTAAAGATTACCAAGCAGGGTTTATCTCTGGGAACGTTCATTGCGTTGAGGCTAACTTTTCTAATACTGGTTGCTTCTCTTCTTACTCTCACCACCTCGCCCCAGAAATTGACCAGGGGACTGGAGTTTCTCCTTTCTCCCTTGAAAGTGGTGGGGATATCTTCCCACAAGATTGCTATGATGATGACCCTCTCCCTGAGGTTTGTACCTTTACTTTTCCAAGAGATGGATAAACTTATCAAAGCACAGAAGTCTCGAGGGTCAGATTTTTCTCATAAGAACCCCATTAAAAGAATCCGGGCCATTATTCCCATTCTGGTGCCCCTTCTGGTTAACCTCTTCCGGCGCGCTGACGAATTCGCTCAAGCCATGGAATCGCGAGCCTATGACCCGGATAAGCCCAGAGGAGACCTGGAAGTCATAAAGTTCAGAACTTCCGACTTATTGACAATTTTGACAATCGTTGCCTTCGCCGTAGCTATCATAATTTTATGACATCATAGAATGCGAAACATAAAACTCACCATTGAATACGACGGAACGGATTATTTTGGCTGGCAAATCCAGAAGAGAAAACCGACAATTCAGGGGGAGATAAAAAAAGTTCTGGAAAGAATCTTAAAGGAAAAGATAAGACTCACAGGCGCCGCCCGCACAGATTCTGGAGTTCACGCTCTCGGCCAGGTTGCCAACTTCAAAACCACAAATGAGAAGCTATCTACCGAAAGCCTCAATAAAGCACTGAACAGCCTGCTCCCTTCGGATATCGTTATAAAAGAAGTTAAGGAAGTTCCCCATAGTTTTCACGCCCGCTATAGCGCCAAAAGCAAAATATATCGCTACCAGATTCTGAATCAATTCTTTCCTCGAGCACTGGAGAGAAGATGCTCCTGGCATATCCCTGGACCTCTCCACTGGAGGAAAATAACAGAAGCCAATAAATATTTTGTCGGTAAACATGACTTTTCTCTATTTTCTGTCAGTGGGTCGAGTAGAAAAAATAAACAATGCACCGTCAGAGACTTCAGGATTCGAAAGGTGAAGAACTTATATGTCCTGCAGATAGAAGCCAATTATTTCCTATACAAAATGGTAAGAAGGATCGTAGGAGCTCTGATTGAAGTGGGAAGGGGAAAGATCGAGCCGGAATACATAAGTGTGTTGCTTCACGGGAAAGCCTCTACGTTACGTGCTCGGACCGCTCCTCCCCATGGACTTTTTCTGATAAAAGTAAAATACTAAAAGACTGGAGTCCTCCTGAAAGGGAGGGATCATAGCCAGCAGTGGCAGAACTTTAGTTTCACGTCTTAATTTTTGAGATTTCTGTTGATAGGAGAGGCAAAGAAGAATATAATAGTAATAAAAAATATTACTGCAAAACTCAAGGAGGAAAAAGATGAAGCAGAAGTGTAAATGGTTTGTGCTTTTGATGGCTCTGTTTTTTCTGGGCTCTCTGTCTTTTCTTCAGGCTCAGGAAAAAGAGATGCGGCCAGAAGTCAGGGCAGCCATAGAGAAGCTTAAGAGTGAGGGACCTGGAGAGAGGAGGAAAGCAGCAGAGACCCTGGGCAGATTAAGGGATAAGGCAAGTTTGCCTGCTTTGATGGAAGCTCTTCAGGATGAGGATTTTGGTGTGAGGGTAAATGCAGCAGATGCTTTGGGTAATATAAGGGATAAGTCTGCTACTCCAGCATTAATTAAGGCTTTGAAAGATGAGCACGATGGGGTGCGCATTAGTGTGGTTGTTGCTCTGGGCTATATTAGAGACCAGGAGAGTGTTCTTCCTCTAATTGAATCTTTAGCTGAAGATGAGAATGAAGGGGTGCGCATAAGTGCAGCTCAGGTGCTGGGAAATTTGCGAGATAAGAGAGCGACGCCAGTTCTGGTGGAAGGATTGAAAGATGAGAGTAGCAGGATTCGCGCTTCAGCAGCCAGGTCTTTGGGCAGATTGGGTGACCTTGAGGCAGGCAAGACTTTGATTGAGGCGCTAAAAGATGAAGAGGTGCGAGTGAGATTGTATGCTTCTGAGTCATTGGGAAATTTGAGAGTAGCAAGCGCAATTGAGCCTTTGAAAGAACTTTTACAGGATGAAGACGCCAGGACTCGCTGTGCTACTGCCAGCGCTCTGGGAAAACTAGGTGATAAGTCAGGGCTTGATGTCGCTCTGGCAGAAATGGAAAACGAAGATATTCGGATCAGAACAGAAGCATTAAGAGCGTTGGGTTATATTGGAGAGACGACTGAACCTGTAGTCAATGCTATTAAAGAGGCTCTGAATGATAAGAATAGAAGTGTGCAAAGGGTTGCTGAGATGGTAGCAAATCAACTCAGAATCGAAATAAAGACCGAAAAAGAGGGGGAACCTGAGAGTGGCCAGCAGTAAAAAATCTTTCTGGTTAATAATATTACTTTTTAGTTTCTTATTGGTGAACAGTTTCGATGCAAAAGATTTAACTACTTCTGAAAATCGATACCCCGTGATAATCGCAGAGGTTGAGAACCTGAACGATTTTGCACTCTTTGCTACCAGCGGCTGGGATGGCAACTGGTATGTTGGACATAACCACGCCTGGGTTACCAAACTGCCCGGAGCGCCCCAAGGCAATTACGTAAAGGCTTATTTAGGAGCCAAGTTAGGCAGGGCCAAAAAGGTTATCAGGAGGCAGCTTGAGCGGTCAAAAAACCACTTTGAGCGATTAAAGAATTTGCCACAGGAAAAAAGGGAAACATCGGCAAAGCAGTTGAAATACGAAAGTTTTAAGGAGATAAGTAAAAAGATAAAGGCATTGGAAAAGAAACTATCCTCGCCGCATTCGGGTAAAATATATATTGGAATTAATTCCTCTCCTCGCTGGGATAAGAAGAACTCTTTTTTCTTAGTTTCTGAGGAGGATATTCCACTGGAAGGTGATCCCGAGGAAGCCCTTGAGGAAGTAGGGGAGGCAAGGTGGTTCTGGGTTGAGATTCCTCTCGGCCTGGTAAGTTTCGATAAAGAGAACTACGTGGCTATCTGGTCGCCAGATGAGAACCTGAATTCAGCTCAGGTATCACCGATACTGGCCAGTGCCTGGGGAGGCAAGGAAGTCAATACATGGCTTGACCAGGAATCGGAGGGCAGACCTCCCACCTCTTTGAGTCGGTCGGTGACTATTTTCGAACCTGCCCTGGCTATTAAACTTGTGCCTTTCAATGAGAAGAGGGTTTTCGTCGAAATTCTTGATGTTAGCGATGGGGAAGAGATTAAGGAAAAGAGAGCGATTACTGCTTCGGTATCAGGTGGAGATATTGTGAGAGTGTGGCTGGAAATATCTGATGATGAAAGCACAAAGAAAGCTAAGGAATGGGTGAGAACAGGAAGACTTGCCTTTGGAGCGCCCTATTCCATTACCCTTGACCCCACAAAATTGGCAGAGTCCAGCTATTATTTGAGGGCGGTGGCTGAGGATTTCTGGGGTAATGTTGGCTACAGCGGGTCTATTAAAATATCGGTTAAAAAATAGTCAATTTATGGGCGAGTAAAATTTACAACTTTGTCCTTGACAATTAAGAAAAGTTGTGATAACATAATATCGAAAATAGAATACGAACTCCGACAATAGCAAACCACACCGAAAGGGTGGGACGCAAAGCTACGGACCCCTATAATGAGGTAGCCGGGCCACCGAAGAGTCGAGCCGAATTATCAACCCACACTTACGGTGAAATGCCGAGGGCGGGGTTCGAGAATTTTGATAATTCGGCTTTTTTTCTTTATTAACATATAAAATTAAGGCTAGGCAAAATATAAAAATTGCGCGTTGGGAAAGATTCAGAAAAATCTTTGAAAATTGAATAGGTTACTCCGATAAAGGCAAACCATACCGAAAGGGTGGGACGCAAAGCCACGGGTCCCGATTAAAATCGAGATAGCCGGGTTACCGAAGAGTAGTTCTGGAGTATAGGTAAACTATCTGAGAGAGGTATATTTCTGTTCAGTTAGTTAACCTAACTCGCGTAAATGATGCCGAATTGACACATCGCCCTGGCGTGGGGTGCCTTTAGGGAGATGTTGTTAATTCGGCTTTTTTTATTTCATTCCTCTTTCACCTTCTCCCTTAGGGGAGAGGGAGGGGTGAGGGGGGTAAGGAGAAAATTATGAAGAAAAAAATTAAAAGAAAAGAGTTCATCATTTCCGTTATCGGAAGAGATTTGAGAAAGACTCCAGAAGCAGAAGAGAAGTGCAAGGATGACTCTCCAGGGTCAGCCTCCCGCAAAGAAGACTCTGGAAAGGACAAAATTTTGAAGAAGAATAAGACACACTATCGCATTGAGTATACCAAGGACGGACCCAAATTCTGGACACTACATTAGGGAGAAAAATATTTTGAAAGAAGAAAATCCCAAACCGCAGTGGAATAGAAGATACTTGCCACAAGACCTCGA
>JABAOF010000469.1_pt3 | contig 23845 bp, 23 predicted proteins | sample 7062171 | NCBI WGS metagenome assembly JABAOF01 (sample SAMN14538628, study PRJNA623070) | marine sediment metagenome | biome: marine biome [ENVO:00000428]; feature: marine pelagic biome [ENVO:01000023]; material: deep marine sediment [ENVO:00002113] | place: India: Gulf of Khambhat ...
AGGGGCAGGGACTTCCAAGCTGAGCCTATCGTGAACTTAGTGAAAGACCCGTCCTTCGACTGCGGGCCACCCTTCGGGTGTCCCTCCGCTCAGGACGATTGAGGTTCTTCATCATCCTGAGCGGAGTGAGCCGCACCAGCGGCGAACGAAGTCGAAGGACGCGGATCGCAACTCATCCATCTCGCCAACAAAAAGAGCGCACGTTCCTTCCAAGCCCGAACTTGCCATACTCTCGACATTCGATAAGAATAGAGCAACAACCATCCCATCCCACAACGAGTAGGGACCATGACCACTTTCTTCCCTATCCTTATCTTGACTGCCAGGCCCGCGGCCGGTAAGAGCGAAATCATCCACTTCCTCGAGCAGATCCCCGTCGATGAACGCATCGAGCGCTATCATGTCGGTCCGATCCACATCCTCGACGATTTTCCAATGCTCTGGGCATGGTTTGAAGAAGACGATCTGTTAGAACGCATTTTCGATAAACCCAGGCTATACACTACGCCCGATGGCTATTTTCTCCACGAAGACCTTTGGCATTTGCTCATCCGACGCCTGAGCCTTGACTACCATAAATGGCGAAGAGATACAGCAGATCCGCACACCGTCATGATCGAATTTTCTCGCGGTTCTCCATCGGGGGGATATCAAGCCGCATTCCAGCATTTGAGCGATGAGATCCTGCAAATGGGCGCGTCGCTCTATGTTGAGGTTTCCTACGAAGAATCCTTGCGTAAAAATCGAAAACGCGCCAACAACGAGAGGCCCGACAGTACGCTCGAGCACAGCGTTGAAGATAAAAAGATGGAACGCCTTTACCGTGATGACGATTGGTCGTCGTTTTCCGCTTCCGATCCGAATTTTCTTACAGTTCGCGGGATCCGTGTTCCCTATGTCATCTTCGAAAATGAGGACGACATAACCACCAGAGGGGGAAATAAGCTGGAACAAAGGTTGGAAGACGCGTTAGGACATTTGTGGGCGTTGTGGGAAGAGCGGCCAACAGTATAATGTAACCTACTACCTACAGCGCATTCGGAGAATCCGGGAGAAGCTATGAGCCGCCACGCGCGCTTCATCACCCTACTACTTGCACTTAGCTTCCTGATCTTGCCATCCTCTGTCGCAGCGCAAAATCCTGTCGTGCATGCAGTACTTTTCTATAGCCCCACATGCCCACACTGCCACAAGGTTATCGAGCAGGATTTACCACCCTTGTGGGAGATCTACGGTGGCGAGGTTGAATTATTCTACATCCCCCCAACCCCCGAAGAGGAGCAGGCAGGGCCATCCTTGGTGGGAATCTACGGCGAGCGGATGACGATCCTTTACGTCAATACCTACACCGACGTCGGATCGTCATTGTTCGGAGCTGCGGTTGAGACTTTTAATATCCCGCCGGAGGAGCAAGTCGTCCCCACCTTAATCGTGGGGCAGATCCGCCTCATAGGATCGACGGACATACCGCAACAGTTTCCGGATATCATCGAACAAGGGCTAGCGCAGGGCGGGATCGATTGGCCAGAGATCCCTGGACTGAGGCAAGAAATAACAAATATGGTTCCCTTCCCGCTCGAGGAGCCATCACCCGAACCAACCCCCGAGGCTTCACCCGTGCCGGTTACTGAGACGGTGTCCGTAGAAACGGATGGACCCTCAAGCACATCCACGAGCCCCGCCCCGGCCACAAGTACACCCGAAAGCCCTGCAGTCGTCCCTCCCGTCGATTTTGCCTCGCCACAACTTCCTTTTGTTCAAAGATTTCGACTCGACCCTGTCGGCAATAGCCTATCTGTCCTGGTCCTGGTCGGCATGATTTTGAGTGTTCTGGGAGCCGCCTTCCGATTAGGCCGGGATTCTTCACGACACACCTCCCGCCGACTGCATTGGAGTATCCCGCTGCTGTCCCTGGCGGGTATCGCGGTCGCAGGTTACCTTGCTTACATTGAAATCACGGGCTCCGAAGCCGCATGTGGCCCCATCGGAGATTGCAACACCGTGAATCAAAGTGAATATGCCAGACTCTTTGGCATCATCCCTGTCGGCGGTCTCGGATTCTTCGGGTATGTCGCCATCCTTGTCCTCTGGTTTATCGCCCAGCGGACCTCCGATCGGGCTGCGGATCTCACGACGGTGGCAATACTCGGCACAACGATTCTCGGTACCCTGTTCTCAATCTACTTGACTTTCCTTGAACCCTTTGTCATCGGCGCCACATGCGCCTGGTGTCTGAGTTCAGCCATCATCATCACCGTCCAAATGCTGTTGAGTGTCGATCCAGCCACCATAGCATTGTCGAGTTTGCGTAAAGCATAAACCCAACCTCACCCAGCGTAGATCAAGACCACATCCCTCTACCCTTGTCCTCCTCCTTGAGGAGTCATACCCATTGCTCCCATCTTCATCATTGCACGCAATAACAAACACTCCGGCCTCCGCAAGGCAACCAGACGTACCAAATCCACTACATCACACTTGAAGCTAAAACGAGATCCTGAAAAATCTATTTTTCGGAGCAACCAAATCTGCTATAATCTACCCAAATAGGGGGATAAAGGCGTTCCGACGACGAGTCCTTCAAGGATCCTATAACGGATGTTGAGCAGAACGGAACGCGATCGCCTCTGTATCGATGAAACTGGTAACGATTTGGTCCGCACCGTTTCGCCATCCTATCTCAAGAAAGGATGACAGAACTCACCAATGACGGGTCCTCTCGCAACAATTCTTGCTGTCGCCGCTTACGGCGCTCTGCACAGCTTGCTTGCAAGCCCATGGGCGAAGGAAAAGGCACGCCGAATCTTGGGCTCCCGTTCTGATCGCTTGTATCGCATTAGCTATAACGCCGTCGGCGCACTTACCTTGCTTCCGGTCTTAGCAATACCGGCGCTACTCCCCGGCGATACGCTCTATCGCGTCCCCTGGCCCTGGTCTTTTCTGACCGCGCTGGGGCAAGCAATCGCCCTACTCCTTCTGGGAATGGGTCTGCTCCAAACCGACGTGTGGCATTTCCTCGGTCTTCGTCAGTTATTAAGTGGGGACAGTGACTCCCCTCCCAAATTAGTGGTTCGAGGTCTCTACCGCTGGGTACGCCATCCACTCTACACTGCGGGTCTTGTCTTGATCTGGCTTTCCCCCGTACTTACAACCAATTTGTTGGCTTTAAACCTGGGCTTTACTGCCTACATCTACATCGGCAGCCTGTTTGAGGAGAAACGTCTCATATATGAATTCGGGGAGGCTTACCTGACCTATCAGAAACGTGTCCCTCGTCTGATCCCCCGACCTTGGAGAAGCGCGGCAGAGTTCTGACAGAGACGGATGGTTCACAGTCGATCTGGGACGACTGTCTGGTCGTCCCGATGGTTCCATGCTGATTAAGCCTATATTCGTAGGGGCGCACAGCCGTGCGCCCCTACATGTTTATGCACAACCGCTTCGCCCCTAACATCTGCAACGTACAGCAAGTCGGGGTGTCTTGTATTATTATGGGAGCTCAATCCACGATACATGGGTCGAGAGCGATCTTATGACTCACGCAATCGACCGCATGGAGGAGAATGCCGTGACAGCAGATTACACTTACATCGAAGACCTCTCAAGCCTGATCGAGAACCTACCAGACGACAGCATTGTGAGCCGAACCTTCCATGAAGATGACCACACGAAAGTCGTCTTGTTTGGCTTTGCGAAAGGACAGGAGCTGTCTGAGCACACTGCCTCTCATCCAGCGATTCTCTACTTCCTCGAAGGGCACTGTCGCCTCACTCTCGGTGAGGACGATCAGCAGGCACAACCAGGGACCTGGGTACACATGCCTGCACAGCTCCCTCACAGCGTACATGCTTCAACACAAGCACGTATGATGTTGATCCTTCTTCGGGATTGATTGATGGGATTACGGTAAAAATCCATCGCCATCTGCCAATGTTGATTTCGATGCCACCCTACTCAGGCGACAGCCCACCAATCTTTCCCCTCCGTCAGACCCATCCCGATCAGCCTGTCCCGGATCAACACTCTCGCACCCCTTGAGCCGACGGCCGCCAGCACGACCGGACTGTTGAAACGGCGGAGCCAATCCGGGAGATCTTCCGGGGCAATGATCGGGCGATCCCGTCGTGTGCGTCCGACCTTGGCCGGATCGATGTCCACAAATGCTTCAAGGGGAGCTCCCCGGCGAAGCAGATGCTTCGACAGACGGCGCCCCATCTCCCCAGCGCCCCACACGATCAACGCATCACACCCGATGAGAGGACCTTGGCAAAGATAGTGCGCCTTAGCGCGCAAAAAATTCTCCACCGAGTAGCGCGAATCGGTTCGCGTCAGGCGCTGAGGATGTTCACGCCAGTACAGCAGCACCTCGGGAACCTTTGCAAAATGGGCGCCAGCAAGGTGCATTCGCAGCCAGAGATCGTAGTCTTCAGCCCAGCCATTTTCTTGATACCCGCCCATGCGCTCGAGCCATGAGCGTCGCATCACAACCGAAGAATGTGCGAGCGGACTCTCGATATAGATGGCACGGGCAATCGCTTCTGGAGTAACAAGGCTGTTGAGCCATTCAATATAGACACGGAACCCCTCGCGCACACCCCCGACAGGGAAACCCTCCACAAGACAACCAATCACAGCAACATCCGGGTGATCTTTGAGAAAATCGACTTGTTTCTCCAACCGTTCCGGGTGGGCGCGGTCGTCCGCGTCCATGCGTGCGATAATTGGCGCCCTACAAGCGCCCACTCCTGTGTTCAATGCCTCAAGGATGCCCTGATGCACAACTGTCACCACCCGCACCCTGGGATCACGTTTCTGCCATGAAGCCAGAATCGGGGCGGTTGCATCTGTTGATCCATCGTCGACGGCAACGACTTCGATACACTTCAAGGTCTGATCAAGGATGGATTGCAGCGCCTCGTCGAGCGTCTCCTCAACGTTGAAGCAGGGCATCAAGACCGACACAAGCGACTCAGCTATGCTATCATCGGAGTTATGTGACGCTTGAAGAAGGAGATTTCCCATGAACCTATCCGATCTTTCGCTTGACAAAATCTCAACCGGATTGTTGAATTTTTTACCGCGCCTCGCGATGGCCTTCGTCGTTCTGCTCCTCGCGCGCTGGATATCATCGTTTGCCAAACGCCTTGTACGCCGCTCGCTGGAGGCGCGGGAGAGCGACCCCGAACTAATTGTACTCTTCGAGATGCTCACAAATTGGGGCATTCTTGCGTTCGGCATCGTCATCGCCGTAGAACAGCTCGCGCCTGGACAATTCAGCAGCCTCATCGCCGGACTGGGGATCGCCGGTATCACGATCGGCTTCGCGCTTCAGGACGTCGCCAAAAACTTCGTGGCCGGCCTTCTACTCCTGCTGCAACAACCTTTCGAAATCGGCGATGCCATTGAGGTCGTCGGCTATGCTGGCACAGTGCACGAGATCTCTCTCCGTTCGACAGACATCATCACCTGGGACGGCCGTCATGCGATTATCCCTAATGCTGACGTGTTCATCAACCCGATCGTCAACTTCAGCCGCGCCGTACGACGCCGGGGGGAGGTGACGTTAGGGGTGTCCTACGAGTCGGACCTCGATCACGTAACCAAAGTTACCCTGGAAGCCGTTGAAAAGGTGCCCGGTGTCTTGAAGGATCCTGCCCCCTCTGTTCTCTTTAGAAAGTTCGGCGACTCAGCGATCGAGCTGACCACATTCTTTTGGGCCGACATCGGCGAAGTCGGCCTTGGTGATGCACAAAACGAGTGCATCAGGAACATTAAACAGGCGTACCACCGCGAAGGCATCGAGATGCCCTTCCCCACGTACATCACGATCCAGGGCAGCCCGTAGAATTCAACGTTTCACGAAAACATTGTAGGGGCGCACGACCGTGCGCCCCTACAAGATGTCTCCTTCAACATCAAGACTAAGAGAGGCCACCCGGCGGGTCGCCCCTACGAACGTGATGGAAACCTACTCCGTCAGGATGCGAGAACCAAGCTGCTCCAACCACAGACCTTTGCGAGATCGGCGCTCGCCAACGTATTAGAAACCCTCAGCAATAGTTGGAGTTTTACGAATCTAAGAAGCCCGAAACAACAGCAAAGGTGCAGTCATCGACTAGATAAATTGCTCCTCGTAATGACAGGCGACGAAGTGACCAGGCTCGAGTTCACGCATCTCCGGTACTTCCGTCGCACAGTTCTCCTTTGCGATCGGACAACGTGGGTGGAAGCGACAACCTGAGGGTGGTGAGATCGGACTGGGGATCTCACCCTTTGGCAGAGGGGTTGTACGACGTGCCTGAGGATCAGGTACCGGCACAGCTGTCAACAAGGCCTGGGTATAGGGGTGCAATGGTTTGCGGTAAACTTGCTGCAAGGTTCCCATCTCGGAAATTAGTCCTAAATACATGATCGCGATGCGGTCGCAGATGTATTTAGCCGTCGCCAAATCATGGGTAATGTATAGATACGTGAGATCAAGCTTCTCCTTCAAGGTCAACATCAATTCCAATAGCAGTGCTCTCACCGACACATCTGCCATGGCGATCGGTTCATCAGCGACAACGAGTTCCGGATTCAGCACCAATGCTCGGGCAATCACAGCGCGCTGACGCTGACCGCCGCTCAATTGGTGTGGATACTTATCGTATAGAATGCTTGCTGGTGACAGACCTACCTGCTCCATCATTTCAAGCACACGCTGTCGCTTCTTTTCTCCTTCGGCGACACGAAAGATCTCTAGGCTGTGCCCGATAGCGTCTCCGCATTTCATGCGAGGGTTCAAGGATGCGAATGGGTCTTGGAAGATCGCCTGCATGCGGCGACGTGATTGGCGCATCTCCTCTGCGCTTAACGTCGCCAGGTCTGTGCCCTCGAAGAGGATGCTGCCCTCAGTAGGATCCACCAATCGCAAGATCAGCCGTCCGGTCGTCGTTTTCCCGCTACCGCTCTCTCCCACCAATCCTAGGACCTCACCGCGGAGTATCTCAAAATCTATGCCATCCACTGCGTGTATGAACTCACGTTGGCGAGTCAACAACCGCTCTATGAAACTTCTTTGCACGGGGAACCACTTTTTCAGGCCCCTCACTTGGACAAGGGTTTGGTCAGACATCGCTCTCTCGCTCATATAGCCAGCAGGCTATCCAATGATCCGTTTCATACTCCTTAAACACAGGTACCTCATCACGACAAATGTCCATGACATGTGGACATCGTGGATGAAATCTGCAACCGGGTGGTGGATCGATCAAGTCGGGAGGTGACCCATGCATAATGTGTAGCTTGTCGTCAGTAAGCTTGATGTTGGGGACTGAACTTAGCAGACCCTGTGTGTATGGGTGTTGTGGTTTGTGGAATAGAGGATGAACGTCCGCCACTTCCACCAGCTTTCCAGCATACATAACAGCCACCCGATCCGCCATCTCGGCCACAACACCGATATTGTGAGTAATGAGTATGATCGTTAAACCCAGGAGACGTTGTAATTCACGGAGCAGATCTAAGAATTGAGCTTCGACGATGACATCCAGTGAGGTTGTTGGCTCATCGGCGATGATCAGGTCGGCGTCGAGTGCCAATGCCAAGCCGATCATCACCCGCTGACGCATACCTCCACTCAGTTGATGGGGATAGTCGTCCAATCTCTCGTCTGCGATACCAAGACGGTCGATTAACTCTGCTGCGCGTGCCCTTCCATACTGCTTACTCACATCAAGATGTGTGCGAATCGTCTCGACAATGTGATCGCTAATGCGCTGTAGGGGATTCAAGCATGTCATCGGGTCCTGAAAAACAGTCGATATGTGTGCTCCCCTTAGTTGCCGCATACCCTCATCATCTAGTTCCAATAGGTTCTTACCATCAAATATAATCTCACCACCTGTAATTTTCCCTGGAGGCCGAAGGAGACGAAGAACAGCCATTCCTAAGGTGGATTTACCGCATCCTGACTCGCCCACCAACCCCACCACCTCACCCCGGCTGACAGTTAAACTAACGTCGTCCACGGCTCGAAGGACACCAACTCGGGTAGGATAATCAACATCTAGATTCCGTATTCGCAAAACCGCTTCGCTCATGTTTCCGTCAACCTGGGATTCAGGATCTCACTCAAACCCTCACCAAACATACTGAACCCTAACGCAACCAGCGCGATCGCTAAACCAGGGAAGGTGACGGGCCACCAACGACCACCAGCCAATTCAGAGCGTCCTCGGTAAATATCATAGCCCCAGTCGGGTCTTGATGGATCCACTCCTAAACCGATGAAGGCTAAAGCAGCTTCGGTGATAATGGCATCGGCGATGTTAAGGGAGAAGACCACCACAATCGAGGGGATGACATTAGGTAAGATATATCGCCTTAAAATCGTGCGACTCGACGCTCCCAGGCTTCGGGCGGCCTCTATATAAAGTTCCTCTTTAATGCAGAGTACCTGGCCGCGCACCAACCTGAAAAAGATCGGGATATATACAACCGCAATGGCGATTGAAATGTTAATTACACCAGCCCCCAGCAGGGCTGCTAGAGCGATGGCGAGGATCAAACCTGGAAAGGCATAGATGCTATCCATGACTAGGCAGAGGACGCGGTCCAAACGACCCCCTAAATAGCCAGAGATAAGCCCGAGCGGGACACCGATACACATCGATAATACCGCCGAGAGCAATGCCACTTGAAGCACAATCTGTGCGCCGTAGATGATACGACTAAAGATGTCCCGTCCAAGTTGGTCGGTGCCGAATTTGTGGTCTGCGGTAGGAGGAGAGAACGGATCTCCAGAGCGAACTTCAGGATCATAAGGAGCTAAGTTCGGGGTAAGAAATGAGATGATCGTCATGACAACGATGAATGTAACAATGAATCCCCCGATCACTGTCATGTACCACTCCGCTCCGTACCATTTTCGACCCCTCAGAACACGAGACAAAAGACCAGGTTCAACATCACTTACATAATCCATAGATTCCTCATCATGCAAAAATGGTTTCGCCGAACTTAAACAATTTCATGATTGAAGGTACTGAATGCTTTCACATAGATGACAACTGAAATTCAAACTCCTTGGGCTTGGTAATACTAGTGACGTTCAACAAGTGTAAAGAAATCAAAATCTGCCGCGATTGGAGGTACATCAAGCTCACCTGTTGTCACTGCGAGACCGACATCGCGCGGTTCCGCCAGCATCGTAGAACTGCAGCGGCTGACTTCAATCCAGTTGCCTTCCTCAAGGTAGTAGTAACCAATGTAGGAGTTACCGGCTTTCCGCAGCATAAGCGTGACCGCATCAGCAGTCAAAGGTACACTGCTTATCTGACAATACGGCTCTGGACCAGTGAAATAGATCCCACTCCCAACACAGTAGGGCGATTCACCCTTCTGACAATAGCCTCGACTCAGTGACAGGACGGCATCATCTTTTAATCGGACGATGAGAGATGCGTTTTGGTAATTGTCATCTGGGACAAAGGCTACTTTGGTCATAATATCGAAATGCGTGTCAGGAGCGCCGCGCATCAACACATTCTGCGCGTCCTGCAATCCAGCCGTTATCACGCCCCCCTGTGAGACGATCCGGAGGCTTCCAGGTGCTTCGGACAATGTCCAATTTGCTGGATCCTCATTGATCCACATCCAGCTTGATGAAAGATCCCCCTCAAATTGATCCATTGTTGTGATGGGGTCAGGTTTGACAACAGCAGGATCGTAATGACAACCAGGCCAACACCGTTTTGTGTAATAAGCATAATTCGGGATCCTTGGGGTGGGTTTGAAAACCGAAGAGGTCGCCACAGGGGTAGATGTAGGAACGCTGGTGCAAGCGGCTGATGTACAGACCACTATAAGAACGATAAGGCGTTTCATCTTTCCCTCCTCTATCCCCAGGTTAATATCGAACCCTGGGGTCAATACGAGCGTAGATGATATCTACAATCAAACTAACCGTCGCCACAAGGAAAGCAAAGAACACGACAGTGCCTTGAATGGCAGGAAAATCCCTGTCGGTGATACGGTCTACCAGGAACAGCCCCATCCCAGGCCAGTTGAAGGTCGTTTCTGTGAGCACTGCACCCCCCAGCAAGACAGCAAACTGGAGCCCGAACATCGTGAGAATGGGGATGAAGGCATTGAGCAGTGCGTGCCGGTAGACGACAACTCTCTCGCGTATCCCCCGCGCGCGGGCAGCCGTTATGAAGTCCTGCTGCAACACATCGAGCATGTTGGCTCGTGTAAGTCTTGTAAAAACCCCGGAGAGATAGAGTCCCAATGTCAGTGCGGGAAGTATCATATGTTTTAAGGCGTCCACAAGACTGTCCCACTGACCAGTGATTAGCGTGTTGAAGATGTAGAAGTTCGAGAGAAAATCAGTTATGGAGATTATTTTTTCTCCGATGGGTCCACTGAGGCTTTGATGAAGGGCATAAACCTGCGTAATGGTTTCGGGTCGATATCCCGTGCTGATCCGATTGGAAACCGGAAGCAAATCCAACTCGATACCGAAGATAATTTGGAACATCAACCCCAGCCAGAAGATTGGGACGGCATAGGCCACGATGCTATACAAACGCAGACCGTAGTCGGTAGCGCTGCGCCGCTTCCGCGCGGCGAAGGCACCACTGAACACGCCAATGAGTGACGCAATCAGCATCCCAAAAACGCTCAATTCGACTGTGGCAGGGAATTTTAGTGTCAAATCTTCCGCGATCGGTCGTCCACGTAGTGTGATCGATGTGCCCAAATCAAAGCGCGTGATCAAGCCCCACAGGTAGTTGAAGAACTGGCTGTCGAATGGATTTACCGTCACGTCGAAAGAATCAGCAGGTGCCCAACCTTCAATACCTCCTTGGGAAAACTCAACTTGCATCCAGTTGCCCGCCACATCAACTGGGAGGGTTGCTCCCTCAAGAGGTGAGTAATGGAACTCCACACGCCTCAGCCATTCCAATTTGTCTTCAGCAACCCACACGGGGGTTTCTTCCTCGGCCGATACGCGGATCCAATCCTCACCCGATTCGGTCCAACGATCGGTAATCGGTAGCCGTTCTCCTTCCAAGATCAACATGACCGGCTGACTGGTGGCATCATGTTCCGCATACATAACAATGAAGGGTTTGATCACGGAGACCCAACTACCCCGCAGGTTGATGACCAGAGGTCGGTCCAAGCCCTGGGCGTGGCGTATCTGGTCCAGATATTCCTGCGGTACACCAGGCCGCATGGTAGCCTTGATCGGGTCACCTGGCATCACTCGCAGAAGGATAAAGACTAAGATTAATAATATAAGAATCATGGGGATCGTGAGTAGGATCCGTTTGATGATGTAGGCTCTCAATGAACCCATTGAATGCGCTTCTCCTCGACCTCTTGGTTGACGAATATTGTGCCTTGGTTAATCTTCTTTAACACTTCATCTCATCTATCAGATGAATGTGTGATCGATCTCGCACCTCTCCATCCCACCCAAACAATCTGCTCTCCCAGAGGTGTGGCTCTGGGTATTGCCTAAAATCAGAAGGGACACTCATTTCCTGCGGAGTGGAACGATGGCTCGCGGAAGGGAGGGGTCTTGGCAGGTTTTCCCTCACCAAAACCCCTCCTACCTGCATTTATGTTTCACTATTTCTGACTGCTACTTTGTCAGCGTGAAGTAGTGCAAGAACATGGTCGGGTCTAGCACGACACCGCCGACATCCGGCTGGCTTACGAGCAGAAGCGCGCCCTGAGTGAAGGGGATGGTAGGAACTTCAGTGGTCCAAAGCTCCTGCAGCTCTTTGTAGAGGTCCATCCTCTCGTCCATGTCAGTTGATGTACGAGCGGAAATGAGCAGATCGTCCATCTTCTCATTGCAGTAGAAGATCCCGATATCTTCTGAAGCATCACACTCAGCAAAAGAAGAAGTGTAGTTATCGGGATCCAGGTAGTCCGGATACCACCCAAGCAAGAAGACGGGCATCGTGCCAGGACCAAAGTAATCCGTGTAGGTGCCCCACTCAGCAGATTGCAGGTTGACCTCGATCACTCCGGTCTCCTCCAACGCTTGCTTCATGACCGACGCTACGTCGCCCTCGGTGGGACCATAGTGGTCTGGTGTCCACCAAAAGTCCATCACCAGTGGATTATCAGCATTAAAGCCAGCTTGATCCAGCAAAGACCTGGCCGCATCCAGGTCACGCTCGCCAAATGCTTCGATGTGACCGGCCATGCCCATTGGCACCATGCTGTAAAGATTTTGGTGCGTCCCTTGGAAGACGGTACCGGAAATCTCGTCGCGGTTAATGGCCAGCGAGATGGCCTGACGGACTAGCGGATTGTCGAAGGGCTCGGTGGTGGTGTTAAAGCAGATATAGCGGATGTAGGCACCGGGTCCCGTATAGAGCGTGAAGTCTGGGTCAGTGTCGAGGTCCTGGTAGTCTGATGGGGTCAACGTCTTCCAGGCGATGTCAATATCGCCCGCCTCGAGCGCTAATCGCATGGCGGTGGAATCTGCGAAGTAACGCACAATCACTTTGGAGTGGGCCGGTGGATCATCATAGTAGTCAGGGTTGGCCTCCAACTCCATTTCCACATCTCGTTCCCAGCTTTTGATTACGTACGGCCCAACGCCGCCGCAGGTGCTCTCCACATCGAAATCATTCTCAGGGTAACACTCTGGGCTAACGGGCGAGTAGGGTTGTGTGGCGACCAGCAGTGGGAAGAAGCCAACAGGGGCTGAGAGAACGAACTTGACCCCCATGTCGCCCACTTTCTCAACATGATCGACAAAAGAAGTCACCAGCCAGCTGGGGTCACCTTCCAGTCGCATGACCCGATTTATGGACCACACGACGGCATCGGCATTGAAATCAGTCCCATCGGTGAACTTCAACCCTTCCCGTAGTTGGAAGGTGTAAATCATGCCATCAGGGCTGACTTCGTAGCTCGTGGCCAAACCTGGCACAAGGTCCGTCGTTCCCGGAACGTACTTGAGCAGTGTGTCCATCGTGTTGTGATGGATTTCCCATGTATGGAAGTCGTAGGACTGTGCCGGGTCCAGATCGGTGACAGAGTCAGTGGTGCCGATGATCAGTGGTTCCACTTCAACCTCCGGTGGAACCTCCGTCGGCTCAGGTTCTGGGGGTGCTTCGGTCTCGACTACACCGGGCACCTCAGGAGACGGTGTCGCTGGCCTGCAAGCAGCCAACAGCATGCTGGCCATGACTAGCAGCACGAGAAAGATAAAGAATCTTCGGCGTTGCACTTTTCTCCTCCTGAATTTCGGTTTCTCGAATCAATTCATTAAGAAGCTAAGTTTTCATGATTTTGGATCTCCACCTCCTCTCCTGCACACAACCGGAGTTCATTGCCAAATTGCTTAACCCCTCATCAGGCAATGTGTTGTGAAATGGGGAATTATTGCAGGAATGCAATCATAGGTTACGCAATTGTATAACTGCTACTCCGTAACGTCAACCATGGTTCAATTCTCCGCACAAGGTATGGTGTTTCGCTAAATACGGGCAAAGGTATGATGCTGGGCTTCAGGATCAGCCTATAATTCAAACTGGGGACGGAGCACGGAATAAATCACCTTGTCAGGGCGACCGGTCTGTCGCACATACAAGGTTTCGACTACAAACGGTCGTTTACGCCGGCGCGGTCAGTTCCCCATCGTTGATGAGGTCGTTCTTTAGTACAACGAGGATACACCTCACGGACATATTAATGCCTTGAGTGAGTCCTGAACACCTGCCCACGCAGCCTCAGCGCCGTACTTCCCCCTCGATGACCAGCCGCAACTCGTCGGCTGGCGGTTGGTCACCGTAATCCGTGATGTCCTCCAGGGCGAGGCGCAAAAGAAGGGGGCGGTCGCCCGGCGTGCGCGCCAGATGGCGGATGACGGCCTCGTCGGCCTGAATCCCGAAGGTCTTGAGCAAACTACGGACATCGTCTCGGCTCGTGCTTTCCATGCCTGGTACCTCCTGGAGAGATCCTCGCACCGTAGGGATCTATGCTCGTTTTAAAGATATGCCACGCATCATCTCCCTGAGCGTGACAGCTGCCAATTTCCATGCTCTTCCTGATCCCTAATCCCTGATCCCATTCAAAGAAAACCTGCCACCCTCCACACCACCCCTCCCACAATCGCTCCGAACAAAGAAGCCACGAGGTTGACCACATTGTTGTCCATCCAAGGCCAGCCACGGGCGAGATCGGTGGGAGTGCCGCAGTTACGGTGCGATTGCTGCTCCGTTTCCCGCTCGCAGGTCGGACAATAATAGATCGCCTGTACGGAAGCGCCCAGAACGCTATCCAGAAAGGCAGCTGAAAATCCACCAATCAAAGCACCGAGCCCGATCGATTTTTCACCTAACGTGAGCCAAGCTGTTAGTCCGATCAACCCCGCGCCTGCAAAAGCCGCCAGCGTTCCCTCAAGCGTCACGCCACCCGACGTCCCTGGTTCGACGACAACCCCACTGGTGATCAGCCGTGGCCGACGTCGAGCGAGAACGCCTAACTCCGTCGCCCACGTGTCTGCCGTGGAGGCCGCAAGCGCACCCACCATACCCGCTAACCATGCAATTTCCCTCGTGAGGCCAAAGAGGACGATGAACGCAGCAGGCACAGCACCGTTGGCACAAACCTGAGCAGCGTCACGCCGATGCCCTTTGGCATACACAAGGTCAACGGTTTGCTTTCGATCCATCCCCAACCGGGAAAGTGCACTGGAAGAGACAAAGAAAAGAATTAACAACCCGGCGGACTCCCAACCTCCAAATCCGAACACCAGCCCACCCACGATGGACGCTACAGCAGCTCCTCCTATCGTAAGAGCGCCGACCCGGTAGGCTCCTGCGCTAACCGCTATCGCGAGTATCCAGCCTACAAAATGCTTGATCATCTTATCCAGACAACCTGTGGATAACCTCTATTTTTCTGTGGAAAACCTGATTACGAATGTGGAAAACACGAATGATTACGCCGCCGCAAGCAACTGCAAGGTCGCACCCCATAACAACCCCCCCACCAGGGCTGCAGTCGTCCACATCACGTAGGCCAGGATACGATCCTGCTCTCGACGGTAGAGCCACACCCCTGCTACGAGATCCACCAACCAACATAGGCCACCGATCATCGGGAGTAAGAGCAACCGACCCGGTGGAGCGAGCGTGTTGGGGGCGCCCGTTAAATCGAAACCGAATGGAACTTGAGACGGCATGGATGGTGCGCGCACTGCAAGATAACCCAGAAGAAACAAGGGGATCAACATCCCTGTAATTATCAGAACACGCGCCGGTAGATCGTTCCACAACCGGGTGGAGGTGAAATCTGGACGCAGCGATCGTTCCGGGATCGGCTCGAGCGAGCCCATCCGCATGGCGGCGGTAAAAGACTGGTGAAATCCTTCTGGGTCGGGAGGGGAAATCGCCAATGAACGGTCCTCTAGATGAAGGACGACTATCCCGTTTGCAGCTGTTGTTGCAAAGAACTCTATCTGGCCAACGCCCTCAATTTCACGATGTCCGACAAGACAGCCCGGCCACCATAATCCAAGCCGGGGTCTAAGATTCGGCGCGATGTCTGATCCAGCCTGTAGCCTTCGGATCGACGCAAGCGGAACCTGCTCGGAATTCAGTCCCCACATCAGGTAAAACCCATCCCGATCCAGACGGTAGCGAGCCGTAAGCAACCCATATAGCCGGTAACCGACCAGCAACGCAAGCGGTACTGCTACGACCGGCAGAGACACCCAAAGGATGATCCACGCTGAAAAGGTCGCCGTTGCGAGCTGAAGCACACCGAGAAGGATGGCTCCCAGCAGGACCACAAGGACAAGGAATCCCAATGTTATTCCTATTCGACGAGAAGGAATAAAGTCCATGAAGCACGCTGATTAGGAAGGTCAATTTCAAACACGGCAATGCCTTCACACAGAGTCATGTACGATACGAAAGAGGCTTTGGAAGCGTCCACACCTCACAAGCTGGACAGCGGGAAGGTGTGGGCTGAAGCGCCTATCAAATACCGGGCACCTTCAACCCAATCGAATTTGAATATCCTATCGCGCTCAGCCGCTGGAAGCAGGTTCTCGAATGAAGACTGGATCGTTCCAATGGCGGTACTTCGCCATACGCCCTCGCACAACGTCATCGTAGAGCTTCCGCAATTGAGCTGTGAAGAGCCCCATCTCCCCATCGGCGATCTGGCGATGATCCACCATCGTAACGGCAGTAACCTGCGCCGCTGTACCCGTCAGGAAGAGCTCGTCGCAGAGATAAATCTCCGAGCGATCGATCTGCCGCTCGACAACTTCCAAGTTGAGTTCTTCACGCGCTAACGTCATGATCGTGCGGCGGGTGATCCCTTCCAAGATATTTTCCGTCACCGGCGGAGTGATCAACATACCCTCTCGAACCATGAACACGTTCATCGCGCTGCCCTCGGAGACGTGTCCCTCGTTGGTCAACACGAGTGCCTCGTCATACCCCGAGAGGGCTGCATCGGTCTTGATCAACGCTGAGTTCACATAGGCGCCGGCGATTTTCCCGCGCGCCGGAATGGCGTTGTCGTCGATGCGACGCCAAGAGGAAATGGTCGCATGAGCACCCTCGTCCCGTTCGATATAGCGAGTGAAGGGCACAGCGAAAATGGTGATCTCGTCGTGGAGATCGTGGAGCTTGACGCCAATGAGTTCGTCGGCTTTGTAGATGAGGGGGCGAATGTAGATGTCTTCCCGGTAATCCTCTCGCCGGATAAGCTCTAGTGTAATGCGCCGTAAGTCCTCCGGCGTATGGGATATCTCGGCAGACAAGAGTTTGGCTGAATTCAACAAGCGTATGAAATGATCTATGGGTCGAAACACGAATAGCTGATCCTCATCGGAATTCCAGTAAGCACGGACTCCTCCAAATACGCCTGTGCCGTAATTAAAAGCGTGGGTCATAACACCGACCTTTGCTTCCGAGTAGGGTACGATCTCACCTTCAAAATACGCATAGTTTGGAAGTTTCACGGATTGTTTCCTCCTACCGAATGAATAAGGAGTCTTCCCTAAAAAGCGGGATCGTTACAATCCCCTGTTCACCATTATAGAACGCGCTCAGGACGACATCAAGGATGCTGTCATACGCAATTGCTCATGCAGTCTTTGGACCAGAGTGGACTCCAATATGCTGCAGCTATCTTATGAACCTCACGACACCAGTGATGCAAAACGCCGCTCATCGTTAACGACGAGCGGCGCAGTTTCCTCGGGACAGGGTTGAGCTTCTTGTGATCGCTTTATGCTTCGCGGAACTCTCCCTCGACCACATCACCTTCCGGGGGGCCTCCCTCACCAGGATCTTGACCTTCACCACCCGCCGAAGGCTCACCTGACTGTGCGTAGAGCTGCTGGCTGAGAGCATAGCTTGCCTGCTGCACCTCATCGGTCAGTTGCTTGATCCTGTTGATGTCGTCGCCCTGAATAGCCTCGCGCAATTCGGCTATTTTGCCCTCGATACTCTGACGATCCGCACCGGGGACTTTATCGCCCAATTCTTTCAAGGCCTTCTCAGCCTGATAAGCGAGACTGTCGCCCATATTCCTGGCTTCCGCCAGCTCACGTCGCTTTTGGTCTTCTGTCTCGTGCTTCTTGGCTTCCTCCACCATGCGATCGACATCCCCTTCTGCGAGGTTCGTCGATGCGGTGATGGTCACTTTTTGCTCTTTGCCGGTGGCCTTATCACGGGCAGTCACATTGAGAATGCCGTTGGCATCGATATCGAAGGCGACCTCGATTTGTGGCATCCCACGCGGCGCCGGTGGGATGCCGTCTAAGCGAAAGCGTCCCAAGGTCATGTTATCGCCCGCCATCGGGCGCTCACCCTGAAGAACGTGAATGTCTACAGCTGTTTGATTATCATCTGCCGTCGAAAAGGTCTCTTTCTTTTCGATCGGGATCGTGGTGTTGCGTTCGATTAAGACGGTCATCACCCCACCCAACGTCTCAATGCCCAACGAAAGCGGTGTGACGTCGAGCAGCAGTACGTCCTTAACCTCGCCCGCAAGAACACCAGCCTGGATGGCCGCCCCCACGGAGACGACCTCATCCGGATTGACACCCTTATGTGGCTCTTTTCCGGTTAGCGAGCGGACCAAGTCCTGTACCATCGGCATCCGTGTTGCACCGCCCACCAGGATCACCTCATCCACGGCGTCGGTCTTGATGCCGCCGTCCTTGAGCACAGCATCGAAGGGTTTCTTTACGCGTTCCACAAGGTCTTCGGTTAGCTGCTCAAACTTGGCGCGCGTCAGCTTCATCTGAAGATGCTTGGGACCCGCGGCGTCGGCAGTGATGAATGGTAGGTTGATCTCGGTCTCCGTAACCGTTGAGAGTTCGATCTTCGCCTTCTCAGCTGCCTCGCGCAAACGCTGCAACGCTTGGCGGTCCTCGCGCAGGTCGATACCCTGTTCTTTCTTGAACTCATCGGCGATGTGATTAAGGATGCGATGATCCCAATCGTCCCCACCCAGGTGCATGTCACCATTGGTCGCCTTAACTTCCACGACACCTTCTCCGACCTCAAGCAAACTGACATCGAAGGTGCCACCCCCGAGATCGAAGACTAGGATGGTCTCGTTCGCCTTCTTATCCATGCCGTAGGCTAACGCAGCGGCTGTCGGCTCGTTGATGATGCGCATGACCTCCAAACCCGCGATTTTTCCCGCGTCCTTGGTAGCCTGGCGTTGCGAGTCGTTGAAATAGGCCGGTACGGTGATGACGGCCTTTGTGACCTTCTCACCCAAGTAGGCTTCAGCGTCGTTCTTGAGCTTGGCCAGAATCATGGCCGATATTTCCTGTGGCGTATACTCCCTGCCCGTAGCGGGGATCTTCACGCGCACATCGTCGGAGGGCCCCTTAACCACCTCAAAGGAGACCATGCCACGTTCGGTTTCGACCTCATCATAGCGACGTCCCATGAAGCGCTTGATGGAGTAGACGGTGTTCTCGGAATTGACGACCGCCTGACGCTTGGCTGTTTGACCAACCATGCGCTCACCGGCCGGCGTGAACGCCACGACGGATGGGCAAAGCCTCCCGCCCTCCGCTGTGGTGATCACAGACGGGTCACCGGCTTCCATCACGGAGACGACACTGTTGGTTGTTCCTAAATCAATGCCTATAATCTTTGCCATTGAACCTCACCTCACAGATTCTTCATGTTGCACGATGACATGATACCCGATTTTTGATAGAGGAGCATTAACATCTCCTTGGTGGAACATAGGCAGCGAAGTAAGCTCCACGAAGAGGTTGACTTCATTCAACAGGATAGGGATTAGGGATAAGGGTCAGGCACTTAGGCGCTTGGGCACCTAGGCACCTGAGCATGATGGTTTTTGTTCTGATGTTTATTCTTTGACACGGAAGTTTAAAAAAACTTATACTTCTAAACCAGGCCAATCAACAATTGGATCATAAGGCCTTGATGCAGCCGAGAATCCACAGTCCGCCTCGTCGGGTTGAGGGTGTTCTTTTATCTGACAACCCGTTCTTGTTGAAATGCATCCGGGAATGGACTACGCTGTATTCGGTTCACGAATTGAGGAAGCTCTTCAGCGTAGTATCTCCACAGGAATATTTAACAGAATAATGCTTGTGTGGCCCGCCTAAAGGGGGATTTTTGTGGAATAAATTCTACACATTATCGATTTAGAGGTGATACATGGAAACTTTTCTAGATAAGCATATGTTAGGCGGAGAAAACTAAAAGAACCTTATGTCTACACTTGAAACAAAACGCTTGCTTCTTCGCCAGTTTAATGAAGAAGATCTTGACCAATTTTCTGAAATCTGTGCTGACCCTGCTGTAATGCGATATGCATCGTTTACGGGTGAGCCCCGCACTGGTGCCCAGGCATGGAGCTGGATATGCAATATGGTTGGACATTGGCAACTTAGGGGCTATGGTATGTGGGCTGTAGAAGAGAAGAAGTCTCGACGTCTAATTGGTAGGATTGGAATTCACTATCCCGAAGGATTTCCAGATATTGAGGTGGGATGGATGCTTGGCAAGCTGTATTGGGGCAAGGGATATGCAACAGAAGGTGCATCGGCTGCAATTGAATTTGGCTTTCGAGAATTAAAGAGAGATAGTTTTATCAGCTTAATCGTTCCAGACAATAAACGATCTATCCGACTAGCAGAGCGATTAGGTGAAGAATTCGAAGAAGAAATTGAACTGCAGGGTCACTTGCTACTCTTGTATCGTATTCATAAATCGAAATGGATTAGTCGTCCGAAGTAATGGATGATGGCGGATAACCATTCACTGGAGCCCTTCGGCGGAGTTCATCCTGAGCTGTGTCGAAGGGCTCAGGATAAACGCCCCCGAGATTCGTGCAAATTTATCTAGACTTGGTGAATGATCTGTGGTGAAAGCGGGCTGCTCCAGCAAATTGATTATATGCCAGCGCCGGGTGAGTTCGAGCCTTGCTCGATGAACTCGGCTAGATCGCACAGCGCGTTATACAGAGCGACGGCATCCTGAGGATCCGGGAAGTAGCCCGGTCGCTCGAATCTGAGCTGATTTCCCTTCAATTCAATGGCGGGCTTCGGATAAGAAAGCAAGATCTCGCGAATTCGGGGGAGAGCCAGAGACTGCTCCGCTAGGTCGAGTGGATCGGATTGGATTGAAAACGCGTCCTCAATCCGAGACGTCTGAGGCGCGACAATCCTGTCAAGCCACGTGTCCAACCCCATGGAAGGCCACTTGGGTGTGATTGTCAGGCGACTTTCCGAGGGAAATCTGACCCCGACCTGGACTCTGGTAAACAAACGTGGGTTTTCATAGGACTCATCGGACATAGAGGACACAGTGAAACTACGCCCACGATACTCCCCGGCCAGATTATCCCGCAACAGCAACGCGTCCCAAGTGCCTGTCTGGGGCGTCAGGCCAATTGCTCGCCATTTCGCTATGCGATGCCCCCTGCGTCGGTCGAAGTACAATGCCACCAAAACCAGGGTGGCGCTGACGCCGCCTAATACGAGACATAGAAGGATGGAAACGGATCTCTCATCCATCGGTGGGTAATCTAGGAACGTTACGGGCATTATCCTCCTGCTTCCGGCACTGGCTAACGGCTTTGAGATGCCTGTTTTCACCACATAGCAATCTTTCCTATCCCTCCCAGATTTTGACCAATTCAAGTGAATTCGAGCGGAGATCTACACGCCTGGGCGTGAAGGTTTTTACTCCGAAACTCTTGAGATCTCCAAGACCTGGGAGGGATAGAGCTGCTACGACGGTGAAATTAAGACCGTAGATATTAAAGCAAACCGGATGTGAATTTCGGGTTGATTGGATTACTTCGGTGGGAGTGCAAGCAGGGTGATAGGAAATCACACGCCTGAATTCAAATCAAGGCTCCTCTGATAATGTTTCAAGACATTTATCAGAATGGTTAATAATTCCTAAAACATTCCCGAGTAGATTACGAGAAGACAATATTCTAGGGTAGCTTGGCATGGTTCCCTCCTAAAGATTAATGAGGGAGCCTATTACGGGAATCCAGTTTTAAACCGCAAAAGGTCCACTTATAAATTTCAAATTACATATACGACACGATTGCTTGACTTATTTATAAGACTAATATAGTCTTTAAAGGTTAAATATAGGGATTTCTCCTCCTGGGAGTGATTGGGCTTCGGCGCGATCTGCCAAGGTTACAAACTACTTGTTTGCCCTGCCGGGTCTTTGAAGAGAGACCCTAGAATAGATGGGCTGTAATAACCATCTATACCAAAAACCAGAACGATTGTTCAGTATAACCTTTTATCCTGAAATAAGGATGGGTACCGCTCAGTAATAGTTAGGCGTATCAACAATTGAAGAGCCAGGCGATGGTCACTCTGAGACGATCATCAAACAATTCGTCTTAGTAGCACTCGCAGGTTGCTTTTCAGCGGCTCGCAATATGTGTGAAGAACTAGGACTTTCACGTCCGATCCAGATTGAAACTACATGCGGAGGCTTTCATGGACATAGATACGTTGATCGCACTTCTCGATAAGAAGACCTCCTTACTCGAGACCATAGCCAGCACATCCATGCTTTGGTGGGTATCCGCCACCGTGCTCTGTGTAACCATTCTAGCTGGGATCTATCGTTACCAGGATATTGTCAAAAACGCACCATTCCGACGCTCTATGGGCTTCCTCCTGTACTTCTTCTTCTCATCGATTGTCCTCTATGGCGTATTGGTCACGATCATCACTGCCTATGAGCTTCAAGATGTTCGGCTCCTCCTCACCCGGCTTGGAGCACCACCAGATATGTTTGATCCGGAATATTTTTGGATTCTCATTGGTATGCCCATTGGCACCAGCAGCTTCCTGATACTCCTATTGGTCTGTCATGTCATGTGGCGCAGCATCATACGTGCGGAAGCTTGAGATTTCATGAGTATCTTCTGCACTCCGATCCTACCAAAGGTCCCACAAAAATATTGCTAGTTGCTCCGCCTAACATTTCACTGGAGCCCTTCGGCGGAGTTCATCCTGAGCTGTGTCGAAGGGCTCAGGATAAACGCCCCCGAGATTCGTGCAAATTTATCTAGACTTGGTGAATGATCTGTGGTGAAAGCGGGCTGCTCCCTGGCCTGGCCTGGCGGCCAGCCAGGCCAGGCAGCTCAAGGCCGTTATCCTGCTTCTCCAGCTTTGCTTCGAAGGTCGTGGCAACGATGAATCCCTGGGCGTGTAGACACTTAGGATTTTGGGTTTTTAACTTCTTGGTGCCCCGGTGCTTGATTCTATATCCCTTCCATTCTGCATCCTTCTACTTTCTTCCCACCACCCCAAAGGCCTTTGCCACCCGGCGAACACTTGTGAAACCCACCTCTTCAAGCCATCGCATGACGCCGGAGACGACCCGCCGCCCGGAGCGACTCCTAAGGTCCCCGACATAGTGAAATAATCGCCCTCCAGGCTTCAATACGCGGAAAATGTCTTTATAGAAATCCGTCGAGTAGAGCTCCCCTGCCAGACTCAACGTCGGCGGATCGTGAAGGATGCGCTCGAATGTGTCATCCTCGAACCCTCTCACCTCTTCGCAGCTGTCTCCAACGCGTTGCTCAATCTTCGGATGCTCGAATAAGGCGCGCGACCAGGGATTCAAGCGCGCCACCTCCAACACTGCAGGGTCCAGTTCAACGGTGACGACGTGTTCAGCGGTTTTGGCGGCTTCCATGGCTGTATAGCCCAACCCGGTCGCCGTGTCGAGAACATGACCAATAATCGGTTTGACCGTCTTGATCTTGATCAACGTGTCCTGATAAGGATCGATCCCCTTCACCCGGTGCATAGGGAAGCCGGCCACTAAAAGCGTAGGCGCTCCATCCGTGGGCATCAGGTTGATGGGACGGTTGGTCACTTCTGAGAAGGCTTGGATTTTTCGCAGCTCTCCCCCCTCTAGTCGAAAGCAGCCGACTGTGGACCTGCATGCGTGGGTTAAGTCTTCCCAGGCCAGGACTTACCCATCGTGGAAGTGAACGCCTTCCGGCTCGAGATGCACCTCGCTCATAGACAGCCCTAGGTCCGTCGAGACGGAGACAGTGCGTCTCCCCATTCTCATGGCTTCCGAGAGCCTCTCCATCTGAAAATGCGACAGAACAATCACAATCTCCTCGCGGAATTCGCTCAATTACAAAAATGGAAGACCCCGTTCAGAGTATAACCCTTCTACGGAACTATGTTGGGGCGATGCGGGGCGCACGGACGTGCCCCCTACAGGTTGATTTCGTTCCCCTTGAGAACCTCAAGAAGCAAAACCAGCAGCTTTACCAAAGTGAGCCACGTCCTTCGACTACGGCCCATCCTACG
>JABAOF010002522.1_pt17 | contig 23830 bp, 16 predicted proteins | sample 7062171 | NCBI WGS metagenome assembly JABAOF01 (sample SAMN14538628, study PRJNA623070) | marine sediment metagenome | biome: marine biome [ENVO:00000428]; feature: marine pelagic biome [ENVO:01000023]; material: deep marine sediment [ENVO:00002113] | place: India: Gulf of Khambhat ...
ATCCAAAGGGTGAAAGACCTCTGGTGGGATACCTATGTCCGCAAGATAGAGCTCACCATCCAGATGACGAAGTCCCGTTTTGGGTAAGGCGAGAGTCAAGGTTCGCTCTGGTCTGATCACAACGCCGGGTGTCTCCCCAGTCGTGGCATTCATCCCAGAAGGAAGGTCCAACGACAAGATTCGGTTTGCACTCTGATTAGCGAGTGAAATAAGCTCCGCAGTTCTTCCTTTCGGAGCACCCCTAAGGCTGTATCCAATGAGCGCATCGACCACAATGTCAGCAGCATTAATGAGCCGCTCATCCTCATTGTATTTTGCGACTCCAAGACCGGCTTTTTCAAGAATAAGAAATTGAGCCAGAGCTGACCCGTGCAATTCGTTCCGATCTCGATCCAGAATGAGGTGAACCTTAAAACCCCGATTATAAAGATGACGAGCACAACAAATCCCACCGCCTCCATTTCCGCCAGATCCAGCCATGATTGTCACTTCGCCATCATGGGAACCAAGCCCTTCCATCACATTAAGTGCTAGGTTACGTCCGGCATTCTCCATCATCTGCAAAACCCCTAATCCGAAATCTTCCGTAGCGATACGATCAACCTCTCGCATTTGATCTTCGGTTACCTCAGGGATTGTTTGCCCGCTTCTCGTCTTGAACATCTCTTAACCTCGCTTTGAAATACGTTTTTGACAGACCAAACTTTGAGCGACAAAATAAACTCAGGTCACGAATGGATAAAAACATTTAATCTTAAGCCCTGAACTTAAATGTCTAATTTTTCTGGCCTAGGATAGAAATATGTTTATTAGAGTCGAGTGCAGAGACGTAGAGAGGTGGATTTCTTCTCGCGTCCAGAATTCCATGCCTTGCATGGTCTTCGAGGTGAGTATGACCACCCCTATTCGCCAACCACTTCATCGTTCAACCCTTTGGCCAGGATCTGTATCCCAATAGTCCCATTGAATGGATTTTGGTAAAACTCCATCAGTTCCTGGGTCTTACTATGACACCCATTCCTTAGTCGGTTTTCCAGCTATGATTCAAATATGAATGGTTGCTTGAAGCCGCTAAGGTCAAAACGCAGAAGCTAATGTTTGGTTTCTAACTTCATAGACGATCTGGGCTTGATGTGTATTACCCTAGGCCAAGGTAGGTCCAATAGTATTCATTCAACCTTGGAATGAGGAATTGAAAGTTATAAAGGCTCGAACAGGGTGAAGGGTTCTATGCAATTTAAACAAATAACGATTTGCGTATGCTTGATCACATTGTAAAATTCATCAAAATGTTAGCCTATCATAATTGACCAACGACAAGTGAGGTGCTGTTGTCGAACCGAACGAATGAGCAATGGGTAACTGACCTCAAAATGCCTGGCCCGGCGCAGGAGAGTGCTCTAGCAGATCTGCGGTCAATTCTTCGCGCAGGTATTCCATACGCCCTGTCAAGATATCTTTCTCCCGGTGATCCCCAATTCGACGCACTCGCGGACGAAGTCGTTCAAGACGCTTTGTTAAGGATCTTAGATAACCTCGATACCTTTGAAGGAAGAAGTAGATTTACGACCTGGGCGCATAAAATTACCCTTCGACTCGCCTTGACTGAGTTACGACGTAAACGTTGGGAGGATGTGTCTCTTGAAAGTTTGATTGATACAGAGGAAGGTCAGGCGACCGTTGGATTAATGGCTGATACAGGTGTGGGACCTGAGCTCGCAACTGAACAAGCGGACTTGATGAGGAGCGTAGAACGCATCATCCTCGAAGAGCTCACCGATAAACAACGCACGGCAATGATTGCCTCACATATCCATGGAATGCCTCTCGATGAAGTTGCACGACGAATGGATATGAATCGAAACGCACTCTACAAATTACTTCATGATGCTCGTTTACGCTTGAAGAAACGTATGGCCGAAGAAGGATTATCACCAGAAGATGTCCTTGCGGTATTCGAGAGCGGGTAAGAGTTAGTCATCTAAACTAGTCTAAGTGTAGAGATCATTCAATATGGGAAAAAACGAATTCCTCCAACAACTGCTTAAGCATCTAGCGAAAACGGAAGCACAAGAAGCGACATGTGATGAAGTGTTCGAGGTGCTAGACATTTATACCGAGGCCGTCGCACGAGGAGAAGACCCCGAGCAATTACTGCCGCTTGTTAAAAAGCACATTCAATTCTGTCGATGTTGTAGAGAAGAATATGAAGTTCTCCTCAGCATTTTAGAAGCTGATCAGCAGTTGTAAGACACTGTTTCGGATCTCAACATAAACATTTAAAGAAACGCTCCAAGAAAACACTTAGGAGCGTTTTCTATATTCATACATGGAAATTTAAAAAGGACCTTGGACATCAATTACCGCTCTAGAAATCTACTTTGATTTCATTCGCTTGACCGCACCAACAAGGTAACAGATTTGCATTACATCGTGTCTAGAGCCATGGTGATAGCCATCCGGCTGCGTCGCATGGGCATGGTGATCACAAGCCACATCCGCGCCGATCTTCAACCGCCCATGCCATCAATACCATCTCGAGTTCGTATCTTTCAACTAAGCACCCTCATGGGGGTCATGGTCCATCTGGCAGCATTAATCATTGGCATTGTGCTTGCAGCTGGGATTGTTCCAGCCTATTGGAATAACCCAATCGCGAACACGCTGAACCTGGCACAAGTTGGGTCGACTACCTTATCTCAATTTGGCTTTTTCAGCTCTTTTGCCTTTTGGCTCAATCCGCTCCGAATGATCGGCATGGCATTCCTGTTTACCGGAATTACCATAGCCCTTACTGTCATCATCGGGACTCTACGCCAACAGGCTGGGATCCTGATCAAGTTCTATAATCAGGCGAGCAACCTCTAAAACCTCCGCGGACAGGTAAGAAAAAGAAGCCAAGCTGCGTCAATAAAGTAAGTGGTTAATCCTCTTTTTCTCCTCCTCCCGAAGCCCTGGAGATCTACTCCGGGGCTTCGGAGTTTAATCTTGGAATAATCGTTCCCATTTACCTTCTGCATACCTAATCCTTGTTAGGAGTATGGTGAGGTTTTTGTCGATTAGAGGATACAGTTGAACCGAAGAGACCATCTCAAATCTGAGATCGTAATCTCCTCAATGAAACATTCATAAGTAAGAAACAATAGCCTTAGGGCGTCTGAAATTGCAAGCAAACAAAAGCTGGACTCAAGCCTAAAGGTAGAAACGGAGTTTCAAAATGATTCGTGATCCTATCCATCTAACAGATGCGGAGTTTAAAGAGAAAGTTTTGCAGTCAGAGCTGCCCGTAATTGTGGACTTCTGGGCACCATGGTGTGGTCCGTGTCACATGATCGCACCCGTGCTCGAAAAGATCGCCTCCGAATACGCGGGAGAATTGATCATCGCGAAGGTAAATACTGACGAGCACCAGGGAACGGCAGAGGAATTTGGTATCCAAGGTATTCCGACCATGCTATTCTTCCGTAACGGGGTACTCGTTCACGAACAGGTCGGCACTCTTCCTGAACCACGTCTTCGAGAGATGGTTGAGGAGTTTTTGAATCTAGACGAGAAGGTTCTGGTTCAATAAGGGGAGTTGCCCTCATGCGTTGAGTATAGATCAGATTAAATGATCTCTCCTCATCACGCTCATTTTTGGTCAAGCACAGCTTGTAATGATGTGTGAACTAACACCAGCCCTTTGATCTCGTCAAAGGGCTGGTTGGTTTATGAATAAGTTGAGCTATGATTTAATAGCAAACATAGTTCCATGATGTGAGACTTTAGGAAATGCTATCATTATCGTTCATAAAAGTATGAACACCAATTGACCTTAGTCGAGGGTTTCGATTGGAGCGTTGAGACCCAAGGGAGGGATATCATTATGAAGATCCTTAAGAGAATAAAAGATCTCTTTACAGTTACTGCTGACGAAGGATCGGTCTATTGGGTTAATGTGAGGTGTGACGATTGTGGTGAGATACTGCATACACGGATCAATCTGTACAACGACCTGAGTGTTAGATACGCCGATACTGAGAATGGGACCACTTACTTTTGTCGCAAAACCCTCATCGGCAGCGAACGGTGTTTCCGTTCCATAGAAGTTGAATTAGTTTTTGATGACCAACGCCAATTGATCGATAAGAAGATACAAGGTGGTCAATTTATACCCGAGGAAGAATCCCATTCTGAGTAATGGGTAATCCAATATACCCTCACCAATCACGGGAAATGGATAGGTATAGAGAACACAGGAAATTAAATCATGTGCTTAGGAAATACGCGGCCTTATCGAGGGATCAAGTTGTACTGGCATAGCAATACAGCTGCCTCATCTGTTTAGTTTTCTAAAGCACCTTCTAGTTGAATTACCATTGTTGTGGTGGGTTTTTACCTACGATTGGAAAAGGAGTCTTCTAGATGCGCTTCGGAATCATGACGATGCAAGTAGAAACACTCATCCCCCCAGACAAGCCAGGCGATCAGTTGCTGGCTCATATCGCGAGCTTTGACTATGCGCAACTTGTTCGCAAGATGGCTGAAACTGGATTTCGAACGATCGAACTCGGTGGCGATTTATCTCTCTTTTTGCCCACGATCTTCCAACGAAATTCCATCGAAGCTTTATCTCGCGTCAAAGAAGAACTCGATTTAACCTATACAGTACATCTACCTCTATGGTCTGTAGAGACCTCAACACCCCTAGACCCAGTACGGAAAGGGTCAGTGAGTGCGATCGTCGATTTCATCCTTTCAGTGATACCGCTAAACCNNTAAACCCTGAAGTATATGTTTTTCACGCCACCGGAGCATTAGCCGCAGAGTTTTATCGCATGAACCTTCCCGAGATCGCAAAGACCTTCATTCTGGGCCAATTTCAAACCAAAGCTGCCGAAAGCCTTCGCTGGATCCTCACCGAAACCGGTATCCCCTCTCGCAAAATAGCCATCGAGACCGTCGAATTCCCCCTCGATTTGACACTGGATCTGGCTGAAAAACTTGACTTGTCTGTATGTCTCGATACCGGCCACATACTGGTTGGTTTCTCGGGCAACGTGACGGTGGAAGAGGCATTAGAAGCAAGCTTGTCACGGTTGGCCGAGATCCATCTACATGATGGTCCCCAACACAATCCAGAGCATGAGATGTATTATGGACAGGACCATCGTCCACTTGGAACGGGTGATCTGAATCTTAAAGCTGTTCTAGATCGCATCGTAAGTTCTGGGTTCCAAGGACCCGTGGTCTTCGAACTCCAAGTTCATGAGGCGCTCGAGTCTCTCGAAGTGATCAAAGCCCTCCGCCCTGACCTCCCTATCGAATAAGTCGAAGACCCTCACTCTTAAGGTCTTATCATCTTTTCACCATCATGGAAATGCATCCGTGAAATGGTCAAGAGCCGTTCAATTCGATTATTCTGTTAACCGATCAATGAAAAAGATTGCAGCCCCTCCCAAATAGACCTATCATAGAATATGAAAAGATAATTCCATTGGAATCGTGAACCCGATGGATAAGCAGATCATAAAACGACTATGGCGCTTTATTGTACGTATGGATGTGGTGTCTATCCTCATCGTCCTTCTACTAGGTCTAGCTGCATTAGGGTCATGCTTCCCCCAACTCCCCTCCAGGATCGAATCTGACCTGACGAATTTATCCCTTTGGCAAGCACAAGCTCGCTCACGTTATGGTGCTTTTACCAATATCTTGACCTCCATTGGAGTGTTCCATTTCTTCCGCTCTCCCTTATTTATTCTTTNNTTCTTTCGCTTCTCATCCTCACTTTTTCCACTTTGATTTGCACGTTAGATCGATGGAAGGCGGTATGGAGAAGAACCTTTCACCACGAGATCGGCTGCTCCGATGCCACCTTTCAAACCGCTCCCTACTCAGCGATACTATGTGGGAAGGAAGACACGGAATTTTCGAGAATTCTTCAAAATCACCTTGTAGAGCGTGGATATCGACTCCATACCGAAATGGATCACGGTTCTCTCCACCTACGTGGTGACCGTAATCGCATCGCTCTCTTAGCTACATTAGTTTCCCACCTTGGAGTGATCCTTCTGTTGCTAGGGATCCTTCTCAGCACTTTGTTTAGCTGGAGGGAGGAGATCATCATTGAGCCGAATCAAATGACAACATTTCCCCATCATCCCGAGATAACTGTCCACCACGAAGGTTTTTTCATTGATCGTTATCCCGATAATCGTGCTGCAGACTATGAAGCAAAAATTGTCATCACCAATGATGCTGGTCGGATCGTCCGCGTGAGTGTCCGCCCCAATAGACCATTGAACTACCAAGGTGTACAGCTCATCCTTACGGGATACATAGAATTAGAGGAGGATTACAGTATCACCTTGCTTGCCGTCCATGATCCCGGGTTCGGTGCAGCGACATCTGCTAGTATCTTACTGCTGCTTGCAATGACAGTAAGTTTTAACTTTCCACATAGTTGTATCCATGCGCGTTGTGAAGACGATGGCAGGCTCCTCATCGCTGGACGCGCAGAAAGGAGGGCATACACCTTCGGTCAAGAGTTCGCAAAAATCGTTGAAGACCTGAAGACGATGTGATATTTGAACGCAGAACCGAGGGCTTTTCTCGTGCTGATCGAAGTTGGTTACGCATTGGTGTGGTTTGCTGCCATCGGATATTTCCTCCATGGGAAATCCAGTTGGCGATGGGTCGGACGACTTGCGTCCGCGACGGCCCTTGTTAGCACCTCTTTGCTTATCGCTGGTCTTGTTCAACGGGGTTTAGAGGCTGGACATTGGCCTTTGACAAACCGCTATGAGGTTGCCTTATGCACTGGCGGTCTGATCATGGCCATCTATATGTTAATTGAACTCAGTTGGCACGAGCGTCGTGCAGGGGCAATTGTATTGCTGTTTTCATTGTTGACACTGACATACGCCCTTACTCGCCCTCAATCGGAACGAGTGATCACCCCTCTGCTCCCTGCCCTGCGCTCGATATGGTTGCAGCTACATGTTCTTACTTCGCTGATAGCGTATGCGGCTTTTGGCGTAGCCGCAGGAGTAGCCTTGGCACGCTTGCTCCAACATACATCGGAGGCGGGTGAGGAAAGAGTGTGGTTACCATCAGTAGCTGATGTTGAGCCCATCATGGAACGGGTTGTAGCCCTTGGGTTCCCTTGGTTGTCTCTTGGCATCCTTACCGGCGCGATCTGGGCTCAGAATGCATGGGGACGTTATTGGGGCTGGGATCCTAAGGAAACCTGGTCGCTGATCACCTGGCTCTGGTATTTATTGATCTTGCATGTGAGGGCACTCCGCCATTGGCGGGGACGTCGGTTAGCAGGGTTGATCGTGGCGGGTTGCGTGGTCGTGATCTTTACTTTTATCGGGGTGCCATGGTTGGTAAGGACGGTACGATTGGAGAGTCTGCATGGGTTCTGAGAATGATTAATGGATGAATCTAAAATGTAACCCTGACTCAAGATGTGGGTTCGAAGGGATAAGCCATGGGTAGACGATCAATTCGCCTCCCAACATTTGACTATACGAAACCAGGGACGTATTTCGTGACCATCTGCACTCAAGATTTGTTACCAATACTTGGCAGAGTTCTGGTTGAGGAGATTGTCCCTTCCCACACAGGGGAAATCGTCATGAAATGCCAGGACAAGATACCCCAACATTTCATGAATTCCACCCAGGATATCCACTCAATCATGCCCAACCGTATCTATACGATCGTCGTTCTCACTAAGGATCGCAGGGACGAAACATTTGCCTGTGATTCAAACAGATCGATACCGCTAGCTTTTTCGGGTGCTTTCCCCCACATCCAAAAGATTCAGGACCGAGGGGCAAGAAGAAAGGTCTTTCGGGAACAATCGTTCAAAACTTCAAATCCAGTTCTACTCGCAAGATTAATCATTACCACAACACCCCTTAAGTTCGCTCCTGGCAATGAAATTATTTCGAGCATATTATCCGATCAGAGAGGGCTCTGGATGCAATTGGCTCTTACATTCCAACCAACTCAGTTCGATGGAAAAAAAATCGTTGCAATCCTAATGCAGCTGGCATCGATGAGGAGGCGAAATTCCTTTGGCATTAATCGAGGGAAAGGAAGTCTCCACAGGATTTGAGGTATTGATGTGACTAGAATAACCCGTCGTCAATTCTTGCACTGGCTCGGAGCGCTCGGTAGCGTGGGCGTTGGTGTAGCCGTGGGCTTGTCTAATCGTAGTTGGTGGGAAAGACCACCTGGCGAGACAGGTGAAATCCCGCCGGCAGAACCTCCCAATCCCTGGAGTATTGAAGCTGCTTACTACGCCTCTTTCGAAAAGGAAGGATCCCTTACTTGCACTGCGTGTCACAGCCAGGCGGAGGAACAGCTTTCGGTTTCCTATTGTCATATCCCCCATACTGGAAGCTATGTCCGTTGCAACCTCTGCCCGCATCACTGCATCATCGCGGACGGCGAGAGGGGTACTTGTCGCGTACGGGAGAATCGTGGAGGTCACTTGTACTCAATGGTCTATGGAAATCCCTGTGCGCTTCACAGAGATCCGATCGAGAAGAAACCTTTTTACCACTATTTGCCTACCGCGATCTCTCTCTCTTTAGCGACCGCCGGATGTAATCTCCGCTGCCTCTACTGCCAGAACTGGTCTATCTCTCAAGTACCACCAGAAGAAACAGATAACATCGACTTGCCACCGGAGGAGATCGTTCGACTGGCGCTGAAATACAACGATCCAGTGATCGCGTACACTTACTCCGAACCGATGATCTTCTACGAGTACATGCTTGCGACCTCACAACTAGCCCATGGAGCTGGGCTGCGAAATGTAGTCATCTCAGCTGGCTACATCGATCCTGATCCCCTCAGAGAGCTCTGCCAAAATGTTGACGCGATAAAGATCGATCTCAAAGGCTACGATGAGGATTTTTATCGAGAGGTATGTGGAGCCGAATTACATCCGGTTCTCCATGCAATCGAGACAATCTTTGAGATGGGTGTTCATTTAGAGATTGTCAATCTCGTGGTTCCTACACTGAACGACAATCTCGATCAACTTAAAGCCTTGTCACAATGGGTGGCGCAGGACTTAAGCCCAGACGTGCCTCTTCATTTCAGTCGTTTTCAGCCCCGTTATAAACTGGCTAATCTCCCTCCCACCCCGGTGGAGTCTCTGGAGAAAGCGTATAACATCGCGCGGGAGGAGGGTGTTCGTTTCGCTTATATTGGCAATGTTCCAGGTCATCCCGGAAACAACACCTACTGTCCTACTTGTGGTCAACCCATCGTCGTTCGACGAGGGTTTGCTGTGCTTGAGTATCACCTAAGAGGCGGCATTTGCGAATACTGTGGGGAATCAATTCCAGGAGTATGGTGGCATGAGAAGCCGGAGGGCCACCCCATTGAAATCCCACAGGGACCGGCGGATCATTAATTAGGTGCATGCTGTGGAATATAGATCAAACTACCTTCGATTTATCTTTGGGATCGTCTTGGCGACATCAATGCTATCCGCATGTGCCACCAAACCCTCCCCTACGATCACAGATGCACAAACGGTCCCAGGAATTACCCTAGCGGCTCAACCAACCATAAGCCATCCACCAGAAAGCACAATTCCAACTGAGATGATCCGCCCATCTTTAGTTGCTGGTTCGTGGTATCCAGAGGACCCTGATGAATTGACATCGCTAGTTGATGGGTTCCTGGCCGCAGTGGAACGCATCGATGGAAATCCCATCGCGCTCATCGTGCCCCATGCTGGATATGTCTACTCAGGACCTATTACCGCATATGGATTCAAGCAACTGACAAACGCAGATTATGATACCGCTGTAATTATCGCCTCGGACCACCAATTCCCGCTTTCAGATCCAATATCCATTTGGGCTGAGGGAGGATTCGAGACCCCATTGGGCATCGTTCCGGTGGATACAGAGCTTTCAGCGACGATACTCGCTTCCGATTCACACATTACCTTTAATGCGATGGCTCACGATGGTGAGCACCCTATTGAAATCGAACTTCCTTTCCTCCAGAGGGTATGCCCCCAATGCAAGATCGTACCGATATTGATGGGCGACGACAGCCAGGAGAGCATTCAATTATTGGCAGAGGTGCTCATAAAGGTACTTGCTGGGAAACGCGCAGTCGTCATCGCAAGTTCCGATCTGTCTCACTATCCGTCCTACAATGATGCGTTGGCTATTGACGGAACAACCCTGGCTGCGATCGAAACCGGGAATCCAGCTCATGTCGAGACTACTATCGAGAATCTCATGGCAATGGGATTTTCGAACTTATCAACCTGCGCATGCGGTGCAGGACCTATCCAAGTTGCTATGTACGTAGCAGAGGGGCTCGGGAGCGATACCATTTCTGTTCTAAGCTACGCAAACTCAGGCCACTCTCCCTACGGTGATCAAACTCAGGTCGTTGGCTATGGCGCCGTAATGTTCTGGAAATACGACCCTCTTGATCTAACATCAGCACAGCAGGTGGAATTGCTTTCATTAGCCCGGACAACCCTCGCTGAGTATTTGGAGTCAGGGACCTTACCCGAATATGAAACGGACGACCCCGTGATTTCACGGCGCTCAGGTGCTTTTGTCACCCTGAAGATGGAAGGAGAGTTTCGGGGCTGCATTGGAATCCTGCGAAGTAATTTGCCCCTTTATCGGGCTGTACAAGAGATGACCGTTTCCGCCGCTACATCAGGCTCGCGTTTCCCAAAGTTAACCTTGGAAGAATTAGATCTAGTAAGCATTGAGATCTCTGTGCTGTCTCCTCTAAAAAGGATCACGGATATCAATGAGATCGAGGTGGGGACACACGGGCTGGTAATCCGTCAGGCAGAGACACAAGGTGTCCTTCTCCCACAAGTTGCTATTGAGCAGGAATGGGATCGTCAGGAGTTCCTAGATAATTTATGCCTTAAGGCAGGATTTTCATCTGATTGCTGGCATGGAAAGCCCATCATATACATCTTTTCTGCGTTGGTGTTTGAAGAGGAGTGAGGAATTAGAGCGACGCCGTCTTAAAACCACTGAAGCACTTGGATGGAGATTAGTTTCCACAGAAACCAAATTCTCATGGCGCTAAGAAAGATTGTTTGCAAGTAACCTTGTGGGATTGGCTGGATGCTAAACCAATACCAAATTTGTGTAATCGATGAAGATCTGTGTAGCGGATGTGGATTCTGTCAAGCTGTAATCCATTGCCCCAATCCAGAGAGATGTATTGGATGCGGTGTCTGTGTAGAAGGATGCCCAACGCAAGCTCGGTCACTGATCCTTGATGAGGGTTCCCGTGAGCAGATCACGATCCAAGTTGACAACCAATTTGTTAACGTGACTGAGCGTACTACAGTCCTTCGTGCTTTAGAGGAGAGGGGCTACACATTTGGTCTTACCCCTGGCGAAGCGGATCTGACTGCACCTTGTCGCACTGGTGGATGCTGGGGATGTTCGGTTCTCGTCGATGAATGCATAACCCGTGCTTGCGTTCACCCCATTAAGGATGGGCTGCATATTAACACTCAGGTCCCGGTTGATAAACCGCCGTTACGGATTATCCATGGTCCACAACCACATGCAGTCGGTGGAAAAGCCACACCATGGTATTTGAAAGGAATAGAGAGATATATTGAAGTTGCGATCTGGACCGCCGGTTGTAACCTTCGCTGTCCGCAATGCCAAAATGCTAGTACCACATACGATGGGCGATCCTCACCCGTCACACCTGAACAAGCAGCGCAACGAGTTACAGAAGCTCGTAAGAGGTATCACGTTGACAGAATGGCGATTTCAGGTGGTGAGCCTACATTGAATCGACCCTGGCTATTAGCCTATATCAACTGCCTGCATGAACTTAACCCAGATCCTTCTGCACGTCTACACCTCGATTCGAACGGGACATTACTAACCCCGGATTACATCGATGAACTGGTTGTCGCAGGAATTACCGATATTGGATTAGAGCCAAAAAGTTTACAACCAGAGACTTTTATGCGCATCAGTGGTATCTCCAATCAAGATCTTGCCATCCGTTACCTTTCTACCGCTTGGGATGCTATCAGGCACATAACAAATCACTACTCCGAGCAGGTTTTTCTAGGTGTTGGTCTTCCATACAATCGATCCCTTATCACCCCTCCAGAGGTTCTTGAGTTCGGCAAACGTCTCGCGTCCATCGATCATGCAATACAATTGTGTGTCCTTGATTACTTTCCCTCATTCCGTAGGCAACAATTAAGAAGACCCAACATGAAAGAGATGTTGAATATACAACGCTTGCTTGAAAGCACAGGATTAACCAACGTCGTTATTCAAACGTCGATAGGGCATTTCGGACCCAACGGGCAGATCCTTTGAGTCATATCCTATTTGCCCTTAGCCCACATTGATCGTCGCAATGTTCGATCTTCAGAGCTTTTGGTGTTCGTGAAATGAACAGACTTCTCTCCAGTCATCGGGAGGCTCACCTTCAAGAGGTGACTCAAGGTAAAGTGCGTTGTCTTCTCTGTGAGAGACGTTGTCTGATCATTGATGGTGGAAAGGGATGGTGCCAAACAAGATACAACCAGAACGGAGTTTTGTACACATCAATCTATGGTGCCGTATCCTCCCTTTCAGCCAATCCCATTGAGAAAAAACCCTTGTACCATTTCTATCCTGGAAGCCGGGCTTTGACAGTTGGCAGTTGGAGCTGTAATTTTGGCTGCCCTTGGTGCCAAAATTGGGACATAAGCAAGACGCCACCTCCTGAACAAAGCCGCTTCATGTCACCAGAAACGTTCATCGAGGAGACCGCCCGCCTTTCCTGTCAAGGGACATCGATCAGTTTCAATGAACCGACGCTCTCTTTTGATTGGTCGTTGGAGGTCTTTCAATTAGCTCGTGAACTTGGTCTATACAACACCTTTGTCTCAAATGGATACATGACAGAGAAAGCACTCGTTATGCTATATGAAGCAGGTTTGGATGCGATGAACGTAGACATCAAGGGAAAGTACAGCGAGGTCAGAAAGTATTGCAAGGGAATTGATGTCGATCGAGTTTGGGATCGTTGCAAACAGGCGAGAACGCTCGGGTTGCATCTCGAGATCACAACCTTGATCATCCCAGGCGTAAACGACGACGTTGAGAGTTGTGCTGAAATCGCAAACCGAATTGCAGATGAGCTAGGACGTGAAACACCATGGCATGTAAGCGGATACCACCCAGCCTACAGATTCATTTCACCGTCGACACCAATCTCGACCCTCGAACTGGCTTGGGCGATTGGAATGGACGCGGGGTTGAAGTTCGTTTACCTGGGTAATGTCCCTGGGCATCACAAGGACAACACCTATTGCCCACAATGCGGTGCCACCTTGATTGAACGACGTGGGTTCTTTGTGAAACAAAACTTAATAAAGAAAGGTCGTTGTTTTTCTTGCGGGGAAATCCTCCCCGGCGTGGGATGGAACTGGAGTTAATAGGAGGTTCTAGATAAGAGCGGAACGCACATTGGATACCACACAATACCATACATGGTCTTTATTTATCCCAAATCTTTAACTGCCCCGCCCCATCCGAACCCGAACGGTCCGCTGTCCTGGTTCGCCATCCAATGGGATCACAGGCTGTGTAAGTCGTTGGCCATCCAACTCAACCCAAACCACATTATTCGATACCCGGTCCGGGTTCTCAACCACAATTTTGTATTGAGACTCACCTCTCCGATATTGCAATGAGTATCGGTCCCAATATGAAGGGATAGCCGGCTCGATTCGAAGCGTTTCCCCACGGAGCTTAAACCCAAGAACTTCCTCAATCCAGACGCGATACATCCAACCAGCTGATCCTGTATACCACGTCCAACCACCCTGACCAACCCTCCCAAGAAGGTTATATACATCCGCAGCAACTACATACGGCTCCACCATGTAACGCGCAACTTCTTTAGGATTTTTGGCATGTTCGATCGGATTCATGATCCGGAGCAACCACACTGCCCGATCTCCGTCCCCTTGTTGAGCCAAAGCCATAGGTAACCACAGAGAGCCGTGCGTGTATTGACCACCATTCTCGCGGACACCCGGCGGATACCCCATAATATAGCCTGGGTTTGGCTTCGATTTATCAAATGGCGGAGTGAAGAGCAACACCAGCTTATCTTCCTCTCGGACCAGTTGATCTACTGCAGCATCCACCGCTCGCTTCGCTCGCTGTTGATCGGCTGCCCCACTGATGGTCGCCCACGACTGGGGTAGCGAATCGATACGAGCCTCTTCATTCGAGTTCGATCCAAGCGGGGTTCCGTCATCGAAGTAAGCCCGCCGATACCAATCACCATCCCAGGCTTCACTTTCCACAGAACGAGCCAATCTACGCATTTCCTTCCGATATCTCTTCGCGAGAGCACTTTCGCTTTTGAGATCTGCTAACTCGGCAAACTTATTGAGTACATCGATCAAGAACCAAGCCAACCAGACACTTTCACCTCTTCCCCCATCCCCAACATGGTTCATGCCATCGTTCCAATCACCAATACCGATCAGTGGCAAGCCATGAGGTCCGGAGGTTAGACCACGATCGATCGCTCGTCGACAGTGCTCAAAAAGTGGAGCGGATTCCTGCGTTATGGTTGGTGTCAGAAAAATTTCTTTCTCATCCTCTTCTAGCGGTGGTGCCTCCAAAAATGGAATTTCCTCCTCAAGAACCCCCTCATCCCCGGTGATATTTACATAATGAGCCACTACATAAGGTAACCAAAGTAGATCGTCAGAAAATCGAGAGCGGATTCCACCTCCGCTTGGTTGATGCCACCAATGCTGGACATCGCCTTCAAGGAATTGCCTGCTGGCAGCTAATAGGATGTGGTCCCGGGCGATCTTGGGAGCCGTGTAGATCAGAGCCATCACATCCTGAAGTTGATCGCGAAATCCAAACGCGCCCCCAGATTGATAAAATGCAGATCGACCCCATATTCGGCAACTCAGTGTCTGGTAGAGCAACCAATGATTGAGCAGGAAATTTGTTGAAAGTTCCGGCGCTTCAACTTGTATACTTCCCAAAAGGTTGTCCCACCATCTTGTGGTACGAAGTAAAACTTCTTCTACTCCGAGATCTTCTCGATATTTACCTACTAACCTCTGAACTTCTCCCATGGAGTCAGTCTGACCTAAGAGGCAAATGACATCGGTACTCTCCCCAGGAGCCAATTCAAGCTTGACCTGCATGGCTGAACAGGGATCCAATCCTGCTCCGGTTCTATTGGAAAGTTCAAACCGCTTCATGGCAGCCGGATCGGCCAGCGTGCCATTACGTCCAATGAATTCGATATTGTCGCCGGTGATACCATGTGGGGCGGGATTCATCGCGCTAAATGCAATCCGATCTCCGAAATCAGCATTGTATCGATTTCTAACAACCATCGCTTTTAATTTATCGTCCCACTTCGTCTCGATGTGTTGTTGAGTCTTTTCTCGATCATCACCTAACGTCCACTCTAGATAGAACGTGACCGACAGCTGTCGCGTCCTAGAAGAGCCATTGCGAAGACGAAGTCGTTGGACGCGGATCGGTTCCCCACCGTGATCATCCACCGGCACAAAGGTGACTAACTCCTGCTCAATCGAGTGACTATTGTGTTCGAAGACCGAAAAGCCTGCCCCATGTCTTGTTCGATATGCATCCAACTCTCGAACAGGCAGGGGTGTAGGCGTCCAGAATTTCCCGGTCTCCTCATCGCGAATATAGATTGCATCAGGTGGCGGGTCACTTACTGGGTCATTGGACCAGCGGGTTAATCGATTTTGTTGGCTATTTCCGTACCAGGTAAAGCCCGATCCAGACTCACTGATTAGAGTTCCGAAATTCGGATTCGCTATGACATTCACCCATGGTGCCGGCGTTTGATCCTCGGGCCCAAGGTAGATCGCATAAACACGGCCGTCGTGAGTAAAACCTCCTAGGCCATTGAAATATGCAAGGTCCATGTAAGGAAGCGGTGCAGACGGCTCTTCAGGGACGAATGTTACTGATAAGGGGCCGGGATATTCCGTGGTTTTGGAACGCCCAGCCAACTGTTGATGCAAAGCGCCCCGAGAGGCCACCAGGGACACCCGTGCGATGGCCAAAATAAGGGTCAAATCCTCCACTGGGATCTGATCTACACTAAGCAGATAGACCCCGTCCGGTTGAGCAACGCCTGTAAGTGAAGACTGGGCTTGAATCAGACGTTTAAGTTCCTCATTCAACGGTTGTTCGTAACTACTCGATTCCTCATTCAAGATCACCAGATCCGCTTTCAGCCCATGTTGATGCCAGTATGAGTGAGCTTGCAGCATTTGTCGCACGAAACTGATATCAACTGCTTCAGCGATACTCAGAACAGCAATGGGTTTATCTCCGGAAATACCATACGGCCAGAGACGTGACTGATCAAGTTCATTTTGCCTAAGCACTTCTCCTGGGGGACGAAATGTAGCACTGGGATAGACCATATAACTTGCCAGTTGTTGAAAACGACGAGCATCGTCGGGCTGAATGCGTAATTGACGTAACTCAACATGAGCTTGAACCCAGGCTAAATCCAGCGCCCGATCAATGGACTGAGATTCCCGATACCTATCCAGAAGGTTTAGCAACTGCTCGCGGGTTTCAGCTACGCATAGGATTAAAGAAAACTGTTTCCTCTGCCTAGGCTCTAACACCACCTCACGACGGATACTAAAAATCGGATCCAATACGGACCCCTCTGTATTGGTTAACTCTTGGTTTAGAGCAATCGGAGCAGCCGTTGTATGACCACGACCGATGAAACGTCGTCGATCGGTCTCAAATTGCATCGACATTTCAGAGGTGGGATCAGAGGTGATTAAGTGACCAACCCAGATTGGTGGATCATCATCTTTCCTTGATCGTCGTGTGGCAATTAATGCCCCACGATCGGGGTCAGCTTCCGTTTGTATAAACAGTTTGTTGAAGGCTGGATGTTGGCGATCCGCACCATGAGGAGCCAGTGCCAACTCAAGATAGCTCGTAACCTCCATCTCTCGCTGACGATTTGTCCGATTAATAAGCGTGATACGCCTAATCTCAACATTATCCTCTGGGGAGACCGTGATCACACTCTCGCTTTCGATACCGTCATCGGAGCGGCGGATCTCAGCACGATCGATGGTGAAACTCACGGCATAGTTGTCCATCTTCCCGCCAACTGGTTGGTAAGTGTTACTCCATACCCTATCCGTTGCCGTATCGCGGAAGTAGCAGAAGGTTCCCCAGTTATCACGGGTAGTGTCCGCCCTCCAGCGAGTGATATCGAAATCACGCCAGCGGCTATAACCTCCACCGGCTCCACTGATCAGCAAGCTATATTCTCCATTGCTCATGAGTTGTGTAACAGGTGTCGGTGTGTGTGGGGTATCGAATTTGCTAACTGAGGGTGCCACCTCGGTCCTTAGCGCAAGGGAACCAGTGTGCTCTCGACGAGGAAACTCATTCAGAGGTGGCGCAATTGGGATCCGCTCATATAAGAGCGGTTCCGTTGCCCTGACTCGTGCATCGGAATGAAATCGTCTCTGCAATGGTTGATCATTTACCAGGCTATTGATGGCAAGAAATCCCATCGCCTGGTGATGCGCCATGTAGGTTCGAGCTGGGACGCCGCGTTTCCCGTCACGACTCCGATTACGGCTGAAATCTATGGCGTCATAATAACCATACCTATTATAGAGCCCGATCTGATCTAATCTTTTCAAATTACGGATCGCTGCATCTGGCTTTACCATAAGGGCTAACATTGTGGCGTATGGTGCCACGACCAATTCATCCCCAAGTCCCCGTTTGAGACCCAAACCAGGTACTCCGAATGCCTTATACTGGTAGATCCGATTGTTATCCAGATCACTAAAGGCTGATTCAGAAATACCCCACGGAACACCTCGTTGGCGAGCGTAATCGATCTGCTGAGCTACTGCTTCACGCGCTGCCAAATCGAGTAACGAATGTTCAAATGCCTTTTGAAGCAGCATCGGCATCAGGTATTCGAACATCGTCCCAGTCCAACTCAGCAATAGATGGCGATTACCTACTCTCGCGAACGGACGAGCCAAGGCCAACCAATGATCACTTGGCACATCACCTCGAGCGATGGCGACGAAACTGACTAACCGAGCTTCGCTTGCTAGCAGATCGTAATAGGAGGGATCTAAATGCTGCTCATTGAGGTTATACCCGATAGAGAACAATCGACGGTTTTTGTCATACAGGAATCGCAGATTCATATTATCACTGAGATCACGAATTCGACGCATAAGATCTACCACATTAGAGAGTATCTCCCCAGCAAACCACTTCGCTCGAGAAAAATCTTCCCTGATTCTCTTTACCCATCCATCGAGATGCTCTGGGGGATTGGACATTTGTTTATACTCAGATTCTAAGACCTCGATGAAATGAATGTTTCCAGAAGCTACATCATTTAACGAGAGGGGCATTTCTAAGAAATTAAGATAAGCATCTTTTACCCTACTATTGAAAAGGTTCAAATTGTCTTTGGGTTCCTTCAAAATAAATTCAACCCAGGGAATATAACGATTAATTAATTCCACCCAAGCCATTAATTGTTGTTGTGTCTTTTCAGACCAATAAACTGCCTCACTGTCCACCTGTGGATCCTGCTCTAGTAAATGGACAAGGTCATCGATAGAATTGACTGCGAACCAAATGTGTAAGATAACTTCTTCAAGATTTTTCGGTTTTGACAGCAACATCTTTTCGAGCTTCTTAAAGATTTCACTGTGTCTCCCACGATGATCTATCCGATTGAGCAGCTCCTGCAGGATTCGCAAGGTATCAATTAATCCCCGAGAACCTTGTTCTCCGAAGAGCGGCGCATCGATGACCTCCTGAATTCCTTGATCGAGTGCCCAAAGACTTCCTAATAGATTTCCACTATCAACAGTGGAAACATAGCGTGGCATCAAAGGTTGAAGGTTCTGAAGCTCATACCAATTCAGTAGGTGGCCTTCAAACCGCTCGAGATTATCAATAGAATTAAACGTCTGAGTAATCAAGTGAACGAACTGGTCACCCGTCACATATCCGAAATCGTATGCTCCCAAGGCACTCAGCAACCACAGCCCAATATTTGTTGGGCTGGTTCTCATAGCCAGCTCTTTCCGATGCGAAATCTGATAATTGTCCGGTGGCAACCATTTCGTATCTGGGTTCACAAAGTCATCATAGAAGCGCCATGTTTCTCGTGCTATTCGCCTCAGCCTCCGATATTCGCGGTCCGAGATTTGTGCTTTCCGCTGCGTTCGATCAGGCTTGACATTCAGCCACATCGCAACGAAGGGACTGATAATCCAGAGGAGTAGAAACAACCCAGCAAAAATCATACTAACGGGTTCAACCCAAATAAGTACTCCCGTTAGTCCAATAGAAAAAAAACTAACCAATCCCATAATTAGATAAAAAGCTCGCTCGTGGCCGGAAGCATCCCATTGCGCCACCTGGGCGGTTGTCCATTCGAGGAGTTTCCGGCGGCTGATCAATCGTCGATACCAAACCCTACACATCGCATCAATGGAGAGACCANNCTCTCGCCAGGAGATATCAACTGACCCTGATGTCATGGTCATCCAAGTTATGAGTTTTGATATCGGTTGAAAGAGAACCAAGAAAATTGCTAGCGCACTAGCGATTGCACCAATAACTGGTGATATCAGCCAGCTAATGAGAAGCATGAGAATAGTAGCGGGCGGAACCAAACTTCGGCGAAGGTTATCGAATATCTTCCATCGATTCAACGCGTTTAACAGATTGGGAACTCGTCGGTCATCCGATCCTGGCACCCAAGGCGTGATCCAATCAGCGATCTGCCAGTCGCCCCTGATCCACCGATGTTGCCGGACAGAGTAGGCTTGATAATCGGCGGGAAAATCATCAAACAACTCAATGTCGCTAGCCAGACCGACCCTCATGTGAGCACCCTCGATCAGATCATGGCTAAGGATTCTCCCTTCCGGGAACCTTCCTCCAAGTACACGGTGGAAAACCTTTGGATCATAAATGCCTTTTCCGTGGTAAGAACCTTCTCCCGATAAATCCTGATAGACATCTGAAACAGCCTTGGTGTACGGATCAGCTCCAATAGGATCTGTAAAGAAACGACTAAATCGTGTTGCGTTGGCACTTGGCAGGGAAGTACTAACTCGAGGTTGAATAATGGCATAACCTTCGCGAATTGCATCCCCCTCCGCCGAGAGTCTTGGTTGGTTCAAAGGGTGCGCTAGTGTTTCGATCATCCGTCGGGCGCTGTGAACAGGGAGTTGGGTATCGCTGTCCAATGTAATCACAAAACGAATGTCACCCAAGCGATCTGATCGACCAGCTCGGAGGATCCCTTCACCGGAGATCGGTGACTCACCAATCAGCAATCGATTGAGATCTTCCAATTTGCCCCGCTTCCGTTCCCAACCGATAAAACAATTTTCAGATTCAGACCACACACGGTCTCGATGGAAGAGATAAAACCGAGTTTCTCCATAGAATTGATTAAGGTTCTCAATACGCTCGACAGCTAAACTGAGTAATTCGTCATCATCCTCCGTCTTTTGAACATCGGCATCGGCGAAATCACTAAACAATCCATACACCAAATTTGGATCGGGGTTTGCCAAGTAGCGGATCTCCAACTTAGAAACTTCATCAAGAATCGTTTCACGATCGATCAATATGATTGGTACCACAATTAATGTGCGAAACGCCTCAGGAATGCCGTCTTTCTCGAAGGATAATTTCGGAAGGGTTCGCGGAGGCAACACTCGCGTTATGAAGTAATTAACAAGAAGAACGGCAAATTGACTAGCGGGTAAAACGGTAATCAGAGAAACGCCCGCATATAACAGTAAAGATCGAACTCCTACCAGGTTCAACAATCCCAATACAAGGCCAACTGTGACGACACTCATCAAGCTGATGGAAGAAATATATAAAAAGGAGTGATTTCGGTAGACCCATTGCAGGGTACGATGTCGGCGATTATCGCGACACGCCAGTTGATCAACCAATTGCTTCCGACCTTTGTCCACCAAGTAGTAACCGATGTGGTTGAGTAACGAGTCTTTAGTATGGTCGGCGGCCATCTCCACCGCTAACTTTGCTACATGATTCTCCGTAACACCTGCGCAGACCGCCAATTCCTCAACCGCATGACGATAACTGTTACGGGTTTCGAAATCCATTTGGGGATAGATCCCTGAAGGATCCATGCGTAGCGTTACATCGACGCGACTTTGATCTTCAAAGATTTCACGCCAATCCAAAAGTGCTAATTGCCGCAGACTTGTAATCGCGTTTCCGATCGAGGTTTGATCGGATGCTTGACGAGATTGTTCTTGCTGAATGATCTCATCCAGCTCGGTATTCAGCTTCCGTTCAAACCAACTTTGAACCAAGAGGAGAGCGGTCTCCTCATCATATAAATTTCCTGAGAGCTGAGCTGCGAAATACATACTCGGTTCGGGAACTTCCCCGATGAGCTCATTGAAGAGAGAAAAAAGCTTGTCCGGATCTCGACGCGAAACAGTTAGCAGGCGATTGGACCAGAAATCAGCGATTTCATTTTCACGCAGGCGCTTGCTCACCTGTTCAACGAGCTGTCGTAGGCTATTGATCAAGGCAACACGCAGCATCAAGGGTAACGCCCATAATTCCCCGATCGTCAAAGGTGCGACGGTTTGATAGGCTTCAAGAAAATCCGTTATGTTATGTCGATCGAGCCGTCCATCTGTGTACCGGATCAACTCGGCTGAAAGCCGATAAACCCTAGGCTCAACCATCTGGCTATCCGTCCCCAGCACAGGAAGTTGCTTGTAGAACTTCCTTGGTAGGTTAATGCGAACGTCATTTATGTGCCTCTGCACAATATATGCGTTATCCAGAATCCATTCAGCTGAGGTAGATATTCCTAATTCCATGCGGGATGCATCCACTAATTCAGTACGGATGGATTCGATGACGTCCTCACAAATCCTAAGTTGTTCGTAAAACCTTTCATCATGAGCTGTATCCGATCGGAAGAGATGATTAGTGGCGAGATGAGCCGCATGATCCTTTAATTCAGCTGTTGATAATGGTTCAGCTTGGAGTGGGTCCTGATCAGTATCGATTTCTCGCTTGGGATGAATGACAAAGATTGAAGGTTGGGAGTCAGCGTAATCTTGGAGTAAATGGAACGCGGTATCCATAGAATCTAGGGCAGTTTGTACAATAACGACCGTTTCCCCAGAAACTAAGAAGCGTATCGTCCTATGGACAAGTTTCTCATCGATCCCCAGTCTGAATATGTCAAAAAAAACTCTGGCTGATAAACCACCTTGCAGCCCTCCCAATATGCCCATTACCGCTAAGACGAATAAATCTGGAAGGATCCCCAGAGTTCCTTTGCTGACAATCCGCAATAAACCCACCAATACCCCAAGTATCAATCCCAGGATGAGCCCCCAAAAGGTGAACTGCCTCGTTGAAAGCATCCTAATGGTGTGGTTCTCATCCGGTAATTTACGCATGAGACATGCACGCCGGAATCGGTTTCGTCGAAGCTGCCGATAAGCTAGAGTGCCATCTTCTTGGTTTGCGAAAAAACCGATGAGGATTCCCATTTTGCTTATCATTTTAAATTAGACCCGAACTATCACAATTTCCATAAAGTTATTTTCCCAACTGAGAGAAATTCTTATACAAACGGCCCAAGTCGTACGTCCATGATGTTCTTGGAAAATAAAGATCAAAAGAACTAACCATCAGTAATCTATTGTCACATGATCTTTGTAAATATCCACTCCTTCGAGGGTACTGATATCGAATTCTTATAAGCGATAACAACTGTGCATCGCGAGATATTTAAGTCAGGAGATCGAAATGATTTCTCTCAACACCTCAGCTTGCGCCATAGACAGGTATCGCTGCTCCATGAATCGCCCTCGCCGCATCAGAAGACAAGAAAAGAATGACATCAGCGATAGCTTCAGGTTTTACCCAGCGATCATGGTTAGCATCCGGCATCGATTTTCGATTCTGCTCTGTATCAATCGTACCGGGCAGAACACAATTAACGTTGATGCCTTGGAACTTAAGTTCTGCAGATAAGCTCTCGGTTAAACGGATCAATGCGCTCTTTGACGCTCCGTAGGCGGATGCATTGGCGACGCCCTTCAAACCTGGTCGCGCACCGATGTTAACGATCGCGCCCGAACCTGACTGGATCATGAACGGGACAACAGCTCGGCAAATAATGAACGCGGTTCTCGCATTAAGATTGAGCATGAAATCCCATGTTTCTAGAGACGTCTCATGCACCGGGGTTCCCGCGCGATAACCTCCGACGGTATTAACCAAAACATCGATACGTCCATAATGATCCATCACTCGTCTGACTGCGCTCTCAACCGTATCAGGATTGATGAGATCGATGGATCCAACCAAAAGATGACTGGGAGACTTTCCTAAATCACCCAGGACCTTTTCAAGGCGATCTGGCTGCCGATCAAACAACGCTAGATGTGCACCAGCGCGATCAAACCTGTGTACCACGGCACGACCTAAACTCCCTGTCGGACCTGTCACCAAGACCACCTGATCTGAGAAATCAAACATTAGAAATTCATTCCTCTCCGCATGGATTGCCTTTATCAGACAAGAGCCAACGACTATCTGTCCCTCATTGAATGGACCATTCTCCGGGTTATTTCCAGTGCCAAATATTGGATTATAACAGACCAAGCTGACCCATCTAGTGTCATTTCTTCAGATCTTCGAGTCACGAGCTACAGGCCCAGACCACA
>JABAOF010001394.1_pt2 | contig 23826 bp, 30 predicted proteins | sample 7062171 | NCBI WGS metagenome assembly JABAOF01 (sample SAMN14538628, study PRJNA623070) | marine sediment metagenome | biome: marine biome [ENVO:00000428]; feature: marine pelagic biome [ENVO:01000023]; material: deep marine sediment [ENVO:00002113] | place: India: Gulf of Khambhat ...
AAGGATTGTTTCAGAACACTACAGTTTACATTAGCCTTGTACATAACGTGAGTAAGCTTAAGCGGTCCATGACGAGCCAGAGATCGAAGAATATCAATATGCATTTCCAACTTTGACCTTCGCATAACAACATAACCCATTTTTCGTGTTAACAACCTGATTATATATTATTTCAGAATCCTGAATCAGAACTTGAATTATTTAGTCTATCAATAACTAGCCATACATCGGTATCAAACAGAGATTACTCAAATGAAAATAGTCCTAGGGTTACAAAACGTGTCAAAACATTCATACATCAATTTCTGACATATGTCATTAAGAAGAACGTCGCTTTTATGGATACTTGACTATTTTATCTTAAAGGATGGGATAACATGGGCTTCAACTTTAGCTTCGGGAAAAAGAAGAAAGTGGGAAAGGCAATACGCACATATGTTGGAGATAGAGCGAAAGAAAAAAGAGCCTTCGAACAACAATTGGGAAATCTTAATGTTTGGCTCCAAGGCCATATCATAAACCAAGAAACCTACCAGCGGATGAAAGATGCTTTGGAGGTTAATTTTATTAGGCAACGTTATAAAGCACTCACATGTCTACAAAATACTTTCATGAACACGCTTCCCATCTAAAACCCAAAAAGGTGAGGGTTTATACGATCAACCACAAGACTCTCAAGAAAAGATTTTGAAACGTATCTACATGCCATGTTAGATAGTAGTGGCCCCAAGGTAAAATATCAAAATCCTGATTCTTGGAGAGGCTACGACCTACTGAAATGAATGTTTTGCGCCTGCATAAAGAACTCCTAAGAAAGGGTCCCTACCCTAAACACGCACTTTTTGTCACGTTATCGTCGTCCTCTTGAACCATTCGCCACTAAGAAAGCATTTTAGAATGTATTTGAGATTATGATAAGTTGTTTCGTCGTTTCGCGCGCGCAGTTATATTGCTTGAAGCAAATTTTGAATATATGACAGACTGGGAAGACAAAAAACTGTTCAGAAAACGGCAGTAGAGAAAGTGGAACAAAAACTATATAGAAACCCATAAGTTTAAGACGAAACATTCATAAACCCTTTCGTTGATAAACCTCTGCGCTTAAAAGGGTGAGGCATATGTCAAAACCGTTTTACGTAAAAATTGATGTTCCTAAAGAGGTGGCAGATGCAGCCTATGAAGCCCTGCAGATAGCCAATCAAACAGGCTCTGTTAGAAAAGGCACAAACGAGACTACAAAGGCTGTGGAAAGAGGAGAGGCAAAACTCGTCGTCATAGCTGAAGATGTGGATCCACCTGAAGTCGTGGCTCATCTCCCTATCCTCTGCGAGGAACGCAAAATTCCATACTTGTTCGTGCCAAACAAAAGAAAACTTGGAATCTCAGCTGGGATAGATGTTCCCGCAGCTGCTGCATGCATCGCCATGGTTGGTGACGCTGTGGGATTGATAAAAGAGATTACCAGACGAATTGAGGAACTTAAAAAGAAGGGCCCTAGTGGATGAGCGATACAGAGGCAATATCAGAGCTAATTCCTGCTGAAGTAATCCAGGTGATTGGGCGAACAGGAGCCACTGGTGAGATTATTCAAGTTCGAGTTCGGGTGCTTGAAGGAAGAGATAAAGGGCGCATCTTAACAAGAAACGTGAAGGGTCCGGTGCGAGCCGACGACATTCTCATGCTGAGGGAAACCGAGAGAGAAGCCAAGAAACTTAGACGATAAGAGATGAATTTCAGTGCCGAGAACCAGAACCTGCTCCTTTTGTGGACACGAGTTTCCACCAGGCACCGGCATGATGTACGTGAAGAATGACGGAGCAATCCTCTGGTTTTGTTCAAGCAAGTGTAGAAAAAGTTCAATTGAGTTAAAACGTGATTCCCGGAAGGTTCACTGGACAAAATATTTTGGAAAAGAAGAGAAGGGGAAAGCTTAAGCGAGGCTACCTTTTCATAAGGCTTAAGACAACGTGAAGAGGCTGAAGACCAACGATGAACATCGTCTTGTTAGGGTCTCCAGGAGTAGGAAAAGGAACCTACGCTAAAATTCTTTCAGAAAAATATAATATTCCAACAATTTCAAGTGGAGACCTCTTTCGCAAAGCCATACGAGATGAAACTGAACTGGGCAAAAAAATTAAGGATTACATTTCTGCTGGAGACCTGGTTCCCGACAAATTTGCCATCGAATTGGTGAAGGAGAGGCTGATGGAGGATGATTGCAGGAACGGCTTCTTCTTGGATGGTTTTCCCAGGACAGTTGCTCAAGCAGAGGCTATGGAAGAATTCAAGAAAACTGATAAGGCGCTAAATTTTGTTGCTTCTGACGAGGTCATCCTTTTCAGGCTTGGTGGCAGAAGAACCTGCATAGAGTGTGGAGCCATATACCATGTAACAAACTTTCCACCCAAGGTTGAGGGAATATGTGACCTTTGCGGTGGCCAACTTTATCAGCGGTCAGATGAGACGCCTCAAGCTATCAAGAACAGGTTGCGGGTGTATCGTGAAAAGACGAAGCCAGTCATTGACTATTATAGAGAGAAAGGTTTGCTTGCAGTTGTTGACGCGAATTATGGAATTGAAGAGGCTGACAAAATAATTATTCAATGTGAAAGGCATCTTCAAAATCTACGCTAAGATTCACGAAATTACAGAATCAATTTAAACATGCGATTACACGTATTCAAGAGTAAAGACTCTATGTTAATATGACAGCACATTTTTGCGCACGCTCTACTACCCCCTCTTATTTCGATCTAAATATGTTATGAGATTTCACTGAGAGTTAGGTTTGTTTGGCGTACTTTCCAGTTCGGTTGGTTTTTGCTGCGCACACGTAGGAAAGAATCCACCTGAGAACTTTCGTCAAATTATCGGATACCACTGACTAAACGATTCTAATTACAACTGAAACTTCGTAAAACGGGAATTTTGGAAAAAATTGGGGGGATTAGGTTTTTCTTCTGAGGCTGTAGAGGGTTCCGATGACGATGAGTGCCCCAACAGCGATTATTATGACGGCCCAAAGGTAATGCCATACGTCTATCCCCAGTGCCAAAGAGAGCCCTACAATTATTATTATTGCTCCGATGATTAGACCTGCGATTGAGCCGCCGTGAGGTAGACCAAAACATTCATTTTCCATACGCTTTCCAAAGTCTTCGCCCCACTGCTCTGCACGTCTTCCAAAGTCTTCTCCCCACTCTTTTGCACGTGTTTCAAACCTTTTCTCTTTCGAGACCATCAAGGGTGCCCCACACTTGACGCAGTGTTCGACATCTTCTTCGTTTTTTGTACCACACTTGGTACAATAGACCAAAGTTATTCACTCCTAAAAGATTCTTTTCGCACCTTCACACATAAAAGAGATTCGATAACTCAAAGATGGTTTGACCGTCTTTTTTCGATATATGATCTGCTGCGAAACAACTTCTATATTAAAAGATTTGAATTGCCTTTTCTGGACAAGAATATGCTTTTACTCTTAAGTATGTTGGTCGGATTTCTCTTAGTTCCCGGAGTTACGATGTTCCTTCTGTATTACCTATGTGCACGTATATTCGAAGAGATTAAAGGAAGAGAACTGCAGAGATTGGTGACTGAATGTTCAGAGGGACGGATTCCTCCAAACCAATATTTCATCAAACCTAAAAAGCCTTAGAAGCCTAAAGAATTTATGAGAAAGGTGAGCCCAAAATAGATTAGAACTGCTCCGAAAACCGCCACAACGATTCTGTACCATTTTAATCCTACAACGTTTGTTCCCATCCTGGAAAGATGGGCGACAACCGTAAGCCAAACGTAATCCATCCAGATGTGACAAGCATACATAAAGACAACTCCAGCGAAGGAAGCAATCTCTAGAGCGACAAGAATCAAAGATGCGCCAACTGTGAGCCACCAAACAACGAAAAAAGGATTCAAACCAGTGAAGACTAAACCGATTAAGAGAAGATTCCGCGTCGCAACTCCTTCGGACCCACGATCATCGAATCTAGATTTGATGGCGCCACGGATCTGCAGGGCGCCAAAAACAAGAAGAACCACACCTCCAGCGACCCCTACAGTGAGTTTAACCACAGGCTCATTTGCAACAGTTAGGAGACCACCCGCCAACAGCATGACGAGAGTAAACTCAACCAAAGTGTGCGCTATGGAGAACACCAAACCACTCTTGGCTCCGGATCTGGCACCATGAGAGACTGTGACAAAAAACAAGGGACCTGGAGCTAAAGCGCCGGAAGCTGTCAATACAATAACAGTCACAACGAAATTCAGTAGGTCCATGACACTAGAAGACTCAGGAGCGGATAAATTAATCTTCTGATTGTTAACCAAGATGAACAAGAAATCTGGATGAGAAAGAGAGCTTGAACTTCCTCTTCACCTTTTCTATGGGCTCACCCAGAATCTCTATCTTCCTCAAATCGTGGGTTCCAAGTCCTCTCTCTTCCGCTAAGCTTAGATGTTTAACTTTCTCTGGATTTATGCCCATCACAGCTGCACCAACAGAATCTACAGCAACAGGGTCTCTTCCCGCAATAACCAGATTCATCTCCACCGGGTCTCCACTCGTTTCATGACCTTCACCAGCGATTATCCCATCTATCACAGCAACGCTCGGCTTTATGATTGACACCAAATCGACGATTTTTTCGCTTAAAGGATTGTGAATGGCCCCTTTAGGCGTGACTGCACCCATCATATTCTTTAGACTCAAGGTGACTCGAGCTAACCTATGGGGCTTAAGTTTGGCAACGCTGATTATGGTGCTTTCCAAAGCAGTTTTAGCGATCTTCACCTTCTTTAGAGCCAAGGTGCCGGTAGGGCTGACCTCAACGAACTCATCTTTGTTGAGATCCACTAATTTCACCTTCCATTTCTCCGCTACAACGTCAACGCCAGCAACTTTGAAAGCTTTGAGGGTGTCTCCGAAGCCAGTGCCCTCACCGATTATCACATCTTTGACGAGGTGCCGTTTCAAAAACTTGACCACACCCTCGATGACTCTGCTGTCGGTCGTAATTCCCGTCGACGGATGCCTTGCGTTAATATAGTTAGGCTTAACTAAAACCGGCTTTTCCTCAGAAAGAACCTCATCTGCCTCTATCATCTCGAAGGCTTTGACAGTCATATCCTGAGGATTCGTTCCCCTTACAATGGCAACTCTAGACATATAGACACTTCATGAAGTAACGTTCCACACAAATTTGAATCAATCGGTAAACCAAGAGCATATTTAACAACAGGGCACCGTTTTGTTGACAAGAAGACATGCTTTTCAATCTCGCGAAGACAGATGGAAAGGCTATCCGCCGCATAAACATCAAAACAGGCTGCGTAAAAACGATTGAACTCCTAACATGCCGTAGACAAAAATCTATTTGGCGAGAATCCCAAAAATTAAAAGTATGTCTTTTCGTGATATCGGAAAAAGCATGCATGTAGACTATTTTCTACTTTCATAACCTGTAGATATTCTTTTGCATATTTAAAGAAAAAATCGACCTTTTTTATGATTTAAACCTTTTTTTCGCTTTTTTTATTGTATTTGTGTTTAGCAAAGATACAAAAAGGTTTATTAAGTATTAAGATTCCGTATATTAATTAGGGAGAAACGTGAAACCCAACCACCCAGTATGCCCCTACAACGAATGTAGAAGAGAGTTTGAACAACCACTCATGTTAACAAATTTCTCTACCACCCCAAGAGAAACCTATTACGCTTGTCCCCACTGCTTAACAAAAGTTGACGTCGTAGCAGAGGATACAGAGTTAGGCTCAATCTCCATTCAACCATCCGAGAAGGCAATCAGTAAAACTCCCATAGAGTGTACACATCATTTTGGATACTTGAACACCCTTCCAAAACAAGCAACTATTCCCGATAGGTGCCTAACATGCCTCAAACTATTGCAGTGTTTAGCCCAGACGCCAAACATTATCAAAGAGGTCAAGTAGAAATATGAGGGCAGCTGCAATTTTTGCCGCGTTTTTTGTCCTATTCACCTGTGCGTCCATTGCTATTCCTGTTCCCCTCTTCCCTGGAAACATGATTACTACGCTATTCAGAATCCCGGTTTCAGGGTACACTCGATACTTAGAGGCGGTTGCCAACGGGTTACTCTACGCTTTCATCACTTGGCTAGTATTTTTAGTGATTAACAGAAAAATGGATAAAGCATTCTCTGCGGATTCCAAAGAGTTGGGCAAGAAAAAAGGCAAATTTAACTAAACCTAAACCTAAAGAGAGGCTTCTACATTTAAGATGGTAGACACAAAAAGGCATCTAATTTGTCCAAAAAACCTTTGAACCAAAGTTAGCAACTATATAAGAACAAATCCCAATTAACATCTTCTGAAGCTTGGTGAAGCCGCTTTGATTCCCATCAGAGACCAGAACCGTTCCCAGACAACCCCTCACATAACACGAATTCTCATAATAATAAACGTAATAGGTTTCATTCCACTCTTCTATTCCATATTTTTTCCCGAAGACACAACGGTGACTCTATTTCTAGATTCGCTCCTCATGGTTCCAAACGACATACTGCAAGGAAGAAACTTACACACCCTTTTCACGTCTATGTTCCTTCACGCCGACATCTTCCACATCGGCGGAAACATGCTTTTCCTCTATGTTTTCGGAGACAACGTGGAGGACGCTTTTGGCCACCTTCGTTATCTAATGTTTTATTTCATATGTGGCCTCGTAGCGGATTTTGCGCATATACTAAGCCTCACAACACCGAGTGAACTCTTGATTCCTACCTTAGGCGCGTCTGGAGCAATCTCTGGCGTAATGGGAGCATACGCTTTGATGTACCCGAAGGCGCGGATTCGAACTCTGATTCTAGTGTACTTCATCGCTGTTGTGAGTGTACCTGCAATTTTCTTTCTCGGCTTCTGGTTTTTGCTACAGCTACTTTATACTTGGCTGGATATTGGTGGCGGTGTAGCTTACTGGGCACACATCGGAGGCTTCGTTGCTGGATTGATCTTTGCTTTAATTCTTAGAAGAAGAAAAAGAAAACCAGAGCCTGCAATTCCGTACTATGTGGAAACTCAATTTTAACTCACATTTTCTTTCATAACTAAAAGAGTTGAAATGGGGTCTGTCTGCCATAAGGTCTTCATACCATTTAAGGTCGGTCTGGGACGGCTACATCATCCCCCATACAGACTATAGCGCTCGAAATATTTGAATATTATTGGAAAAACTGCCGTATATCCTAAGAAATACTTGTTTCACGAAAATAATGTACATAATGGCTATAAATTAAGGTAGGTTTTGAAATGGAAACTATACTTAGCGGAGAGCTTAAAGTTCAGTTGAGTAACTACATTTCAAAAGACGGATTAACACAAGAAATGCCCATTCTCTAAAGATTTCTTTTTGCCATTCATGCCGTAAGATGCTTCTCCTGCTAACATAAACATCCAGAATGCTATGAAGAGAATTCCAATGACCATAAATAATATTCCGGGGCACCAGCGGAAAAAGATGAATCCCGTTCCACCGCTAGATGCCCCCGAGCCCAATAAAACCGTCATAATGCTCTCACTATCCGCTCTAGACTCTCTCTAGCTTCCCCGTTGTCGAAGAAATACCAATAAGGCTCAAACTGAATGATCTCAGCCCCCATGTTCCTAGCTAGGAGAGAGTGATTTATCATTAAATCGATGGGCATGTTGATAGGAACGTAACCGTAGTTTGCCCACCAATACCATGCTTGAACCGATGCGCCCCAATGCTGAAACTCATTAACCAGGGTGAATCCAACATTAGGTTCTACCTTTGAATTAGTCGCAAAAGCAACTGTTACAAGGTCCTCAAAGCCTTTGATGCTAGACCTAACTGTATCCATCGTTGCGATGTCCCATTCATTCCAAAAGAGCTTTAAACCGTGTAGTCTGCAAAACTCTAAGATGGATCGTGCATAGTCATAGGGAAAATCCATACCTTTCTCTTCATGATACCATGCAACTTCACTAAACCTTAACCATGAGACGTTGCATACATCTATAGCTTGTTTGATCTGATTTTGATTTAACATGTAAGGAGGCTTGTAAGGCTCATCAGGGTCAGATTCGAGAGAACAAAAAACATCTAGCATGACGGGAATTGAATATTCATTCTCAAATTCCCTTAAGAAATTAAGCGTTTCCTCAAAGTTTGAATACCACCATTCAGGCATTAAGAAAACTGAATATTTGCCTTGATTAACTGCTATTATTTGATCATAAACATGTTGCATGTCCCCTTTTCTTTGCACATGAAAAGCGATAGCAGATAAACGTTTAGGTTTAGGNNTATGATGCCTATTGCTTTCAATATATTCTTTTTCATTGTATCCTTGATCCATATTAGATCAACCTCTATAACGCTTAAAGATTTAGTCTATTCCCTCGACGCGCGCGCATGACCAAAATATGCGGAAGATTCACCTTTTATTTGGATATTTAAGGAAAGAAAGCAAAAAATCTCTGGAAAATGTCTGTAAAATTTTATAACTCAAAATAGAAGAACAGAAAGATATGAGTTTTGCTGGGGTTAGGAAGCTAATGAGTTAATTAATTTGTATACCCGGCATTCTTGACAGCTCTCGTATTTTGTTTCTTTACAACTCTTGCACAAAATCTTGTTAAGTTCAATAATCTCTGATCTCATCGCAAAACCTCGTTACCCGTAAATCAAGAGGAGCCTCTAACGCTAAATAGGCTTGTTTCGTAGAGTGAAATATTCCTGCAACGAAATAGACGCAAAAATACCGATTTACATCAACGCTTTTTTGCGAAGCCCTCTTAAAGTCCCGGAAACTCCAATAACGTGGACAACTGCAGGTTTTCCTTGAATTTCAGTTATGGAAGCAATTGAGGCTCTAACATTTTCAAGTGCTAAGTGGGAACAGTGGATGACCATGTAACTTCGCTCTAGCTCATATTTGATGAAGCGGAGGTTAGTTTGGCTGGCCCCGTATTCTCCGAAGAGTTTGAGGACAGCGCTCCAAACAGCGTCCATGAGATCCCTTTCGTTGACATTTTGGTCGCTCTCAACCCTGAGAGCTAAGTAACGTTTCCTCACTCGTTTAGTCACACTTTCTCCTTCCTACAACTCTTATGCCTGGAGCCACATAATTCGGACTCAACTTTTTCCTGTTCCGTTCAACTATAGCGAGAGGATCTTCTGAAAGGGCGCGTAGAGCAGTTGACCCAGACATGCCGAAGAGAGCTGTAAACGCAGCGTATTCGTGGGGGCCTCTTAGGAGATACTCGTTTGTTGCTCCGCTGGAAATGGTGACTGGCACCTTGAACCTTTCTGCGATTGCCACCTCCCTTCGCAGACGAGAAAGAAGACGGATTCTTGAAAAACCTGTTAATAACAGAAGGGGAGCCATTTCTATTTCAAGGGAAGACAAAGCTTTCGAAGCAAGTTCTGCTTCTGCACGATCAAAAAATCTTTTGCGGAGGTCAGTGGCGGGAAATAGAAGGAGATCGACTCTCCGATCTTTGGCTGCTTGCCTAGCGACACCCTTCGAGGTGCACGTTACGGATATGACCTCGAACTTTCGCCTGAAACGTTGTAGGTCGCGAAGAAGCTCTCGAGGTGTTTTTGGAGAGAGATTGACTCTTGTGACGAGATCTATCTTGAAAGCATCGCAAATTTGTTGCAACTGGCTGATTTGATCTCGCAAGATGTTAGGTGGAAGAACCAAGCCAACTGCATGATACCCCAGTTCAGAGGATTTCCTAATAATCTTCTCTACCTGATTAAGATCTTTGATTGGCGCGTGAAGATTCAAATCAACAAACTTTCTCATATCAACATCCCGAATTCCTGGCAGATCTTAACTATATCTTCAATCTTTGTTTTTCTGAATCGTATTCGTATACGAATGGGATCAGATGTGCAAAGCTTGAGGCTGCCTTGGAGGGCGGCTTGCTTATCTAATCTGATGTAAAGGCTTCCCTTTTCCACATGCAAGTGGATTTCTTTACGTAACTTCTCCTTATCCAATTCACTAAGGCGAGAGGAAAGGTTGTCAATTAAAGCTTTGATTGTCTCCTTCTTCTTTATTTTGGCTTCAAAAAGAGTGATGGGGTTGCCATAATGCCCCCGCATAAATTTTCTACTGAAAACCACCTCCTCCATCTGATCACTCGGAATAACATTTTTCACGGCCCCAATAACCTTGTCTAAATCCTCAGTTGCGTGGGCGAATAGCCTAATGTCAACGTAGGCTATAGGTATTTGAGGCAAAATACGCCACACCTAAATTTTTTTCTTGTCAAGAGATTTAGATTTCTTTTTCTTCTTCGAACCCAGATTTTGCAGAGACCTCTTAAGGATCTCAATGTTGCTTTCATATTTTGTTCTTCTTCTCCGGTCAACTGGTATACGATATTTGAGGGCTCGCTTAAAATCTGTTCCAGCCTCTCTTAATTCAGCTCTGCTGAAACCTCTTCCTCTGCGGTTTTTATGCTTCCTCTGAACTGTTGGTTGTGGTTGCATGAATTCTCAACTGAAGTTCTATTACGTTTGTTTGATATAAATATCGTCAAACTAGCTTAAGAGAACATCTAAGCACAATCGATTTCTCAAACCTCGCTGTGCGACTTTTTCTGGTGCGCGTGCTCAAGCAATATTATGGATGCCCTAGTGTTACGTTGGTTTACACTCTATAACTTCTGAGCTGCTGAGTTCTCTACACTTTTCTCTCTTTTCGTTTACGAACTGCCTTACGACTCGGTCGAACTTTCTCTGCACCAAGTCCTTTTTGGCGAAGACCACGAGACTCCTTACCAGCGCTGGTTAAACCACGGAAAGCCCGGCCGTGATGAACGTCTTCACAGATCCAGTTTAGATTCTTATCTGATTTGATGACAGGATGGTTTGGATCCACCATAATAACCTCGAACCATTTGAATCGACCATCTTCCCAAACCCAGTAAGAATTCAACACCGCCAAGTTTGGAAACTTTCTCGCAGCCCTCTCCTCAGCGATTACCCTCATGTTTTTTGCTAGTTTATATTTAGTGACACCCATTCTTTTGGGTCTACGACCTGCCTTAGGTCTAGGTTTTCTCATGCCTGAACGTCTAACGCGAACCCGAGCTAATACAAACCCTTGTTTGGCTTTGTATCCAAGGTTCCTCGCTCGGTCTAAACGTGTAGGTCTTTCAATCCTGAAGATCGTTGTCTGTTTACGCCATTCTATGGCTCTCTGCCACATCAACTCTTTTACAAAAGATTCCTCTGGTTTTTTCCATGCCCTCGCGATGTATTTGTAAGCCATTTCAATTCTCTCCGTTATGATGGTTCAACCTTAAGGTTACATTCCTAGGAGCCTACTTTTCCAAACAGCTTGTAGCTATGAGCCACAAAACGGTTAATAAACCTTTTCAGCCTTTTCTACAAGTTTAGCTTTCTTCACAAGTAGGTATCCACTATCGTTTTCCCAAATTTTCTCTGTCTGAAGCACCTGAATTTTCTTTTTAAGAAATGGTGCGTCGAGAACCAAGGTTTCGTATTCGCCTCCTTCACCCACCAAAGATATTTGATATTTGGCGTTCAATTCTGCAAGGTTCTTTATTGTTGTTGAGTTGATTTTCCTTCCGAGCCAGCTCTGGTCAAAGCCGTACGCATATACGCCTACGATAATAACATCAAAATCTAGGTTGACGATTTCTTTCAGCAGCTGCATGGAGTCTTCCTGCCAGAGGGGCGTAAGAGACTTGAGATTCAATTCTCGGCACACCATGTCAATTCGTTCTTTTTGATACCGTGACGATATTGCTCCTGACACGACTCCCTCTATGTCGAGGGTTGCGAGCAAATTCCTAAGATCTTTAACTTCTGTTTCTTTAATTCCAACAGTTTCAGCCTTCACTAAAGGAATTTCAACAGCCTTGGCGAAGAGATCTGTAAGATGAATGTTTGGAAAATGGAACATCCAGCTGTCTTCCCGCTGGGGAATCATAGTGACTAGAAATTTTACTTCATACCCTAGCTTCAATGTTCGGTAGAGAGCTAAAGCAGAATCTTTTCCGCCCGTAATCAGAGCTGCAACATTCATATTCTAAGCAACTCAACTTACCACTACTCTTTCCAATTGTTAATAAATTACCTCCTTTTCGCCAATTCTAGATGGAAAGGGTGGAAAGAAGATTTTTCAAAAATGAAGGAAAGTTGCCTCATAACAAAGGGGAAACTCTGGCCACTTAACTATTGGGTCTTCACCAAACGCGTGCGGGCCTCTTCAATCAAATCTCCCGCCTTTCTCTTCCATTCTTCAAAGTCTTGGGGAGAAATTGGATAGTTCTCGTAATGTCGACAAACCTTTTTCATTAGATTTATTGCATCACGCATATTTCTTAGGAGGGAAAGCTTTCCAAGCCCTCTAAGTATTCGGATAGCTGCTTCAGTTATGTTAAGATGGACCTCTTCACCCCTAGTAGCCTTGAGGAGATCGTCTTCTGTGATTATACGCTGCTTCATAATATAATCCAAGCCGTTGTCATCTATCCCGTGAAGAAAGAAGCGGAGAACATCTAAACCCGCCTGCTTAGCTCCATATGATTGCATGTACATGATATTGTACAGCCACAGTTTCTCTCGGCTCACATCTTCCTCTTCCATGGCTTTGATAATTGTTTTTCCAGCGGTGGACCCACCCATCATTGATGGCCCAATTCCTCCTCCATGAATCGGATTCACTTGACATGCAGCGTCTCCAACAACCACTACACCGTTTCCCGTCATGCAGTCCAAGGGCCTTCTTGTTGGATCATACCATGACCCTGCCTTAACGATTGACGAACCCTTAAACAAGGGTTCAGACAAAAGGTTATCGTAGAGTTGATTTTTCGGGTTCGGGAATCCGTTGAACATAGCCACTCCCAATCCGACGTTAACCTTCTTTCCTCCTTCTGGGAAAAACCAAGTATATCCTCCTGGAGCCCATTTTTGACTAAGATAAAGCTTACAGTAGTCAGAGTCCTCAACCTGCTCCTTCAATTGACGAATTTCCCGATAACAAAACTCAACGTCTCCCTTGTCAAGATTCGTTTCAATCCCGATTTCAGGAGGAAGTTTTTTCCGCAAAATGGCTGAAAATCCACTTGCATCTACCACAACCTGGCTATCTAGAGTTTCTTTCTTTCCGCTCTCTAAACTCTTCGCTAAGACTCCAACTATGAATCCATTCTTAATTAGAGGTTCAATTGCCAGAGTTGATTCCATAAGGGTCGATCCGGAGTCAATAGCTTCTCTGAGTAACCTTTGCCCAAAGTGAAGGCGGTTGATAATAAACCCGTGGAGACCTTCCTCTTCAACGTTCATCACTGTTTCCATGTTTGGCGAATAGATCTTAAGGCCGAGCATCTTTCGCTCCAGCTCTTCTCCCGTAGGATATTCTAATCCCAGATTGTCGAAGTGATGCTTTCCTATGGCGTCTCCACAAACCTTGTCCCCAATGTCCTGTTCTCTTTTTAGATCCATTAGACAAACGCTGAATCCAGCTTCGGCAACTGTCTTCGCCGCTAGGCATCCTCCTGTCCCGGCACCAACCACAACAACATCAAACTCCTTCATGAATCGCCACTTCGCCACTATTTTCTCCTTTATCTACGCTGAAAAGACTTCATAACGTTTACGATGTTTACATAGAACAAGATTTCGTGGAGTTTAATTTAAAAGCATGGTCAAACAAAAGTCGATTGGCTGTGCGTTCAGATGGTCCTGAAAATTGAAAACGTCATGATTAGCGACGTAATAAAGGTTGAGGCTGATGCCACCATTAGGCAAGCAGTGGACCTGATGAACAAGCACGAGATAGGATGCTTAGTTGTGGTCGATGAGGAAGAAAGACCCGTTGGAATCTTGACCGAAAGGGATCTGCTTAGAAGAGTTCTGGCCAAACGCAGAGATCCCGTGAAAACAAAAGTTAGCAAAGTGATGTCCAAGCCACTGGTAACCGGAACTCCTCACATGAACCTTGAAGTCGCTGTGAGACTTATGTTTAGGAAGAAAATCAAAAAGCTCCCTGTTGTTGAAGATGGGCGGCTTGTTGGTTTGGTAACTTTAACCGACATCGTACGTGTCCAACCTCACCTTATCAAGATGTTGAAGAGGCTGGCGGGAACTGAACCCCCACCCAGACGAATGAAAAAAGTAGTTGATTATTACGTAGTCTAAATGCATAATTTAAGCTAGCAGACAGAACACTTACCATTGCAATTACATGTGTTCTCATTAATTGAAAACAACAAATCTATGACCATATCCATAATCTTTTCTGTAATCTCAGAATCTCCTCTTTTCATAACCTCTTCCAAAACTAACTGAGCCGCATCTCCAACTGTAAAGACAGACTCTTTTCTTCTCTTGAAAGCTTGATATTTCTTTCTCAGGTGCGCGCACCTACAGTATTTATTAGCGCAAAAATATTGGTTTAGGTTATGGTCTTTTCGAAGAGTTCTTTTTTGGGTACACATTTATGTGGGTAGATTTTCGTCATTGTAAGTTGGCATCCCGCATCTATGGTGACATCGTCGGCGATTACCGAAGTTTGAAGGATCTTTGTTGCATCGGTTTGACTGGATTCTATAGTTGAATGTCTTCCTATGATGCTGTCTCGTATCTCTGCGCTATCGCCGATTACAACGCGATCCATAATAGCTGATCCATCTACAGTCACGTTTCTTCCAATTCTTGTATAGTTATCGATACATGAGTCCACTATCCTTGTGCCATCTGAGATCTTACAGTGCCTGCCAATCAAAACTGAGCCTTCTATTTCTATGCTTCCTTCTTTGATTTTTCTTATTATCTCTTTTCTCCTTCGGATAGATTCGATGCTTTCTCCTTGAATCCATATGGTTGAATCTCCGGATATTCTGCCACCGAAGTCTTGGAGGCTTTTCAGTCGGCCGTGAAGTATCCCCTTCATGGCCTCAAGATATCTTTCTGGCGTCCCAACGTCATACCATGTTCCCTTTAAGATATAGCCATAAACAGGTCTACCAGTCTCTAAAAGGTAAGGTATTAAATCGTAACCAAAGTCTAGGCGCCTCTTTTTCATCTCTAGAACTTTTCTCTCTTTAAAGACTTCTCTGATCCTTGGAGAGATTAGGTAGAGCCCGGTATTAGCTAAGTTTGATGGAGCCTCCTTCGGACTAGGCTTCTCAAAGAACCTTAATATTTTCAAATCCTTATCGATGTCCGCTATTCCATATCCCGTAACATCGTCTACTGGCATCAACCCAATTGTCATGAAGGCGCCTTTATTCTGGTGAAATTCCAAGATATTTTTCAAGTCTATGTCGAATATGTTGTCGCCTTGGAGGGCGAAAACTGGGTCTTTAATGTCATAATATTCAATGTTGATTCTCGCCGAGTCGGCGCTCCCAGAGTCTTCCACGTTTGGCTGATATTTAATGTGGACGCGAGGTTTAATGTTGTAGCTAGCTGAGAAACCGAGACCTGACTTGAAATAGTCATGCAGACTCTTGTAGTTGGTGTATCCCTTCACTCCAAAGATGAAGTTTCTCACTCTTTGCTTAGCCAAATTCAGTAAAGATATTTCGATAAGCGGTCGGTTTGTAAGCCTGATACAAGCTTTAGAAACCTCTGCTGTTAGAGGTAACAGTCGCTTCGCTATCCCACCGACTGGGATTACAACTCTTATGGATTCGGGATTATAATCACCTGAAATATTTCTTCCCCCAACTAAACCTGCAATAACACGAATTTTTCGTTTTTTGTTCTTCAACCTAAGGTTTGCAGGCCTACACCCAAAAATATCTTTTGTTCTGGGTCGTTTAGCCTCAGATGCATTCATAAGAAAATGGTAACATTAGATATTCTTTTAAATAAAAAATCAAAAATCATTGGTAGGCATTTGGAGTCAGGCGGCTGCATAGAAAAAAAGTGGTTGACGGGGGATTTCCTTTTCATTACGCAGTTTAGATGATGCGCGCGGTTATTAATGTTGGACTTAAACCTTAGTTTGTGTGGGCCACACTGACAAGTACATAGACCTTTTTAAGTTCCTTCACACTTTGCTTCGATTTTTATGCATAAGGGGCATCCTCTGATGCCAGTTCAGGACGGAGAAATTCAAACAATGATCCGTTTAGGACTTACTTTTTGCCAAGCAAAGGTTTACCTCGCATCTTGCAAGGTCAGGGACATCCTATGCGCCCGAATGAAAAAATTGGATTTCACTTTTTGCGCAATTTTGTGGATGAGCAATATTTTTTCAGAAAAGCCTCGATTAGAAAGTTCATCGGCGCTTTCAATTTGCCAAATAAAATTTCGCGCGTGCATCGATCATTCTTCCTATTTTCCGCAATTCACACTTGGCAAATAGAAAAGGGGAAGCCTAGCAATCTTGTCTGCAATATCGGCCATTGGAATATGTCGGTTTTTGAAAGATTGTATTTATAGAAGATGTTTACAGAATTTACAGAAATAAGATAGTGATGAGTTATGACATACATAATCGAAATAGAACTCCCCAGTTCAGGCAACTGGTTCAAATATTTTTCTGGAATAGAATCACGGGAAGAAGCTGACGATATCAAGCGTGAGGCAAAAGGGATACTCAAAGCAAGAGTAAGCAAAGAATCACCTAAAGGTTGTTAACTTGATGAAAAGGGACCGTCTCGAGATAATTGCTCAAATACTCCATGTAGCGAAGAATGGAATAAAAAAGACCCACGTTATGTATCAATGCAACCTAAGCTATAGTCAGACCAAAGATTTTATTAACTGTCTAATGGAAACAGGTCTCCTCAGAATAGGAAACTCATATCATACAACAGATAAAGGGCTGAAATTCCTTCAAGCATATGAAACATTAAACAGTCTTGTAAACATAAGAATTTAACCCGCGAACCCTTTCCAAGTTTTAAATCATGATCATAGTGCAAAATTACAGAATTCCAAGATTCACTTCCAGTGAAATATATAATGTTAGAAAACAGACTCTCCTTTGCCGATAGATCCAATCCAGCACCAAACGTGTAACAGAAAAAGTTCATTGCCTTCGCATTTTTGACGTGAAACCAAATGAACAGAAAACGAAATTTTGAGGGATAGTTAGATGCGGAGCAGGCGTACACATTCAAAATAAAACTAGAAGCTAATTTTAGTCTCTAGATGTTGTTGATCTAGAATTGTAATTCAAGCCAGAATCTCTTTTTTTTCAGATGTGCATAATTTTCTATCCTTTTCCCGAGACGTGGGTCAATCGAAGATTTCTTACAATCAAAAAAGATTCACATAATCTTAATATATGCACATGCGCACTAGGTGTGAAGATTACAAGATTAATTGCCATGAAAAAATGGTGACATAAATGGGCAGACATACGATCTTGGTAGCTGATGGATACAGTGAAAAATTCTTTGATGAACTAGCCAAATACGGAGACGTCATAAGGACATCTAACATTGATGAGGATTTTCAAATAGACGATACCACTATCCTTGTGGTTAGAAGCAAAACTAAAGTTGATGAAAAACTTGTCGACAGGATGCGGAATTTGAAGTGCGTAATAACTGCAACCCATGGCATGGATCACATATGCTTGGACATTTTAAAAGAAAAAGGAATAAAATGTTACAACGTTCCTGTCCAATCCTATGATGTTGCACAAGGCGTTATGGCATATATCTTTGCGCACTCAACAAACCTTATAGAAGGAGATCGATCGATGAAGCGCGGAGAATGGAAGAAGAAAGAGCTGAAAGGATGCCGGATAAAGGGCAAAATTTTGGGGATAATTGGCTATGGCAAAATCGGAAAAGAAGTGGCTAAAATGGCTTCTGCGCTTGGAATGAAAGTTGTTGCCTACGACCCCTGTGTTACAGATAACAAATTTGCTGTACCTTTAAACACACTTCTAGAGACCTCAGACTTCATAACTATACATACTCCTCTAACCAAAGAAACTGAAGGCATGATTGGAAAAAATGAAATTAATAAAATGAAGAACGGAGCATACTTGATAAACACAGCAAGAGGCGGCATAATAGACGAAAAGGCGTTATTAAACGCGATAAACAAAGCAAAACTCAGCGGCGCGGCACTTGACGTTTATGAACATCAGCGTGTTTTCGAAAATGAAGTCTCTAGTAAGTTAATTAGAAATGAAAGAATAATAGCAACTCCTCATAGCATTGGCCAATCCACTGAAGCAGTTGAGGAAAAAGGGGAAGGAGTAATAAGAATTATTAGGGATTACATCCGCAGCAACAGTTCAAACTAATCTTTGTTTGATACAGCCACTCAAACTATGATGAGTGCGTTCTTGATGTAAATTATTTGAAGAAATTGATGATTTTTTCTGCAATTGAAACCGCTGTTACCCTCTGAGTTCTTTCTGTTTGGGCTCCAATGTGGGGAGTACATACAACGTTTGGTAATCTTATCAGTGACAAATCTTTAGGTGGCTCAGTTTCATATACGTCAAGTGCGGCTCCACCTAACTTTCCAGATTTCAAGGCATTCAAGAGAGCTTTTTCGTCTACAACAGCTCCTCTTGAAGTGTTTACGAGAAAAGCCCCTTTTTTCATAAGTTGAATCTCATGAACACCTATCATATGCTTAGTTTGTGGCGTCAGAGGAACGTGGATAGTGACTACATCACTTCGTGTTAACAACTCTTTGAGCATAACAAATTCTGCTCCAAGTTCTAATAGCAACTCCGGCTCAGGCGGCGTTCTCTTTGTAACTAAAATCTTCATATCTAACGCCTTGGCGATCTTCGCAACTCTACCACCCACGTTTCCCAAACCGATTATACCAAGAGTTTTATCTCTCAGCTCTCCGCCCATAAGCTCTCTTTTAATCCACTTTCCTTCCTTCATCGAGTTATCCGCCCGCGGGATGCTGCGTAATAGAGAAATTGTTAGCCCCAGGGTTAATTCAGCTGCGGCGTTGGTGCTTGCTCCAGAAGCGTCAAAAACCATAATTCCTTTTTTCTCTGCAGTCTCCAGATCGATGTTGTCCAGCCCTGCGCCTGCTCGACCTATCACCCTCAGCTGCCTTCCAGCTTCGATAATTTCTTTCGTAACTTTTGTTCGGCTTCGCACAATAATCGCATCATATTTTGAAACTATCCTCAATAGTTGCTTAGCGGTGATCGTGGGGTCTAAGTCAACCTCAAAACCAGCTTGCTTTAACTTTTCTATCCCTTTTTCATGAACAGAATCGCAGACAAGAACCTTCACCTTTGACTTCAAAGCATAATCCTCCAAAGTAAACACAGAATATTTGGACTTGTAAACAAGTACCATAACTTATTATTCATTTCAGCAGAAAGTTCATTTAAATAATTTCTCCTACATTTAATAGGAAGTTAAAGGCCTTGATGGTTGGCATAGTTGGTAAACCAAATACGGGCAAATCCACCTTTTTCTCAGCTGCAACACTAGCTCCAGTGGAAATTGCGAGTTACCCATTCACTACAATAAAGCCAAATCGAGGAATAGGCTATCTTCGAACCCCATGCGTATGCAAGGAGCTTAATGTAAAAGACAACCCGAAGAACTCCATATGCATTGACGGGATAAGGTTGATACCAGTTGAATTGATTGATTGCGCGGGACTGGTGCCAGGCGCTTGGCAGGGACGAGGGCTAGGAAACCAATTTCTGGATGAAATTAGAAAGGCAGACGCCCTCATCCACATAGTTGACGCCGCAGGAGCAACGGATTCTGAAGGAAAAGTATGTAAATTAGGTTCCCATGATCCAGCAGAAGATGTGAAATTCCTAGAGACAGAAATAACCATGTGGCTGACTCAAATATTGAAGAGGGACTGGCCTAAGATAGCTAGAACAGCTGAGGCAGGTGCAGAGGATCTAGCTTCTCTCCTTGAAAGTCGCTTAAGTGGACTAGCGATTAAAAGAAACAATATAATCGAGGCGTTAAGGAAAACGAATTTGAATGGAGAAAAACCAACCCTCTGGAGCGATGATGACCTGATACGGTTTCTGAATGTGCTGAGAAGTATTTCTAAACCCATGCTGATTGCTGCAAACAAAATCGATCTTCCAACCGCAGAGGAAAATGCTGAGAGGCTAAAAGAAATGGGCTACACGGTTATACCTTGCTGCGCAGAAGCGGAGCTGGCACTTAGAAGAGCAGCAGAAAAAAGTCTGATCTCCTACAAACCAGGAGATTGCAACTTCGTCATTATGAAAACTGAGGAACTGACAGAAACCCAAGGCAAGGCGCTGAAAGTGATTCAGGAAAGGATACTGCAAAAATTCGGGTCCACCGGCGTCCAAGAAGCCATCAACATGGCTTTCTTAAAGCTCCTAAACATGATCGTTGTTTATCCTGTGGAAGACCTCGAACACTTCAGCGACCACAATGGTCGAGTGCTTCCGGATGCATACATTGTACCCTACGGCACCACTGCACGCCAACTAGCCTTTATAATTCACACAGAATTGGGAGAAGGCTTCATCCACGCCATTGAAGCTCATGACAAAAAGAGAATTGGAGAAAATTACGTGTTAAAAGATAGAGATGTGGTTTCGATAGTCAGCGCGAAAAAGAGAGGATAAATTTCCGGTGTACTTTCCATTTTCACTGACCGAAACGGCGCTTCCGCCTCTGATAGGTTCGAACTGCTCGCAAAAGTTCTATGCTTCCAAAATCTGGCCAGTTTATGTCCAGAAAGCAAAGTTCACTGTAGGCAGACTGCCACGAAAGGAAACCGCTTAATCTCTCTTCTCCAGAAGTTCGGATAATAAGATCAGGATCTTGTTTAGGCATGTGGGCGGTGTACAAATATTTCTCAAAGAGCTGTTCATTTATTTCCTCGACAGACAATCCTCCACTTTTCACTTTCTGTGCGATCTTTTTCGTTGCGTCAACGATCTCTGCCCTTCCACCATAAGCAAGAGCCACATTCAAAAAACGCTCGTCATAATTCTTAGTAGACTCTTCCACCCGTCTAATCATATCTTGAATCTTCTTGGGTAAAAGATCAAGCTGACCTATGGCCTTAACGCGAATTTTGTTTTTGTGAATACTTTCATCTTCAAGAATCGCCCGTAGCTTTTCCTCAGCTATCCGCATTATTTCTTCCACTTCTTTTGGAGAACGCCGAAAGTTTTCAGTTGAAAAGGCGTAGAGGGTGACCGATTTTACATCTAAATCTAAACACCAATTCAGCAGATCCTCGATTTTGTCAGCACCAAAATGGTGGCCAATCCATGGATTTAACGATCTCTTGGAAGCCCATCTTCGATTTCCGTCGAGGATTATGGCTAGATGTTCCGGCTTCTTTCCACTCTTTACTTGGTGCCAGAGCCATTTCTCATATAATTTATAGATACCAAGTATTGAGAATAGCCTCTGTAGCATTATTTAACCTCGAAACTTACACCCTTGAGCGCGTGCGCATAAGGACATTAGCGGCCTTTTGATAAATGTTCAATTGTCTCACTTAAAATTTGCTGAATAACCTGCACAGGCATTATCCAAAAGTAAGAAGAATTGTACCGACGTTTACAAGAAATGTTCCAACAACTACTCCTTTGGAAACTCTTTCCTTTAGAAACAACATGGCGATTATTGGGGTATGCATGTTAACAATTCTCTGCATAATCAAAGGGAAGGTATTGTCTTTAAGAACGCCTACAAACCTTCTCGAATCTTTGGAAGAGTAACTTTAGATCTCTGTGAACGTTAATAGATTTACCTGTAATGGTTGCTTTATTGTTTCTGAGACCCGAGCAGCCACGAGGTACTTTATGTTTTTTTCAGCTGCAATGTCTGCGAGTCTTTGGGTTATTACTCCGTCAAAGATTACCGTGTCCACATCAGTTATTCCCTGAAGTTTCTCTGCGAGTTCACTTACGGGCAGTCGCTCTATTTGTTTCATCTTTTTGTTTAGTAGCACAGCCTCTAAGGTTCCTTCCAGTTCTTTTGCGGTTTTAACAATTTGTTTAGGAACTAGTATTTTCCGCCGGGCTTTCTTGGCTTTTATTTTTCCTACAGGAACCTTGCCTTTGAGGGCTTGTTTAATTTGTTTTGGACTTAACTCTTCTACCTCTTTGCCTGGTGGCGCTCTGGCAATGTACCTAACGTTAGTTACCTGTAGCAGTTCTTTGAGGATAAGGTCTCCACCTCGGTCTCCATCTAGGAAGGCTATGGCTTCTTTTTCTCGACATAATTTTATGATTGTTTTTGGGATTTTTGCGCCTTCGAGAGCGATGGCGTTTTGTATTCCAGTTTTTAACAAGTTTATGACGTCGGCTCTTCCTTCCACTATGATTATTTCCTTTGCACTTTCTACTTCTGGTCCGGCTGCTAATCCTTCAGGGCCATATTTTTCGACTCTCGCCAACCTCAATGTTTCTGATACTTCTCTAAAAATCTCGTCTGTGCCAGGCATTGTTTCAATTGTCCAATCATGGAGGACCTCCTTTGCTCTATTTATTATTGCCCTCCGCCTTGCGTCGCGTATATCTTCCATTTTGTCCAAAGTGACCTTTGCTTCGCATGGTCCTACTCTGTTTATGCTTTCTATGCTCGCTGCGATGATTGCTGTGGAGACTCTATCTAAGCTTGTTGGTATGGTTATCGCACCGGATGTTTTATCTTGTTTCGATTCTAATTTGATTTCTATTCTTCCTATTCTTCCCGATNNGGTCCAAACAAGCCTTCTGTTTGTCCAAAAACTGCTCCGATGACGTCTGGTTTTTCAACCACTCCCTCCACTTCGAATCGGGCTCGTATCACATACTTTACCGTAACTGTTTGTGATGATTTCACAATTTTTCACCTCAATCATGAATTTTGTCCTCACTATAATCAAGAGGCCTTGTGGCTTTAATTGATTTGCACCTATTATACTTTACGACTTTGTACTCTTACTTTTTTTTCTTAAAGTTTCCAGATAGGTTGCCAAGCCTTCTATATCTTTGACGTCTTTTCCAACAAGGCTGAGAAGCCCTTTCCAGAAAAGAAGATTTGGTTTTTTTCTCATTTCTTCGAGGCGACGAGCTAAACGGTTGGTCCATTCCTTGCCGTGTCGGTCAAAATCCATCAAAAGGATGACTTCATGTTTTTCTCTTTTCTCTACTTCGCCTAAAACGTCAAGGAACGATTTCCCAGAGGCTTTTGCTGAGATTATGTCGCCTTCTAAACCCAACTCGTGCAGGGTTTTGATGTCGTTTCGTCCTTCCACTATTATTGGGGTGCCTTTGGTTGCTTCTCGTGTGAGTCTTTCCAAAAGTTTGAGGGCTTTCTCCAGTTTTTTCTCTGTTTTCGTCGACAAAGTTTCTACCTTGTAACTTCTATTTCAATCATCTTTTCTAGCAGTTTTGGATGCCTATTGAAATGTTCTCTAACTGGCTTCAGAATTTCTATGAGGGCGCCTGCAACGCTGTTTTTCAGGTCCAGCGGATGAATTTTGCCTTTGACGTAGGCCCTTTCCACTTCCTCATAGCTTCTAAAGTTTTCGGAACCTCCGTATTTGGCGGGTCGCATTATCTCTAGGCTTTCTCTTTCGGCGAAAACCGCGTATCTTGCTAGATCAAGTATAGGGTTTCCCTTACTCTGTTTAGGGGGGCAGTAGGCTTCTTTAATTTTGGTCTTTATGTCATTGGGAGGGTCGTGGACGAATATGCTACTTTTGGGTATGCTTTTGGACATTTTTGAGCTGATCTGTATGTTTAGATCCGCATTTTCGTCAAATTTTTTTTCAATCGTATCGGGTCCTTGGAGCCCCATTAGGAGGTGAGTGTGGAGACATGAGGGTTTTTTCCAACCAAGTTTTTCAGCCATGTCTCTTGCCAGCAT